>Ga0164301_10000026_pt1 | contig 37713 bp, 39 predicted proteins | sample Whisoiple_231_MG_FD_109711 | JGI IMG/M metagenome (GOLD analysis project Ga0164301, IMG submission 109711) | Unamended control soil microbial communities from upstate New York, USA - Whitman soil sample_231_MG | ecosystem: Environmental > Terrestrial > Soil > Agricultural land ... | reverse complement strand
GGCGACCCGCTCGCGCAGGTCGCGGACGTCGTCGACCGAGCGGTTCGAGGCGGCGTCCATCTCGATCACGTCGACCGAGGTGCCGGCGGCGATCGTCACGCAGGACTCGCATTCGCCGCAGGGCGTCACCGTCGGCCCGCCGCGCTCGCAGTTCAGCGAGCGGGCGAGGATCTTCGCCATCGAGGTCTTGCCGGTGCCGCGCGAGCCGACGAAGAGGTAAGCGTGGTGCACCTTGCCCTGCTCGACCGCGTTGCGCAGGGTGCGGACGACGTGGGTCTGGCCGACGACTTCGTCGAAGGACCCCGGGCGGTGGCGGCGGTAGAGGGAAGTCGACTCGCTCATCGGCTCTGGCTGAGTGTATCCACGGGCAACGCGCGCCCTCTGAGCCCACCGGTACGGTCTCCGCCGTGCCGAACTGGGCCCGCAACTGGCTGACGCCCGCCGCCTGGGTCGCCGGGGTGAGCGCGGCGCTGCTGCTGCTCTTCCCCTACGGCTTCCCCAACTACGACACGATCTACGCCCTGGTCTGGGGGCGGGAACTGGCGCACGGCCAGAGCCCCGACTACGGCGCCGCGCTGCCCCCCACCCCGCACCCGCTGACCGAGCTCTGGGGGCTGGCGACGACGCCGTTCGGCGACGGGATGATCACCCTGACGATGATCGGCGCCTACGTCTCGCTGGGCCTGATCGGGTACTTCGTCTACCGGCTGGGGGAGATCTGGTTCGACCGCTGGATCGGCGCCGTCGCCGCGGCGATCGTCCTCACCCGCGCCCCCTTCCTCTCCAACGGCCTGCGCGCCTACATCGACCTCCCCTACATCGCCCTCTGCCTGGGAGCGCTGCTGATCGAGGCCAAGCGCCCCCGAGCCGGCTGGCCCGTTCTGGCGCTACTAGCCCTCGCCGGCCTCCTCCGCCCCGAGGCCTGGCTCTTCGCCGTCGCCTACTGGGTCTATCTCGCCCTCCCCACGCTGACGGGCCGAAAGTACGCCTATATGGAGGTAAATCGTCCCGTCAGCCGTGAAGGGTTGGTTTGGCTCGGGGTGCTGGCGCTCGCCGGGCCCCTGCTCTGGGCCGGGTTCGACCTGATCACCACCGGCAGCCCGACCTACTCCTGGACCGGGACCAAGGAAACGGTCGAGACGCTGGAACGGCAGACCGGGCCGGTCGACCTCGTCCTCTACGGGCCGCGGCGGCTTGGCGAGGTGCTGCAGTGGCCGGGGATGGTCGGGGCCTTCGGCGGCGTCGCCCTCGGGCTCGCCTTCCTGCGCCGCCGCTCGCTCCTCGGCGTCATCGCCGCCGCGCTCGCCCTCGGCGCCTTCGCGCTGCTCGCCTGCGGCGGCCTCGCGATCCTCCCCCGCTACACGATGCTGGCGGCCGCGATCCTGGCGATCTTCGCCGCCGTCGGCCTGCTCGGCTGGCGCCTGCTGGAGCCCGATCACCCCTGGCGCCGCCGCTGGCAGGTCTTCGCCGTGGTCGTCGCGGCGATGTTCCTCGTCTGGCTGCCGAACCAGTGGGACCTCGACTCGCGCGTCGACGCCGACCTCACCGATCAAGCCCGGATCGAGAGGGACCTCACCGACCTCGTCGACGCCGGCGCCTTCGAGCCGCTCTGCGGCAAGGTCGCGGTGCCGAACCACCGCGCCGTCCCCCGCCTCGCCTTCGGCCTCGACGTGGAGCCGACGCAGATCGTCAGCGCCAGCGAGGAAGGCGTTCCCGCCCGGGGGTACTTCGTCGCCCCCGCCAACCAGGAAGTGATCCACAACTTCATCCTCGATCCCAACGACCCGACCGATCCCTCGTTCCCGCCCCCCAAGGGCTTCGAAAAGGTCGCGAGCAACGATTCGTGGGTGGTCTATCGTCGCTGCGGTGTCTAGCCGCCGCCTCGCCGCCGCTCTTCTGACGACGCTCGCCGCCCTCTTCCTCCTCGCCCCCACCGCCGCCGCCCGCTGGCGCCCGCAGCCGACGACCGCCGCCTGGCAGTGGCAACTGCAGGGGAAGATCGACACCTCGATCGACGCCGGCGTCTACGAGGTCGACGGCTTCGAAGTCCCGGCCAGGACCGTCGCCAGGCTTCACCGCCTGGGGCGGAAGGCGATCTGCTACCTCGACGTCGGCTCCTGGGAGAGCTACCGGCCCGACGCCGATCGCTTCCCGAAGGCGGTCCTCGGCCGCGCTTATGACGGCTACCCCGACGAGCGCTGGCTCGACATCCGCCGCCTCGACCTGCTGGCGCCGATCCTCCGCAAGCGCTTCGACCTCTGCCGCCGCAAGGGCTTCGATGCGGTCGAGCCCGACAACGTCGCCGGCTTCGAAAACGAGACCGGCTTCCCGCTCAGCGGCGGCGATCAGCTCCGCTTCAACCGCTGGGTCGCCCGCGAAGTGCGCCGGCGGGGGATGGCGGTGGCGCTGAAGAACGACCCCGGGCAGGTCGACCAGCTGCTCGGCAGCTTCGACTTCGCCGTCGTCGAGGAGTGCTTCGCCTACGACGAGTGCGGCCGGTTCAGCCCCTTCGTCGCGGCCGGCAAGCGGGTCTTCGTCGCCGAATACACCGAACCGCTGGCGGCGATCTGCGCCGAAGCCGAACGCCTCCGCTTCAGCGTGATCCGCAAGGACGCGAACCTCTTTGCCCGGCCCTGGGAGCCCTGCTGAGCGGAACCGCGCCGCCGATCGCCAGCTTGCCGGCGCGAGCGCCCTTCGCCTTCTTCCTGCAGGGCGGCTTCGGCTTTGGACCGCCCGGGCCGGCCGGAGGGTTTGGGATTACGACGGTCGGCTCGGTACTGCCGTCGTCCCCGATCGTGCCGACCGTCCCGTAGCCCTCGTCGTCGACGACGAGGCAGAAAGCGTCCTGCGGCGCGCATGAGACTTCTTCGAGGCCCTCGTGCTCGAACGGTTCCGGTCCGCTCCAGGTCGGGTTGCCAGAAGTCCCGTCGAGCGCCGAGACCGTCCAGCCCCAGTCGCTGACGGCGACGCACAGGCCGCCTTCGTAGCTGCAAGAGATGGCGCCGAGGAGATTGCCGGGGGTGTTCTCGAACGACCAGGGAACAGGCGGATTCGGCGGATCGAGCGTGGTCGCCACGGTCCCGCCTCCCACCACCGCCGCGCAGAACCACCAGGCTGGACAGTCGAGCCCGTAGACCGGTGGGCCGGCGCCGTTGTAGAAGTCGTCCGGGTCGCCGGTGACCGACTTGGACCAAGCCGCCTTCCCACCCCAGGGATTCGAGGAGGTGAGGATCGTGCCGACATCGCCCCCGGCGGCGCAGAGGCCCCAGAAGGGGCAGGAGATCTGGCGCAGTTCGTTGGGTCCCAGCCGCCAATCCGGCAATTCCATGTCGGTGGCGCTCCAGGTTCCCGCGCCGGCCAGCGGTTCGCTGCTGAGCAGGACGTTGTCGCTGCCGTCCACCGCGGCGCAGAAGAAATCTTCGGGACAGGCGGCGTCCACCGCGAACGGCATCGAAACGCTGTCCCAAGCGTCCGGCCCGCCGGTCGGATCGGTCGAGTACAGGAGGGTCCGGTTGTAGGCCCGGGCGATGCACCATTCCGGCGTCTTGCACTCGACCTGCTCGAGCCGGCCGTCGGTAATCCGGTCGGCGTTCCAGCTTCCCGGCACCTGCGGTTCGGTCGTGGTGTAGAGCGTCCCGTGAGATCCCGTCGCGAGGCAGAGGTCCGACGCCGGGCAGTCGACCGAGGTGAGCAGGGGTGCTCCGGCTTCGGTTGCGGTGAAGGGCCACGCGTGCGGACCGCCCGCCGGGTCGGCCGTGGTGAAAACGCCGCCCGTGTTCTGAACCGCGGCGCAGAAGCCGCTGACGGGGCAGCTGAGACCGGTCGTCGAGCCCCGGGTGTCTCGCAGGGCGGCCTCCTCCCAGCCGGGATCGGCGCCGCCCGGGTCATCGGAGGTGAAGACTTGGGACAGGTAGTCCATGACCACGCAGGACGACTCGGTCGGGCAGGCGATCTCACCCACGGATTCGGGAGCCCCGGGCGACTCCGTCCAAGCACCGGCCCCGCCCCCGGGTTCGTCGGAGACGAAGACGCCGAAGAAACCGGTCGCGGCGCAAAAGGAGGCGCTCGGACAGGAGACGTCGCGGAAATTTTCGATCCCGGTGGAGCTCCAGGTGCCGGCACCTGGGTTGGTGGAGGTGAAGACGTCGTCTTCGGCGACCGCGACGCAGAGCGATGAGGCGGCGCAGGAGATCGCGCGGATCGCGTCCCCTTCGTCGAGCTCGGTCGATTCCCAGGCACCGGCGCCGCCGTCGGGATCTTCGCTGAGGAGGACCTCGCCGCTGTCGTCTCCGGCGACGCAGAGGTCAGCCGACGGGCAGGAGACGGCGGTCAGCGCATCCCCGTCGCCGATCGCGGTCGCGGTCCACGCGCCCGCTTGCGGATCGGTCGAGAGGAGGACGTTGCCGGCCGCGTCCACGGCGGCGCAGAAAACTTCGGTCGGACAAGAGACCGCGGTCAAATCTGCCGGTTCGGGGCCGACCGCCTGAGCTTCGGACCAGGCGTCGATCCCGCCGGTCGGATCGGCCGAGTAGAGGAACCTCCCTTCTTCGCCAACCGCGACGCAGAGGGCGGAGCCGCCGCAGGAGATGGCTGCGCCTCCGGGGAGGCTCGGGGAGGGTGGAGTCGAGGCGATCAACTGCGGTGTGGCCCAACGCAGGACCGGTTTGGCGAAAGCGGGAGCCGCCTGCAGCAGCGTCGCAGCGATGAGGAGTACGAGCAGCAGGGCGAAGCGGCGCCTGATCACTCGAGGATCGTACCCTCGGTTCAGCCGCCGCGCTCTACTGCCTCGACCGCCGCATGCGTTCTGGCCGCGAGGTCGGGGTCATCGAGATCGACCCGCGGCGGCAGCTCGACGTGGAGGTCGTCCGAGGGGTCGAGACGCGCCCGCAGGCCGCGCGAGCGCGAGCCGAGCACGTGACCGCCGCGGCTGCGGTCGGCGCTGGCGAAGTGGAGGTGGTAGCCGGCAACCTCGATCCCCTCCACGTAGGTCGGGAAGCGGAAGCCGACCATCGTCCCCTCGACGTCGGCGAGCTCGAAGACGTGCTGTTCGGCGACGACCTCGGTCAGCGGCCGGTAGGGCGGCTCCTGGCGCGGAACCGAGCGGGCGCGGACGAGGTCGAAGCGGCCGTCGAGCCGGATCGCGCAGGAGCTGGCGCCCGCGGGGACCAGCTCGTCGAGGCGGGCGAGGAGGTCTTCGTGGTCGAGCTCCTCGCCGAGCAGTCGCACGTCGACGCTCGGCTCGAAGCGGGTGACGACGGCGAAGGGCGTCTTCTCGCCGGGGGCGACCCGGCTGAGCCGCCCGTCGACGTCGGCGCGGAAGAACTCGCCGTCGAGGGCGACCATCTCGCCGTCGAGATGGTTGAGCGTGCCGAGGCCGAGGTCGCCGTGCTCGGCCAGCTCGGCGAAGCTGAGGTCGCCCTCGAAGCCGCCGTCGAGCAGCGCCCCGATCGTCGAGGCCTGGAAGAGGACGTGCGGCTCGAGCTCGCGGTGCAGGTCGGCGCGGCGCATCGACTCGACGTGCAGCGACCGGATCCAGCGCTCGTCCAGCATCGGCGGCAGTCTGTCAAAGGTCCGCTCATGAAACCATCAGACCGGTGGCGGCAATCGAGCTCCAAAACGTGGTCAAGACCTTCGGCCCGATCACCGCGGTCGACGGGCTCGACCTGGAGGTGCCGGAGGGCATCTGCCTCGGCCTGCTCGGCCCCAACGGCGCCGGCAAGTCGACGACGATGCGGCTGCTGACCGGGCAGGCGGTCGCCGATTCCGGCGAGCTCCGGGTCCTCGGCCACGAGCTGCCCGCCCAGTCGAAGCCCGCCCGGGCCGAAATGGGCGTCGTCCCCCAGCTCGACAACCTCGACGTCGACGTCACGGTCGAAGACAACCTCGCCGTCTACGCCCGGCTCTACCGGGTCAAGGACGTTGGCGCCGCCGTCGACCGCTGCCTCGACCTCGCCCGCCTGCGCGATCGCCGCCGCGACGCCGTCGACAAACTCTCCGGCGGCATGCGGCGGCGGCTGCTGCTCGCCCGCGGCCTCGTCCACGAACCGCGCCTGGTCCTCCTCGACGAGCCGACGGTCGGCCTCGACCCGCAGATCCGAACCGAGCTGTGGACGCTGATCGGCGACCTCAAATCCCGCGGCACCACGATCCTGATGTCGACCCACTACATCGAGGAGGCCGAGCGCCTGGCCGACGAGGTGGCGGTCATGCACCGCGGCAAGATCATCAGCCGCGGCCGGCCCGCCGACCTGATCTCCGAGCACGCCGGCCGCCAGACCGCCGAGGTCTACGCGCCGCCGCAGCGCCTGACCGAGCTGCGGGCGAGCGCCGAGGCGGCCGGGCTGAGGGTGCGGCCGGCGGGGCCGGCGATCGCGATCGTCGGCTCCGAGCGGGCGAACGACGGCGCCGTGCCCGAGGACGCGGTGGTGCGGGCGGCGACGCTCGAGGACGTCTTCGTGCTGCTGACCGGAGAGGAGGCCGAGTGATGGCTCGTCTGTTCCTTATCGGCCTCCTGCAACAGGAAGGAACAGACGAATGAGCTCGACGATGGATGCCCCGCGCAAGATGCGCCGACTGGAACCCGCCGCGATCACCGGGGTGATGAGCCGCGAGGTCGCCAACTTCCGCACCTACTGGAAGGGGACCACCTTCTCCAGCGTGCTGGAACCGCTGGTCTACCTGCTCGCCTTCGGGCTCGGCCTCAGCGCCACGCTGGTCGACGAAGTCAACGGCATCCCCTACATCCAGTTCGTCGGCACCGGCATGGTGGCGACGGCGGTGATCTTCTCCAGCGCTCTGCCGGCGATGTTCGGCACCTTCGTCAAGCACCGCTTCCAGAACACCTACGAAGCGATCCTGGCGGCGCCGGTCGACATCGAAGAGCTGGTCAGCGCCGAGATGCTCTGGATCGGCACCCGCTCGGCGGTCTACGGCTGCGTGCCGCTCGTCGTCACCTTCTTCTGGGGCCTCGACCCCGAGCCCGGGATGCTGCTCACCCCGCTCTTCGCCTTCGTCACCGCCCTCGGCTTCGCCGGCTTCGGGGTGGCGATGGCGGCGACCGTCGCCAAGATCGACCAGTTCAACTACGTCACCGCCCTGTTCGTGACGCCGCTGTTCCTCGTCGCCGGCACCTTCTTCCCGATCGAAGGCCTTCCCGAGGGCTTCCAGGTGATCGCCCAGGTCAACCCCCTGCACCAGCTGGTCGAACTGGTCCGCGGCGGCGCCTTCGGCTTCGAGTGGCAGGACATCCTCCGCTTCGCCTTCCTCGTCGCCTTCGCCGTGCTCACCTGGCGCGTCGCGATCCACCAGATGCGCAAGCGCCTGATCGACTGAGCGACATATGGACCGTGCACCCGCCCTTCGAAACGAGGTCACCGGGCGTGTCCGTCGCTTAAGGCTCGGGCCGGGCTCGCCTGCGGCACCCGCGGCATCCGCTTAAGGCTGCTTCCTTCCGGACCTGACCTGATTCGCGTGCCCACGTCGCGCAGGACCCGGCCGTCAACGCCGCCGCGACGCACTGACCCCGACGGCCAGTCCCTCGGAACGGTATTCGGCCCCGCTAAGCGGATTTCGGGTCACAAGGCACCGCTGACACCCCGCCTAGCACGGTCCGCTGGTGATCCTACCCTGCCGACCATAGGATGACGCCCTTGCCCGCTCTGCCAATCGCCGCGATCCAGGTCGACTCCGGCTCGTTCTTCGCGATCGTCGCGGTCTCGGCGATCGCCGCGATCACCGTCGCCACGGTGCCGAAACGTTTCGCCCCGCCGGTCGTCGTGATCGAGCTGACGATGGGCATCCTGATCGGCCCCGAAATCCTCGGCCTTGCCCACAGCGACGACTTCATCGAATTCTTCGCCAACCTCGGCCTCGGGATGCTCTTCTTCTTCGCCGGCTACGAGATCGACTTCCAGCGGATCAAGGGCAAGCCGATGGAGCTGGGCGCCGCCGGCTGGTTGCTATCGGTGGTCCTCGCCTACGGTCTCGGTGGGATCCTCGCCGCGGCGGGCATCGTCGTCTCCTTCCTCTACACCGGCTCGGCGATGGCGACGACGGCGATCGGGACGCTGATCCCGATCCTCCGCGACAACGGCGAGCTGAAGACCCGCTTCGGCACCCATCTGCTGGCCGCCGGCGGCGCCGGCGAGTTCGGCCCGATCCTGCTGGTGACGCTCGTCCTCTCGACCACCAACCCCTTTCGCGAGGCCGGGATCTTGCTCGTCTTCGTCGCCCTCGCTATCGCCCTCGCGCTGGTCTCGGTCCGCTATGCCTGGCGCGGCTGGCCGGCCCTGGAACGGACCTTCGAGGCGAGCAGCCAGCTGGCGGTACGGGTGACCGTGGTGCTCGTCTTCGGCCTCGTCCTGCTGGCCGGCAAGCTCGGCCTCGACATCCTCCTCGGCGGCTTCGTCGCCGGGATGATCACCCGCCTCGCCCTGCAAGGTCATGAGCTGCAGGTATTCGAGTCCAAGCTCACCGCAGTCGGATTCGGATTCTTCGTCCCCTTCTTCTTCGTCACCAGCGGGATCGAGTTCGACCTCGCTGCACTCGGCTCGGCGGAAGCGATCGCCAAGCTGGTCCTCTTCCTCGCCCTCTTCCTCGTCGTCCGCGGCGTCCCGGCCCTGCTCCTCTACCGCCACGTGCTGAATGCTCGCGACCGCATGGCCCTTGCCTTCTACTGCGCCACCGAGCTCCCCCTCGTCGTCGCGATCACGACGATCGCGGTCGACGACGGTGACATGAGGGCCTCGACCGCCGCCGGCCTGGTCGGCGCAGCGATGCTCTCGACCCTGATCTTCCCCTTCGTCGGCATGGCCCTGCGCAAGGGAGCGACCGACGCCGACAGCGCCCCCGAGCCGCCCGCCCCGGCAGGAGAAGTGGCTCCCTCCACCGTATGATTCGTCCCTTCCCGGGCGCGTAGCTCAGTGGGAGAGCGCTCGCTTCACACGCGAGAGGTCGCTGGTTCGAAACCAGCCGTGCCCATCCGGTCTTGCTACTCGTCTCTGACGAGCGCCCCGCCAGTCGAGTCTTCAAACCCGTCTTCGGTCTGGTGGACGACGACGATCTCTTGTTCGCTGAGCAGACTGCAAAGGTCTTTCCGGGGCTCAGACGGAAACAGTGCAGCCACATGCTGAATCTCGCCTGGGTTGAACATGCGCCGATAATCGAGCAGTTGGCCGATTGCCATGCGAACTGCATTTCGCTCCACAGTTCCCTTGGCCTCATACAGCGTCCCGGTCGTGGCATCAAAGAGATCGGTGATGATCGGGCGAGCCTCCCCAGGCGGGAGCAAGCGCTGCCGATTGACCGTATGCCCCAGCTCTACTAGGTGTTTTTCCAGGGCAATAACCAGTTTCTGCTCCCGGCGCTCAGCTTCGTAGGGCTCGCGGCTGGGGTTGACGTAGGCCTTCTCCGTCTCCTGTTGCTCGATCGGCACATCGACCCGCGTTGGTCCCACTAGGACTTTGTCCAGTTTCGAGTGCGGCTCTGGCGGGTCGATATTGATCGGCCGCAAGCGGAAAACGAGGACCTGTCTTAAGGGTCCATTTCCGGTCTCGGGGGCATCCGTCCGGTAGAACGGTTCCGCATCGTCGAGTTCAAACTCTCCCTCATAGGTCACGACTCCGCGAGCACCCTGAAAGAGGCGAAGCGCGCGTCCTTCTTCCTGATGGCGGAGGATCACCGCGTTCCCAGCCTTCATTTCCTGGTCGCCGCGCTGGCCTTCACCCGTGTAGTGCAGGCATCCATCTGCCCGCCATTCATCGTAGTACCCATGTTGATGGCCCGTCTCTGGGTCGTAGAAAATGAAGACGTTTGGAGACTGGGCCGAGGGGCTAATCCCCCCCTGCCACTGTCCACCGAAGCGCTGATGAAGTTCCTTCCGAGGAAGGCTCTGATTAGGGCTTAAGTCCCACACTGGTATGCGAGATCTTATGCATCGAATACACATCTTCGAACGACGCCAGCGGGTTGAGCTCCCAATCCACGAGGCATTCGCCTTCTACGGCGACGCCCGCAACCTGGAGCTGATCACGCCACCGTGGCTCGGCTTTGAAGTGACGACGCCACAGCCAATCGAGATGGGGATAGGAACCCTGATCGAGTACCGGCTGCGCCTGCACCGGGTGCCGGTGCGGTGGCGGACCCGGATCACGGACTGGGAGCCGCCCCATCGCTTCGTCGACACCCAAGTCCGCGGCCCGTACTCGATGTGGGAGCACACCCACACGTTCGAGGCGGACGGGCCGGGGGCGACGATCATCGAGGACGGGGTGCGCTACTCGATCCCCTTCGGCCCGCTCGGCGAGCTGGCAAACCGCCTCCTGGTGCGGCGGGATCTGCGAAAGATCTTCGACTACCGGCGCGACGCGGTCGCACAGGCGATGAACGGACGCACGTAGATCGTCGGCTTTGCCCGGATGGCGATCGACAATCGGCGGCCCACACTAGCCGGGTGGATCAGCTCCGAGACGCCTTCGTTCCCAACCGCCGGGTGCGCTTGGCCAGCGACGTCGCCGGTATCTGCGCGGTGCTGCTGTTGATCGGGCTGCTCGGCGCCGCCTTCACCTGGTGGGGCCGCTCGGACCTCTTCGACCTCGCGAGCAGCTCGCTGGAGGCGGTCAAGATCGGCACCGGCTTTCTCGTCGGGCCGGTTCTGATCCTCCTCGCGCTGCCGTTGGTGGTCGGCGGCCGCCGACAGCTGGCGCTGCGGCGCTACTTCAAGACGCGGCTGGCGATCGCGGCTGTGCTCTGGCTGGCGGGGCTCGTAGCCCTGCTGGCGAGAATGGCCAGCCTCGACAGCACCTACTCGCCCGAGGCCGGCTTCTACGTCTCGGGCGGGCTGATGCTGCTCGGCTTCCTCGCCACCCTGGCGATGTGGCCGGGCGAGCTGCCGGTGGTGAAGGTCGACCGCAACGGGGTGGTGCGGGAGGGTTAAACGTTTACGACTTGGAGAGGAGGGTGGGCCTGGGCGATCTTTTCGTAGTCGCCGTCCTGGGTGACCACCGGGAGCCCGTGCTCGATCGCGGTGGCGGCGATAAGGGCATCCATCAGCTTGACCGTCCGGTGGACGCCCGCTTGGCGGCAGTCGGCAACCAACCGGGCCCAGGAACCCATGATCGCCTCGCCGATATGGATCGGATCGGCTGCTCTGGCGAGGGCGAGGGTGTCCGCACGGCGGGCTCGAACCTCGTTGCCGCCCGCATTGAGAAGGCCCAGCTGCAACTCGCCGATCGTCACCACCGATACAGCGACTCTTTCCGGTAGCTCCTCAAGCGGTCGTCCGTCCTCCCGCGCAATGAAGACCGAGGTATCGAGGAGGCCTGCCGTCATGACCTAGACCTCATCGAGCGTCCCCCCGGCGAGTTCGTCGAGCTCGGCACGCAGACCGGCGTCGGCAGACCGTTCCTCAAGCTGCCTTCGGAGGTGGTCCCCGCTCAGCCAGCGAGAGCGGTTCCCGTGGGGAACGATGTCGGCAGTCGGCACTCCGTTCACGGTTAAAACCACCCGCTCTCCCGCCTTGACCGCGTCGATCACCCGCGCCGTCCGGTTCCGCAGCTCGCGCACGCCGATCTCCATGTGCGACACCGTAGCACCCTGATCACAGGAGCCGTTCCTCCCGGAGACGCCCTACGAACTCCTCCAGCTCGAAGCGTTCGACCACCCCGCTTGCGGACTGCCAGGCGCCGTTCTGAATTAGATCGCGGCCGTGACGACTCCGTGCTGATTCTCGAACGCCCAGGCAGAGTCGAGCGTCTAAGGCTGCTGCATCACCGCGATCGTGTTCCCCGACGGGTCCTCGAACCAGGCGATCTGCGGCCCGGGGCCGCGAACGATGCCGTTCTCGTCGTGGTCGAAGTCGTCGTAGCGCCGAAAGTCCACCCCCCGCTCGGCCAGACCGTCTACCGCCGCGTCGATGTCGTCGACCTCGAAGTTGAGGATCGTGTAGCTGGGGGGCGTCATCGCCTCGCTGCGGTACATCAGCGTGTCGTGGCCGTCGGCAAATTTCAGCGCCGTCACCCCGAACTCCTCGGTCATAATCTCGACCCGCAGGCCCAGGGTCCCCTCGTAGAACCTCTTCGCCTCGTCGATGTCCTTCACCGCGAAGCCGCTGGTCGCCTTGCTCTCGCCAAGCATCTCGTCGCTCCTCTCGTCGCTGTCCCGTCCTCCCATTAGACCGCCTGGGGGCGCGAAAGTCATCGCAACCCCTCCTAGTCGTCGGCTTGGGGAGGACGGCGGCCGCGTTTGCGCTCGCCGGTGCGCCGCTTCTGATCCAGCCGGCGCTGCCGCGAGGCGCGGGTCGGCCGCGTCGGCCGGCGCTTGCGGGCGACCCGCAGGCCGGCGGCGATCTTCGCCGCGAGCCGCTGCAGCGCCAGCTCGCGGTTGCGGGACTGGCCGCGGGCGTCCTGGGCGACGGCGGTGACGACCGGGCCCAGCCGCTCCAGCAGCCGCGCCCGCTGCCACTCGCTCAGGCTCTGCGACTCCTCGACCACAAAGACCGCTTCGACCCGCGAGGCGGTGACGTTGGCGTGCTGGCCGCCGGGGCCGGAGGAGCGGCTGGCGCGCAGCTCGATCTCGCTCAGCGGCAGCGAGAGGCGCTCGTCGATCCGCAGCTGCTCGGCCACGCCCGCCCTATCCGGCGAGCTCGGGGATGTGCCGCTGCAGGTGGTCGGCGATCGTCTGCCGCACCCAGCGCTGGGTCTCGGCGTCTGCCATCCGGTAGCGTCCGAGCAGCATCTTCTGGTCGTCGAGCGGCAGGCCGGCGATTTCCCAGCTCACCGCGAGCCGCTCGAAGAGGGCCTCGGAGCGCCGGTGCCAGGCGTCGTCCTGCGAGGCCGCGGCGCCGGCCGGCGGCTCCCCGAGCTTGGCGATCGTCCCGGCGCTCAGCGTCTCCCGCAGGGCGAGGACGTTCCCCTCAGGGTCGACGTACTCGACGGTCGGCGCCTTCTCCCGCGCCCGCCTCTGCTTCTTCCGCTTCGCCACCCGGATTACTCGCCGAGGGCGTCGATCTTGCCGGCCAGCTCGAAGTCGTTTGCGGTCAACCCGCCTTCGGAGTGGGTGGTGATCGTCACCGTGACCGTGTCCCAGGAGACCGCCAGGTCAGGGTGGTGGCCCATCTCCTCGGCGGGCGCGACGATGCTGTCGAGGAAGCGGACGCTGCCGACGAAGTCCTCGCGCTTGAAGCTCTTCTCGATCGCGTCGCCCTTCCGCTCCCAGCCGGGGAGCCCGGCCAGCCGCTCCCCGATCTCGGCTTCGCTGAGAAGTGCCACGCGCTTATGCTGCCAGGCACGCGATGGCGACGCAAACGCACGACACCCCGACCCTCTGGCAGATCGACATCTCGCACTACGCCGAGAAGGTGCGCTGGGCGCTGGAGCACAAGGGCATCGACCACAAGCGCCGCTCGATCCTGCCCGGGAGCCACATCCCGATCGCGCTGGCGCTGACGCGCGGCGGCCAGCCGACCCTGCCGGTGCTGACGCTCGACGGTCGCAACATCGGCGACTCGACCGAGATCATCGCCGCCCTGGAGGCCGCCTATCCGGAGCCGCCGCTCTACCCCGTCGACGCCGAGGAGCGCGCCCGGGCGATCGAGCTGGAGGACTGGTTCGACGAGAACCTCGGCCCGCACGCGCGCCTGCTCCCGTTCTACGAGCTGATCCAGGAGCCGGACCTGTTCGCCGAGATCGCCGCCGAATCGGTGCGCGGCCCGCTCGGCAAGGCGAAGCCGGTGGTCGGCGCCTACGCCCGCGCCTACACCAGCATCCGCTGGGGCGCGAACAGCGACGAAGGCGCGGCCGCAGCCCGCGAGGGCGTGATCGCCGCTTTCGACAAGCTCGAGCAGGAGCTGGAGAAGGGCGAGGGGGTGTTCCTTGTCGGCGACAGCCTCTCCGTCGCCGACGTCACCGCGGCCTCGCTCTTCTACCCCGTCGTGGTTCCGCCGGAGGGCCCGCTCGACCCCGACCTGCCCCGCCCACCGGCGTTCGACCGCTTCCGCCAGAGCCTCAGCGAGCGTCGCGGCTACAAGTGGGTCGCGGAGACTTTCAGCAAGCACCGTCACCGCAGCTGAAGATTTTTCGAAGAAGTCACTTTCTCAGACAATATGTTGCATTTTCTTCGCTAGGGTGCTATCCATGCAGACGATGGCACCGCCCGACGAAGTCCTCAAGGAACGCTTCGACCGGATCGACGAACGGGTTCTTGCGGTCGACAAACGGCTTACGGAAACCGCCAAAAACACCGATCGCCGGATCGCGGAGGGCAGAGAAGAAACCGGGAGGCGTTTCGACGAAGTCGATAAGCGCTTCGACCGGGTTGAAGGCGATATTCGCGAATTGAAGAAGAGCGTCGCTGCCATTCAGGAAAGCGTTGTCGCGATCCACGCCACGCTCACCCGCATCAGCGTCGGGCTCGCCCTCACCTTCGCCTCCGTGATCCTCACGAAGGCGTTCTGACCTACCCCCCGATCGGGGCTCTGGGGTTCGAGCCCCAGAAGACCAGCGTGCCGAGCATGCCGAGGATGTGGACGGCGACGATGTTGAAGACCATCGATTTCGCCGTCGCGGTACCGACGCCGACCGGGCCGCCCGAGGCCGTGTAGCCGTAATAGCAGCCGACCAGCACGATCACGGTCGACATGACCATCCCCTTGATCAGGCTGAAGAACAGGTCGGGAGGGCTCTGGTACATCCAGAAGATCAGCAGGTAGCCGCCGGACGAGACGTCGCCGACCTGCTGCACCACCGAGATGTAGCTGGCGAAGTAGATGATCCCGATGCCGACCAGGTAGAGGAAGGGGAGCGCGATCCAGGCGCCGAGCAGGCGGGTCGCGCAGAGGAAGGTGACGGGCTGGATCCCCATCACCTCGAGCGCGTCGATCTCGTCGGAGATCCGCATTGCGCCGATCTCGGCGACGATCCCGGTCCCGACCTTGGCCGCGAGGATGTACCCGAATGCGTAGGGCAGCCCCTCGCGCAGGTCGCAGTAGGCCGAGAAGAGGCCGGCGAGCGAAGGGGCGCCGATCGAGCGGTTGAAGTAGGCGCCCTGCAGGCCGCACTGGAGGCCGAGGATGAAGCAGAAGGCCCAGATGATCAGCGCCGAGCCGAAGATCAGGATGCCGGCCTGCCGCAAGCCCTCGCCGAAGAACTTGAAGACCCGGCCCGAGTAGACCAGGCCCGCGACCCTGGAGCCGAAGCGGGCGATGTCCCCGAAGGAATCGAGCCAGTTGCGCGGGATGTCGAGCCAGCCGATCACCGGACCGCCTGCAGGTCGGGGTTGGTGGCGAGCAGGATCGAGCTGACCACGAACTGGAAGAAGAAAACGGCGACGAGCGAGATCACCACCGCCTGGTTGACGGCCCGGCCCACCCCGGCGGCGCCGCCGGAGGCCGACATGCCTTTGTAGGAGCAGACGATCGCGACGATCGCCCCGAACATCGTGCACATCATCACCGAGGACCAGAGGTCGGTGATCGTCGCGTTGGTGAAGAGGGTCGCGAAGAAGCCGCCGAGCGACTGGTGGTAGAGGAGCTCGGCGGCAATGCCGGCAAAGAGCCCCATCACGATCGCGAAGATGTCGAGCAGGCCGGTGATCACCATCAGCGCCAAGAAGCGCGGCACGACCAGGTTCTTGACCGGGTCTACTCCCAAGACCTGCAGGGCGTCGAGCTCCTCGCGGATCTTGCGGGCGCCGAGGTCGGCGGTGATCGCGGTGCCGGCCACTCCCGAGACGACGACCGCGGTGACCAGCGGGGCGATCCAGCGGATCGCGATGACGACGAAGAAACCGCCGAGCCGGTCGAGGGCGCCGAACAGCGAGAGCACGCCGGCCGCCTGCAGGCCGGGCGCGCCGAGGTTGAGGGCGAAGGTGGAGACGAGAAGCGGAAACCAGGAGAGCTTCAACACGAAGAGGAGCTGCCAGACGAGCTCCTCGCCGTAGGGGTACGGCGCCCGCACCGCCGAGATCAGCGTTTTGACGGTGAGGATCATCATCACCCCCACCTCTTCGAACGCGTTCTTGACGGGCAGCAGCCCGCGGCTCAACGCCTGTTCCGCCACCGGCTCATCGCCCTGCCCAGGGGGCCGCGGCTGCTCGCCCGCCGCCGCACCTCCTGCTCGCTTTCCCGCTGCGCCGCCGCCAGCTGCGCGATCAGCGTGTCGCGCGTCTGCTCCAGCTCCTCGACCCCCGCCACGTGGGCGACGGCGCGCCGCGGCGCGGTCCCCAGATCGGCTTTGAGGTGGCCGGTGTAGCTCGCCAGCTCCGCCTCCAGGCGGGCGATCTGCCGCCGCAGCTCCTGCCGCACTTCCAGCGTTTCGCTCTCCTCGCCGGGCAGGCTGGCGCAGGCCATCGCGACGATCGCCAGGTCGCGCGGCCCGAGGCCCGCTTCGCCTGCGCGCCGCAAGGCATCGGCGGCGATCTCCTCGAGCTGGGGCGCCGCTTCGACGCCCTCGGCGACGAAGGTGCCCTGCCCGTGGCGGGTGACCACGAGCCCGTCGGCCTCGAGCGTCTCGTACACGGCCCGCACCGTGCCCACGTTCACCCCCGCCCACTCGGCGAGCCGCCGGAAGCTCGGCAACCGCTCGCCGGCGGTGAGCTCACCGGTGCTGATTAGCGCCCGCAAGCGCCAACTGAGCTGCAACCCGACAGGAAGCTCATCCGACGGGTCGATCGCAAACGGATTCGCCTCAACCTGTGTCACTGAAGCGCACAGTACCTCCATCATCTGTACCAGTCAACTGACACAGTCCCGCCCCCCGCTAAGGCGTCAGGACGATCTTCAGCGCTTCACGGTTGTCGTAGACGCGGTAGGCCTCGCCGGCTTCGTCGAGCGACATGTGGTTGGTCACCAGCGGGCTCGGATCGAGCTTGCCGGCCTCGATCAGCGCCAGGACCCGATCGACGTGGGCGATCACGTTGGCGAGGCCGAGCCGCAGTTGCAGCCCCTTCAGCCAGGCGAGGCCGAGCGGCACCTCTCCCCTGCCGGCGTAAGCCCCGATCCCCGAGACGGTGCCGGCGTCGCGGGCGAGGCTGATCGCCAGCGCCAGGGGGCCGGGGTCGCCGACCGCGTCGACGACGACGTCGACTCCCAGCCCTTCGGTCGCCGCCCGCACCGCCTTCTTCGGCTCCTGCTCAGTCAGGTGCAGCGGCGTCGCCCCGAAGCGCTCGGCCATCCCCAGTCGTTCCTCCACGGTGTCGACGGCAAAGACCTTGACCGCGCCGCCGGCGAGCGCCGCCTGCACGGCGCAGAGACCGACCGGCCCGAGACCGAGGACGGCGACCGTGTCCCCCGCCTTCATCCCGGCGTGGGCGACCGCGTGGTAACCGGTCCCCATCACGTCGCCGGCGAAGAGGGCGACCTCGGCCGACATCCCCTCCGGCACCCGCCTCAGCGTCAGGTTCGCGCGCGGCACCAGCAGCAGCTCGGCCTGGGCGCCCTGCAGGTCGCCGAGATTGGCCCCGTGGCCGAAGGTCTGGCCGTTGCGGCAACGGTGATAGTCGCCGCGCAGGCAGGAGGCGCAGGTCGCGCAGGCGGTGTGGAAGGTGCCGAGCACGCGGTCGCCGACGGCGACCCGTTCGACGTCGTCCCCGGCGGCGAGGACGGTGCCGACGAACTCGTGGCCGATCGTGAAGCCGGGCTCGACCGGCACCCGGCCGTGGTAGATGTGGAGGTCCGAGCCGCAGATCCCGCTCGCCTCGACGCGGACGAGGGCGTCGTCGGCGGCGCCGAGCTCGGGGTCGGGCTTCTCCTCGATCCGCACCTCCCCCGGTGCCTGAAAAGTGACCGCGCGCATGGCGCGCAACGCTACCGGACGTATTTGTCCCCGGTATACGGGGACAACTGCGTTCGGTTGCGGCTAGTTAACGCCGGCGACCTGGAAGCGGCTCTGTTCGCTGCCGGGGCTGGCCGTCTCTTCGATCCGCGACTCCAGCGCCAGCTCTTTCTCGAAGTCGGCCGCCTCGCCGTGGGCGAAGGAGACGTCTTTGCCCTCGAGCAGCTCGATGAAGATCTCGACGAAGCGGGCGTCGAGCTGCTTGCCGGCGACGCGGCGCAGCTCGACGATCGCGTCGTGGCTGGACATCGGCGTCCGGTAGGAGTCGCGCGCGGTCATCACGTCGTAGGTGTCTGCGACGGAGATGATCCGCGCCAGCTCCGGGATTTCGTCCCCGGCCAGACCGCGCGGATAACCTTTGCCGTCGATCCGCTCGTGGTGGGCGAGGATGATCTCCGCCACCGGGCCGTAGCCGTCAAGCGATGAGACGACGCGGGCACCCTGCTGGGGGTGGCGCTTGATCAGCATCCAGTCCTCGTCGGTGAGCGGCACGTTGGCCTTGAGGATGCGGTCGGGGAGGATGAACTTGCCGATGTCGTGCAACAGCGCGGCGATGTGGACCAGCTCCTCCTCGCGGCGCGAGTAGCCGGCGCGCTGGGCGATCGCGCGGGAGTAACGGGCGACCGCGGCGCTGTGGCGGGCGGTCATCTGGTCCCGCAGGTCGAGGGTGCGCAGCATCGCGCTCAACATCCCGACCTGGAAGCTGGCCAGCTGCTTGCTGCGCAGCTCCAGCTCGCGGGCCCGCTGCTGGGAGAGGAGCAGCTGGCCGAGCAGGTACTGGAAGGTGACGAGGACGACGCCGAAGAGGGCGATCGAGGCGAGGCCGATCTCGTAGTAGATGTAGGCGACCGCGACGGCGAGCATCGCGCTGGCGAACTCGGAGGGAAGGACCGGCGGCAGGACCTTGAGCTTGGTCGAGAACGAGGAGCGCTCCACGTAACAGCCGTAGCTGGCGATCATCACGAAGTTGATCGCCAGGGCGAGCTGGAAGAGGCCGAAGACGCAGAGGTAGAACCACGATTCCGACGGCACCAGGCCGAGAGCGCTGACCCCCTCGTGGAAGGCGATGCCGCCGACCAGGGGGAAGAGCGCGTAGGTGAGGACGTTGTTGAGCAGGAAGTGCCAGGCGTCACGCCAGCGCAGCCAGCCGACGAGGATCGTGGCGACGCCGATGATCGCCGCCGGGGTGCCGCCGAGGAAGACCATCGCGATCACCAGCGCCAGGAAGCTGCCGGAGATCTTCAGCTTCGACTCGGTGGAGACCGCGGTCAGGTCGCTGAAGATCGAGAAGGCGAGGAGGACGGAGAAAAAGGCGATGTCCCAGTCCGACTTGGGCGCGTCCCAGAAGGCGATCGCCGCGGTCAGCAGCAGGGCGGCCACCATGAAGGCGATCGCTAGGCGGGTGGGACGAGTTTTGTCCATCTCTGATTTGGAATCCGGGGGCTGGGGACCCGTGGCCGGAGACCGGCTTACTTCTTTCACGGGCGCGGTCCTTTTCCCTGCGCGGCAGCCGTTTCTTGACGGTTCCGCTATTAGGGAACTCCAAAGTTAGACCGCTACGTATGAGATCGGCAAGACCTTTAGCCAGATGGCCAGATTCGCCCAAGATCGGGTATTTCGCCCCGATCGTGGCTCAATCCCGTGCAGCGAGGGAGGAGACGGCTCCCAGAACGACGAAGGGCGCCCCCATCCAGGGCGCCCTTCAGAAGACTGGTGCAGACGCATCGATCAAATGGTCTGCCGGAGAATGCCTAGTGACGAAAGCCCATGTTTTCTGCCCCTTCCATAGTCGTTGAAGCCCGCAACGTTGTGCGCTGCATCGTGGAAACTTCTCAATTGCTGGTCACTTTGTAGCACAGCTTTGCGGAAACTTGTGCAACTGCAGGAAAAGTTGTGCAGAAATGCAGTAATACGCCCGGCCACCCCATGCCTAGCCCACGCCTAACCGCCCCCTTCCGCCGGCCCCTCTTCCGGCGCCTGGCCGCGTCCTACGCGATCAACGAGCTGGGCGACTGGATGGGGATCATCGCCCTCTCGGTTCTGGTCTTCGATCGCACCGGCAGCGCCCTGGCGACCGCGGCGCTCTTCCTCGGCACCCGCTTTCTGCCCGCCCTTTTCGCGCCGATCCTGGTCGCGCAGGCGGAGAAACCGCCGCCCCGCTACGCCCTGCCGATGATCTACTGCGGCGAGGCCGCCGCCTTCGCGGCGCTTGCCCTGCTGGTCGACAACTTCACCCTGGCGGGGGTGGTCGCCCTCGCCGCCGCCGACGGCGCGCTCGCCCTCGCCGGCCGCTCGCTGACCCGCGCGGTCGTCGCCGCCTCGCTGGAGCCGAGCGGAGAGCTGCGGGCGGGGAACGCCCTGCTCAACGTCGCCTTCACCGGCGGCGCCGCGATCGGCCCCGCCCTGGCCGGCCTCGCGGTCGCCGGCTTCGGCGTCCAGTCGGCGCTGCTGCTCGACGCCGTCTCCTTCTATGTGGTCGCCTGGATCCTCTTCACCGCCGGGGCGATGCCCCACGCCGAGCCGGAACCGGGCCGGACGCGGGACCGGGTCCGCGCCGGGATCGAGTACGTCCGCAGCCAGACCCTCCTGCGGCGGCTGCTCACCGCGCAGGGCCTCGCCTTCGTCTTCTTCGCCGCGGTGCTCCCGGTCGAGGTCGTCTACGTCAAGGAAACCCTGGGCTCCAGCGACACCGGCTACGGCGTGATGCTCGCCAGCTGGGGCGTCGGGATGCTGCTCGGCAGCATTCTCTTCGCCCGCCTGCGCCAGGCACGGCTGGCCACCCTGCTTTTCTTCAGCACGCTCGCGGTCGGGGCCGGCTACCTCGGGCTTGCCGTGGCGCCGACCCTCGCCGTCGCCTGCGCGGCCTCGGTCCTCGGCGGCGCCGGCAACGGGGTCCAGTGGGTGGCGGCGATCTCCGCGGTGCAGGAGCTGACTGCGGAAACGATGCAGGCGCGGGTGATGAGCGTGCTCGAGTCGATCGGCGCGGCGATGCCGGGGGTCGGATTTGCGGTCGGCGGCATCATCGCCGCCGCCTTGAGCCCGCGGCTGACGTTTCTTGTCGCGGGCGCCGGGGTAGTCGCCATCGTCGTGGTCATGGCGCCGCTGCTCGGGGGGAACTGGCTCCAGGACGACGAAAGGCCAAGAAAATCCCTGCTTGACGGGCGTGACGACATTGTGGTGGAGTTGATCCCAGGGTCAGCGGGGACGACCGGAAATCCGGATCTGGAGGAGAGACGTTGAAAAAGCTTGGGGTAGTCATCGCGATTCTTGTACTTGCGACGGCCGCAGTAATCGGGCTGGCCTCCTGCGGGGGCGGTGGCGACACCTCGGGCGGCGGCGGCCAGAAAGGCGGCCACCTGAACGGGACCTACGCCTCCTTCCCCGACTACATGGACCCGGCCCTCTCCTACACGGCCGAAGGCTGGACGGCGATGGCAGACGTCTACGTCCCGCTGCTCACCTACAAGCACGCCAACGGCGAGGAAGGCTCCGAGGTGATTCCGGGGCTGGCGAAGGAAATGCCGAAGATCAGCAACGGCGGCAAGACCTACAAGCTCACCCTTCGCCCCGGCCTCAAATACTCCGACGGCACCCCGGTCAAGGCCTCCGACTTCCCCTTTGCCGTGGAACGGATGATCACGCTCAACTCCGGCGGCTCGCCCTTCTACCTCTCGATCGAAGGCGCGGAAAAGTTTGCCGAAACGAAACAGGGCCCGATCCCCGGGATCAAAGCCAACGACAAGACCGGCGAAATCACGATCAACCTCGAAGGACCGCGAGGCACCTTCACCAACGAGCTCGGCCTGATGTTCGTCGCGCCGCTGCCCCAGGACACGCCGGTCGAAGACCTCTCGGCCAACCCGCCTCCCGGCACCGGCCCCTACATGATCACCAAGTCGAAGCCCGGCAAAGAATGGGAATACGAGCGCAACCCCTACTGGGCCAAAGACAACGGCCCGGCGATGCCGGACCTGCCCGAAGGCGTGGTCGACAGCGCCAAGATGACCGTGATCCGCAACCCGCAGTCGCAGGTCGACGACATCGAACAGGGCACCTATGACTGGATGCAGAACCCGCCGCCCTCCTCGCGCTACGCGGAAGTCAGAGAAAAATACGAAGGGACCCAGTTCCGGGTCGAGCCGACGATCTCGACCTACTACTTCTGGATGAACACCCAGGAGCCGCCCTTCAACGACCTCAAAGTCCGCCAGGCGGTCAACTACGCAATCGACCCGGCGGCGCTGGAACGGATCTACGCCGGTCAGATCAAAGCCACGCACCAGATCCTGCCGCCGGGGATGCCGGGCTACGAACAGTTCGACCTCTACCCGACGGACAAGGAAAAAGCGAAAGAACTGATGGAAGAAGCGAACCCGTCGGACAAGGACATCACCGTCTGGACCGACACCGAAAGCCCGAACAACGAAGCGGGCGAATACCTGAACGAGGTCCTGAAGGAACTGGGCTTCAACACGACGCTGAAAATCATCAACGCCGACAACTACTTCACGGTGATCGGCAACGCGACCACGCCCGGACTCGACGCCGGCTGGTCGGACTGGTTCCAGGACTACCCGCACCCGAACGACTTCTTCCAGCCGCTGCTGGCCGGGGAATCGATCCTCTCGACCAACAACGGCAACTTCGCCAAATTCGACGACCCCGCGGTCAACAAACAGATCAAAGATCTGGGCGCGGAACAGCTCGGGCCCGAACAGGAAGACGCCTACAAGGAACTCGACAAAGAAGTCATGGAAGAAGCTCCTTGGGCGCCATACGGGACGCGGACCCTGTCGACCTTCGTCTCCGACGCGATCGACCTGGAAAGCGTGATCTTCAACCCGACCTTCGGCCACTACCTGAGCAGCTTCGAATTCAAGTAGCGCGGCACGGGTAGAAGAAACATCGTGCCTACCGAACCGAGCGCAGAGCGAGGGCCCTGGTCCCTCGCTCTGCGGCGGTTCCTGCGCAACCGCCTGGCGGTTGCCTTCCTCGCCCTGTTCTTCCTCATCGTCGTCTTCGTCCTGGCGGCGCCCCTGTGGGCGAATCACGTCGCCGACACCGGGCCGAACCAGGAGCACACGGTCGACAAAGTCACCGTCAACGGCGAAGAAAAGGACGTAGTCACGCCCGAAGGGAAGCCGATCGGGCCGCAGTGGTTCGGCGCTGGCGGCAAGTTCTTCCTCGGCGCCGACAGCCGCCTCGGCCGCGACGAGATGGTGCGGCTGATGTACGGCGGTCGCACCTCGCTGCAGATCGGGATCACCGCGGCGCTGATCGCGACCATCATCGCCGTCGTCCTCGCCCTGCTCGCCGGCTACTTCCGCGGCTGGGTCGACGGTCTGATCGCGCGAACGCTCGACGTGATCTGGTCCCTGCCCGTGTTCCTGATCGGGCTCTCGCTGGGGATCGCGCTCGCCGTCGGCGGCCTCAAGCTGGGCCCGCTCGAAGTTTCCAGCGGCTCGATCTGGAACCCGATCTTCGTGATCAGCGTCTTCACCGTCCCCTATATCGCCCGCCCGATCCGCGGTCAGGTGCTGGCGCTGAGCGAGAAAGAGTTCGTCGAGGCGGCGATCGCGCAGGGTGCCAGCCCACTGCGGGTGATGTTCGGCGAGATCCTCCCCAACCTCGCCTCGACGATCATCGTCTTCTTCACCCTGATGATCGCCAACAGCATGCTCTTCGAGGCCGGCCTCTCCTTCCTCGGCGCCGGCGTCCAGCCGCCCAACTCTTCCTGGGGGACGATGATCACCGTCGGGGTCGAGCTGCTCAACATCCAGCCGCTGCTGGCGATCGTCCCCGGCCTGATGATCATGCTGACGGTGCTGTCGCTGAACATCGTCGGCGACGCCCTGCGCGACGCGCTCGACCCGCGCGGCAAGGCCAGGCTCGATGCGGCTCTGCAGTTCGAGGCGCACGCCGGCGCCAGCGGTGCGGTCGGGGGTTCGGCCATCTGATGGTCCGCTTCGTCGTCAGGCGGCTGCTGGCCATGATCGGCGTTCTCTTCGCCGTCTCGGTGATCGTCTTCGTCGTCTTCATGGTGCTGCCGAAACAGAACCCGGCGCAGACCCTGGCGGGCAAGAACGCGACGCCGGTGCTGGTCAAGAGCATCGAAGAGGAATGGGGCTTCAACGACTCGCTGGTCGTCCAGTACGGGACGATGATGAAGAAGATCTTCACCGGCGAGTTGACCTCCTACAAACCGCGGATCCCGGTCGACGAACAGATCAAGGAAGGGATCCCGGCGACCTTCTCGCTGACGATCGGGGCGGCGATCATCTGGCTTTTCTTCGGTCTGCTCCTGGGTTACCTGTCCGCGATCCGCGCCGGCGGCTGGCTCGACCGCATCCTCACCGGGGTCTCGATCGCCGGCATCTCGATCCCGGTCTTCCTCCTGGCCCCGGTGCTCCTCTACTTCCTCACCTACAAGTACGAAATCTTCCCCAACGCCCAGTACGTCGACTTCACCGAAGACCCGTGGGAATGGGCGCGGCACCTGATCCTGCCCTGGTTCACGCTGGCCCTGCTCTCGATCGGCTTCTACAGCCGCGTCCTGCGCTCCAACATGCTCGACGTGATGAACGAGGACTACGTACGCACCGCCCGGGCCAAGGGGCTGAGCGAGCGGCAAGTGATGACCCGGCACGTGCTGCGCAACTCGCTGATTCCGGTGATCACCCTCTTCGGACTCGACTTCGGCGCCACCATCGCCGGCACCGCGATCATCACCGAAGTCCTCTACTCGCTCGACGGCGTCGGCCTCTACGCGGCCGAAGCGGTGCGCAAATTCGAACTGCCGCCGATCATGGGGGTCGCCATCTACGGCGCCTTCTTCGTCGTCTTCGTCAACGCCCTGGTCGACATCGCCTACGCCTACCTCGACCCCCGGGTGCGGCTCGGGGAGAGCTCCTCCGAATGAGCTCGGCGCCGCTGCTCTCCGTCAGCGATCTCCGGGTCGGCTTCGCGACCGAAGACGGCATCGTGCAAGCCGTCGACGGCGTCAGCTTCGACCTCCGCCCCGGGGAGGTCCTGGCGATCGTCGGCGAGTCCGGCTCCGGCAAGAGCGTCACCGCGCAGACGATCATCGGCCTCACCCGCGCCAACAACGCCCGCATCGAGGGCGCGGTGACGCTCGACGGCAAAGACCTGACCAGCGCCAGCGACGCCGAGATGCGGAAGCTGCGCGGCGACCGGGTGGCGATGATCTTCCAGGACCCGATGACCTCCTTCAACCCGGTCTACCGGATCGGCGACCAGATCGTCGAGGCGATCCGGACCCACCGGCCGGACACCTCCAAGGGAGCGGGAAAGGCCCGCGTGGTGGAGCTGTTCGAAGCGGTGGGGATCCCCAACGCCGCGGGCCGTGTCGACGACTACCCGCACGAGTTCTCCGGCGGGATGCGCCAGCGGGCGATGATCGCGATGGCCCTGGCGCTCGAGCCCGAGGTGCTGATCGCCGACGAGCCGACCACCGCGCTCGACGTCACCATCCAGGCCCAGATCCTCGACCTGCTCGAGGAGTTGAACCGGGAGCACAACCTGGCGACGATCCTGATCACCCACGACCTCGGCGTCGTCGCCGAGGTCGCCGACCGGGTGCTGGTCATGTACGCCGGGAAAGTGGTCGAGGAAGGGACGCTGGACGAGATCTTCTACGACCCGCAGCACCCCTACACCTGGGGCTTGCTCGGGTCTCTGACCCGGATCGACCGGCCGCGGCCGCACCGCCTGCCGCAGATCGCCGGCTCTCCTCCCTCATTGCTGGATCTGCCCGAGGGCTGCCCGTTCCGGCCTCGCTGCCCGCACGAGTTCTCCAAGTGCAGCGAGTACCCGGGCCTGGAGGCTCGCAGCGAGGCCCCCGACCACCGTGACCGCTGCTGGCTCAACCCGGAGCAGAAGCGGGAGAAGCGGCAGGTCGAAGGGCAGATCGGACTCGAGGCGCCGAGCGGGGCGAACAAGGCATGAACGGCACCGAGGTCAAAGCGGGCGCCCCCCTGCTCGAGGTCACCGACCTCGTCAAGCACTTTCCGATCAAGCGGGGGATCCTGATCGACCGCGAGGTCGATCAGGTGCGGGCGGTGGACGGCATCAGCTTCAAGGTCGAGAAGGGCGAAACGCTGGGGCTGGTCGGCGAGTCGGGCAGCGGCAAGTCGACCGCCTGCCGTGCCGTCCTGCAGCTGATCAAGCCGACCTCAGGCTCGGTCAAGTTCGAGGGCCAGGAGATCTCCGGCCTCCGCCGGCGGCGGATGCAGCCGCTGCGCCGGCAGATGCAGATGATCTTCCAGGACCCCTACGCCTCGCTCAACCCGCGCAAACGGGTGGGCCAGATCGTCGGCGACCCGCTCAAGCGCCAAGGGGTCGCCTCCGGCTCGGAGTTGCGGCGGCAGGTGCAGGAGCTGCTGGTGCGAGTCGGCCTCTCCAGCGAGCACTACAACCGCTTCCCGCACGAGTTCTCCGGCGGCCAGCGCCAGCGTATCGGGATCGCCCGGGCGCTCTCGCTGAAGCCGAAACTGGTGATCTGCGACGAGCCGGTCTCCGCCCTCGACGTCTCGATCCAGGCCCAGATCGTCAACCTGCTCGACGACCTGCAGGACGAGTTCGGCCTCGCCTACCTCTTCGTCGCCCACGACATCGGCGTCGTCCGCCACATCTCCGACCGGATCGCGGTGATGAACGAGGGCAAGATCGTCGAGCAGGGGACCGCCGACGAGGTCTGCGAGCGGCCGCAGGACGACTACACGAAGAAACTGCTGGCGGCGGTGCCGATCCCGGACCCGCGCGAGAGCCGCGAGCGGGTTCGAAACGGTTGATGTTCGGGGGGCGTGGGAGTCCCTCCCCAGACACATCTCGCCAATGGCTCGATGTTGAGTGTCTGGGGAGGGACTCCCACGCCCCCTTTTCAACAGTTTGCGTAGGGTCGCGTAGATGGGTTTGCCGCTTTCGCCTCCTATCAAGCCTCAGCTTGCGCTTACCCGCAAACAGTTGCCGGAGGGGGAGGAGTGGGCTTATGAGCCCAAGTTGGACGGGTTCCGGGCGATCGTCTTCGTCGACGGCGACGACTTCTACATCCAGTCGCGCGGCGGCAAAGACTTCAACCGCTACTTCCCCGAGCTGAAGTTCGCCCCCGGCCGCTGGGTCCTCGACGGCGAGCTGGTTATCCGCGACGCCGACGGCAACCTCGAATTCGACTCGATGCAGGAACGGATCCACCCGGCGCAGTCGCGGATCGAGATGCTCGCCAAGGAGATCCCGGCCAGCTACATCGTCTTCGACCTCCTGGCCGAGGGCGACGAGGTGCTCTGCGAGCGACCGCTGAGCGAGCGCCGCGAGCGGCTGGAGACGATCGCCGCGAAGGCGGGGCTGGAGCCGACGCCGCTGACCACCGACGCCGACCAGGCCGACAGGTGGCTGAACAGCATCGAGGGGGTGATGGCCAAGGACCTGACCGCCCCCTACGTCCCCGGCAAGCGCAAGGGGATGGCGAAGGTGAAGCGCGAGCGGACGATCGACTGCGTGGTGATGGGCTGGCGGCCGGGCAAAGAGGAGGGCACGGTCGGCTCGCTGATCCTCGGCCTCTACGACGACGGCACCCTGCGCACCGTCGGCCACATCTCCGGCTTCAGCACCGCGGCGAAACGCAGCATGCGGGCGATGCTGGCGCCGCTTGAGACGGGCAAGAGCGGGACGGCGGAGCCGAGCCGGTGGACCGGCGGGCGAGACTTGGAGTGGGTCGAGCTGCGGCCGGAGCTGGTGATCGAGGTTGGGTATGACCACGCGGCTTCTGGGCGGATTCGGCATGGGGCGAGGTTTCACGCGTTTCGGGATGACAAAGAGCCGCGGGAGTGCAAGTTCGAGCAGCTGGACGAAGGCGGCTAGAAGAAACGCTGCTGGACGGGGGCAGCGCGGCGGGCGGGTCCTGTCACGGCAGGGGACCCACCATGTCTTCCGGTAGCTAAAGCTTCCTCAGACATGGTCCCCCCTACCGTGCCACCCGCCCGAGAAGCGGATTGCCGGGACGCTCTTCCTCTGCCCCAGCCCTTCACTGCTCTAGTCGCATGTTTTCGCTGAGCTGGCTGCAGGTAGGCGCGGTCGCTGTATAGGGCCTCGTATTTGGGCAGGAGGTCGGGGCGTTTTTCTTGCAGCCAGGCGAAGAAGACATCCTTTACCTCACCGCGAAGGTGGAGGGCGACGCCGCCGAGGAAGGTGGCGCCGGCTTTCTTCGCCCGCTCGACGATCGGGCGGACCTGGTCGGGGTGGTCGTTGATGCCCGGCATCAACGGCGCGACCAGGACACCGGAGTCGATGGCGCGAGCGCGCAGCTCGGCGACCGCGTCGAGGCGAGCCGCGGGGCTGGGGGTGTGCGGCTCGGTCGCCCGCCAGGCCTCCTCGTCGAGGGTCGGCACCGAGAGGTTGACCGAGACCGATAGCCCGCCGGCCACCATCCGCTCGAAGATCTCGACGTCGCGCATCACCAGCGGCGACTTGGTCAGCACCGTGACCGGCGTCCCCGCCGCCGCGAGCGCTTCGAGGATCTCGGGCATCATCCGGTAGCGGCTCTCGACCCACTGATACGGGTCGGTGTTCGTCCCCAGCGCCACCAGCTCCCGCTTCCAGCTCGGCCGCGCCAGCTCCGCCCGCAGCAGCTCCGGCACGTTGACCTTGACGACGATCTCCCGCTCGAAGTCGCGGCCCGGTCCAAGGTCTAAAAAGGAATGGGTTCTTCGAGCAAAACAGAATTTGCAGGCATGAGTGCATCCTCTGTACTGGTTGATCGTCCAGTTGAAGCCGTAGCGCCCTCCCGGCACGTGGTTCAGCGCCGAGCGGGCCCGGACCTCGTGGAAGTTGATCCCCATCGCCTCCGGCGCGTCGAAGGTGCGGACGACAGTGCCGTCGCCGACCCCCGGCAGGCGCAGGTCGTTCTCGACTCGCTGCTCATCCCATCTCATACGAACATATGTTCGCACACAACCAGGACGCGCTTCGGAGTTCCGCCACACCCCGCTGGGGCGGAAGTCGGCTACGGCAGCTCGCCCCGGATCACGTAGCGGAGGACGTCGACGACCTGCTCGGCGGTGCGGGCGGTGGCCTGGGCGGCGCGGTCGACCTCCTTCAGGGCGTGGTCGAGCTCGCTGTCGTGGAGGGTGACGATCGGCTTGCCGAGAGCGGCGGCGTAGCCGGCGTCGAAGGCGGCGTTCCACTGGCGGTATTTGTCGCCGAAGCGGACGACGATGACGTCGGCATCGCGGATCAGCGTCTGGGTGCGGATCGCGTTGACGCCGGCGCCTTTGTGGTCGCGCCAGAAGGCCTCTCCCTCCTCCCCCAGCGTGCCGGTGCCGGCGTCGTCGGAGGCGGCGTGGTCGGTAACCGGCGCCGAGAAGGCGACCGGCAGCCCGGCCTCGCGGACGCCGGCCTCGATCCGCTCGCGCCAGTCGCTGTGGATCTCCCCCGAGAGGTAGACGCTCCAGGTCCGCTCACCCATGGGTTGATCCTAGTGAGAGGCGAAAGGCGCCTCGGGTGCCCAGTGGTTATCCCTTGTTCGCCGGGCCCCGCCTCGGCCCATGTCCTCTCTGGCAGTCTTGGACGGGAGGCACTGACCGGTGCCGAGGGAGATGACCAACCTTGCTCAAAGTCTGATTGACGCCCTGGCCCTTGGTGGCCTTTATGCGCTGATCGCCATCGGCATCACCTTGACCTACACCGTGATGGGGATGATGAACTTCGCCCAAGGCGAGTTCATCATGCTGCCCGCCTACGCCCTCTTCGTTCTGGCCGGGCTGCCGTTCGCCGTTGCGGTGAGCGCCGCACTCGCCACCGGGATCGCGATCGCGGTCCTTGCCGAGCGGGTGGCTTTCCGCCCTGTTCGGAACGCCGACCTGGCCGCTCAGCTCGTCACCTCGCTTGCCGTGGCGACCATCCTGCAGAACGTCGTCAGCGCGACGGTGGACGACCGCGCCCAGTCGGTGGCGACGCCCGCGATCCTGAGCGAATCGAGCCAGCTCGGCGGCCTCTCGGTACCGAACCTCGAGATCCTCACCCTGGTCCTCACCGCGATCGTCCTCGGCGGCCTCGGCTGGCTGCTCTACCGGACTCGCATCGGTCTCGAGATGCGAGCCGCGGCGGAGAACTTCGAGATGGCCCGGCTGCTCGGCGTCCGTGCCGACCGCGTGATCACGATCGCTTTCGCGATCAGCGGTGCGCTGGCAGCCATCGCCGGAGTGCTGATCGTCATGCAGACGGGTCAGGTCACCCCGACGATGGGGCTGACCCCCGTGCTGGTCGGCTTCATCGCCGTCGTGATCGGCGGCTTCGGAAGGATCTTCGGCGCCGTGATCGGCGGGCTGGTGCTCGGGGTCCTCTCATCGCTGCTCGGCACCTACCTGCCGGACGGACTGGTTCCGTTCCGCGACGCGATTGTCTTCTCCCTTCCCGTGGCGATCCTGATCGTCAGGCCGCAGGGCCTGCTCGGGGCGGCGACCGGAGAGGCGCGGATATGACGGCCAGGGGACTCCGCTCCCCACTCTCGGCGGCTACCTCCTTGGTCGTCCCGCTCGTCCTGGTGGCGCTGACCGCGGCGGTCGGGGCGAGCGGCACGCCCTCCTTCGAAGGGACGGTGACGCTGATCCTCTGCAACCTGATCGTCGTCCTCGGCCTGCAGGTCTTCATCGGCAATAGCGGCGTCTACTCGTTCGGGCAGTTGGGCTTCGCTGCAAGCGGGGCCTATGTCGCAGCCCTACTCACGCTTCCCGCGGCTTTCGCCGCCCTGCAGACCCCCGAGCTGCCGAAGCTGATCGCCGATGCCCAGCTCGGCCCTCTGCCTTCGACTCTGATCGCCGCGGCGGCGAGCGGCCTGCTGGCGGCGGTGGTCGGGTGGCCGCTGATGAGAACTTCGACGCTGGCGATCCCGATCTCGACCTTCGCCTTCCTGATCGTCGCCTACAACGTCCTCGCCAACTGGGACCCGGTGACCGGCGGGAGCAGCGGGCTCGTCAGCATCCCGAGGACCACCGACGTCGGATCGGCGGGGCTGTGGGCCGGCGTGGCGGTCGTCGTCGCGCTCGCCTTCAAATGGTCGGCGAGCGGCTACCGGCTGCAGGCGTCGCGCGAGGACGAGGTGGCGGCGCGCTCGATCGGCATCGGCCTGATGCGGGAGCGGCTGATCGCGTTCACGATCAGCGGGATGCTCTGTGGGATCGGCGGCGCCCTGGCGGTGCACGAGTCCGGCGTCCTCTCTCCCACCACCTTCTACTTCGCCGCCTCGGTGACGACGATCACGATGCTGGTGGTGGGCGGCTCGCGCAGCGTCCTCGGCGCCGTCGTCGGCACCCTCGCGGTGGCGACGGTCAACGAGCTGCTGCGCAACTTCGAGGAAGGCGCAAGCGTCTTCGGGCTGATCTCGATCGGCGAGACCCCGGGCCTGGCCGCCATCGGCCTCGGCCTGATCCTGCTGGTGACGATGGTGGCGATGCCGGAGGGGCTGAGCCGGGGCCGCGAGGCGGCTGAGATCGAGCCGGTCCGCCGCCGGCTGCTTTCTCGAGCTCCAGCGCCGTCGTCCGCAGCGGCCGAGACGGACCGATCGAGGCGGCCGTCCGCGCGTGGATCGGCCGGGGGCCTTCGCGCCGAGGGAGTGTCTCTGGCCTTCTCCGGGTTGCAGGTGCTGAGAGGGGTGGAGCTTGCGCTACGCCCTGGTCAAGCCCTCGGGCTGATCGGTCCGAACGGCGCCGGCAAGACGACGCTCGTCAACGTCCTCAGCGGATTCCAGGATCCCGATTCCGGAAGCGTCTTTCTCGACGGACTCGAGGTGACCGGCTTCTCGCCGGCGCGGCTGGTGCGGGCGGGGCTCGGACGCACGTTCCAGGCGGGGCTCCCCTTCGCGGGCCTGACGGTGATGGAGAGCGTCGCCGTGGGTGCGATGGGCGTCGGGGTCGGCCGCCGACGCGCGGTGGAGATCGCCGCAGACGTGCTCGAGCGCCTCGGCCTGAGCGAACAGGCGCAAAGCCCCGCCGGCCTGCAGCCGCCAGGAAGCCAGCGGCTGCTGGGCATCGCCCGCACCCTGGCCACCGGGCCGCGCTACCTGCTGCTCGACGAGCCCGCGGCAGGACTGGATGAGGAGGAGTGCCGGGACCTGGTCGCCATCCTCCGCGGGGTGATCCAGGACTTCGGCTGCGCGATCCTGTTGATCGAGCACGACATGAACGTGGTGATGGACCTCTGCTCGCAGGTGCAGGTGCTCGACGACGGCGAGACGGTCGTGGTCGGAACCCCCGAGGAGGTCCAGGCCCACCCCGCCGTGGTCGAGGCCTATCTCGGCACCTCCTACGCGGCGGGCGCACATGCTTGAGGTCCGCGGCCTGAAGGTCGCCCATGGCGGAGTCGAGGTTCTGCACGGCGTCGAGCTCAGCCTCGGCGAGGGAGAGGTAGTCGGCATCGTCGGCCCCAACGGTGCCGGCAAGAGCTCGCTCTTGCGCGCGATCTGCGGCCTGACGCGCTCGAACGCCGGCGAGATCAGCTTCGAAGGCAGATCCCTGCGCGGGCTCGCACCCGAGGAGATCGCGAGGCTGGGAATCGCCCTGGTGCCCGAGGGCCGGCAGATCTTCGGCACGCTGACGGTGGCGGAGAACCTGCGCCTGGCCGCGCAGAACAACGGGAGCGAGCCGATGGAGGCGGTCTTGGAGCGGCTCCCGATCCTGCGGCAGCGAGCCGGACAGCGTGCCGACCGCCTTTCCGGCGGCGAGCAGCAGCAGCTCGCGGTGGCCCGCGCCCTGCTGCGCAGGCCGCGGCTGCTGATTCTCGACGAGCCCTCGCTCGGCCTCGCGCCGAAGACGATCGACGTCGTCTACGGGCTGCTGGAGGAACTCCGCGGAGAGGGAGCGACGATGCTCCTCGTCGAGCAGAACGCGGCGCGGACGATCGACTTCTGCCAGCGCAGCCTGGTCCTCGCCGGTGGCAGGGTCCGCGCCAGCGGCAGGCGCGAGGAGCTGCAGCGCGACCCGCAGGTCCTGCGTGCTTACATGGGACGGCAGCTCTAGGAGCCGAGGAAAGAGATGACCGACGACCACACTTCCGTGCCGCCGAGCAGCGAAGACGTGGCGCTGGCGCTGCGCCACTGCTGGCAGCCGGTGGCGAGGTTGGAGGATTTGAGGGGCGGACCCCAACGCGCAGTCCTGCTCGATCAGCCCCTCGCGGTCTTTCTGACCGAGAGCGGCGCGGTGAGCGTGGTCGCCGACCGCTGCGCCCACCGTGGCGCCCAGCTCTCGATGGGGAAGGTTTGCGGCGAGAGCATCCAGTGCCCCTACCACGGCTGGGAGTGGGCGGGCGACGGCTCCTGCGTCCGGATTCCCTCGCTTGCCGATCAACGCCAGATCCCGCCGCTGGCCCGGATTCCGTCATATCCCGTCCGCTTGCAGTGGGGGCTCGTCTGGACGACCCTCGAGGAGCCGCTTACCGACGTGCCCGACGTGCCCTGGTTCGACGAGGACAGCTGGACCTGGGGCCACGGCGAGCCTTTCGAGCTGCCGGTCGCCTTCGGGCTGATGATCGAGAACTTCCGCGACGTCGCCCACTTCGCCTTCGTCCACGAGGCCACCCTGGGGCCGCAGCCGGCGGTGGTCGAGCCGCTGGCGCCGGCGAAGAACGGGCTCGAGGTGACCCTCCGCCGCAAGATGGAATGGGGAGATGGCGCGAGCTCGACCTGGGGCGCGCTGCGAGAGATCGGCTACCACACGATCGCGCCCAACTTCACCTCCGGGAGGTTCTTCACCGACGAAGGCGAACGCTGCCTGCTTCACGTCTCCCGCGCCATCAGCGCAACCGAGTCGGTGCACTACTGGATCGAGGGAGGGCTCGAGAGCTTCGACGCGGAGAGCGTCGAGAAGGCGATCGCCTACGACACGGCGATCTACGCCGAGGACGTGGCTGTGGTCTCGAAAGTTCAGCCGCCCGAACTGCCCCTCGACCCGAACGCCCAGATCGACACCCTTGCCGATCGGTACACGCTCGCCTACAGAGAGGCGTTCGCGGACTTCGTCAACCAGGCGCTTGCCGCGCGCAGCGCTATTCGCCGTACTGCGGGATGAACTGCGGCTTTACCTTGGCTACCAGCTTCGGCTTGCCGTTGGAGAACACGTAGATCGGCCAGGTGCGGAGCGGGTAGTGATCGTCCGCGCTGTAGGTGACTTCTCCCAGAATCGTGTTCTGAGGCTTGGCTTCGAGGGCATCGGCGAGGACACTGCCGGAGACGCTGTGCGTTTCTTCGATCGAGTGGATGATCATCTGACCGCCGGCGTACCAGGCCAACAAGTTGGTCCCGATGTCGGTGTCGATTCCATCTTCTTCGAGCTGTGCAAACAGCTTTTCGGTGGACTTGTTCGGCGGGTCGTAAGGTGACCCGTTCGAGGTGAAGTAGATGTCTTCGGTGTTCGGTATGCCCTTCAGCCAGTACAAGCCGTCGAAGGAAGTCGGACCGTAGATCGGCAGTGAAACTCCCGCGGCGCGGATCTGCTTGATCGCCGCGGCGCCCCCGGGCGGATAGGAGCACATGATCACGCTGTCGGCGTCGGAGCTCTTCAGCTTGCTGATCTGGCTCGAGATCGCGGGGTCGGTGTTCTCGAAGTCGACGGAGTCCGCGATCGTGCCGCCGAGCTCTTCCCAGGTCTGCTGGAAGCCGGAGCAGGCGGCCTTGCCGTAGATGATCGCCGTATCCCGGAAGAGGAACGGCTTCCTGTAGCCCTTGTCGTAGAGGAACGAAGCGGCGGCGCTGACCTCGCCGAGGAGGCTTGGATTCGAGCTGAAGGAGAGGTGACCGGACGTCGGCGGCCCGAAACCCGGCTCTTGGAGGATCGAGAAATTGAGCTTGTCGTGTTCCTCGGCAACCGGGGAGCCGGCGGCCGCGGTCAGCGCCTCACCCGTGAAGAAGAGCACGTCGGCGCCCTCTTCGATCACCTTCTGCACCGCCACCACAGCTTGCTGCGGTTCGGAATGCGTGTCGACCTGGATCACCCGCAGCTTGTGACCGTCGATCCCGCCGCGAGCATTGGTTTCCTTCACCAGCTGTTCGAGGGCGACGATGGCGTTGTCGTAAGGTGACATGTAGCCGGTCTTGGCGATCGCGGCGCCGATCACTATTTCGTCCGGCAGCCCCGACGGCGACGAAGCTTCATCGGAGTTACCGCCGCCTCCACACCCGCCCAGCATTACCAGGGCGACAGTCAACAGCAGCGGGGTCAGTTTTGCGACTGGGGGCATAAGAGATTCAAGTGGACCGGGGAAATCCCGCGGCGCATCCTAAGCACGTGCGTTCACCGAGTCCGCTCTCGCCCCCGCGTGAGCGCCGTGGCGGCCTCATAGTGCAGCTGTGAAATGTCGCTGCGAGCGAGGATGCGGGTCAGCTCGACGGGCCGTTCTCCGCTCTGGCCCGCGGAAAACCCGTACTGGAAGAGCCGGCCGATGAAGATAGGATCCCCAGTTCGGGCGCCGAGGCGTTTTGCGGTCCAGGGCCCGCAGGAGGAGCTCTCGAACGAAGCATCGATCCGGCCCAGCTTCGGCGACTCGCCGAGGACGGGTTGTTCGCCGGCCTGAAGCGAGATCGCCGCGCCCAGCAGCCAGGGCACCCGACCGACAGGGAAAAAGGAGTCGATCAAGCAGATCGGTTTGCCGATCCGGAGGAGCGAGGTGACCTGGGCGACGGTCTCCCCCGGGGAGACGTCGAGAAAGGTAGCGATCGTCTCGTCGTTGGTCTGCCGGCGGATGCGCAGGACGGCTATCCGCGACTGGCTGAAGGGATCCTCCCGCAGGGAGCGGATCAGGCCCCTGATCGGCACCCGGCGCTTCGGCGCCGAGACGTAGGTCCCGGAGCCGCGGCGGCGATAGATGTCCCCGTCGCGTTCGAGCAGGCTGAGGGCGGGACGAACGACCGCGCGTGAGACGCCGAAGTACTCTTCGATCTCGCGCTCCGAAGGGAACAAGGTGTCGGGCTCCCAGCCGCCCCCCTCGAGCCTCTGCTTGAGAATCTCACCGAGCTGGTAGTAGAGGGGCACCTGGCCGCCGCGCTCGGGCCGGCGGAGGCCATCGAGCCCGATCAGAGAGGGCCGCTTGCGGCGCCCTGGAGTCTTGCGGCCGCCGTCCGAGGCGGGATTATCCGTCTCCAATCAACTCACCGCTTCGGCCCGCGACTGCAGAAATATTTGTAGAGGTAACACCGCCCCGAGCGTAGGTGATCCCTGGCCGAGTAGCCAAGAGGTCCAATTACTACAAGAACTTGTGGACTCTCACTGTCCTATACTAATTGACGTGAACGTAAGGAATAGCTTTCTTGGAAGCAGGCGCGTCGAGGGCGACCACGAGCACTACAAGTGGTGGGCTCTCTCCTGCACCAGCCTCGGGATGCTGCTGGTGGCGACCAACTCGGGAACGCTGATCATCGCCCTGCCGGATCTCGGGCGTGCGCTCGGCACCAGCCTGCTGGAACTGGTCTGGGTGATCCTCGCCTACATGATCTCCTCGACCGTGCTGGTGCTGACCGCGGGCAGGCTCTCCGATCTGTTCGGCCGCAAGACCGCCTTCGTCGGCGCCTTTGCGATCTTCGGCCTCGCCTCGCTCGGAGCCGGCTTCGCCGCCGACGGAACCCAGCTGATCCTCTGGCGGATCGTCCAGGGAATCGGCGGCGCCTTCATCTTCGCCAACGGGCCGGCTCTCGTCACCGACGCCTTCCCGCGCGACCAGCTCGGACTGGCGATGGGGACGAACACGATGGTGGCGGCGATCGGGCTGGTGATCGGGCCGGTCCTCGGCGGCGCCCTGGTCGCGATCTCCTGGCACTGGGTCTTCTGGTTCAACGTGCCGCTGGCGCTGGCCGGCGGCCTCTGGGGCGCGTTCGTCCTGCGGGAGCTCTCCCGCCCCGACAGCGTCCGTGGCTTCGACCTCGCCGGCACCCTGACCTTCGTCGTCGGCCTGACCGGGCTCGTCTACGGGATCTCGCGCGGCGGCATCTCCGGCTGGGACGACAGCCTGGTGATCGGCTCGCTGGCAGCCTCGGCCGTCCTGCTGCCGCTCTTCGTGGCGATCGAGCACCGCGGCTCGGCGCCGATGCTCGACCTCTCGATCTTCCGCAACCGTCTCTTCGCCGCCGCCACCGGGGCGGCTTTCATCAACGGCCTCTCCCGCTTCGCCCTGATGTTCATCTTCGTCTTCTACTACCAGGGCGCCCAGGGGGACGACCCGATCATGGCCGGCATCAAGCTCGCCCCGATGGCGATCGGGATGCTGGTCGCCTCCCCGCTCGCCGGCGTCTGGGCCGACCGCCACGGCTCCCGCGCCCTCGCCGCCGCCGGAATGCTGGTCACCGCCCTCGGCCTGGCGCTGATGACGACCCTGCAGGCCGGCTCCCCCTACTGGCAGGGCGGCCTCTGGCTGCTGCTGGTCGGGATCGGCTCGGGGATGTTCAACTCGCCGAACACGGCGGCGATGATGGGAACGGTGCCGGTCGAGCGCCGGGGGATCGCCGCCGGCGCGCGAACGATGCTGCAGAACACCGGCGCCGTGATCTCGATCGCCTTCGTGCTCGCGATCGTCACCGCCGCGGTGCCGCAGGAAGTCCTGTTCGCGATCTTCTCCGGCCTCGCCTCGGGGCTCACCGAAGCGCAGCTGGCGCCGTTCATCCACAACATGCACACCGCCCTCTGGGTCCTCGCCGCGACCTCGGTGATCGGGGCCGGGGTCTCGCTTCTGCGCCCCAGCCATGTCGCCGCTCCACGCAGCGCCGACGACCGCCTGTTCGAAGAGGCCGCGACACGATGAGCGACGAGAACGGCTCCGCGGAGCTGCGGATCGGCGAGGTCGCGAAGCTGACCGGAACGACGCCGCGGACGATCCGCTACTACGAGGAGATCGGCCT
>Ga0164301_10000025_pt1 | contig 39919 bp, 40 predicted proteins | sample Whisoiple_231_MG_FD_109711 | JGI IMG/M metagenome (GOLD analysis project Ga0164301, IMG submission 109711) | Unamended control soil microbial communities from upstate New York, USA - Whitman soil sample_231_MG | ecosystem: Environmental > Terrestrial > Soil > Agricultural land ... | reverse complement strand
GCGGCCGTCGGACCACTGCAGGTCGGCGAGCACCATCGCCGTCCCCGGCAGCCAGGGCACCATGCGCAGGGTCGAGAGGTCGGGGACCATCTCGAAATCGCCGTAACCGGTGTCCCACGAGGACATCGCGTAGCCGCCGACCGTTTCCATGTCGACGTCGACGGCGAGCAGGTAGTTGCACCCCTCGGCCCCGTGCTCCAGGACGTCGCCGAGGAAGTGGCTCGCGGTCAGCCGCTTGCCCTGCAGGCGCCCCTCCATGTCGGCGATCGCGAGCAGCACGGTGTCGACCGTGCCGTCCGCGACCGCCTTCTTCAGCTCCTCGACGGTCACCCGCGGAACGTTACGCCGCCGCGCTCACGGCCGGGCCGGCCCGACTTCGGGTTCGGGCCCGATCGCTTCCTCGATCTCGATCTCCCGCACCTGCCCGGTGAAGTGCTTGCGGGCGGTCGTCATCCATCCGATCCAGGCGAGCAGGATCACGACGCCGACCGTCAGCGGCGCGTAGTTGAACGACTCCCAGGTGAATTCGTCGTTCCAGGGAACCGCCAGCGGGGTGAACGGGAGGCAGAAGATGATCGTGATCAGGCCGACCCAGAAGGTCGCGAACGCGTTCATCCACCTGTACTTGCGGCCGTTGTTCCAGGGGCCGGGCTCGAAGTCGTCGCCCATCCGCCAGCGCAGGAAGATCGGGATCACGTAGGCGATGTAGAGGCCGATGACCGTGATCGAGACCACCGCGAAGAACGCGAAGGGCACGTTTTCGCCGTTGCCCTTCAGCGCCGGCAGGGTGATGATCAGCGCCGCGGCGGCCATCGCCAGCACGGCGTAGATCGGCACCCGCTCGGAGTTGACCGTGGAGATCCGGCCCGAGACCCGGTGCCCGAAGCCTTTGTCGCGCGAGAAGGCGTAACACATGCGCGAGGCGCTGGTCAGGCAGGCGGCGCCGCAGAAGAGCTGGCCGACGACCGAGATGATGAGGACGAACTTGCCCCAGCCCGAGCCCAGCGCTTCGACCAAGAGCGTCGGCGCGAAGCCGAGCGCTTCGTTGGCCCCGTCGACGTTGGTGACCGCGAAGGTGATCGCCAGCAGCACGATCCAGCCGATCAGGGCCGAGTAGAAGATCGACTTCCACACCCCCTTGGCCGCCGATTCGGAGGCGCCGTGGGTCTCCTCGGAGATGTGGGCCGAGGCGTCGAAGCCGGTGATCGTGTACTGGGTCAGCAGGAAGCCGAGCGGCAGCACGTAGAACCAGTACATGCCGTCGCTGAAGCCGCTGTTGTTGATCCGGTGCCCGAAGACGAAGCTGAAGCTCTGGTGCCCGTCGGGGACGACGATGAGGACGATGACGATCGCGGCGACGCCGATCACGTGCCACCAGACCGAGACGCTGTTGACCAGCGAGAGCAGGTGCGTTCGCCGGATGTTGACCGCCGTGTGCACGGCGAGGATCAGCGCGAAGAGGAGGAAGACCTCACCGAGGATGTGGACTTCGTCGCCGAAGTTGACCCCGAGGATGTTCACTTCATAGAGCCCGAGGACGACGTTGAGGAAGGTCGCGCAGGCGTAGTCGACCGAGGCCACCACGGCGACCAGGCCGATCAGGTTGAACCAGCCGGTGAACCAGGCCCATACCGGCCCGCCGAGCCGGCCCGCCCACCAGTAGATCCCGCCCGCGGTCGGATAGGCCGAGACCAGCTCCGACATGCAGAAGCCGATGATCAGGATCGGGATCGAGATCAGCGGCCAGCCGATCGAGATCGCGATCGGCCCGCCGTTGTTCCAGGCCTGCCCGTAGGTGGTGAAGCAGCCGGCGAGGATCGAGATGATCGTGAACGAGATCGCGAAGTTGGAGAACCCGCTCCAAGCCCGGTTCAGAGACTGTTTGTAGCCGAGCTCGGCTAGTCGCTGTTCGTCAAGGTTCGGGGACGAGACATTGCTCTCCATACAACTCCCTTTCGTAGCTTCCCAGGCTCTGAAAATGGTTTAGCGAACCGACCTATAAGGTCACGGGCGAGCCTAGAACCGCCCCCCACCGGTGTCAACCTTGACCCGGGCGCCTGGCGGTAGAGAATCTCCTTCCAACGGCGTGGCCTCCCTCGCAGACACTCTCGGTCCGATCTCGGCGCGACTTGGCGAGATCGAAGGCGACCCCGTGCCGCTGGAGGGCGGGATCACCAACCGCAACTACCGCGTGCGCTTCGCCGGCGAGGACCTGGTGGTGCGGCTGCCGGGCAAGGACACGGGGCTGCTGGGAATCGACCGCGGCGCCGAGCGGGCGGCCGGGGAGCTGGCGGCGGCGGTCGGCGTCGGCCCGGAAGTGGTGGCGATGCTCGACGAGCCGCCCTGCCTCGTCACCCGCTTCATCGTCGGCGAGCCGATGAGCGCCGCGGAGCTGCGCGAGCCGGCGGTGCTGAGCGAGGTGGCGGCGGCGCTGCGGGCGCTGCACTCCTGCGAGGAACGGCTGCCGGCCGAGTTCTCCAGCTTCCGCGTCGTCGAGGCCTACGCGGCGCGGATCGCCGATCGCGGCGCCGAGGTCCCGGGCTCCTACGAGTGGGCGATGGCGGCGGCGCACCGGATCGAAGCGACACTGGTCGGGCCCGAGCACGAGCCCGTCCCCTGCCACAACGACCTCCTCTCGGCCAACTTCATCCGCTCGCCGCAGGGGGTCAGGATCGTCGACTGGGAGTACGCCGGCTGCGGCGACCGCTTCTTCGACCTCGGCAACTTCGCCGTCAACAACGAGCTCGACCCCGCGCAGGAGGCGGAGCTGCTCGCCGCCTACTTCGGGGCGCCGGCGAGCGCGGCCCGGCTCGCCGCCCTGCGGCTGATGCGGTTCATGTCCGACTTCCGCGAGGCGATGTGGGGCGCGGTGCAGAGCACGATCTCCGACCTCGACTTCGACTTCGTCGACTACTGCGCCAAGCACTTCGACCGCATGCGGGAGCTCGACGCCGACGGCCGGCTGGAGGAGTTGCTCGAGGAGGCCGGCGGTGCCCCGGGCTGAGCTGCCCGACCGCGCCCGCTGCGTCATCGTCGGCGGCGGGGTCGGCGGCGCCTCGCTCGCCTACCACCTGGCGGAGCTCGGCTGGGAGGACGTCGTCCTGCTCGAGCGCTCCCAGCTCACCTCCGGCTCGACCTTCCACAGCGCCGGCCTCGTCGGCCAGCTGCGCGGCTCGGTCTCGCTGACGAAGATGATGATGCACTCGGTCGACCTCTACCGGCGGCTGGCCGACGAGTCCGAGTTCGACCCCGGCTGGGTCGAGTGCGGCGGGATCCGGCTCGCCTCCAGCGAGGAGCGGATGGAGGAGCTGCGCCGCCAAGCCGGCTGGGCAAAGACCTTCGGGCTGCCGCTGGAGCTGATCTCCGCCGAGGAGGCGAAGGAGCTGTTCCCGCTGATGTCGACCGAGGGAGTGCTCGGCGCCGCTTGGCTGCCGACCGACGGCTACATCGACCCGGCGCAGCTGACCTACGCGCTCGCCGACGGCGCCCGCCGGGGCGGCTGCCGGATCTTCACCAACACGCGGGTGACCGGGATCGAGGTCCAGCGCGGCCGGGTCTGCGGCGTGCGCACCGACAAGGGCGACGTCGAGGCCCAGGTGGTGGTCGACGCCGGCGGGATGTACGCGGCCGAGATCGCCCGCCTGGCCGGCGTCCGCGTTCCGGTGATCCCGATGTCCCACCAGTACCTCATCACCCAGCCGCTCGACGAGGTCCGCGAGGCACGCCGCTCCGCCCAGGTGCGCCCTTCCTTTGTTCCGCATAGCGACATAAAGGAAGGGGACACCCGCGGGCACCTCCCCACTTTGCGCGACCCCGACCTGCTCGTCTACTACCGCGAGGACGGCGACGGGCTGGTGATGGGCGGCTACGAGCGCCGCAGCGAGCCCGCGTTCCTGCCGGGCGGGCCGGGGCGGGTGGAGGCGATCCCGCCGGACTTCAACGGCCGGCTGCTGGAAGAGGACTGGGAGCGGTTCGAGGAGATCACCGAGAACTCGAAGCGCCGGGTGCCGGCGATGGACCGGATCACGGTGACGAAACTGATCAACGGCCCCGAGGCCTTCACCCCGGACAACGAGTTCTGCCTCGGCGAGACCGAGGTCGCCGGCTTCTTCGTCTGCGCCGGGTTCTGCGCCCACGGGCTGGCCGGGGCGGGCGGGATCGGCAAAGTCGTCGCCGAGTGGATCGCCGAGGGCGAACCGAGCCTCGACCTCTGGCACATGGACGTCCGCCGCTTCGGCGCCCAGTACCGCTCCCCCGCCTACACCCACGCGCGGATCCAGGAGACCTACGAGACCTATTACGACATCCGCTACCCCAACCATGAGCGGCAGGCGGGGCGGCCGCTGCGGATGTCCCCGGCCAACCCGTGGCACCGCGGGCACGGCGCCGCCTTCGGCGAGAAGTCCGGCTGGGAGCGGGTCAACTGGTACGACTCGAACGCCGCCGCCGGGGACGAGGCGCTGCGGCCGCGGGGCTGGGCCGGCCAGCACTGGTCGCCGGCGATCGGCGCCGAGCACCGCGCCACCCGCGAGGCGGTCGCGCTCTTCGACGAGTCCTCCTTCGCCAAGCTCGAAATCGAGGGGGTCGGGGCGGAAACCTTCCTCGAAGTCCTCTGCGACAACCGCGTCGCCCGCGACGTCGGCCAGATCACCTACACGCAGATGCTCAACGGCCGCGGCGGCATCGAGTGCGACTTCACCGTGGCGCGGCTCGGCGTCGACCGCTTCTCGATCGTCACCGGCACCGCCTTCGGCAACCACGATCGCGAGTGGATGCGGCGCCACCTCCCCGACGGCGACGAGGTCCGCATCCACGACGTCACCTCGCAGTGGGCCTGTTTTGGGATCTGGGGGCCGCGGGCGCGCGAGGTGCTGGCGCCGCTCACCCCGCAGGACCTCGGCAACGAGGCCTTCCCGTACATGACGCTGCGAGAGACGACGCTCGGCAACGCGCCGGTGCGGATGCTGCGGGTGACCTACGTCGGCGAGCTCGGCTGGGAGATCTACTGCCCGGCCGAGTACGGGCTCGGGCTGTGGCAGGCGCTCTGGGAGGCCGGGCAGCCGCAGGGAATCGTCGCTGGCGGCTACCGGGCGATCGACAGCTTGCGGCTGGAGAAGGGCTACCGGGTCTGGGGCGCCGACATCACCCCGGACGAGACCCCCTACGAGGGTGGGGTCGGCTTCTGCGTCAAGTTCGACAAGCCGGTCGGCTTCCTCGGCGAAGAAGCGATCCTGACCGCGAAGGAAGACGGGCCCCGATCGCGGCTGCGCTGCCTGACCCTCGCCAACCCACGCTCGATCGCCCTCGGCAACGAGCCGGTTCGGGTCGGCGGCGAGATCGCCGGGCGGGTGACGAGCGGCGGCTACGGCTACACGATCGAGCGCTCGATCGCCTACGCCTACCTGCCGCCCGAGCACGGGCCGGGGACCGCGGTCGAGGTCGAGATCTTCGGCCGCTGGGTCGAGGGCGAGGTCGCGACCGAGCCGCTCTTCGACCCGAAGGGGGAGCGCGTCAGGTCGTAGGCGCCGGCAGCAGGCCGGCGAGGATGTGCTCGGTGCCCTCGGTGTGCTCGCGCATCTGCCGCACCGCCCGAGCGCCGTCCCCCTTGCGCAGCGCTTTGACGATGCGCGCGTGCTGGTCGTTGGAGATGGCGAGGACCTCGGGTGGGTGGGCGATCAGCGCGATCAGGTCGCTCATCTGCGACTGCACGTCGGTCATCGCGCTGAGCAGCCGCGGCGACTGGGCAGCCTCGGCGATGTCGAGGTGGAAGCGGATGTCGGTGCGCCGGTACTCCTCGAAGTCCTCCAGCTCGCCGCCCATCTTCGCCACCAGCTCTTCGAGCCTGTCGAACTGCGCCCCGCTCCCCCGCTCCGCCGCCAGCTCGACCGAGCCCAGCTCGATCGCCACCCGGTAGTCGAGCACCGCCCAGGCGGACTGATCGAGCGGCTCGCCGTCCCCCCCGGTCAGCGGCGGCCGCTCGGAGACGAAGGTGCCGCCGGTCCGCCCCCGCAGCGAGACCAGGTGGCCGCTCTGCACCAGCGCCGTCAACGCCTGCCGCAAAGTCGAGCGCGAGATCCGCAGCTTGCCCGCCAGCTCCCGCTCCGGCGGCAGCTTGTCCCCCGGCGCCAGCAGCCCGAGCCGGATCGCGCTCCCCAGGCGCTCCACCGTCTCCTCAAACGTGCTCGCCGGCCGCACCGGCAAGAACACAGCCTCCAGGGCCGCGTCGCGCTCCATGCGAAGAACCGTACCGCCGGTTAGGAATCCATGTACCGGGTGAACGCCTCGCGGGCAAGGTCGCTGAGCGAGCGGCCTTCCTTGTCGGCGCGCGCCCAGGCGGCTTTGTGGAGGTCCGGAGGTATGCGGAAGCTGACCCGCGGCGAGAGGCCGTTCGAACCCAGAGAGGGCCGGCCGACGTAACGGCGCTCGATTTTCGTCTCATCGAAACCGTCGCGCTCGAATTCCTCGGCCATCCGTTCGGCGACCTCCTCGGTGATGACCATTCCCGAGTCGGTCACCCACCGAAGCTCGTCAGCCTCCTCGGTCTTCTTTCCTCGCTTGTTCACTTTCGCCACGAGCGCGCCTCCTCATAGAAGCCCTTGGAACGATTTCTTAGATTCATCGCGTGAATCACGAGGAACTCCTCCTCGCTACGTTCCACCGCCATGACCTCGATGGCGACCCCCTCGAGGTCATCGCCGAAGAACCCGATTCGTCGGTCCGCCCTTGAAGCAGTGGGACGCCATCGCCGTTCGACGATCTGAAAACCGCAATGCTCGATGACGTAGAGGGAGCGCTCGCGGGATATCCGGTGCTTGGTTGCGGAACGCGCGAACCTGATCTCTGCTTCCTCGGGCCAGACATTCTGTCGGACAGAATAGCGAAGGTCGGGGTCAATGTGTTGTCTGAGCACCCGCATCAGCAGCCACGGCGGGTTGACCTCTTCGTATCTGGTTTTCGGGACGAAGACGAAGGCTCGACCATCCTCCGACAGATGCAGGTACCCCCTGGTCCAGTAGTGCTTGTACATCTCCAGGCGGGTGCCGTCGGTCAGTTGCACCGTCCCCATCCACATGAAGTCGTCGACATGGTCCGGGGCGAGGCTCAAGAGCGGCTCCCATTCGGGCGCATCGACTTCCAGTAACCGCCCCCTGATGGCTTTGCGAGAAGGCACGGCCAGAACCTGCCGAGGGAGGTTTGACCGAACAAGACGCGCGAGTGCCGTTTGTGGAAAATCTTGGTGGCGGAACTGCGACGCGGGGGTCAGCCGCGGATCTTGACCCCCGCCTTCGCCTTGTTGTTCTTCGGGTTCGGGTCGGCGACGCCGGAGCGGACCCGGGCTCGGACGCGGACCTTGGTCGGCTTCGCCGTCTTCACCTTCACCCGCACCTTCTTCGCCTTGCCGGCGGCGATCTCGCCGAGACGGCAGGTGAGCTTGCGCTTGCCCTTCTTCGCCTTGGCCAGCTTGCAGGCCGGCTTCCCGTTCAGCTTCGGCGGCGCGGCTTTGACAGCCAGGGCCGGAACGGTCCCCTTGACGATCGTTCCGCTCGCCGCGCTCGGCCCGGCGTTGCGGACGGTGATCAGGAAGGCGAGCTTGCCTCCCACGCTCGGCCGCTTCGGCTTCGGCTTGATCTTCAGGCGCAGGTCGGCGCTCGCCGCCGCGGGCGGGGTCGGCACCAGCTCGAAGGCGCCGATGTCGCAGGCGCTCCCCTGCGGCCGGGACACCCCGCGCTGGTCGGTCGCCGGGCAGCCGTCGTTGGTGCCGGCATCGATCGCCGGGCTCCCCGGCTGCAGCGCCAGGGTGTCGGTTTCGCCGCCGTTGTTCTGCAGCGCCCCGAGCAGCGGATCGGTGTTCTGCTTGCTGCCGGCGTCGCCGAACATGCAGCTGGCGTCGCCGGAGAGGTTGTGGTCGGAAGTGACCATCGCTGCCACCGCGCAGTCGCTCGGCCCAGCCGGGCCGGTGTTGCCGGCGACGATCGTGTTCTTCACGTTCAGCGCCGCCGAGCCGCCCAGCATCGGTTCGGGGTTGTAGACGGCCAGCCCGCCGCCCATCCCCGCCCCCCCGACGCCGTTGCCGGCGATCGTCGAGTTGAGGATCGTCCCTTCGCTTCCTTCGCTGCTCGCCGGGTCGATTGCGAGCAGCACGCCGCCGCCCTGGACCACGGCGCCGAGGGAGTCGACGGTGTTGCCGGTGACGGTCGAGTTGACCAGGGTGAACTTGCCGAGGACGTAGACGCCGCCGCCAAGCCCCTCGACCGTGCCCCCGGTGACGTGGTTGCCGGCGATCGTGCTGTCGAAGACCGAGACGACGGTTTTGTTGACTCCCTCCGGCGGCGCGGAGACGCCGGCGCCGTTCTGGCTGGCGACGTTGCCGGTCACGTTCAGCCCGCGCAGCACCGCTTCGCCCCCTTCGTAGGCGAGGATCCCCGCCCCGTCGCCGGGCACCTCGCCGCCGGACGTCGCACTGGAGACGCCGCCGGTCACGGTCAGGCCTTCCAGCACGCTGGTCGCGGCCGAGAGGTTGAAGACACGCGAGGTCTGATGGGCGTCGATCACCGTGCTCCGGGCCCCCGCACCGCGTACCGTGACCGTCCCTTCGCCGAAGACGCCGAGCTCGCCGGCGGAGATCGAGTAGTTGCCGGCCGGCACCACGACCAGGTCTTCGGGATCGGCCGAGGAGCCCGCGGCGGATATCGCGTCCCGCAGCGAGCACGCGGGTTCGGTCGTGCAGCCGCCGCTGACGCTGGTGTCAGCAGTCGTGTTGACGGTGAACGTCGCCGCCTGCGCGGCGGTCGGGGCGAGCAAGGCCAGCGCCACCAGGGCGCAGGCGACCGGTATCGACCTCATGGATCCCTCTGCCTTCTAATCGATTTTCAGTACGGGGCGCCAGGTACCCGTGCCGCCTCCGGGGAAACCGGCGCCCGGCCAGGCGCGCTCCCTGCCACCCGTGTCGATTTACCCTCCGCCCATTCGTCGTCCGGGTATAGGGAGCCGCAGAGGCGGTCCCGCAAGCTGAGGAGGACACCATGGGGAAGATCGTGGTCACCGAGTTCATCTCGCTCGACGGGGTGGTCGAGGACCCGGGCGGGTCGGAGGAGTACAGCCGCGGCGGCTGGGCGTTCGACTTCGAGCGCGGCGAGGAGGGGGACAAGTTCAAGATGGAGGAGCTGCTCGAGGCCGAGGCGCAGCTGCTCGGCCGGGTCACTTACGAAGGGTTCGCCGCCGCCTGGCCCGAGCGCGACGACGAGGCGGGCTTCGCCCGGAAGATGAACGAGATGCCGAAGTACGTCGTCTCCTCGACGATCGAGCGACCCGAGTGGCAGAACACGACCGTGCTCAGCGGCGATCCGCTCAGCGCCATCGCCGCCCTGCGCGAGGAGCTCGACGGCGTCATCCTCGTCGCCGGCAGCGCCACCCTGGTCCGGGCCCTGATCGAGAACGACCTCGTCGACGAGCTGCGGCTGATGGTCTTCCCGGTCCTCCTCGGCGCCGGCAAGCGCCTCTTCCCCGAGGGCGAGGCGAAAAAGCCGCTGACGCTCACCGAAGCGAAGACGGTGGGCGACGGCCTCTCCCTCCTGCGCTACGAGCCCCGTCCATAGCGTTGAAATCAAATGGCAAAGGATTCCTGACCGGCGCTACTCTGCGTAGATGCCGGTCTTCGCAGTCCGCTTCAAGGGGATGCTGACCAGAGACGAGCGCGAGCGCTTGGCCGCGGCCGGGATCGCGCTCGCGGGCAGCAGGGCCTCGATGCGGGCCGGCAACCGGGAAACCGGCACCGTCGCCACCGGCCGCCCGATCTACACCGTCGAGCTGGAGGCCGGCTCCGAGAAGGAGGCACTGAGTCGGGTCCGCGAGGCGATCGAACCGGACACGTCAAACTTCTCCGGCTGGGAGGCCGGCCCGGCCTGAGCCTGGGAAGAACCGGACCACTCCTCAGATCCGCGCGACTCTCTCCCCTAAGCCTTGACGTTTGGCGCGCCATGCGTGCGCCGCCGCCGCCTAGGGTCGCCGCATAAGACCTCACCCCCTCTTGTGCAGACGAAAGGTTGCGCTAGGATGATTGAGATGGTGCCAAAGGAACAACTGATCGAGGAGCGCCTCGACGGGCTCACCAAGAAGGTTGATGACGGGTTCAAGCAGGTTGACGATCGCTTCAAGCGGGTGGACGCCGATATCCGTGAACTTCGAAGCGACATGAACACCCTCAAGTACGGGCTGCTTTCGGCGACCGTCGTGATCCTCGCCGCCATCCTCGGCTCCGCCTCATTCTTCTGAGCCATCCCCCGTGCTCCTGGCTCGCCGGCACCGTTAAGTCGAGTTGCATCAATAAGACGGGATCATTTGCTCCATCTTGGGATATCTCCTAGGATGCCGCGATCGACAGCTCGACCACATCAAACGGTCGGCCGCGGGGGGTTGCTGACGATCGAACCCTGTTGGCCGAACGCCTCGAAGCACGCGCCTCCGAGATATCCCGGGCAATCCTCGATCGCCTGCACGCGATGGAACGGGACGACCCGGTCCGCGAGGTCGAATACCTCGAATCCCTCACCGCCGCCGTCGACAAAGGAGTCCGCTACGGAATTGCGGTCATAGCCGTCGGCGAGGAGCGAGCCGGCGAGGTGCCGCTGGCGCTGACCATCCAGGCCCGCTGCGCGGCGCGGCACCGGGTCCCGCTGGAGACCGCCCTGCGGCGCCACTTCGCGGCCGACAAGCTGCTCGTCAACTTCGCCCTGGAGGAGGCCGGGGGCATCGACCCCTGCAGCCTGCGCGCCGCGATGGCCGACCGGGGAGCGGCCTTCGAGCACCTGGTCGCGATCGCGACCGAGGAGTACGGGCGCGAGGCGCGGGCGCGGCCGGCCTCCCACGAAGCGCGCCGGGTCGAGCGGGCCCGGCGGCTGCTGGCCGGCGAGCTGGTCGACCCGTCGATCCTGGAGTACGACCTCTCGGCCCAGCACCTCGGCCTGATTGCCTGCTCCGCCGACGCCCGGCCGCTCGTCCGCCGCCTCGCTAGCGAGGTCGGCTGCCGCAGCCTCATCCTCTCCCCCTCGCCCGAGGAGCTGTGGGCGTGGCTCGGCAGCGCCCGCGAGCCCGTCGCGTCGGCGACGGTCCGCGCCTGGCTGTCCGCCGAGGGAAGCCCCGGGCAGCCGATCGGCATCGGCGAGCCCAAGCCCGGACGCGACGGCTGGCGCCTGACCCATGAACAGGCGCGGGACGCGGCCTGGGTCGCGCAGAAGAAAGCGGAGCCGGTGGCCGAATACGCGGAGGCGGCGCTGCTGGCATCGATCGCCCGCGACCCGGTCTTCGCGACCTCGCTGCGGGAGCTCTACCTGCTGCCCCTGGACCGCGAGCGCGACGGAGAAACCCTGCGGGCCACCCTGCGCGCCTACTTCCGAGCCAGCGGAAACAGCAGTGCCGCGGCCGCAGCACTGGGCGTCAGCAGGCAGACTGTCGCCAACCGGCTGCAGACGGTGGAGAAGTGCCTGGACCAGCCCTTGAACCGATGCGCCGACGCGCTGCAGGCGGCCCTGAGTCTGGAGGAACTGGGCCACTCCTCAGGTTCGCGCGACTCGCTCCCCTAAGCCTTGACATTCAGCGCGCCACCCGTGCGCCGGCTCCGCCTAGGGTCGCCGAATAACACTTCGCTCGATTCGTGTGCAGACGAAAGGTTGCGCTAGGATGATAGAGATGGTGCCAAAGGAACAGTTGACCGAAGAGCGCCTCGACGGCCTCGCGAGGAAGGTAGGCGAGGGCTTCAAGCAGGTCGACGATCGCTTTACGCAGGTCGACGCGGACATCCGCGAACTTCGAGGCGAGATGAACCGGCGGTTCGACAATCTCGGTACGCGAATCGATCGGCTGACCTTCTGCCTGCTGGCTGCCGCCATCGGCCTCATAACCACCCACGGTCTCTAGCCTTTGGCGTTCGCTCTTTCCAAGGTTTTGAGCTCTCGACGCGCGCTTCAATCAGGTCGATGCCGCGGTTCGCGGAAGTGACCGGCCATCTCCTTCCGCTTAGCGAACACTGATCGCCCGCGGAGGTACATTCACTCCGTCTTCAGCTCTTACTATTCCTCCATGGCTCACATAGTCTCGGGTGAGCTTCCCGGCATGCAGAATAAGGCGTTTCGACCCATCGGGAACGAGGCCCACAACTAGACGGGTCATTTCGAACGCAGCGCCTTTGCCCTGATTCAGCAGCGTCAAGGCTATCCCGTGACCTTCTACGTGGCGGCTTTGATCGCAGGTTATCCCGACTATTTCCGTCGGTTGAAGCGTCAGAAGACATAGATCTCGCGGTCCGGGAACGGCCCATACGGGAGGTGGACCAAAAGTGATCATCTGAGATTCTCCGATGACAAGGCTTGGATGGGTGCCGCTAATAAACTCGCGTACTGCCTCTGGCACCGGCTCCGTCGAGCCTCGGAACACCGCGAAGTCTCTATCAACGGTCAGTGGTCTCGATCCCACGCCATTCTGAGTATCAGCACCATCTGGCTGAGGGTGGGCCGATAACGCAGCTGCGACTCCAATAAGTAGTGCTGCGACCGAGCAGGCCGCGATGACTCGCCACCTGCCCGGTCGCTGCCTCACGGCGTTTATCGGCCTCAGCCGTTTAGCTAGTGCATCCATTCGCACACGCGAATACGCCCCCGAACGTTCCTGACGCACTCGTGTTGTTGTTCCTAATCACTCCCTTGTGGTAACCAAGTGGGTCTTGGTTGTAACCAATAGCTGCGGCCAGTCCCGGTGCGCTGCCGGCAGCACCGCACACCCAGGACGCTAGGAGCACATTGCTCGAGTTGGCAATATCCACACATCCGGCTCGCTGGTAGGTTCTAATCGCGCTGTAATTCAGGCTCTGCCTGCTGGGTCCCCAGCATCGGTCGCCACCTTGGCCATAGGGCGCCAGAGTAACCCCTGAGCAGAAGTCAACGGCTGATGCTTTTGGCGCTCCGACTACCAGCCCGACAAGGGCCACTGCGAGAACTGCGATGGCCAACGCCGTGCCCATGGGAATCCGCTTGATGTTCAATGCCACGTATAGCTCCTTTGCGATAGCTCTTAATACAGAACCGCACCACAAGAGTCGCGGATCAGGGGCTAGTCCCGTCTAGCACATTGTCAAACACGTTCGGGCGACCCTTGACATTTGGTCAAGGACTTCGTAGTTCCCGCTCTAGGGCTGTTGCTGTTCGAACGTGTGCTGGTACTGCGTGGAGGGGCCGCTGCCGTAGATCGGGTTGAACGGCTCCTGCTGCTTGCAGGGCGGGGCGGCTATGGCGGCGGTGCTTGATTGGCCGGCGAACGCGTACTGCTGGATCCTTTCGAATAGCAGCTTGGCGTTTTCGTCCTGGGTGCGGGTGACTTCGCCGGTCCGTTCGTTTTTGCTCTCGACGGCCCGTTCTTTGAAGGCGGGGTTTTCCACAGTCGAGGGATTCAGAGTTGCGACGATCCCGGTCGTGCACTGGCGAGTATCGAAGCTGGGTAGGCCTGCGACCAGGCCTTCCGCCCACTTCGGCGGGCTGTAGGCGCTGTTGCGATTGATCGCGAGGCGGCGTGGATAGGTGGAGACCGTTTCCGGAGTCATCCCCCCGACTGCCCGCAGGTAATGCGGAGGGTTCGGCAGTTCTTCTTCGGTGGTGAGAATCCCGTTGAAGGTTGCCGCGACGTTCCCGAAGAACGAAGCGAGGTCAACCCGGTAGATCTTGAGGCCGACCAGGATTGGGTTGAGGTTGCGGAGGAAGGGGTCGACGGCCCGGAGGAGCGGCGGGAATTCGTCGCGGAAGATCTTCCTCAGCGCGGCGAAGCCGGACGGAGCGCGCTTGATCACGGGCCCAAGACCTTCGAAGAAGCCCTTCGATTCCGGCGCCAGCTTCGAAAGCGCGATCAGGGTCGGCGAAAGTTCTTCCGCCGCCGGCACCAGCTGTCGCATCAGCGGGTCGGCGTTCTGGGAGAAGTCTTTGAGGCGGGCGAAGGTCAACCGCGACTCGTCTTGGAAGGTCGGGAAGGCGCGGAACAGGGCTTCGATGTCCCGGTCACGCCGGGCGGTGGTCTGGAACACAGCGTTTGAGCTCTGGATCAGGTCCGCGAGCTGGCCTTCCCGGCCCCGCAACGCCTGGAAGGTCGTGGCGCCGTTGCGGAACAGCTGGCCGACGGCGAGGCGCTGGCTGTCGAGGGTGCGGAAGAGCTGGTCGAACTCGGTGACGGTTGGGTCGAGGCTGCCCAGCGCGTAGGAGAGGTTCTGCCCCTGTCCGTTGATCGCCACGGCCGCTTCCTGCATCCATTCCTGGAAAGCGGCGCGGGTCTGGGCGTTGAAGGTGCGGAAGATCTCGTCGAGCTGTACCGATTCGGCGACGTTTGCCTCCGGCAGGGTGCCGCCGTCTTCGAGCTCCGGACCCCCGCCATCGCCGGGGGTGAGTTCGATGTAGGTCTCGCCGAGGAGCGTCTTGGTGCGGAGGATCGCGCGGGTCGACTCGGGTAGCGGTGCGTACTGGGCGTCGATCGCGGTCGTCGCCAAGGCCTGCTTGCCATTCGGCGCCAGTTCGATCTTCTGGACTTTGCCGACGTTGACGCCGGAGATGCGGACGTCGGACTGTTCGGCCAGCTGGGTCGCCTCGTTGAAGGGAACCTTGACCTCGTAGGTCTTGGCGCGGAAGGGGGTCGGGCCGCCGAAGGTGACCCAGAGAAACAGCAGGATCCCGAAGCACGACAGCGCGAAGCCGGTGATCACCAAGAGTTGAGTAGTGCTGGGAGCGCGCTTGCTCATGGAGTCGTGGCTTCCACGTATTCGCAGGTCCCGTTCGGATTTTGCACCGGGAAGGAGACGGGGATTTCCTCCTTGCGCGGCAAGCCGGCCGCTTCAAGCAGCGTCTGCAGGAAGGGCTTTCCTTTCGCGGTCTTTTCTGCCACGAAGCCATACCCAAGGCTGGCGCCGGTACAGGAGATCATGGTCATACCTCGCAGCAGCGGCCCGCCGGCGTCTTCCAGGGAGAAGGCGCTGTTGAAGTCGTGGTTGAGCCAGGGCAGGTAGAAGAGGAAGCCTTCGCGCGAGCCCTTTGGGTTGTAGGCGAGCTGATTGAGGAAGGAGTTGAAGCCACCGAGCGCGTTGCCGAAGCTGGTGACCGTCTTCTCGAACGGTTCGGCGGCTTCCGTGCCGTGGGTGAGCACCGGCCGGATTTGGCGGGTGAACGGCCGGATCTGGTCCCGGATCGGTGCGGTGGTCTGGCTGAACAACTTCTCGGTCGCATCGAACGCTGGCCCGAGCGCCTGGGCCTGCGGGATCAGCTTGACCAGCGCCGGATACGCGACCTGGGAAAAGCGATTGGAGCTGGCGAGACCCGAGCGGGCCGCCTGCAGCGCCGAGGGGAACTGTTCAAACGCCTCTTGGACAGAGGCTTGCTGGTTGGCGAAGTTCCCCAGGGCGTCCTTCGAGGAAGTGACGAAGCGCTTCACCGCGGCGTCATGACGGCCGAGTTCCTCGGTCACCAGCCCGAAGTTGTGGATTACCCGCGAGAGGGCGACGTGGCGGGCGGCGACGGCCTTGTTGAGCTTGGCGGTGTAGTGAACGAAGGGCTGGAAGCGGCGCAGAGCGTTGGAGAGCTGCTTGCCGCGGCCGCCGATCCCCTGGGCGCCGCCGGCAACGAGCAGCTGGATGTACTGGCGGGTGTCGGCGTCGAGGGTGGCGAGGAAGGCGTCGAGGTTGGTGTTCGGTTCGGTCTGGGTGAGGGTGAAGTGGGCGCCATCCTCGATGTGGCGCTTGCCGCTGCCGGGTTCGATCTCGACGATCATGTCGTTGAGGTTGGTTTTCGGTCGCAGCAGCAGGCTGGCGTTGGGGTGGATCAATTCCATGTACTTCGGCTCGATGTCCATGCCGACGACGGCGTGGCCGTTTTCGAGGTCGACCGAGGTGACCTTGCCGATCTGGATGCCCGCGATGTCGACCGCCTGGCCCTGGCCCGGGGTCACCGCCTGCGCGGTCGAGAACTCGGCGGTGATGTGTTCGAATTCTTCGCCGACGACCGGCAGCCAGGCCGGCAGCGAGGCTTTCTGCTGGGTGAAGATTCCGAGCATCATCACGATCCCGGCGAAGGCGAGGACGAAGATCGCGATCGTGTCCTTGCGGTGGCCGCGCGCCTGGCGACCGAGCCAGGAGCGGAAGTGTTTGACGCGGCTGACGCCGGCTTCCCGATCGGTCATGGATTCACCCCCGCGACAGACGGAGAGGCCGGGCCGACCTGGCCGAGCGGCCCGTTGACGTCAGGTACTTCGTTCGTGTAGCAACGGACGTCGGGCTTGTGGGGGGGCTTCGCGCCCAGGCGAGGCTGGGTCCCGCGCGGGTCTTCGATCGTCTTCGCGTAGTTGATGCCGTCGCTGAGGGTTCCTTTGCCGGCAGTTGGGTTTGGTTCGCCGACGAGGACAGGGCCGCCGCCGATCTGGGCGCGGGCGTACGGCCCGTTGCCGTCGAAGTTCTGGGCCAGCCCGGCGAAGTTGACGAGGTTGTAGAGGAACTCGCGATAGTTCGGGCCGCCGGTGCTGAACTGGTCGTCGATGACCTCGTTGCCCGTCGGGACCATCACCTTCGAGGTGCAGAGGCTGAGCCGGTTGAGCTGGGGCAGGGTGGTCTTCTTGCTCGCCTGGGCGGCCCCGGCCAGGTACGGGGTCGATTCGCGCAGCAGCTTGACCACGCCGCCCGCCTCTTTGCCCGACAGCAGCGGCCGGACCTGGGCGAGGAACGGTTTCGAGGCGCTGATCAGGCCGGGCAGCTCTTCGATCGCGGGCTTCAGCTCGATCGCGTAGGTGCGCAGCGGCGGCAGCGAGCGGTTGAGGCTGACCAATGAAGCGTGGGTGATGCGGAGGGTCGGCGCGAGGAGGCGGATCGTGGTGGTGAGGTTGTTCGACTGGTTGGCGAGGGCGCCGGTGAAGACGTCGAAGTTGACGATCAGGCCCTGCAGGTCCTCCTGGCGGCTGGCGAAGGCGCCGAAGGCCCGGCCGGCGCTGGAGACGAGACGAGAGAGGTCCTTCTGCTGGGTGCCGAGGAAGGCATTGGTGACCTGGGCGCTGTAGCGGCCGGCGTCGCCGCCGTACTGGAAGGCGCCGTTGAGGGCTTCGGCGCCGGACTTGCCTTTGACCTCGGGCAGCTGGGTGAGATCTTCCGCTTCGGTCGGTTCGTGGTTGAGCGCGGTGCCGTAACCCTCGAGCAGGCGGCTGAGGTCGGCGCGGACCGGCGACTGCAGGGCGGTGAGGACTTCGTCGATCTGGACCGCGGTGGAAGTGCGGCTGACCGGGATCGTGCCGCCGCTGTCCATCTCCGGGGCGCTGGGGCTGCCGGGGTCGAGTTCGACGAAGAAGTTGCCCTCGAGGAAGATGCGGGGGCGGATCGCGGCGAAGGCGTCGTCGTGGATCGGCCGGCCGGAGGAGTCGACGGTGAAGCTGACCTTGGTGTTGTCGCCGTCGCGTTCGGTCGCGATCACTTTGCCGACGTCGACGCCGGCGATGCGGATCGGCGAGTTGAGGGCGATGTTGGCCGAGTTGGAGAAGGTGGCGTTGAGTTCGTAGCCGTGGCTGGTGAACGGCACGTGTTTGGTGAAGGCCAGGTAGGGGCCGATCGTGAAGATGAGGATGAAGACGATCGCGATCAGGGCATTGCTGGGCCGCCACTTGATGCGGCCGGTTCCGGCTTCGGCGGCGCGACGATCTCTCTCGGGGAGGCGGCTCATTCGCTCGTCTTCCTCGTGTCGGTTCCCCAGAGTTCCGGCGAGTGCCCGATTACGGTCTCTTCCCGAGCGTATTTCTCGTTTCCTGCTTCACAGACCTTGCCCTGCCCGGGTGCCGCCGTCTGGGGGTTCGGGTTGTAATGGGCGTGGTTTTCGACGTCGCCAGCCTGGTTGGCCGGCGCGCTGGCGAAGGTGCTCTCGCTGTTCGGCCCCTCCGGCGGTCCGTAGGAGATGAACTGGAGCCAGTGACCGTTGTCGTTGCCTTCGGCGGAGGCGCTGGAGAGCTCCTGGAAGGTGAGCGACCAGTAGTTGCAGACCGTCTGGCTCGGGGTGATGTAGTTGAGCGAGGGCTTGAGGAGGTTGTTCGTATCGGTGAGCAGATCGAGCCCGTTGAAGACCCCGGGCGCTTCCTGGAAGTCGACCAGCGCCTTCGCCGTCGGTTCGAGCTGGTTGTAGAGGACGGGAGAGGCATTCAGGACCGGGATCCCGGCGTGGAGGGATTCGGCAATGATCGGCGAGGTCTTCGCCAGCGCTTTCGCGCCGGGCTGCAGGGCGGTGAAGAAGCGGGCCGAGTCATCGAGGAAGGGTCGGATCGCCGGCAGGTCGGCGTTGACCTCGTCCAGAGTCGCCGGGCCTTTTTCGATCGTTTCCTGGATGTAGGGCCGGGCGACGCGGGCGAAGGCGGCGAAAGTGCGGTCGAGGGCGACGAACATCTGCGCCTGGGTCTCGGCGACCGGCGCGACCGTGGCCGAGAGCGCCTCGAGGGAGCGCCAGAAACCGGCGAAGTTGGTGCTGGGTTCGACGATCTTGCGGAGGATCGGCTGGCCGTTGACGACGATGCGGCGGAGGGCGCCGATCGCTTCGTTCAGCTGCGGGCCGCGGCCGGCGAGGGCGTTGCCGAAGCCAGACAGGTTCTGGCGGATCGCATCGCGGGTTTTTTCATCGAACATGTCGAAGAACTGGTCGATGTCGACCGGTTCCGGCTTGGCCGCGGTGACCGGGATCAGTTCGCCGGCCTTGAAGCCCTTTTCGGAGTCGCCGGGAGTGACCTGGAGGAACTTGAGCCCGAGAGCGGACTTGGGCCGCACGGTGATCGTCGAATCGACCGGCAGCGGTTCGGCGTTCTTGTCGAGGCTGAGCGAGAGTTCGGCGGCGACCTCGCCGTTTTCGAGCTGGACCGGCACCACCTTCTTGACGACGCCGACCCGGACGCCGCCGATCCGCACCTCGTTGCCTTTGACCAGGGCGTCGGCGTTGGGGACGCGCGCCTTGAGGTTGTAGGTGGAGACGAAGGGAAGACCGTTGTTGGCGTTGTAGGCGAGGAAGACGGCGACGATGACGACGAGCACGGTCACCGCCCCGACCAGGATCGGGCTGCTGGCGACGCCGCTGAGTCCGCTGCGGTTCCTCATGGCCCGAGGAGGTAGTCGAGAAGGGGTTCGGTCCCTTCGGTTTTCGAGGACTGGGCGACGCCGGCCTCGCGCTTGGGTTCACCTTCGGTGCTGTCGCCCTGCCCAACGCCGATCGCCGGACCGGAAGCGGTCCCGGTTCCGCCATTCGTTTCTTCCATTCCCTCCTGGAGCAGACGGAAGAGCGCAGCAGCGCTCGTGGTTGCGGATTCCTGGGCTTTCGGGCCGTTGAAGTTCGACACGCACCCGGAGAAACCGGACGGATAGGGGATGTATTCGAGACAGGTCGAGAGCGTCACCCGCGCGCGTCCAAAGTGGCCGTATTTGTCAAATCCGTTGAGCGTGGCGGTCGTGTTGTAGATCAGTTCCGTCAACCCGTTCCAGCCGCCGGTCTTCTTGATGTTGACCAGCAGCTTGGCCAGGTCGCCCGTCGGCTTGACCCCGGACTTGGCGAGGTCACGCGCCTTCTTCACCACCGGGTCGGCTTCGGCGAAGATCGGTCCCGATGCTTCGCCGGCGTCGCCGAGGCTCTTCAGCGAGACGGTCAGCGCTTCGGAGAACGGGGTCAGGGTCTTGGTCGCGTCGGTCAGCGACGGCGCCGCGGTGCCGAAGTCTTCGAGCAGCGGGGTCCCCGCGTCGGAGAAGGATTCGAGGCTCTTCATCGTCTGGCGGAACTCGGCCAGGAAGGTGGGGAACTTCTGCAGCGCCTCTTCCAGTTCGGGGCCTTTTTCGGAGCTCGCTTCGGCGGCGGCACCGGAGTTCGTGAGGAACCCGGCCAGGGCGCGGCGCTCGCGGGAGAGCGGGTCGAGAATCGCGTCGGAGTCGCTCGCCAGCTGCGCCAACTGTTTGCGCTGGGCGGAGAGGATCCCGAAGAGGCGGTCGACGTCGCGGAGGACGGGGTTGGCCCGTTTGACCAGGACCTCGAGGTCTTCGCCGCGGCCGGCGAGGGCGGCCCCGAGTTCGTTGAAGATGAGGCGGAAGCGTTGCGCGTACGGCAGGGACTGGATGTCGTTGATCAGGTCCGGGTCGACGCTGGTGCCGTTGTTGCCCAGCGGCAGGAGGTACTGGCCTTCGCCGGGCTCGCCGTCTTCGATCTGCTTCAGCGGCGGCGGCGGTTCGCTGCCGGGGGCCCGGGGCAGGGTCGTGCGGCAGTCGACGAACTTCTCGCCGATCAGCGACTGCGGCCGGATCTGGCAGGTGGCGTCCTGGCGGAAGTCCTGGAAGCCCGGGTCTTCGATCTTCATGACGATGATCGCCTTCCCCGGCTTTTCCACCGCTTTGCCATTCTCGTAGGCGACCGGCTCACCGGGCATCGAGACGTCGACCGATTCGATTTCGCCGACGTTGGCGCCGGCGACGCGGACCTCCTCGCCTTTGACCATGAAGCCGCCGTTGTCGAAGACCGCGCGGACCCGGTAGCCGTCGGAGGAACCGCCGCCGCCGGAGACCAGGAGGACGACCACGACCACCGCCGCGACCAGCCCGAGCGCGAGTAGGACCTTCCTGCTCATGGTCCCGGGGGCACGTCGGAGGGGTCGCATTCGGAGGGGTCGACGCTGCCGCCGCCGACGAACGGGTTGGAGCCGTCGGCCGCGGGCTGAGTGGCGCCGCCGGGGCAGCGCCGGGGGGTGTCAGGCGAACCGAACGCGTCGAACTGTTCGCTCTTGTCGATCGGTTCGAGTTCGGAGTTGCCTTCGTTGTAGCGGAAGAGGTTGAGGCCGGCGGTGGAAGCGCGCACGTAATGCCCGTTGCCGTCGTAGTAGCCGGCGACCTGCCCCAGCTTGCTGAACGCGTTGAACAGGTCCGGGGTGTAGGCGCGGATGAAGTTGAGGTTGGGCTGGAAGTCGGAGATCGCCTGTTCGGAGTGCGGGAAGGCGCTGGAGGTCAGGTCCTGGACCTTCGGCAGCACAGCCAGGAGGTCGGCCGTGTCGTTCGCCTTGCCGGGCTTGTTGACGGTGAGGCGCAGGTCGCGCGTAAACGGGACCAGTTTCTGGAAGACCGGGCGCAGTTCGGCCAGGAACGGCGCCAGGTCCTTGGTCGCCGGCTTGGCGGTGTCGATCAGCGGTTCGATGTCGTCGAGCGCGGCGCGCAGGTTGACGAAGGTCGTGTTCGCCTGGCGGAAGACCGGCGGCAGCCGCCGCAGCGTCGCGTCGAAGGCGGCGGTTTCCTGGGCGATCGCGTTGAAGGCGGTGCTGGCGTTGGAGACCGCGCTGGAGAGCTGTTCGCCGCGACCGGCGACCGCGGTCGTCAACCGCGAGGAGCTGACGATGAAGCGGGAGAGGAGGCGCGAGTCGGCGTTCAGTTCCTGGGCGAAGGCGCCGGCGCGGTTGAGGGCGCTGCCGAAGTATTTGTAGGAGTCGTTGGCGTTTTCGCCCTGGCCGGAGTAGATCGCCGCGTTGCCGCGGATGAAATTCTGCAGCCCCTGGCGAACCCGCGGCGGGAAGGTGTTGAAGAACTGGTCGATGTCGACCGGGGTGGTGGTCGAGTCGAGCCCGAGCTGGGCGCCGTCTTCGAGCGCGTCGTTGCTGTTCGGGCCGGGGCTGATGGAGACGTAGTGGTTGGCAACGCCGGAGAGGGAGGTGGCGCGGATCGCCGCGGTGGTGCCTTCGTGCAACTCCTGGTCGACCGAGACGTGGACCTCGGCGAGGTTGTCGTCGGTGAGGCCGATGCTTTCGACGGTCCCCGCCGGCGAGCCGCCGATCAAGACCTGGTTGTCGGGGACCAGCTGGCCGGCGTTCTGGAAGACGAGGGTGTACTTGTGGCCGCTGCTGCCGCCGAGGAGGATGACGGCGAGGACGACTACCGCGATGGCGAGGGCGGCGATCGTCGCAATTCGGGCTGGGGTAGTTCCCCGGCTAGCCGCCGGGCCTCGCTCCTCGCCTGAAGATTTGGCAGCCAACGAATCGTCGCTTGCTTTCAGGTTCCCCCGGCCCCTCCGACCCGGTAGAACGGCTGGAAGATCGTATCCAAGGGGGTCCCCGCCAAGCTCGGTCCAAGCAGGGACTTAACTGGAAATCAACGCGCTACTCTGAGCAGCGGGAGCGGTTAGGGAAGTTGGGAGAGGCGCCGCGTAATCCAACTCTAGGAGCAATCAATGCGCAGACGTCCATTTTTGATTGCGGTGAGCACCGCCCTGGCGGTCGCGATCGCAGCCACCGCCGCCTGGGCCGGGCCCACGGTCACGGCGCCCGACGGCAACACCCAGTCGATCGACTCGATGATTCGACCGAAAAAGCTTTCCAAAACGAAGTTCACCCCCGGCTCGCTGGAAGTGACGACGCTGACGACGTCGACGACCGACCCCAACGGCGTCCCCAGCCCGGCGGTCCACGCGGTGATCGACTTCGACCGCAACGCCCGGCTCTACACCAAGGGCCTGCCGACCTGCGACTCGGGCAAGCTGCAGAGCCAGTCGACTGAAACGGCCGAACGCGTCTGCGGCAACGCCAAAATCGGCAGCGGCCACGCGATCGCCTACCTGAAAGCGGGCAAGGTCTACGAAGTGCCGCAGACCGTGACCGCCTTCAACGGCGTCCCCAAGGGCGGCAAGCCGACGATCATCCTCCACGCTTACGGGACCCAGCCGCTGCAGGCTACCCTCGTCCTCGAAGGCACGGTCAGCAACTACAACAAGGAAGGCTACGGCCCGCGCCTGGATCTCAACGTCCCGCTGCTGGCCGGCGGCACCGGCGCCCTGAAGGAATTCAACGTCAAGATCGAAAAGAAATGGCGCTTCAAGGGCGAAAAACGCAGCTTCATCTCGGCCAAATGCACCGGCTCGAAGAAGCTCAAGGCCCGCGGCACCTTCACCTACCTGGACGGCGAAGCCCTGACCGCCTACTCGAAGCAAAGCTGCAAGCAGTCGAAATAACCCGCTCCCCCCGGGCCTGACCGCGGGCCCGGGGGGAGAAGTACCCACCGCTCGAAGCTTGGGAGCGGATGAAGCGTGCCGCCACCGTCTTCCTAGTCGCGGCGGGGATCTACGCAGTCGGCGACGCCATCCTGGCTCCCACCCCGACCCCCGAGCACCCCGGATTCGTCGACGCCGTGTTGGCGAGCCGAGCGGTGATGGCCGCCATAAGGCTGGCGATCATCTTCGCCGGCGCCTTCGTAATCGTCTCCGTGGTCGCGCTAATTGCTCGACGCCAGTGGTTGACGAGGATCGGGCCGGTGGAGGTTTCCACGCCAGTCGCACATGTAGAAGCAGATAACCAGCAGCTGGAAGGGGAACTCGCGCAAGCCATGGAAGACATCGGTACACTCAGACAAGAACTTTCGGTGATGCAAGGCGTGGCACGCAGCAAAGGGAGCCGGCATGACTTCTGACGAAATTCAGAAGAAGATCGAAAACGCTCAGGAGGCCATCAAGATGGCTGACAGGGCCATCGAACGGATCGACAAAACGCTCCGGGAGTCGCGCAAGCGCAGGGCGAAACGCCGGGAAGAATTCAAGCGTCTCGGAGTCTTGCGCTGAGATCTATTCCAAGAGCTGACCGGGCCGAACCTGCACGGCCTTCGCCAGCCGTTCGACCGTCGAGACCCGCGGGTCCCGTTTGCCCGCCTCGATCCGGCTGACCTCGGTCGCATGAACCCCGCTGCGCTCCGCCACCTGCTCCTGGCTGAGCTCCAATCTAAGACGGGCCTCCCGCAGGTTTGGCCCAAGTTTGCCCACGAGGGAGATCGTTAAGGGTGAGCCTCGTAAGCGCCATAGGGCACCTCACAAGTGCAGTCCTGTTCGGAGAAGCCGACTCCCCGATCGCAGGAAACCGGCTCCCCCTTCCGGCATCTACCCGTGCTTAGTGATTTGGACTACCGGGACGACGCCGGAAATGATGGCCATCTTCATCAACGATCACCTCCCCACGCGGCGGAGGCCCAGCCCTAAACCGGGCCTGGGAGGCAAACGCTAAAGATTTCTTTGACTTTCCAACCTGTGCTGGGTAGTCAGGGGTGATGTAGATCGCTTCCGCACTAACCTGTGGAAGCCTCGATCACTCAGAGTTGTTGAACGGGAGGTCACCGAATCGTGAGAGATGCGCCAACCAAGCCCCGGGGCGTCGATGAGCTCGTGGTCTTTGTCGTTCAGCACCCCATCCGAGTAGACGCCCTGCAAATCCTCAACGAACGCGAAGCCAGCGCGGCACAGATCGCTCGAATCATCGGCGAGGACATGAAGAAGGTTGGGAATCACGTCAAGGCACTGGCTGAGAATGGGTGCATTGAGCTGGTGAGAGTGAAACGAACCCGCGGCGCTGAGGAGCACCTTTATCGAGCCTCCCTCCGTCCCTGCATCGGTGATGAGGAATGGGCGCAGCTACCGCTGGCGACTCGTCATGAAATCTCAGCGCTCGTATTTCAGGCGATCGTGGCTGAAGCTCTAGCCTCGTTTCGGGCCGGTCGCTTTGATTCCCGACCCGATCGTCACCTGAGCTGGCAACCGATGAAGCTCGACGAGCAGGGCTGGAAGGAGCTCATGCAAGCGCTGGAGGAATCACTCGAACGAGTACAAGACATCGCAGCTCGCGCCGACGAGCGGCTATGCGCGACAGGCGAAGATGGATTTCCTGCGATCGCTGCGGCCCTTGGCATTGAGCGAGGTATGGCCGGGCGATCACGAGGCCCCCGGCTCCCGACCTCCTTCTGACCCTCCAGCCCAATTGGGGCGAAAAACTGAGCTGGTGGAAATAGGTTCTCACCACTAGAACTCTTTCTGCGTAAAAGACTCAAGGGACGGTGCCATGAACGCATCCGACCCACTACTCAGATGGAAGGGAACCGAATGACACCGGGCGGCCGATGGACCTTTAACTGGGACGCCTTGATCCCAATCTCCGTTCACCCGGTGAAGGTGGTGATCATCGAAGCGATGCAGTGGATCGAAGTGCCGCTGTCGCCTAAGGAGCTCGATCGGATCTTCGATGAAGAGTTCGGGGTGTCGCTGGTCTCGTACCACATGCGGACGCTGGCGGACGTGGGTGTGGTGGAACGGGTGCGGCAGCAATCGGTGCGGGGCGCGGTGCAGAGCTTCTACACGCTGGCGGCCAGGGAACCCGCGAGCCGCTCGCTGCGCTGCGAGTGAGCGTGCGGATCACGGCGGCGGAGCGCGACGCGCTCTATGACCAGATCTTCGTTCGGCTGAGCGGGCTGGATGAGGTGTGGACGGCGGCCCAGCTGGGCGAATACGAGCGGGCCGACCGCGTCGCGCGCGAGTTCAGCGACGACCTGCGCCTGCTCCTCGACGACCTTGGCTGGGGCGAGAGCAGCGGCGAGCCCCTCGACCTCGCCACCCCACCCGAGGTTCTGCGGCGGGTCTGCACCCGGATGCGGATCCGGGCCGAAGGGGAACGCGAGCAGCAAGAAGCGGAGCGATCCGAGGTGCGGGGGCGCGAGGAACACACGCAGCAGGTCCTCAGCACCTGCCGGCGGGTGCTGAGAAACTTGCCCACGGGAAACTAACCTCAGCTCAGCGGCCTGGCGTATCCGTGTTTGGCGACAGCGTTTGCGGCTAGAAAAGGGCCACGCCCAACAGGCCGAGGAGCGCGACGATGATCGCCCCACCGGTACCGAAGAGGGCAAAGATCAGCTTGTCGAGGCGCGCTTCGAGCTTGTCGAAGCGTTCGGTCATCTCCCCTTTGAGCTCACCGAAGCCTTCGTCGAGGCGTTCGTCGGTCCACTTCTCTCTGGGCTCCATCACATGCATGATCGTAGCGTAAGGGTTTGTCTGCACGAAACAAGGCGCTATCCGCGCGTCTCTGGAAAATCTTCGGCGTGGAACTGTGACCTCTAGACGCTGAGCTTCGGGATCACGCGCTCGAGCGGTTTCGGCAGCCACCAGACGCGGTCGCCGATCAGCAACATCAGAGCCGGCAGGAGGACGATGCGGACGACGGTGGCGTCGAGCAGGACCGCCACGGTGAGGCCGATGCCGAGCTGGCTGACGGTGGCGATCGGGGCGCCGGCGAAGGCGATGAAGACGACCATCATGATCAGCGCCGCGCCGGTGATCACGCCGGCGGTGCGGGAGAGGCCGAAGTCGACCGCGGCGGCGTTGTCCCCGTGGGTGTCGTAGTGCTCGCGCATGCGGCTGAGCAGGAAGACGGCGTAGTCGATCGAGAGCCCGAAGACGAGGCCGAAGATCAGCGTCGCGCCGACCGCGTCGACGTAGTTGTGGCCGCCGAGCGGCCAGCTGTCGGGAATGTGGAAGAGGAGGACGAGGACGCCGAAGGCGACCGCGACCGTGAGCAGGTTGAGGGCGACGGCGATCGCCGCCAGCAGCATCGCCCGCAGGACGACCATCAGGACGAGGAAGGTGACGATCGTGATCGCGATGATCACCCAGGGCATCCGCTCGCGGGTGACCTTGCTGTATTCGTTGAGTTCGGCGGCGCCGCCGGCGACGCCGGTTTCGAGGCCCGAGTCCGCGGCGAGTTCGCCCGCCTCCTTGTTCAGGTCCTTGTTGAGCTGGATCGAGCCAGGGCTGTTGAAGGTGTGGTCGGAGATGACCAGCATCGTCGCCGCCTGGCCGCCGCGGTTGAGGTCGATCGTTTCGTTTATCTGGGTGCGCGTCGTCGGCGGAGTGCCGTCGAGGGCCGAGAGCACGAAGTAGCCGGAGTTGAAGAGGCCCGGGCTCGACTTGGAGACGCGGCCGATCTGGTCGGTGATCCGGTCGCGGCCGTCCAGTACCTGCACGCTCGCTTCTTCGAGCCCGGTTTCCAGCGGCGCGCTTTCGTCGACGCCGGTGGCAAGGCCCTCTTCCAGGGCGCTGGCGCCGTCGCCTAGTTCGCCGAGGCCTTTGACCAGCGCCAGGGTGCCGCCGCTGAGCTGCGAGAGCCCGTCGCCGAGGCGGGCCGCTTCCCGCGCCAGCTTGGCCGAGCCGGCGGCCAGCCGCTTGCTGGCGCCGCGCAGTTTTTCCAGCCCGTCGCTGAGCTTTTCGGTCCCGGCCAGCAGCTGCTTCAGGTTGCTCTTGGTCGAGCCGATCGCGAAGGTGATCTTCTTCGCTTCTTCGTGGTCGGCCAGCAGCCGTTCGTTCAGCGCAACCAGTTCGGCCGGCAGGCCGGTGTAGGGCTCGACCTCCGGCGTCTCCGGCACCGGGTCGTACGGGGCGCCGGTGACGGGGTCGGTCCCGGTCAGGGCCGCGACCGCCTTGCGCGTCGCTTCCAGCGCCGCCGCGTACTCGGGGTCGGTCTTGCCGACGCCCATCGCCTGCAGCCGGGCCAGCGCTTCCTTGGCTTCGGCTTCGGCGGCGCGCGCCGGGCCGATCAGTTCCGGCAGCTTGCCGTTGGCGTCTTCGTTCAGCGCCTTCTGCAGCGATCGCGACCGCCGCAGGGCGTTGGCGTCGAGGTTGGGGATCACCCCGTCGCGCAGGCCGAGCTTGAGCTGGAGGGCGCCGAAGGAGGCGGTTTCGATCGCGTCGGCCAGCCGCTTGGTGCCGCTGGCGAACCTGTCCAGGGCGTCGATCGCTTCGTCGCTGCCGCCGACGGCGCGGGTCAGGCCGCGGCCGATCTGCGTCGCCCCTTCGACCGCGCGGTCGGAGCCGAGCGCCAGCAGGCCGGCGCCGTCGCTGGCTTCGGAGATGCCTTCGCGCAGCTGCCCGACCCCGCCGGCGGCGGTCTTCAGTTCGCGACCGAGGCGGGCCAGCTGTTTGATCTGCGCGGTGTTGCCTTCGGTCGAGAGGTAGGTGTTGCCGAGCTGCTGCAGCGGTTCCACCTGTTCGACCACCGGGCCCGGGCCGATCACCGCCCGCACGCCGGGCCGCTTCGCCACCTTGCGCTGAAAATTCTGCAGGGCGCCGATGCTCTTCGGGTCGGTGATCGGGCCTTCCTTGGAGACCGCGACGACCTGGAACGGCGCTTCGTAGCCTGGGCCGATCGCGCTGTTCACCAGTTCGGCGTCCTTGCGGGCCGGCGCATCCGGGTCGAGCTGTTCGGTGTCCGGCGGGCCGGTCTTCAACCCGAGGGTCGGGGCCGCGAGCACCAGCAACACGCCGCCGATCACGACCGCGGCGAGCGCGGGCTTTCGCAAGGCCGCCCCCACCAACGTCATCAGCCGCGAGCGGCCTCCCGCCGGGGCGGTGGCGCCGAAGCGCCAGCGGTCGACGTTCGGCCCCAGCAGGGTGAGGACCGCTGGGCCGACGAGGATCGCCTCGACGACGCTGAGGACCACCACCATGCAGACGGTGCCGGCGAGCGAAGCGAGCAGGGAGCCGGGAAGGATGAAGAGGGAGACGATCATCGAGATCAGCAGGGTGCTGCCCGCGAAGCAGACCGTGCGCCCGGCGTGGAACCGGGTGGCTCGGGCCGCGACGACGGGCTCGCTGCCCCCGGCGAGCTCCTCCCGGAATCGGGAGACCATCAGCAGCGCGTAGTCGACCCCCAGCGCCAGGCCCATCATCGAGCAGACGACCAGGGCGAAGGAGTTGATCTCGAACCAGCCGGTGAAGAAGTAGAGGATCCCGCGCGAGGCGACGACGGTGATCGCGCCGATGAGGAGCGGGATCGCGGCGGCGATCGGCGATCGGAAGACGAGCAGGAGGATGATCAGCAGGAACGGCAGGGCGATCAGCTCACCGCGGTGGGTGGCGTCGAGGTTTTCTTCCTGGATCGCCTGCGTCAGGGTCGCGTAGCCGGTCTGCGTCGCCCGCACCGGTGAGGCGATCGTCTGGCTCAGAACCGCGTTGAGGTGCGGCACCGACTCGTTGACCGCGGTGCGGCCGTCGACGTGGAAGTCGGCGAGGATCAAGGCCTGGGTCGGCGTCGGGCGCAGGCGCTGGACCGAGCCGACGTCCCAGGGCGAGAGCGTCGTCACCCGCGGGTCCTTGCGCAGGGCTTCGATCAGTTCGGGGCCCTGTTCGTCGAGCGCCTTGGTCGGGCCGCGGAGGAGGATCACGAACGGCGCCGAGTCGCCGAAGTGTTCGCGCAGGATCTCGTTGCTGCGCGAGGCTTCGGTGCCGGGGATGTCCAGCGTGGTCGGGTCGAGGCGGTCCTCGGTGCCGGTGCCGATCACCGCCAGCGCGGCCAGCAGGATCGCCGCGATGGCGAGCACCGAGCGCGGGTGGCGGAGCAGGAAAGGGTGCTCGCGGCCGGCCGCCTTCCGCGAGGATGCTTTCCTTGCCCTGCCGATCCTCCTTCCCACGGCTGGTAGTTTGGCGGTAGAGGCCTACGGGAGGAGGATTTGGTGCGGAAGACTCTGTTAAGAGCGCATGTACTGGGACTGGTGCTGGTGCTCGTCGTCGCGGCGACCGCGGTGGCGCTGAAGCTGGAAGCGGCGAACCTGGTGATCACCACCGACGGCGGGTTCAGCCCGACGACGCTGCCGAAGAAGGGCTACGCGCCGATCAAGCTGCACGGCTACGGCTCGATCAAAACCAAGGACGGCTCGCCGCCGCCGGTGCTGGAAACGCTGACGATCCTCTTCGACAAGCACGGCAAAGTGGAAACCGAAGGGCTGCCGAAGTGCACCCCCGGGAAACTGAAGGCGACGACCACCGCGCAGGCGCGCAAGCTCTGCCCCGGCGCGATCGTCGGCAAGGGCTTCGGCAAGGCGGTCGTGATCTTCCCCGAACAGGGGCCGATCCCGGCGTCCTCGCCGATCACCCTGTTCAACGCGGCGCCCAAGAACGGCAACCCCGTGGTGCTTGCCCACGCCCACCTGACGGTGCCGGGCCCGACCACCTTCGTGGTTCCGATCGAAATCCAGAAGGTGCACCAGGGACGCTACGGGTTCAAAACCGTGGCGAAAATCCCGAAGATCGCCGGCGGGTTCGGGATCCCGCTCTACGGCCAGGTCACGGTCAACCGCAAATGGACCTACAAAGGCAAGAAGCGGAGCTTCGCCAACGCCGGCTGTCCGGACGGGCGCCTGCAGGCGAAAATAAATCTCCACTTCAAAGACGACACCGATCTGACCGGATCCGTGTTCAAAACCTGTACGGGGCGCTGATTGAAGAGACCGATTCGCAGAGCAGCTGTACTGGCCGTCGCGCTGACGCTGGCGCTCGGCGCCACGGCGTCCGGGATCGAGGCTTGCATCGGCCCGCTCTGCGTCAGCTCCACGGTTGATATGCAGCCACGGGCGTTGCCCGCCAAGGGCAACGCCCCGATCACCCTCAGCAGCATCACCCGGGTGAGGACCAAGGACAGCTCGACGCCGCCCACCCTGGACACGATCGACTTCCTGATCGACAAGCACGGCAGGGTCGACAGCAAGGCCTTCCCCGTCTGCCCGAAGAGCAAGCTGGAAGGGGCGACCACGGCGCAGGCGCGACAGCGCTGCGCCAGGGCGTTGGTCGGGACGGGGACCGGCAAGGCGGTGGTGACGATGCCCGACCGAGCGCCGTTCCAGATCAAGTCCGCGGTCTCGTTCTTCAACGCGGCGCCGACCGGCGGCAAGCCGACGCTGATCGCCCACGCCTACGAGACGGTGCCGGCGCCGAAGGCGCTGCTGGTCCCGATCGTGATCGAACGGGTCGCCAAGGGGCGTTACGGGTTCCACGTCCGGGTCGAGATGCCCGAAGTCGCCGGCGGCTTCGGGGCGCCCACCCTGGCCGAAGCGAGCGTCGGCGCGACGATCAAGCGCAAGGGGAAGAAGATCGGCTTCATCAGCGCCCACTGCTCTGGCGGGCGGCTGCAGGTCGAGGGGCACCTGACCTTCACCAACGGCGATCGCTTTCCGACGACCCTCACCTCGCCATGCCACACCCCGGGCTGAAGCGCCTTGCCTTCCTGGCGCTGGTCGGGCTGGCGCTCTTCGGCGGCAGCGCCAGCGGCGCCCTGGTCGAAGTCGAAAACCTGGTGCTGCGGGCCGACGGCGGCTTCAAGCCGCAGTCGCTGCCGCGCCACCGCTTCGCCCCGATCGACTTTCAGGGCCACGTCGACCTCAGCGCCAGAGACGGCGGCAAACCCTCGCCGCTGCGGCAGGCGCTGATCGACTTCGACCGCGACGGCCGGCTCAGCGTCAACGGCCTGCCCACCTGCGCGCCGGAAACGATCGAGCAGCTGGGCACCGAAGAAGCGCGGCGTGCCTGCCGCGGGGCGATCGTCGGCACCGGCCACGTCGAAGCGCTCGTCACCACCAGCGCCGGCAACGTCCCCGCCCGCTCGGAGCTGACGGTCTTCAACGGGCCGCGGCTCGAAGGGCTGCCGACCGTCGTGCTCCACGCCCGCACCACGGTCCCGGCCATGCAGACCTACGCGATCGTGGTGCCGATCGAAAAGCGGCCGGGCGGGTTCCGCTACCGGGCGCGGATCGACCTGCCGCCGCTGGCCGCCGGCTTCGGCGCCCTCACCCACCTCGACGTCAAGATCGGCCGCCGCTACCGGGCGGGCGGCAAGCAGCGCAGCTACGTCTCGGCCCGCTGCAGCGACAACGTCCTCCAGACCCACGGGCGCTTCACCTTCGAAGACGGCACGATCGTCGACGGCCTGGTCGAAAAATTCTGCCACGCCAAATAGCCACGCCGACCTTCACCCGAGCAGCCGACCTTCCTATACTTGCCCGTCCCCGGGCCGTTAGCTCAGTTGGTAGAGCAGGAGACTCTTAATCTCAAGGTCGAAGGTTCGAGCCCTTCACGGCCCATCGCGGAGTGTCCGCGCCGTGTCCCTATAATGTCCCAAGTAGCGCGCTTTCTTGAGACGAAAGGAGGACCCGGTGGCAACGACTCTGACTCCCGAGCAGCGTCTCGGCCGTGCCGACGAGGAGCTCCAAGACCTGAAGGACGGCTTCGTCGAGGCGATCGCGCAGCTGCAGGATCACCCCGAAGTCGACGGCTCTTTCCGCGACCGGCTCGAGAACATCGACGAGCGGCTCGGAGCGCTTCGCGATTCGCTGCGCCTGGAAGACCTCGACAAGGCCCAGCTGTTCGAGTTCCACGGTGCGCTCTGGGAGGTCAACAGGCTGCTGCGCGGCGAGGAGGGTCCGCCGTCCAACCTCGACGTGATCGACCGGCTGCTCGTCACCATCGAGCGGGTGCGCCACGTGATCCGCGACGCCCTCGACGAGCATGTCGTCGGCCTCCCGACCGATGCGGGGCTGGTCGTCGGCGAGCTGAAGAAGTGGCTCCCCAAAACCTCCAACGAGGTCATCGCCCGGCTCGTGGGAGTGGACCGGCGGACGCTGAACCGATGGACGAAGGAGCACCGGAAGCCGCCGCGGCGCCTGCAGCTGGTCGCCCACCTAGTCGCCATCCTGCGCCACAACTGGACCGAGGAGGGGATCGTGGCCTGGTTCGACCGGCCGCGCCGGGGCTTGGACGGAAAGCGGCCGATCGCGCTCCTCGACGACGCTGGGGCGGAGGAGAGGCTTCTTTCGGAGGCGCGCGGAGGACGGTCGCAAGATGCCTAGCGGCAACCTGCCGCCTCATTTCTCGCTGCAGGCCCGCGTATATCGGGCGACCAGCTATGACGTTCCGCTGAGGGTCGCCGCGAACAGGAGATCCGGCCGCTGGAACATCGCCGGGGCGGGGACGGTCCAATACCTGTGCCTCGACGCCGAAGCCCCGTACGCCGAGAAGATCCGGCACGAGGATCTGCGCTCCGAGGCAGAGGCCGGCACCTACACCGTCGCTCTCTGGGAGCTCGAAGTCAACGAGGGCCTGGTGGTGGATTACGGAACCTTCGAGAAGGCCGAGGCAGCGGGCTTCCCTGCCGAGGCCCTTGTAGACGACGACCACGAGCGCTGCCAAAAGGAGGCCCGGCGGCTTGCGAGCCTCGGCGCCCGGGGAGTGCTCAGCCCCTCGGCAGCGCTTCCCGGAAGCACGAACCTCACCCTGTTCGGCCAGCGGGTCGAAGTGCGGTGGGGGGCGAGGCCGGGGGTCGCCTCAGCGGTCCCCGCTCAGCGCCTCTCCGTCGGTCACGCCCCGCCCGGTTTGGTCGAAAGAGTCCGGTTCTTCGGTGCCGAGCACCCACTGCTCGCCGAGCACGTCGCGGCGAAAGCTAAGCGGAAAAGAGGCTGACGGGGCGCCGGTCCGGCGCCGCTTAGCCGCCGAGCCCGCCGCCGGGGGTGAGCGGGTTTTCGAGGCTTTCGGGGGACTTGCCGCCGGCCGCTTTCTGTTCTTTTTCGGCTTGCTTTTTCCTGGCGACGTAGCTGCTGGCGTTTTTCTTGTATTCGTCCAACACTTCGTCGATTTCTTTGCGCTGGCCGTCGGTTTTGGCGAGCTTCTTCGCTTCGGCTCGCACTTTTTCGGCGGCCGCGGTGTCGCCGGTGAAGTAGGTGTAGAAGGCGAGGGTGACCAGCGCGTTCGCCGTCGGCCGGTCTTCGGCGGCGATCTTCTGCGTTTCGGCCGCCGCTTTGATCCGCAGGTCGGCCTGCGCGTAGCTGGTCGAGGTTTCCGCCAGCTGGATCTGCATCGGTGCCACCAGCGCCGCCAGCGCGGGGTCCGGTTTGTCGGTCGCTTTCAGGTATTCCGACCAGGTCTGGTCGGCCTTCTGATAGGCCTTGACCGAGTCGGCGGTGAGGATGACTTCGCCGTTCGGTTCCTTGACCGCGTCGACGTTGCCGGCGTTGAGCTGGGCCCGGGTCAGCGAGACCAGCATCTGCGGGTTGCCGGGGTCCTTCGCCAGCCGCGCTTCGATCCGTTCGGCTTCTTCTTCGTAGGGCTTGGCGAGATCGGTGCTGCCACCGCCGCCGTTGAAGATTTCGGAGATGCTGAACGGGCCGACGGTGAGGAAGAGGCTGGCTCCCATCAGGACCGCGAGGACAGCGTAGACGACTTTGACCATATTGCGGCGGTGCCCGCCACGCAGGTCGAACAGCATCTTGTGCTCCTTGTCGCCTCCGGCCACTTCTGTCTCTCCCTTACTCCTGCGGAGAGGGCTGCGCCACGCCTCCGCTCGTTCCCGGACGTCCCAGGACCCGAGCGAGCAGGATAGCCAGCTCATACAAAACAAGCAGCGGCACCATCTCGATCAGCATGGTCACCGGGTCCACTCCGGGCAGCGCGGCGGCCACGATCGCGATCACCAGATAGGCGTAACGGCGGTTCTGGGCCAGCTGCTCGACGCTGACGATTCCCAGCCTGGTGACGGCGAGAATCATCAGCGGCAGCTGGAAGATCGCGGCGCAGGCGATCTCGGTCATCGAAAAGAAGCTGTAGTAGTCGCGGGCGCGCAGCTGGATGTTGAACTGGCCGTCGTTGAAGTTGAGGAGGAAGCTGACGGCGGCCGGCATGACGACGAAGTAGGCAAAGGCGAGGCCGGCGATGAAGAGGAACGGGAAGAGGAGCAGGATCGGCATGATCGTCCGCCGCTCCGACTGGCTGAAGGCGGGCAGGACATAGGCGTAGAGCTGCCAGAGGACGACGGGCAGGGTGAGGACGATGGCGCCGTAGGCGGAGACGGTGAGGGTGGTCGTGAACGGCTCGGTGACCCCGAAGGTGATCAGCTGGTCGTGGTCGTTGGGCAGCGGGTGCTGGGCGATTTCCAGCAGCAGGTGGTTCTGCCAGAAGCAGAGCGCCAGGGCGACGCCGAGGGCGGCGATGCAGACCAGCAGGCGGGAGCGCAGCTCGTCGAGGTGCTCGACGAGGGTGAGGCGGTCTTCGTGGGAGACCGCCTTGACGCGACGGGCCATCTTGACCCTGCCTCAGCTGGTCTTGTTGCGGACTATCTCCGCGTCGGCGGGGTCGCCGTGGACCTTCGCCGACTCGGACTGCGGCAGGCTTGGCGCCTCGTCGTCCTCGTCGTGGCGGTTGTCGTCGTTGTCGCCGCTGATCGAGCCTTTGAACTCGCGGATGCCGCGGCCGAGGCTCTGGCCGAGCTCCGGGAGCCGTTTGGGCCCGAAGACCAGCAGGGCGATGACGAGGACGATTGCGATCTCTGGAAGTCCGATGTTTCCTGGCATCTTGCCCCATGGTAACGGGGTGGATCGGCGCACGGATCAGTTTCCGTCCCGGTTTTAGATTCGGGCCTGGGGGCCTCGGGGCAATCGATGGGGCCTTTTACGGATAACCGGACCCGGTTCAGCGACGATATTGCCGTCATGGCAGAGCCCAGCCCCCAGAAAACCGCGGCCCCTCCCCTTCACCTCTGCCCCTGCTGCGGGTCGAACCTGGTGCAGCCGATCTCCTGGGAGCAGGCCAGCGACCGCTCCAGCTGGCGGGTCGGGCGGCGCTGCCCCGAGTGCGAGTGGCTCGGCGAGAGCGTCCACAGCATCCCGGAGATCGACGCCTTCGACGAGCAGCTGGAACTTGGCTCGCGGGAGCTGGCCGACGAGCTGCGTTCGCTAGAACACGCGAACATGAGCGAGATGGCGGCCGTCTTCATCTACGCCCTGGCCGACAACCTGATCGGCGCCGACGACTTCGGCAGGTGAGTTTCCCGACCCGGGTCCGGGTATAGGCCCCGGATGAACGCTCCCGCGCGCGACCTCGATCAGACCGTGGCCCTGGTGACCGGTGCCTCGAGCGGCATCGGCGAGGCCGCCGCCAAGGCGCTGTCGGCGCGCGGGGCGACGGTGGCGCTGGTCGCCCGTCGCGCCGACCGGCTCGACCAGCTCGCCGGGGAGATCGCCGACAGCGGCGGCACCGCGCTGCCGATCGAGGCCGACGTCACCGAGCGCGAGCAGGCGACGGCGGCGGTCGCCCGGGCGGTGGAGGAGCTGGGTCGGCTCGACGTCCTCGTCAACAATGCCGGCGTGATGCTGCTGGGGCCGGTGGTCGACGCCCCGGTGGAGGAGTGGGAGCAGATGGTCCACGTCAACCTGCTGGGCCTGCTCTACACCGCGCACGCGGCGCTCCCCCACCTGCTGAAAGCCGCCGAGAGCGATCCGCGCCGGGTCGCCGACCTGGTCAACATCTCCTCGGTCGCGGGGCGGATGGCGCGCAAAGGCAGCGGCGTCTACAACGCGACCAAGCACGGCGTCGGCGCCTTCAGCGAGTCTCTCCGCCAGGAGGTGACCGGCCGGCATCTGCGCGTTTCCCTGGTCGAGCCGGGGGCGGTGGCGACGGAGCTGCAGAGCCACAACCGGCCGGGTGTCCGCGAGGAGATCGAAAACCGCTTCGTCGACATGGACATCCTCCAGGCCGAGGACATCGCCGACGCGATCGCCTACGTGGTCACGCGACCGCGCCACGTGGCGATCAACGAGGTGCTGGTCCGCCCCACCCAGCAGGAGCAGTAGCTCCGCCCCCGAACTGCATCAACTTCTACTTCTGCTGGGTGTAGAAGTTGATGCAGTTCGGCTCGGTGGTCAGCTGTAGCGCTGGACGACGCCGTCGGCGACGAGGTCGAGGAGCTGGCGCTGCTCGGGGGCGAACCCGGCGCTCGCCAGGGCCGCCTTCGCCGCGGCGACCATCTCGATCGCGCGGGCGCGGACCCGCTCCAGGGCGCCGGTGGCGGCGATGCGGTCGCAGAGCGCCTCGGCGCTGCCCGCGTCGAGGGCGTGCAGGTCGGCCTCCCGAATGCCCGGGTCGCTCTTCGCCGCCTCGATCAGCGGCAGGGTGACGGTGCCGTCGAGCAGATCGGTGCCGCGCGCCTTGCCGGTCCGCTCCGGCGGCCCGCTGACGTCGAGGACGTCGTCGAGCAGCTGGAAGGCGAGGCCGATGCCGGCGCCGAACTCGCGCAGCGCCTCCGCCGGGCGGCCGAGCAGGCAGGCGCACTCGAACAGCCGCGCGGTCTTCAGGCGGCAGCGCGAGAGGTAGCGCTCCTCGTCGAGTCCGAGGTCGAAGGCGTCGTGGCGCTGGGCCAGCTCGCCGCGGGCGAGCGCGACCGAGGCGTCGGCGAGGAGCGCGACCGAGCGGCTGTCGCCGGCGTCGGCGAGGAGGGCGAAGGCGCGAGAGAAGAGGAGGTCGCCGGTGGCGACGGCGCGGTCGCGGCCCGAGGTCGCCGCGACGGTCGGCAGGCCGCGGCGCAGCGGCGCCGCGTCGAGGACGTCGTCGTGGACCAGGGTCGCCATGTGGACCAGCTCGATCGCCGTCGCGGCGCGGACCGCCCGCTCGTCGCCCTCGGGCCCGGCGCAGAGGAGGACCAGCATCGGCCGCAGCCGCTTGCCGCCCGCCTCGAGCGTCGCGGCGGCGTCGGCGCCGAGCGTCTCGCCGTGGCCGCCGAGCGCCGCCCGCAGCAGCTCCTCCACCTCGCCCAACCGCGCCGGCAGCCAGCGGCTGGAAGCGTCGAGGACCGCGGTTACCGGGGGCGGAACCGACGAGGGGCGGGTCACGCCCGGGTGCCGCTGTGAATCGCGATGATCCCGCCGGCGAGCACCGTGTAGCGGATCGCCTCGAAACCGGCGGCGTCCATCTTCTCCGCCAGGCCGCGGGGGCTGGGGAAGCTGCGCACCGACTCGGGCAGGTAGGAGTAGGCCTCCGGGTTGCTGGAGAAGGCGCCGAGCAGCGGCACGATGCGGTCGAACCAGAGGGAGTAGAAGAGCGAGAGGGGCGGCCGCGTCGGCTGGGTGATCTCCAGGATCACCGCCCGCCCGCCGGGTTTCAGCACCCGCGCCATCTCGCGTAGGCCGCGGTCGAGGTCGGCGAGGTTGCGGACCCCGAAGCCGACGGTGACCGCGTCGAAGCGCTCCGCGTCGTAGGGCAGCTCCAACGCATCGGCCCACTCGAAGCGGGCTCCCTCGACGCTACGCTCGGCGGCCTTCTCGCGGGCGAGGTCGAGCATCGGCTCGGAGAAGTCGCAGCCGACGACGTGGCCGCCGGGGGAGACGCGACGCGCCAGCTCCAGCGCCAGGTCGCCGGTGCCGCAGCAGACGTCCAGCGCGGCGTCGCCGGGGGCGAGATCGGTCTGGTCGGCGGCGCGCTCGCGCCAGCGATGGTGCAGGCCGGCGGTCATCAGCGAGTTGAGCGCGTCGTAGCGACCGGCGACGCGGTCGAACATGCGGTTCACCTGGCCGGCGAAGTCCGGCGATTGGCGGTTGTCGTTGATCGTGTCCATGGGTCTCAGGGCACCTGCCCTGTCCCTACCGCCCGGCTAATCGAGAGACGAGAGGAAGTCGGCGAGCTGTTCGATCTTCTGCGGCGGCAGGTCGCGGAAGGAGGGCATGATGCCGGGGCCGATTTCGACCGAGCGGATGATCGCAGCCCGCGGGATCCGCGAAGCGATGTGGGTCAGTTCGGGGCCGGGGCCGTTGTTGCCGTTCTCGCCCAGCTTGTGGCAGGCAAGGCAGCCGGAGCCGGCGACGACCTCCTTGCCGGGCTCGTACTGCTTGGCGACCTGCATGTCGATCTCGGTCGGCGAGCCGCCGGTGGCGCCGAGGTAGGTGAGGTAGCCCATCGCGATGATCGTGATGATCCCGGCCGTGGTCGCGATCGGACGGCGCTCGGGCCGGCGCTCGGGGCCGCGGTCGTAGAACGGCAGCAGCAGCAGCAGGACCATGCAGATCGTTGGGATGCCGATCGTCGCGATCGGGACCAGCTCCGGCGGCTTGATCACGCGCAGAAGCTCGAAGAGGAAGAAGAAGTACCACTCGGGGCGCGGCACGTAGGTGGTCGAGGTCGGGTCCGCCTTCGGCCCCTGCTCGGCGCCGAGGATGATCGACATCGCGATGATCACGGCGACGACGATCAGCGCCATCACCGAGTCCTTCATCACCGCGTAGGGGAAGAACGGCTTCCCCTTCTTCTTCAGAAGCTCGTACTCCTCCAGATAATCCTGCTTGTCCTGCGGCTTCACAGCGACCCGTTCCCCTCGCCGTCGACGGGAGCGCCGTCGACCCGATGGCCGTTGACGCGGCCGTTGCTGTTGCCGCCGGCGTCGAGCTGGGCGAGCGGGGAGGCGACCTTGGGCCGCTGGGCTTTGACCCAGGGAGGCGCCGTGGTGCCGAGCTTGACGACCAGGTACATGTGGGCCCCGATCAGGGCGATGATCGCCCCGGGCACCAGCAGCATGTGGATCGCGTAGAAGCGCGAGAGGGTCGTCGCCCCCAGCTCAGGGCCGGCGCGGAGGAAGTCGCTCAGGTACGGGCCGACGACGGGGCCGGTGCCGTTGATGTTGATGCCGACGATCGAGGCCCAGAAGGAGCGCTGGTCGAAGGGCAGCAGGTAGCCGGTGAAGGCCATCGTCATCGTCAGGATCAGCAGCACGACGCCGATCACCCAGTTCAGCTCGCGCGGGTACTTGTAGGCGCCGAAGAAGAAGGTCCTCCCCATGTGGAGGAAGATCAGGATCACCATCACGCTGGAGCCCCACTTGTGCATCCCGTGCACGAACTGCCCGAGCGGGACCTCGTTGTTGATGTGGGCGATCGAGGAGTAGGCCTGGGTCGCCGAGGGGGTGTAGAACATCGCCAGGAAGACGCCGGTGGTGGCCTGGACGATGAAGGCGAAGAGGGTCGCGGAGCCGAGCGTGTAGAACCAGTTGGTCCCCTTCGGCACCTTGCGGAACAGCATCCCGGTGAGGAAGCCGCTGGCGGCGAGCCGCTGGTCGACCCAGCCGAGGGCGTCGATCGGCGCATCTTTGGCCTGATCGAGGAGCTTGTCGCCGTGAGTCTTGCGCTCGGGCGCCTCCTTCAGGTCGCTCGGCGCCTGGCCGCGGGGCGTGCCACCGCTGCCGGGCTTGGCCGGTTTGCGCAGCGGCGGCGGGACGACGGCGTCCGGGATCTTGGGTTTCGGGAAGCTCGGCATCAGGGCGCTGGGAAGGTAGAGGGACGCGGCGGGTAGAGGTATTCCCAGATCCCGCCGGTGAACTCCCCGGGGTCGCGGGCGCGGACCGGTTCCATCTGCGAGGTGACGCTGTAGCGCGGTCCGAGCTCGACCTGGCCCTTCTCGACCCGGGTCTGGAACTGGTCGAGCGGGCGCACCGGCGGGCCGCCGATCCGCTTGCCCTGGAAGTCGTAGACGCCGCCGTGGCAGGGGCAGATGAAGTT
>Ga0164301_10000024_pt1 | contig 39983 bp, 37 predicted proteins | sample Whisoiple_231_MG_FD_109711 | JGI IMG/M metagenome (GOLD analysis project Ga0164301, IMG submission 109711) | Unamended control soil microbial communities from upstate New York, USA - Whitman soil sample_231_MG | ecosystem: Environmental > Terrestrial > Soil > Agricultural land ... | reverse complement strand
GACCGTGTACTCGTTGGGGACGTAGACGCGCTGGACCGAGGCGGTCTTGTGGGCGTCCATTTCCTTCGCCAGTTTGCGCGCCAGTTCGACCGGCTGCACCTCGGAGCTGAAGGCACGGCTGAAGACCCCCTCGACGAGGCCTTCGAACATCGACTCCAAGCGGGTTAGAGCGCCGATGCGGAAATCCTAGAGATCGCTCGTCGCGACGAGGCTCACGGCAGCGCCGCGCCGTGCAGGGCGAGGAAGCCACCGACCACGACGGCAGCGGCCAGGGCGCCGGCACGGGTCACGAGGCCGTGGCCGGCGGGGCCGGGCAGATGCTCGCCGAGGTCGTCGAGCCCATCCTCGATCGCGGTCCCCAGCTCCTCCAGCGAAGGGCGGTGGCGGGGCCGTGGCGAGAGGCAGGCGTCGATCGTCTCGGTCAGCTCGCGGGGCAGGTCGGGGCGCAGCCGGTGCAGCGGCCGGGCGCGGGCGCCGATCGCCCGCGCGGTGGCGACGGGGGAGGCGCGGCGGTGCGGGTTCTCGCCGCTCCAGCACTCGTACAGGGTCAGCGCCAGCGAGTAGACGTCGGCCTCGGGGCCGGCGGGCTTGCCCTCGGCCTGCTCGGGAGCCATGTAGGCGAGGGTCCCGACCACGTCGCCGATCGCGGTCAGGGGGGCGTCGTCGGCGAGGTGGGCGACGCCGAAGTCCATCAGCTTCGCCCGCGGCTCGGAGTCCTCGATCACCTGCACGTTCTGCGGCTTGATGTCGCGGTGGACGACGCCGCGCGAGTGGGCGTGGTCGAGCGCCTCGCAGAGATCGGCGCCGATCTCTGCGATCTCGCGGTCGGAGAGCTCGCCGGCGTTGGCGAGGCGGGCCAGGGTCGAGCCCTCGACCAGCTCGGTGACCAGCAGCGCGTTGCCGTCCTCCTCGCCGAGCTCGTAGAGGGTGACGATGCCAGGATGGTTGAGTCGCGCCGCCGCCTGCGCCTCGCGCAGAACGCGTCTCCCCGCCTCCCCCCGTTGCTCGATCGCCTTTACCGCCACCGGTCGCTCCAGGCGGCCGTCCCAGGCCTCGTAGACGACCCCGAACCCGCCGCTGCCGATGCGGCGCTCGATCAGGAACCGGTTGAGTACGAGCGAGCCGACCATGGCCCCTGCAACTTCGCCGGTAAAGGATGTCTTCCTGCGCATGGCGCTGGGAAAAACGCACCGTTTGCGGGGTCTCCTGGCGGTTCGGCCACCCCAGCGTTCATACTTCCGGCCCCGTGGAGGACTTCACCTCACGACGCCCGCCCCGGCGCGAGCGGCCCAAACGTCGACCCGAGCGCCAGCAGATCATGCTGCGGCGGGGACTCGCCCTGGGCGGGGGCCTGCTGCTCCTGATCCTGATCGTCCTCGGGGTCAAGGGCTGCCTCGACGCCCGCGCCAACCGCGAGCTCAGCGACTACGCGCGCAACGTCACCGCGATCGTCGAAGAGACGCAGCAGACGAGCAAAACCTTCTTCGAACGGCTCGAAGACCCCGGCAGCGCCTCGGTCACCGACTTCGTCGACCAGGTCAACGCCGACCGCAGCGCGATGGACGGCTACCAGGCGCGGATCGACGACCTCAGCACCCCCGGCGACATGTCCCGCGCCCAGGGGAACCTGGAGCTCACCTACCAGCTGCGCGCCAACGCGATGGACGAAATCGCCGACAAGATGAGCACCGCGCTCGGCGACGCCGGCGCCGAGAAGGCGATGGCGGGGATCGCCAAGCAGATGCAGAAGCTGCTCGCCTCCGACGTCGTCTACGAACAGGTGGTGCGGCCCGAAGTCGACGACGTCCTCGCCTCCAACGGGATCTCCGACTCCGACCTGCCGAAGAGCACCTTCCTGGCCGACGAACAGTGGCTCGACGAGACGACCGTCTCTGACGCCCTCGCCGCGGTCAGCGGCGGCAGCACCAGCACCGCCTCCGGCCTCCACGGCACCGGACTGTCGAGCGTCACCGTCAACGGCACCGAACTGATCGAAGGCGCGCCGACGACGATCGCGGCCGAAGAAGCCGTCGAAGTCGAAGTCAACGTCCAGAACCAGGGCGAATCGACCGAGAACGGCGTCAACGTCGCGGTCACCTACGAAGGCAACACGGTGAAGGGCGAAATCAACGAACTCCCGGCCGGCGAAATCGGCACCGCGGTGATCCCGTTGACGCCGACGCCGAGCGGCGAAGTGACGCTTGAAATCGAAGTCGAAGCGGTCGACGGCGAGCAGGTCACCGAAAACAACGAAGCGAGCTACACGCTGCTGATCGAATAGTTCAAGGTGTGGGCATGAAGATCGCCTACCTTGGACCCGCCGGGACCTTCACCGAGGACGCGCTCGGCGAAGCGATCCCGGACGGCGGCTTCGAGCCGCTGCGGCTGCCGACCATCCACGATGCGATCCTCGCCGTCGAGCGCGGGGAGGCCGAGCGGGCGCTGGTCCCGATCGAGAACTCGATCGAGGGATCGGTCCGGCCCACCCTCGACACCCTCGCCTTCGAGGCGGGGGCGGTGACGATCGTCGGCGAGCACGATTACCGCGTGCGGGTCCACCTGATCGCCCGCGAGGGCACCCGGGTGGAGGACGTCGAGGCTGTCCTCTCCCACCCCCAGCCGCTCGCCCAGTGCGCCGGGTTCCTGCGCGAGCGCCTCGCCGGGGTCGAACTTCGCAGCGTCAGCAGCACCGCGGCGGCGGTGCGGATGGTGAGCGAGTCGGCGCGCCCCTGGGCGGCGCTGGGCGCGCGGGCGGCGGCGGCCCTCTACGGCTGCGAGCTGCTGGTCGAAGGGGTCGAGGACTCCGACGACAACGTCACCCGCTTCGTCTGGATCGCGCCGCAGGGAACCGCGCCGGAGGGCGAGGGGCCGTGGCGAACCTCGCTCGTCTTCTCCGAGGTGGGCGCCGACCATCCCGGCGCCCTGGTCGACTGCCTGGGCGAGTTCTCCGCCCGCGGGATCAACCTGACGCGGATCGAGTCGCGGCCGCTGCGGCAGGGGCTCGGGCGCTACATGTTCTTCTGCGATCTCGAGGGCCGGGAGGACGATCCGGCCGTCTCCGAGGCGATCGCGGCGCTGCGGACCAAGGCCGCATCGGTGCGGATTCTCGGCTCCTACCCCGTGGGGTGAGGCGGTATGCCTACAATTTCTCGCAGTTATGGCCAGGGTTCTGGTACTCAACGCGACGTATGAGCCGATCAATGTCTGCACGTTGAGACGGGCCGCTGTCCTGCTCCTGAAGGAAAAGGCGGAACTTTTGGAGCAAAGGAAGGGCGCGGCGCTACATTCCGAGCGGATGACGATGGAGCGTCCGGACGTGATCCGCCTCGTCAACTACGTCCGCATCCCCCGCGAGGCCCACCGGCGCAAGATCACCCGCCGCGCCGTCCTCGCCCGCGACTCCTGGACCTGCCAGTACTGCGGCTCGACCAAAGCCGGCCTCACCGTCGACCACGTCATCCCCCGCTCGCGCGGCGGCCTCTCGGTCTGGGAGAACATCGTCGCCGCCTGCGCCCCCTGCAACCGCCGCAAGGGCAACCGCCTCCCCCGCGAGATCCAGATGCACCCGGCGAAGACGCCGAAGGCGCCGCCGCCGACGGTCTTCATCCAGGTCGCCAGCCCGAAGATCCCCGCCGCCTGGGTGCAGTACCTGCCGCAGGCGGCGTAGGCGTGTGAATAAAGAAGGCTTTTGAGTGCATAGCTAGAACCTGGCCCTGATGAATGCGAGGGCGGGCTGGTTCAAGCGGGCGCTCGCCGCGGTACCGGTCGCAGCGGCTCTCCTCCTTTTGGTGAGCGCCTGGAGCGGCGAGGCCGCGGCCGGTGCCGTCTGGGTGAAACACACCTCGGCCCGCGAGGCGGGCGACTTCTGGACGCTCGCGCGGATGCGGGCGGCGAGGCCGGTCGAGGTGAGCAGTCCCGGGCCGCGGGTTCGCTCCGGCGGCAGGCACAGCCACCGCGGAAAGCCGCGGCGCCTGGCGGCGCGGGCGGCGCTGGCCCTGCCCTTCGGCTCGGACTTCGAAGCGGTGGCCGACCCGACCGCGCCGGAGTTCCGCGTCAACGGCGCGATCTTCCTCTCCTTCGGCATCTTCGGCTACGGCCGCTGCTCCGGGACCGCGGTGCGATCGCGCAACCAGAGCGTCGTCGTCACCGCCGGCCACTGCATCAACACCGGCGGCCGGCGGGGTCGGTGGTTCGACGGCAGGACCGTCTTCGTCCCCGCCTACCGCTACGGCCAGCGCCCCTTCGGCGTCTTCCCCGCCCGCTGGATCGACACCACGAAGCAGTGGCGGGGCAGCGGCAGCGAGAACTTCGACGTCGGGGCGATGGTCGTCGGCCCGAACGAGGCCGGCGAAAAGCTGACCGACGCGGTCGGCGGGGCGGGGATCGCCTTCAACCTGAAGGCCCGCCAGACCTTCGACGTCCACGGCTACCCGGCGGAAGACCCGTTCGACGGCGAAACCCAGCGGATCTGCCGCGGGGTGCCGTTTCTCGGCCACGACGCCAACTCCTTCGCCTTCCCCGGCCCGCTCAACCTGGCGGTCGCCTGCGGCCTGACCGGCGGTGCTTCGGGTGGCGGCTGGACGATCGAAGGCGGCGTCCTCAACGGGGTCACCGACTACGGCTACTTCGACCAGAGCTCGCCCGCCTTCGGCGCCTACTTCGGCAAGGAAGTCGCGCGCCTCTACGACCGGGCGAAGAAGGTGCGGGTGCGATGAGGCGCCGGCTCGCCCTCTGCGCCCTGCTCGCCGCGACGCTCGGCGGCTCGGTCCTGTTCCCGGCATTTGCCGGCGCCGCGCATCCGCGGGTCCACCACCGCATCGCGGCGTCGCCGGTCAAGCTCCTGCCGCCGCTGCCGCCGAGCCACCTCCTCAGCCAGCACGGCGAGCCGGTCGCCCCCACCCCGTTCTTCCGCTCCGGCTTCGTCCTCAAGGCCGACGGCTACAAGATCGGGGTCAGCACCTTCGGCAGCGCCGTCTTCCTCGAGGTCTGGCGCGGCGGCAGCGGCCGGCGGGTCCAGACCGCCTACCTGGCCCGGGGCGTCGCCAGGCCGGAGCGGTTGCAGGCGACCTTCGGCAGCTTCGGCAAGGTGAAGATGCGCTTCCGCGAGGCCCGCAACCGCAGCTGGCGTGGCCGCGTGCGGACCTGCCGGGGCGCCAACCGCTTCATCAAGCGCCGCGGAGTCTTCCGCGGCAACCTGCGCTTCAAGGGCGAGGGCGGCTACGTCTCGATCCGGATCCACCGCGCCAAGGGTGCGGTGGTCACCGAAGCACCGAAGTGCAGGCGCCATCGCGGCGGAGGTGGCTTCGACATCCCCTTCGCCTCCTTTTCCCAGCCCAAGTCGGCGGTCCTCGCGATCGCCCGCCAGGGCGTCGACGCGACCGCCTTCCTCGGAGTCGAAGACAGGCGCAGCACCCTCTTCTTCGCCGCCCGCGAAGAATCCCGCGGCAAGCTCGCGATCGTGCGGATGGCAGTCCTCCGCCGCCGCAGCCCGATCCACACCAACGAAGCCCTGACCTCCGCCCATCTCTCCCCGCCGGCGCCCTTCCACGGCACCGGCCGCTACCGCGCCGCCGCCGACGGCACCAGCGTCTGGTCGGGAGGGCTCAGCGTCAACTTCCCCGGCAAACCGCGCTACCCCCTCACCGGCCCGGAATACGAAACCTTCCTCGAAGTCCCGTTCTAGGGAACTAGCTCGGATCGTCCGGCGCCATCGCCGCTCGGATCGTCCGCAGCGAGCGGACGACGACGGCTTCAGCCTGTCGAGCGTCCTCGCTGTGCCCGCTGGCCACCAACTCCCGAACTGCTGCGTTCATCGCATCGGAGTCAGTCTCTAGGTGCACCGCCGCCCCCTCGATCCTCAGACGCATCTGTCCGTCGCTGCTCACTTCGTCAGCGATCCGCTCGCTCTCATTGTCGAAGAGGAGGACCACGTCGCTGAAGTCACGGTCGACCTTCTCGCCGGAGGGTCGAGTTCGGCCGAATGCCACTTTCTTCAGCGCGACTAGAGCCGCAGGGCGGGCTGCCCACAGTCGACCAGAGTCCGGTTTGTCGTCAAACGCGACCAGCCAGCGATGGCGAGTTGCTTCTGGGATCAGCGTGTTGACCGGCAGGCCATCCGCAGGAGGCTTCGGAAAAGGATCGAACGGCCGTACGAGCTGCACCTTCAGGCCATCCTTCACCCAAGTGAAGCTTCGCTCATGCTCCTCCTGGCTGCGTCGCAGGCCGTGCTTCTCCAGATGAGCTACCACCTGAGGTGCCCGCTCGACCAAGATCCCAGCGTCGACGTCGGCAGTCGGCGTGAACGGGAGCTCATGGCCATCCAGCGCGATCTGCACCGCGACCGCGCCGATCACGGTCACGTCGTCCCGCACCGGGCCCAGTACCTCGGCGGCTTCTCTCATCAACCCGCTAGGTTCAACAACCTTCACCAGTTCATCTCCTTACGGATCGCGTCGGCAGCCTCGAGCGCGCGCTCGCCCGTGCGGCGGCAATCGAGGTAGAGCTGGAGAGGATCAGCGATGGACACTCCCTCCTTGCTCCAAGCCAGGGTCAGCAGGTACGGGTCGGGGAGCAGGTTGACGGTCAGCCTTCCCGGGCCCCTGCGGGCGGCTATCGGCGTCAACTTGTCGAGCCAGCGGTCATAGTCGCCGCGCACGATCCAGGCTTCGACTTCCATCGGCTCCACCGCCCGGCGCAGGAACGACGCCCCGCTCAAGCCCCCGAGGGCGTAGTCCAGGCGACCCCGCGTCGCCGCCGATTGCAAACGGTCGATGGTTTTCTCAACGTCCCGGCCGCCGACGTCCCAGGTGCTGCTCCGCACCCGCCGGCCGGTTCCGCGGTCGAAGGCGTCCAAAAGGGCGCCGGTGTCTCGCACCCGCACGCGCCGGGCCCTGGCGTCGGCTCGATCCACCTCGACCTCGACCAGCCGCTCCTCAGCGAGTGCCGCGACGGTGCGCGAGGTGACTGACTCGCTCAGCTCGACCGCCTCGCTCAGCTCACGGATCGTCGGTTCGGCGATGCCGTTGAGGAGCAGCCAGCGGCTGACCCGGCTGGAACGGAGAGCAAAAGGCGCGGGGCGCTGGCTCGGGGGGGAGCCCCGCCCGGAGCCTCTCCCGGGAAGCTCGACGTGCAGCGGTGGCAGGTGGAGGTAGACCTCCCCGTCACCGCCGACGAAAGGGATCGCGGCTTTCCGCAGCAGCGTCCGGGCTTCCGGCGAAGAGCGCTCGTATCGCACCAGGAGGCTCCCGTCCTCAAGCTGCCGGAGCTCCCTCGCCACCGCCACGGTCAGGTCCGCGAGATGAAGCACGCCGAAACTGCCGACCTTCTCACCCTCCATGTAAAGGTTCGCGCGGCGCTCCCCCAAATCCAGGCGGACTCTGCCGTCTGCTGATTTTATTTGCGTTCGCACGGTGCTTGCTTTTTAAAGCAAGCGTTCGTATAGAGCAAGGATCTCGCGGGTCTGGGCCTACTCTCCCGCGGACTCGGCCGATGCGCCGTCCTGCGGAGCCTCGGCCAGCTCCTCCTGAGCGTCGTCCTCGGCGCTCGCGGGGGCGGCTTCCTCGGACTCGACCACCAGGGCGACGGCGCTGACGCGGTCGTCGTCCTTGATGTTCATCACCTTGACGCCCTGGGTCGAGCGGCCCATCTGCGAAATGCCGCTGACCGAGGTGCGCTGGACCATCCCGTTCTGGGAGATGAAGAGCAGGTCCTGGTGCTCGCCGACGATCAGGGCGCCGGTGAGGCCGCCCTTCTTCTCGGTCATCTTCACGGTGAGGACGCCTTTCGTGCCGCGGCCCTTGACCGGGTACTCGGCGACCGGGGTGCGCTTGCCGTAGCCGTTCTCGGTGACGACGAACAGTTCGGTGTCGTTGCGGGCGACGTCCATCGCCAGCACCCGGTTGTCCTTGCCGGCGACATTCATTCCTTTGACGCCGCTGGTGTCGCGGCCCATCGTCCGCACGTGCTTCTCGGAGAAGCGGGAAGCGTGGCCGGAGTGGGAGACCATGAGGATGTCGTCTTCGCCCGAGGTCAGCCGCACCTGGACCAGCTCGTCGCCGTCGCGGACCTTGATCGCGATGATCCCGTCGGCGCGGATCGGCGTGTTGTAGGCGAGGAACTCGGTTTTCTTCACCAGGCCCTGGGCGGTGGCGAAGGCGAGGTACTTGTTCTCCTTGAAGTCACGGGTCGGGATCACCGCCATCACCCGCTCGCCTTCGCGCAACGGCAGCAGGTTGTTCAGGGAGCTGCCTTTCGCGGTCCGCGAACCCTCCGGCAGCTCGTAGACCTTGAGCCGGTAGACCTTGCCGCGGTTGGTGAAGAAGAGCAGGAAGTCATGCGTCGAGCAGATGTGGAGGTGGGCGATGTAGTCGTCCTCTTTGAGGTTCATCCCCATCACGCCGACGCCGCCGCGGTGCTGCTGGCGGTAGGTGGCCAGCGGCAACCGCTTGACGTAGCCGGAAGCGGTCAGGGAGATCACCATCTGCTGGTCGGCGATCATGTCCTCGATCCCGACGTCGCCCTCGAAGTGGGCGAGCTCGGTGCGGCGTTCGTCGCCGTAGGCCTCGACGATTTCGGCCAGCTCGTCCTTGACCAGGCCCATCACCCTGGCTTCGTCGCCGAGGATCGCCCGCAACTCGCCGATCCGCTCCATCAGGTCGGCGTGCTCGGCCCTCACTTTGTCGGCCTCCAATGCGGTCAGGCGCTGCAGACGCATGTCGAGGATCGCCTGCGCCTGCTCGCGCGAGAGCTCGAACTTCTCGATCAGCCCATCGCGGGCGGCGTCGGGGTCGCTCGAGGCGCGGATCAGTTTGATCACCGCGTCGAGGTTGTCCAGCGCGACCAGCAGCCCCTCGAGGATGTGGGCGCGGGCCTCCGCGCGGCGCAGTTCGAACTGGGTGCGGCGGGTGACGACCTCGCGCTGGTGGTCGACGTAGTGCTCGATCAGCTCCAGCAGGCTCAGCGTCCGCGGCACGCCATCGACCAGCGCCACCATGTTGGCGCCGAAGGTCGACTGCATCGAGGTTTTTTTGTAGAGGTTGTTGAGGACGACCTTGGCCGGCGGGCCGCCGCGTTTGAGCTCGATCACGAGCCGCATCCCGGAGCGTTCGTCGCTCTCGTCGCGGAGGTCGGAGATCCCCTCCAGTTTTTTGTCGCGGGCGAGGTCGGCGATCTTGGTGATCAGGCCACCTTCGCCGCCCTTCTTGACCATGAACGGGAGCTCGGTGACGATGATCGCCTCCTTGCCCCCCTTCAGCGGCTCGACGTGGGCGCGGGCGCGGGCCTTGATGCTGCCGCGGCCGGAAGCGTAGGCGTCGCGGATCCCCTCGCGGCTCATCAGCCCGCCGCCGGGGAAGTCCGGGCCTTTGACGTGCTCCATCAACCCGGCGAGGTCGATCGCCGGGTTGTCGATGTAGGCGGAGACGGCGCCGGCGACCTCGCGCAGGTTGTGCGGCGGGATGTTGGTCGCCATCCCGACGGCGATCCCGGAGGTGCCGTTGACGAGGAGGTTGGGGAACCGGGCCGGCAGGACCTGGGGCTCCTGGGTCGATTCGTCGTAGTTGGGGCCGAAGTCGACGGTGTCGGCGTCGATGTCGCGCAGCAGCTCGGTAGCGAGGCGGCCGAGGCGGGCCTCGGTGTACCGCATCGCGGCGGCGGGGTCGTCGTCGATCGAGCCGAAGTTGCCCTGCCCGTCGACCAGCAGGTAGCGCAGCGAGAAGTCCTGCGCCATCCGCACCAGGGTGTCGTAGATCGCCGAGTCGCCGTGGGGGTGGTACTTACCCATCACCTCGCCGACGATGAAGGCGCACTTGCGGTACGGCCTGGTCGGCTGCAACCCGATGTCGTGCATCGCGTACAGCACCCGGCGGTGGACCGGCTTCAGCCCGTCGCGCACGTCCGGCAGCGCCCGGCCGACGATCACGCTCATCGCGTAATCGAGGTAGGACGAGCGCATCTCCTGCTCGAGACCGCGGTCCTCGATGTTCCCCGTCAGGGCGTCAAGTGCCATCAGTTCGTCTCCTCCTCGAAGCCCCAGCCGCGCTTAGACGTCAAGGAACTTCACCTCTTTCGCGTGGGCCTCGATGAACTCTCGGCGGGGGGCGACCTGATCGCCCATCAGCATCGAGAAGATCGTGTCGGCGGCGGTCGCGTCTTCGAGCGTCACCCGCGCCAGCGTCCGCGAGGCGGGGTCCATCGTCGTCTCGCGCAGCTGCTTGGCGTTCATCTCGCCCAGTCCCTTGAACCGGGTCAGCTGCACGCCCTGGCGGGCCAGCTCCAGCACCGCCCCCCGCAGCGCCTCGAACGAGAGGGCGACGCTGCGGCGCTCGCCGCGTTTGACTTCGAACGGCGGCCGCCCGACCTGTTTCAGCAGCGCCGCGTGGACCTCGGCGAACTTGCGGTAGTCGTGGTGCGCGAACAGCTCCGCCGGCAGCCGGTGGGTCCTCGCCAGCCCGCTCTTGCGCTCGATCGCCTTAACCGTGACGCAGTCCTGGCTGCTGTCCAAGACCTCGGTGTCGAACGGCTCGTTCTCGCCGCCGCCGCGCTGGAGCACGTCGCGCGCGGCGGTCACGGTCGCCACCTGCTCGTCGAGCAGGCTCGACTCCTCGAGGAAGCGCACGACTTCGTGGCCGAAGTCAGCCTGCAGCGAAGAGCCCCAGCCCTCGTACTCTTTCGAGCGCCGGATGTAGGCCTGCCAGCGGCTCGGCGTCAGCTTGCGGCTCTCGCCGCTGGCGTCGGTCAGCTCGAACTCCTCGATTTTGTCGCGCAACAGCAGCTCTTCGAGTTCGGACTCGCGCTCCAGGTAGGTCTCCTGGTTGCCCTGTTTGACGCGGTACAGGGGCGGCTTCGCGATGTAGACGTAGCCCTGGCTGATCAGCTCCGGCATCTGTCGGTAGAGGAAGGTGAGCACGAGGGTGCGGATGTGGGCACCGTCGACGTCGGCGTCGGTCGCCATCACGATCTTGTGGTACCTGGCGTCCTCGATGTTGAACTCTTCGTGGACGCCGGTGCCGATCGCGGTGATCAGCGCCTGGATCTCGTTGTTGGCCAAGACCTTGTCGATGCGGCTCTTCTCGACGTTGATGATCTTGCCGCGCAGCGGCAGCACCGCCTGGGTGTTGCGGTCGCGGGCCTGCTTGGCCGAACCGCCGGCGGAATCGCCCTCGACGACGAAGATCTCCGCCAGGCTCGGGTCCTTGACCGAGCAGTCGGCGAGCTTGCCGGGAAGGGTCGAGTTCTCCAGTGCCGACTTGCGGGTCAGGTCGCGGGCCTTGCGCGCCGCCGAGCGGGCGCGGGCGGCGTCGATCGCCTTCATGATCACGCGTTTGGCATCCGCGGGGTTCTCCTCGAGGTACTCGCCCAGCCTGCGGTTGACGATCTCCTCGACCAGGCCGCGGATCGGCGGGTTGCCGAGTTTGGTCTTGGTCTGGCCCTCGAACTGGGGGTCGTGGAGCTTGACCGAAATCACCGCGGTCAGGCCCTCGCGCACGTCCTCGCCGGCGAGGTTGTCGTCTTTTTTCTCTTTCAGCAGACCTTTGTTGCGCGCGTAGGCGTTGAGGGTCCGGGTCAGGGCGGAGCGGAAGCCGGAGAGGTGCGAGCCCCCCTCGTGAGTGTTGATGTTGTTGGCGAAGCTGAAGATCGACTCCTGGTAGGAGGTGTTCCACTGCATCGCGATCTCGACCTGGCCCTCCTCTTTGCCGCCGTCGAAGTAGATGACCTTCTTATGGACCTCGTCCTTGTTGCTGTTGAGGTGACGGACGAAGTCCTCGATGCCGCCGTCGTACTTGAAGGTGACGGTGTTGGTCTCGCCGCGCTCGTCGACCAGCTCGATCTTCAGACCGCGGGTAAGGAAGGCGGTCTCGCGCAGGCGCTCGACCAGGATGTCGAAGTCGAATCCGATCTCTTCGAAGATCTCGAGGTCCGGCAGGAAGGTGATTTTGGTCCCGTGGGCGTCGGTCTTCTCACCTTTGGCGAGGTCGCCCTGCGGTTTGCCGCGCTCGTAGTCCTGGGACCAGACATAACCGTCCCGGCTGATCTCCAGGTGCAGGCGCTCGGAAAGGGCGTTGACGACCGAGACGCCGACGCCGTGGAGGCCGCCGGAGACCTTGTAGCCGCCTCCGTCCCCGAACTTACCGCCGGCGTGGAGGACGGTCAGCACGACCTCGGCGGCCGGCCTCCCCTCTTTCGCCATCGTCTCGACCGGAATGCCGCGACCGTTGTCTTCGACCGTGCAGGCGTTGTCCGGGTGGAGGACGACGCGCACGCTGTCGCAGTGACCGGCCAGGGCCTCGTCGACCGAGTTGTCCACGACCTCGTAGACGAGGTGGTGAAGCCCGCGCGGGCCGGTCGAGCCGATGTACATGCCGGGGCGTTTGCGAACCGCTTCGAGCCCCTCGAGGACGGTGATGTCCTTGGCGCCGTAGGAGTCGCCGCTGGCTTTTTTCTCAGGCAATGAGTCCCTTCCGGTTGACACAGAAAACCCCGACGCTTGGAGATCGCTCCACGTGGTCGGGGTCGCGATGCGAGTTGCCATAAGAATACCAGTTGAGGCCCGCGGACGGAGCGGTCATTTGTGCCGATTTCCCTGCAAATCGTGAAAAAAGAGTGCTCAGAAACGCTCTGAGTTGACACGAAAGCGGAGGGCTTGGGGCGCGTCGTCCCCAACTTCCTCCCGGAGGCGCTCCAGAAAGGTCTCCTGCATCAGGTCAAGCTCTTGCGCTGAGACGGCATCGGCGCACTCGACGGTGACCGTTCCATCCCGTTCGGAGACTGGAATGGCAACCCTGGCGAGATACTCGCCAGCCGCTTTCGGCCAGGCCGCTTGCACGGCCGCCAACGGGGTCTTCGGCGCCACTTGGCGCAGCGCCTCCTTGAAGGCGCCGGCGGCAGGGCGGGGTGCGCGGCGGCGGCTCACGCGTCGGTACTTTCTGTCTGCGGCGGCATCGGGACCACCGACTCCAGCGCCGGTGGCGGGACCGACTCTTCGTCGGCGGCGGTGATCAAGACCTGCCCGCCGTCGCCGAGGCGGGCCACCAGGCGCTCGCGCCGGCCCGGGTCGAGCTCGCTCATCACATCGTCGAGCAGCAGCAGCGGCGTGACCCGCCGGGCAGCCAGCAGCGCCTCGCGCTCGGCGAACAGCAGCGCCAGCAACGCGGCCCGCTGCTGCCCCTGCGAGCCGAACCGCCGCAGCGAGCGCTCGGCGCTGGTCAGTTTCAGCTCGTCGAGGTGGGGGCCCCAGGAGCTGCGGCCGAGGCGGATGTCCTGTTCGCGGCGCTCCTCGAGCCCGCTGCGGATCTCGTCGACCGTCCCGCTTGCCCGCGGCGCGTATTGCAGCCCGCCCGCCTCGAGACCGAGCTCCCCGGAGGCCTCGGCAAAAGGGGCGGCCAGCTCGGCGACCGCCTCGGTCCGCGCCTCGATCAAGGGGGCGGCGGCCTGCGCCAGGCCCGCGTCCCAGATCCCGAGGTCGTCGGGCGATCCGTAGCCGGCGGCGAGGCGCGAGAGCAGGGCGTTGCGCTGCGCCACCGCCTGCCCGTAGCGCTTGCGCAGCTCGCCCCGCGCCGGCCAGCGGGCGGCGAGGAAGCCGTCGAGATGCGCTCGGCGCTCGGCCGGCGGTCCCTTGACGAGCGTCAGCCGGTCCGGGGCAAAGACTGCGACGGGGGGACGGCTGCGGGCGATCGTCGCCGGGTCGGCCGGGTTGCCGTCGAGCAGGTGCCGGCGCCCTTCGCTGCGGCTGACCGAGGCGAGGAGCCTGCGCTCGAGCCCGTCCTCGTCGCGAATCGTCGCCTCGGCGCGCGCCAGCGAGCCGCCGAAGGGAATCAGGTCGCGCCGGTCGGAGGTGCGGAACGAGCGGCCGGTGAGGGCGAAGTAGAGCGCCTCGACCAGGTTCGTCTTGCCGGCCCCGTTGGGTCCGATGACGCTGACGATGCCGGGAGCGAGCTCGACCTTGACCCGGTCGAGGCTGCGCAGCGGCTTCGCCTCGATCGCGGTGACGAGCACAGCCTCACCCGGGCGGCGCGGCCACGATCAGACGTTGAGCCTGATCGGCATCACCAGGTAGCGGAACTCTTCGCCCTCGACCGGTTCCAGCAGCCCCGGCCGCAGCGGCGAGATCAACCGCATCAGGATCTCGTCACCGGCGACGCTTTCGATCCCCTCCTTGAGGAACTCGGGGTTGAACCCGATCTCCAGCGTCTCTCCCTCGAAGGCGGCGGGCATCGTCTCCTGCGCGTCGCCGACGTCCGGCGTCTCCGCCGCCACCGTCAGCTCCCCGGAGCTGAACGAGAGGCGCAGCGGCGCGTTGCGCTGCGCCAGCTGGCTGACCCGGCGGGTGACGTCGAGCAGGTCCGAGCGCGGCAGCCGCACGTCGTGCTCGTAGGACTCCGGCAGGAGTTGTCGAAAGTTGGGGAACTGGCCGTCGATCAGCCTCGTCGAGAGGAGGATCGCCCCTGCCTGGAAAACAGCCTGGTTTGCGAGCAGCCAGATCGACGCCTCGCCCGCCCCCTCGGAGGTGAGCACGCGGCCCAGCTCCCGCAGCGCCCGCGCCGGGATGTTCGCCTCGAGCTCGCCGCCGAGCTCGTTCTCCAGCTCGGTCCGCTTCACCGCCAGCCGGTAGGAATCGGTAGCGACCATCGTCATCTCCTTGCCGCTGGCGGAGACGAAGACGCCGGTGAGGACGGGGCGCATATCGTCCCGTGAGGCGGCGCGGGCGACCAGGTCGATGCTCTTTTCCAGCGCCGCCGCCGGAATCTTCAGGCCCGGATCCTCCTGCGGCTGCGGCAGCTTCGGGAAGTCCTCCGCCGGCAGCGTCCGCAGGTGGAAGCTGGAGCCGCCGCTGCGGATCTCGACGTCGCGCTCGGCCTCGCGGGCCTCGATCTCCACCGACGGGTCCGCCAGCGAGCGGGCAATCTCGGCGAAGAGGCGGCCGGGGAGGAGGACCGACCCCTCGCTCTCGATGTCCGCCTCGAGCGTGGTCTCCAGGCCGAGGTCGAGGTCGGTGGCGGCGAGGGTGACCCGCCCGCCCTCAGCGGTGAGCAGGACGCCTGAGAGCGCCTGGGTAGCAGCGCGGGTGGAGACGGCCCTGGAGACGATCGAGAGCTTGGAGACGAGGTCTTCCCGTTTGGTCGTGAGCTTCAAGTCGATAGCTGCCTTCTTGAGTTGGGTTAGGTCCTGTGGAAAGAAGTCGGGTGGCGGGGGATTCGGCGGCCCCCTGCGGAATTCCGGTTGTGGAAACCGCTGTGGGGGGTTGGGGATTCTTACAGCGCCGGCGGCGCTCAGCGCTCCTCGGCGACGGGGTTGTGGATAGCTCCGCGCAACTCCCGGACCTTCTCGGCAAGCTCGACGTCCTCGTCGAGGCTCGCTTCTACCCGCCGCAGCGAGTTGAGAACGGTGCTGTGGTCGCGGCCGCCGTAGAGGCGCCCGATCTGGGGCAGCGAGAGGTCGGTCAGATCGCGGGTGAGGAAGATCGCCACCTGTCGGGCGCGGAGCGGGGTAGCGGCGCGGCTGGAGCCGACCAACTCGGCGCGGGAGATGCCGAAGCACTCGGCGACCCGCTGCTGGATCTCCTCGACGGAGGTCGGCTGGGACGCCCGGTGCCGGGGGATGACTTCGGCGATCAGCTCGGTGCTCAGCGGGCGTGCCATCAGCGAGGCGTGGGCGAGGACCCGGGTCAGGGCGCCGTGCAGCTGACGGACGTTGGCGTCGATCCGGTTCGCCAGCTCGGTTAGAGCGTCGGAATCGACGATCTCGACCCCCGCCTCCTCGACCAGTCGCCGCAGCACCGTGAGCCGGGTGGCGAGGTTGGGCGGCTCGACCGCCACGGTCAGGCCCCACTCGAAGCGATCGCGCAAGCGCGAGGCGAGGGTCGAGAGCTCGCTCGGAATCCGGTCAGCCGAGAGCACCAACTGGCTGCCTGACTCATACAGGGCGTTGAAGGTGTGGAAGAACTCCTCCTCGGTGGCGGGCTTGCCCTGGAGGAACTGGACGTCGTCGATCAGCAGCACGTCGATGTCGCGATAGCGGGCCTTGAAGCCCTCGCTGCCCTTGGCCTTCAACGCCGAGACGAACTCGTTGGTGAACGACTCGGCGGTCGTGTAGCGGACGCTGAGGCCGGGGGCGTTGTCGCGCAGGTAATTGGCGATCGCCGCCAGCAGGTGGGTCTTTCCGAGCCCCGGCGGTCCGTGGAGGAAGAGTGGGTTGTAGGCCTCCGACGGGGCCTCGGCGACCGCCAGGGCGGCGCCGTGGGCGAGGCGATTGCCAGGCCCGATCACGAAGCGCTCGAAGGTGTAGTTGGGGTTCAGCTCGGGGTGGCCCTGGGAAGCGCCCCCGAGCTCGGCTGGCGCGGCGAAGCTCACCTGCTCCAACGGGCTGGCGCAGTCGCGCAGCGCTTCGGCAATCAGCGACGAGTAGCGGCGCTCGCTCCAGGCCCGGATCCCCTCCGGCGCGGTGAGGAAGAGGGTGTCACCCTCGGCGCCGGCGGCCTGCAACGGCTCCAGCCAGAGGCGGAAGGTCGACTCCGGAACCGAGCTCTGCAATCGCCTCTGCACCTGATGCCAAAGGGCGTCGAGCTCGTGTCTGGGAGAGTCTTCGGGCACCGGTCGGCGACCATAGCGCCGTGCCTGTGGGCCGATTCAGGGCGCCTCGCAAATCCCGCAGAAAAGATTTTCGCTTCCCTCCCTATACTTCCGCCGGCATGAAGCGCACCTACCAGCCAAAGAAGCGGAAGCGGGCGAAGACGCACGGATTCCGGGCCCGGATGAGCACCCGCGGCGGCCGCGCCATTCTCAAGCGCCGCCGACGCAAAGGGCGCAAGCGCCTCACTCCTTAGATGGCGTCGCCGAAGCGACGGCGCCTTTCTCGCAGCGGCGAGTTCGACCGCGTCTACCGGGACGGCTCCTCTACCGCCACGCGCTACCTCGTCCTCTACACCTTCCCCCGCAAGGACGAAGACCGCGAGGAGGTCAGGCTCGGAGTCTCGGTCAACCGCAAGGTCGGTGGCGCCGTCGAGCGCAACAAGGTGAAGCGGACGCTGCGCGAGGCCTTCTGGAGCCTGGCCGACAAGCTGCCTCCCCGGCACGACTTCGTGATCGTCGCCCGCGCCGAGATCAAGGACCTGATCGACCGCGAGGGGATGGCTGGAGTCGCGGGGAACCTGGAAGAGGCGCTGGCCGGGGGCCGTTCCACGTGAAACGCGTCTTCCTCGCTCCGATCCGGGGCTACCAGCGCTGGATCTCACCGGCCTTTCCCCGCCGCTGCCGCTACGAGCCGACCTGCTCCGCGTACGCGGTCGAGTCGGTCGAGCGCTATGGCGTCCTGCGCGGCTTTCTCCTCGCTGGATGGCGGATTCTGCGCTGCAACCCCTTTTCGCACGGCGGCTTCGACCCCGTCCCCGATAGATTCACGCTCCGCACCGGCCCGGTCCACCCGGCCGACTGGCACAAAGCCCACCGATGACGCCCCTTACCGCCAACATCCTTCAGCCGCTGATCGACGTCGCCAACGGCGTCCTCCAGTTCTTCCACGACAGCGCCGGCCTCAGCTGGGGGATGTCGATCATCGCCCTCACCGTCGTCACCAGAGCGGTCCTGATCCCGCTCACCTACAAACAGCTGAAAGGGATGCGGGCGATGCAGGCGCTGCAGCCCCAGATCAAGGAGCTGCAGGAGAAATACAAAAACGACAAACAGCGCATGCAGCAGGAAATGATGCGCTTCTACAAAGAGAACAAAGTCAACCCGCTGGCCTCCTGCCTGCCGCTCCTCGCTCAGCTACCGGTCTTCATCACCCTCTTCTACGTCCTCCGTCACGAGCTGCCGCCGGACATGGGCTGCCCGGAAGCGGGGCACTGCGCGGCCTACGGAGCCGAATTCCTCTTCATCCATGACCTCACCGGCAAGGCGACCGGCGGCGAACTGATCGCCCTGCTGATCCTCTACGTCGGCACCCAGCTCGCCTCCGGCGCGGTGATGGCGGTCACGGCTGACAAAAGCCAGCGGACGATGATGTTCCTGCTGCCGCTGGTCTTCGTCCCCTTCATCCTCAACTTCCCGGCTGGGCTGATCCTCTACTGGATCACGACCAACTTCTGGACGATCGGGCAGCAGCTGGTGATCAAACGGGTCGTCCCGCCGCCGGTCGTCGCCACCCCCGAGGGCGCCGCCGCGATCCAGGCGGCAAAACCGCCTCCCCCTCCGCCGCGGAAGAAAAAGAAGCGCCGCTAGCGCCGCCTAGCCCTTCGGACGCTTCTTCGCGATCCCGGGGTTGCGGGGCAGGGTTTCCGGCGTCGGCCCGGACTTGCGGACGAGGTGGAGATGGCGGTGTTCGCTGCCGGCGCGGTCGCCGACGTCGAGGATCCCTTCGGGCCTCATCGCCAGCGCCTCGGCGGCGTTGTCCAATTGCCGCTCCTCCTCTTGGTCGCGCTTTCCCTTCCAGGCGACAAGGACGCCATTTGGCTCCAGCAGCGGCGATGCGAGCTCCGCCAGGGTCGAGAGGCGGCCGACCGCGCGCGCCGTGACGACGTCGTAGGCCTCGCGCCCGTCCCCGGCCGCAAGGCTCTCGGAGCGCGTGTCGAGGACGGCGGCGTTGCCGATCCCGGCCGCCGCGATCGCCTGGCGCATGAACTCGCACTTGCGGCTCACCGACTCGACCAGGTCGACCCGGACCTCGGGCAGGGCGACGGCGAGGACGAGGCCGGGGAAGCCGGCGCCGGCACCGATGTCGGCGATCCGGTGCGCCTCGCGCAGCTCGGGCACCTCGAGCCCGGTGAGGCTGTCGACGACGTGCACCTGCCAGGCGCGCCGGTCGACCACCGAGCTGACCGAGGCTCTCTCCTCCGCGAGCAGGGCGAGGACGGTCTCCAGCTTTGCCCGCTGCTCCGCGTCCAGCGGCGCGGCGGGGTCCCCCGTCACTCCGGCAGCAGGGGCGCGACGATCACGCAGCGGTTGGGCTCGTCGCCCTCGCTGTAGGTCTCGATCCCGGCCCGCTCTTTCAGCCGCTCGTGGATCACGCGCCGTTCCTGCGCGCTCATCGGGTCCATCTCGATTACGCTGTTGTTCGCCAGCGCCTGGTCGGCGGCCCTGTCAGCCCGTCCCTCGAGCGTCTCCCGGCGGCGGGCCCGGTATCCGGCTGCGTCGACGATCACCCGCTTGCGCTCCCGCATGCCGCGGAAAGCCGCCTGGTAGCAGAGCAGCTGCAGGGCGTCGATCGTCTGCCCGCGCTTGCCGATCAGCAGGCCGTAGTCGTCCTCGCCCTCGACCGTGAGCAGGATCCGCTCGTCGCTCTCGTCGACGACCACCTCGCCGTCGAGGTCGAGCTCGTCCAGCACCCCCTCGACGAGCTCCTGCGCTCGCTCGGCGGGCTTGTCTGGCCACTCGTAGCTCTCGGACACGGGCGGGAGGCTATCCGACCGCCGGAAAACGCGTTGCAACCGGCGCTCGGACATTGCGCCGGCCGGCGCGTTGACCGGCACCGATCCCTACTAGGCTGAGCGGCGATGGGAAAGGTCTACGCCGTGGCCAACCAGAAGGGCGGGGTCGGGAAGACGACGACCGCCGTCAACCTCGCTTCCTGCGCGGCTGGCGAGGGAAGCCAGACCCTTCTCGTCGACCTCGACCCGCAGTGCAACGCGACCGTCGCGCTGGGCGGCGACCGCGACCTGCACCCCTCTTCGTACGACTGCCTCGTCGGCGAGAGCTCGGTCGCCGAGGCGGCGCGGCCGGCGGGCCCCGACAACCTTTGGCTGGTCCCTGCCAACAAAGACTTAGCCGGCGCCGCGGTGGAGCTGCCGCGGATCGAGGGGTCGGAGACCCGCCTGCGCGAACGCCTCGGCCCCCTGCGCGAGCGCTTCGCCGTCACGCTCCTCGACTGCCCGCCCTCCCTCGGCCCGATCAGCGTCAACGCGCTGACCGCCGCCGACCGCGTCATCGTTCCGGTCCAGGCCGAGTACCTGGCGCTTGAGGGTCTGGTCCAATTTCTGGAAACGCTGGGGCTGATCAGGCGTGAGTTGAACCCTCAACTAGAGGTTTCGGGTTTGTTGATCACGATGCACGACGAGCGCACGCGGCTGGCCCAGGACGTCGAGTCCGAGCTGCGCGACCACTTCGACGGGATGGTCTTCGAGACGGTGATTCCCCGCAGCGTTCGTGTCGCCGAGTCCCCTAGCTATGGTCTGCCCGTGACCGAGCACGCACCGTCCTCCCACGGCGCCGTCGCCTACCGCGCCTTGGCCAAGGAGCTCGCAACCCGTGGCTAAGCGCGGGATCGGCCGCGGCCTCTCGGCGATCCTCCCCGAGGCGGAGGCCTCCGACGCCGGCGAGCTGCGCGAGCTGCCGGTCTCTCTGATCAAGCCGAATCCTTCGCAGCCGCGGACCAAGTTCGACTCCGATGCCCTGGCGGCCCTGGCGAGCTCGATCGAGGCCAGCGGGGTCGTCCAGCCGCTGCTCGTCCGCCCCCTGCCCGACGGCAGCTACGAGCTGGTGGCCGGAGAGCGCCGCTGGCGCGCTGCGCAGCAGGCCGGGATCGAGAAGGTGCCCGCCGTCGTCCGCGACCAGGAGGAGGCCGAGCGGCTGCAGGCGGCGCTGATCGAGAACATGGTCCGCGAGGACCTCAACCCGGTCGAGGAGGCGCGCGCCTGCGACGCCCTGGTCCGCGAGCTGGGCCTGACCAAAGAGGAGCTGGCCCGGCGGGTCGGCCGCAGCCGCCCCGCCGTCTCCAATCTGATCCGCCTGCTCGAGCTTCCCGACGAGGCCCTCGGCCTGCTGGAGGCCGGCGACCTCAGCGAGGGCCACGGCAAGGCCCTGCTCGGAGTTCCCGGCAACGACGTCCGCCGTCGCCTCGCCCGCGACGCCGCCCGCGGCGGCTGGTCGGTCCGCGAAACCGAGGAGAGGGTTCGGCTGGCTGGCCAGCCAAAGACCAAACCGAGACGGGCGGCAGCCGATCCCGACGCCCAAGCCGCCCTGCGCGACGTGGCCGACGCCCTCGAGGAGGCCCTCGGCCACGAGGTGGTCGCCCGCACCAGGAAAGACGGAATCGTCGCCGAGCTCAGCTTCGGCGACGTCGGCGAGGCCCACGCACTGGCCCGCCGGCTTCGCCGCCGCAGCGGCTCCTGAGCGCTCGGCCGCGCGTCGCTATCATCGCCAGCCCCGGGCGATTAGCTCAGTTGGTTAGAGCGCGTCTCTGATAAGGACGAGGTCCCTGGTTCGAATCCAGGATCGCCCACTAAGCCCCTCTAACGTGCGCGTAGTTCACGTGCCTCAGCTTCGGCCTCCCGTAAGAGCGTCAGCAGGCTGGGCAGTACTTCGGAATTTGCTGCGTTCATCCGCGCGATGATGCTCTCCAGCAGGTCTCGGTCGGAGCAGCTCGGCGGCATCACCAGTAACACATGGGGCGACACATCCAGCGCTTCGCAGAGCCGCCGCAGCGGTCCGAGCCCCGGCGCGCTGCGTCCGCGCTCCCACTCGGAGACCGACTGGCTGGACACCTTTATCCGGTCTGCAAGCTTCTGCTGGGTGAGGCCCTTGGCGGCACGGGCGTCGGCTATCGCGGAGCCGACTTCGGCTCGGTAAGCAGGACTTGCTCCAGCTGACATAGACATCCAAGCTTACCTGTACATTCGACTCCCAAGCTACAAGCAATCTTGATCTCAGAGAGCAAAAATAGTCCGCTTGCCATCCTCCCTTCCCCGGACGGAATGGCTACACGCAGTGATCTCCTCGATCTCTCCCCAGCCCAGGTCGAGAGGCACCTGCGGCGGGTGGATTGGGGTTTCGCCGCAGCCGCTCCCAGCCGGGACGTGCATTCGATCCATCCCTATCCCGCGAAGTTCATCGCAGAGCTGCCGCGCCAGCTGATCGATCTCCTCTCACGACGTGAAGATCTGGTCCTCGACCCATTCTCGGGAGGCGGCACCGTGGGAGTGGAGGCCTTGCTGGCTAGGCGTACCTTCTTTGGGATCGACGCCAATCCGATCGGGAACGCTGCAGCCCGGGCGAAGACGACGAATCTCGTGGAGGCGGATCTGTCGGGTCTGCGCAAGGTGGAGAAGGGACTGCTGGCGCTTGACGCCGAGCAACTGCGGAGCAAAACCCCCACCTGGTTGCCTGAGATTCCTAATGTGGAGAAGTGGTACGCCGAGGACGTGTTCCACGCCCTCGGCGTTGTCCGGGACACCGTCCTCGTTCCGGCGACCCCGGCTGCCCGGCAGCTCGCGCTTGTCGCCTTCGTACAGGCGGCGGCAAAGCTTTCTTTCCAGGAGTCGGAAACCCGCTACGTCAGCAAGCCGCGAGCCATCGAGGTGATTGAGGTGCCGCGTGGGGTCCTGGCGGAAATCCGCCGCATCCGCCGCCTCGCTGAAGAGCTCCCTATCTCAGACATCTCACCTCCCGTATTTGTCGACGGCGATGCACGCGACCCCGCCCTCTATCCGACCGGCAGGGACTCGGTCGGGCTGGTCGTCACCTCGCCGCCCTACCCGAACACCTTTGACTACCATCTCTACCACCGCTTTCGCCTCTTCTGGCTCGGGGAGGACCCCAAGGAGTTGCGACGCCTGGAGATCGGCTCACACCTCAAGAACCAGTCAGTTGAGAACCCCATCGAGGCGTACCGCCGTGATCTCCGGGCAGTGCTCAGCAACTGCCTGACCGCACTTCAACCTGGTCGTTACGCAGCGTTTGTCATCGGTGATGGGCTCTTCAAAGGAGAGATCTTCAGTACGGCTGAGTCGCTGGTCGAGATCGCGTGTGAGATTGGCTACGACCATGTCGCCACCCTTGATCGCCCGCTGCCGGAACATCGCCGCTCGGTCACTAGGCCTGGCCGGCGCCTAGCAACGGAGCAGATCCTTTTCCTTCGCAAACCCTCCTCGGAGCGCTCCGCCACTGCCATTCCCCCGAACTACGGCCTGCACGAGTACGAGCGTGTGCTGCAGCGGCGCGAGCTCCAGGCCCTGGGTGGATCACCCCGATTAGAAGAAGACGGGGCGATTGCGATTGCGCCAAGTCCTGCGGTCGAGCTTGCCACGTTTACCCATGGCCTCAAGCTCGCCTCCGAGACCGAGCGGCCCACGCTCCAGTGCAGGCTCGAGGGCGCTAGCCAATCGAGATCGCGTCGAAAGAACTCAACCTACGCCGGTCACGGCATTCATCGTTATAAGGGCAAGTTCTACCCCCAGCTGGCGAAGAGCCTAATTAACCTCTGCGGTCTGGAGCCGGGTCGTTCTCTGGTTGTAGATCCGTTCGGCGGTAGCGGGACGGTTGCCACCGAGGCCTTACTTGGGGGCATAGATGCGGCCAGCTTCGACTGCAATCCGGTGGCGGTGGCGGTGGCCAGAGCAAAGGTCGCCGTCGCGAGCCCAAAGGCAGGGGAGATCGCGCGCGCACTAGTGGCGATCAAAGCGAAGGTTGCAGGCGCTCCCAAACTGCGCAAGCGGAAGCTCACGCAGTTTGGGGATGCGGATGCGGAGGAGCTCCAAGGCTGGTTCCCGGAGCCGGTCTTGGCCAAGCTCGACTGGTTGCTCGAGACAATTCGCGATGACACGACGGGCGAGACGACGAATGTTCTTGAGGTCCTGGTCAGCGACCTTGTCCGTGATGTCTCCCAGCAGGAGCCGAAGGACCTGCGGATCAGACGGCGCAAGGAGCCGATTGCGGACGCGCCGGTCTTCGAGGCCTTTGCTGCGCGAGCAGCGGCGCTGGCGGACAGGGTACATGCCTTCGTGGAGGCGGGTGGACCGGCCGCGACCAGAGGCGCGATGGCGCGGATCCTACTGGCGGACTCGGCCGACCCCGCCAGCTTCGAGCAGCTCGACGGACGCTGGATCGACGCCGTCGTGTCAAGCCCTCCATATGCCGCCGCCCTGCCCTACATTGACACCGATCGCCTCTCTCTGGCGGCGGTCTTCGGCTACTCCAAGCGCGCCCGCCGCGAGCTCGAGCAGGCGATGATCGGCTCCCGGGAAGTCGGCAAACGGGAGTTAGCCCACCTTGAGGGCGAACTCTCCGAATGCGTGGAGCTGCCAACGTCCACTGTCAGCTTCCTCTCTGACTTCTCGGCTGCGGTGCGCGGAGACACGGATGCTGGTTTCCGTCGGCGCCAGGCCCCGGCGGTGCTTTACCGGTACTTCCGGGCAATGCAGGGGGTCTTCTCTAATTTGGCCGTCCGCTGCAGCGCCGGGGCGCCATGCTGGCTCGTTCTCGGCGACAGCCGCAGCACAATCGGTGGGGAGACCTGGACGATCCCAACCGTTGACGAGGTCGCAGCCATCGCGGCCCAAGCCGGATTTACGATCGTCGACCGGCTGCCAATCACCGTCACCCGCGAGGACCTCTTGAACGCGCGCCATGCGATCACGCGCAACGAGATCCTCGAGCTGAGGCACATCTAGCTCCAGCCGAATTTTCGGGGGCTGTTGGGTAGCGGGGTGGTGGCCCGAGCGCGGGCTTTTTCCCATTGCGCGGAGCCTGGTTCAAGAAAGTCGAGCCGGTAGTCGATGCCGGCTCTAATCGGGTGCCGGCGCATCTCAAGGATGCAGCCCTCAGGTAGACGGTGGAGCAATGGAGCAGGGATGTTGATCCGAACCTCGTGTTTGGCGTTCTTGCCTATCGCGTACTCCCAAACCCGCAGCGGATAGTCAAGGTGGGTGTGTTCGGGGACGGGAGCCCCCGTTGCATCGAGCAGCCTGACATCTACGATCGGACGCGGATCGAGCTCTGGTTGAGGGGTTCTGCTGCCTCCCGCCTTCGGGGTCGTCGAGCCGGTAAATGGGTGCCCGAAGAACGCTGGATCAGCCATCAGAGCGGTCTTTGAGAGGTAAATTTCCGTTTTCGCGCTGCCCGCCCCCGCATCGATGTAGAAGGCGTCATGGAGGGCGCCGCCCGCTTTTGGCGGAGGCGCCGGCGGAGGTGGCGGGAGAGTTACCCTCGCTGGCAGTCGTGGCGGAAGCGGGGCCAGAGCGGCTCCGAGCTTGGAAGGGTGCACTGGTTTTTTCGCCGGTCGCCGACCGGCAATGAGACCGCTGGTACCTCCGCCCGGAACGGAGGTGGGGCTAACAGCGCCTCGGCTCGCGGCGATCCGCGCCTCCGAAGGCAGTCGTCCTTCGTCATAAAGCGCGAGTAGCCGAGAGCGGGTCACGGCGACTGCCAGACCCGAGGAAAGGTTGTGCCAGGCGTCCAGTTGGCTGGCAAAGTCGGCGAGCAACTTGCGGTCCGACGGGTCGGACCTGTCCAATTCGAAGGCAGTGGACAGCTCGTGGTTGGTGAATAACCCACCCTGGGTAAGGTTGCTCGATCCAAGGATGACGAGCGCGCGCTCAGTGGGGTCGGCCGAGGTAAGCGCATAGATCTTCGGATGAAAGGAGATCCGCGGTGGCCCTAGCTCGTGGGAAATGACCACCCGCCCAGACGGACGAACCGAGCCCGCCAGATGGCTGGCGGCCTCAAACGAGGTGCCGCCATTGTCAATCCCAATCGCTAGTTCCGCGATGCCACCGGCTTTGACGAAGCTTCGCAGGGGTAGATCGATGTACCGGACGCCGGACAATTTGGCAAAAGCGACCGCACAGCGAAATCTCTGCCAACGTCCGCTGCCCAACTCAGCGATCAAACGGTCGCCCACCGTAGCTCCGTGGGGTTGAACCAGAACCTCAACCTTCATCCTCGATTTCTCCTCCCGGTGCTCTTTGGCTGCAAATCTCGACACCTATACTTGCCGTTCGGTCAACCTAGGAGCTCTCTTGCAGCAGATGCAGATCTATGGCGTTAGCTTCGACATGGTCGGCAAGCAGCCGATCGTGTTGCTGAAGACCGTCGACGGAAATCGCTTCCTGCCGATCTGGATCGGCCACCCCGAGGCGGCGGCGATCCTGATGAAGCTGCAGGGCGCCTCGACCCCGCGGCCGATGACCCACGACCTCCTCTCCGACATGCTGGAGAACCTCGACGCGAAGTGCGAGCGGGTCGCCGTCACCGAGCTGCGCGACAACACCTTCTACGCCTCGATCACGGTCTCGGTGAATGGATCGGAGGTCGAGATCGACTCGCGCCCCTCCGACGCCCTCGCCCTCGCCGTCCGCGTCTCGGCCCCGATCTTCGCGGCCGAGGAGGTGATCGAGGAGTCGGCGATCGAGTTCGAGCACGAGGTCGAGGACACCGAGGAGGTCGTCGACAAATTCAAGGAGTTCCTCGACGAGGTGACTCCGGAAGACTTCGCCAACGGCGAGTCCTAGGAGACGCTCTGGGGGCTGAGCGCCAGGTCGAGGATCCGCTCGACCAGTTGCTCGAAAGAGAGTCCCGCCGCCTCGGCCGCCTGGGGGAGGAGGCTGGTATCGGTGAGGCCGGGGATCGCGTTGGCCTCCAGCAGCCACGGCCCGTCGCCGCCGAGGATCAGGTCGATGCGGGCGAAGCCGGTGCAGCCGAGTGCCCGGTATGTGGCGAGCGCGGCCTCGGTCACGGCGCGTTCCTCCTCCGCGCTCAGCTCGGCCGGGCAGACGAAGCGGGTGCGGCCGATCTCGTAGCGCGCCTCGAAGTCGTAGCGGTCGCCCTCGAGCAGGATCGCCTCGACCACCGGCAGCGGCTCGTCGCCGAGGACGCTGACCGCCAGCTCGCGCCCGTCGACGAAGCGCTCCAGCAAGACGCGGTCGTCGTAGCTGAAGGCCGAGACCAGCGCCTGCGGCACCTCGCCCGCCGAGCCGGCGAACCTGACCCCCAGCGAGGAGCCGCCGCGGCTCGGCTTCACCACCAGCGGGAAGCCGAGCGTCTCCTCCAGCCGGCCGAGCGCGTCGGCGGCGCCGAACTCGCGGAAGGCGGTCTGGTTGAAGGCGAACCAGTCAGGGGTGGGGAGGCCGGCGAGCTCGATCGCGTCCTTCCCCTGCACCTTGTCCATGCAGCGGGCGCAGGCTGCCGCCCCCGGGCCGGTGAAGGGGATGCCGAGGATCTCCAGCAGCTCCTGCACGGTCCCGTCCTCGCCGCCGACGCCGTGCATGGCGACGAAGGCGACCTCCGGCCGCTCGGCGACCAGGCGCTTGACCAGGTCGGCGCCGACGTCGATCGGCAGCACCTCGTGGCCGAGTCGCTCCAGCGCGTCCTCGACCCGCGCCCCCGAGCGCAGCGAGACGCCGCGCTCCAGCGAGCGGCCGCCTTTGAGGACCGCGACCTTCACCCCGCCTCGCCCGCCTTGCGGAATGGGACCACGTTCGGCGCCTCCTGGGGCTGGGGCTCGGGCAGCTTCTGTTCGCCGGTCAGCGCCCCGTAGAGGTCGACCTGCTCGGCGATCACCTTGCCGATCCGCCGCACCCCCTCGCGGATTTCGTCCTCGTCGACCCCGGAGAAGTTGAGCCGCATCGAGTGGCTGCCGCGGCCGTCGACGTAGGCGGCCTGGCCGGGGACGAAGGCGACGTCGGCGCGCAGCGCCTTCGCCAGCAGGTCGCTGGTGTCGATGTAATCCGGCAGCGTCGCCCAGATGAAGAGGCCGCCGTCGGGCTCGGTCCAGGTTGCCTCGGCGGGGAAGTGATCGCGCAGCGCCTCGACCATCGTGTCGCGCCGGCCGCGATAGATCTCGACCAGGTCGTCGACGTAGCGCTGCCAGCGCCGTTCGGCGAAGTACTCGCGGACGAAGTACTGGGTCAGGGTCGAGGTGCAGAGGTCGGCGGCCTGCTTGCCGAGGACGATCTTCTCCATCACCGGCGGCGGCGCCACCGCCCAGCCGAGCCGGATCCCGGGGGAGAGGATCTTCGAGAAGGTGCCGAGGTAGATGACGAAGTCGCCGCCGTCGAGTTGGTAGAGCGGCGGCATCGGCTCGCCGCCGTAGCGCAGCAGCCCGTAAGGGTTGTCCTCGACGACCAGCAGCTCCTGCGCCCGCGCCAGCTCGACCAGCCGCCGCCGCCGCTCCAGGGACATCGTCACCCCGGCCGGGTTCTGGAAGCTCGGGACCGAGTAGATGAACTTCGGCCGCCGCCCTTCGCCGCGCAGATCGGCGAGCAGCTTCTCCAGCACCTCGACCTGCATCCCGTCCTCGTCGCATTCGACCTGCACCACGTCGGCCTGGTAGCTGCAGAGCGTCGGGATCGCGCCGGGGTAGGTCGGCGCCTCGCAGATGACGACGTCGCCGGGGTCGATCAGCGTCTTGCAGACGAGGTCGATCGCCTGTTGGCCGCCGGTGGTGACGATGATGTCGTCGGGGTCGGGGAGCATCCCCTCGGCGCCCATCACCTCCAGGATGCAGTCCTTCGTCTCCTCGAACCCCTCGGTCGGCCCGTACTGCAGCGCCTTCGCCGCCGACTCCTGGGCGATCCGGGTCATCTGCGCGGCGAAGCTCTGCGGCGGGAAGGTCGAGGTGTCCGGCAGGCCGCCGGCGAGCGAGATCACTTCCGGCCGGGCGGTGATCGCCATCAGGTCGCGCATCGCCGAGGAGCGCATCACCGAGGTGCGCTCGGCGAACAGCCCGGCGTAGCGCTCGAGGTCGCGGGTGCCGGCGTGCGAACGCCTGCGATGGGTCGGCTCGGGCACTTCCGCCATCGCTGAAGTGTGGCGGATCGACGCGCGGCCGCCCAGGCTCGGTTAGGTTTTCGCACGTGGACCTTCTCACCGAGCTAGGAATCGGACTCGCCGTCGGCATGCTCGCCGGCACCACCGGCACCCACGGGTCGGCCCGTGGCCGGATGACGATCCTCGCCGCGGTGATCGGCTTCGTCGCCGGCTTCCTGCTCGAAGGGATCGCCGGCGGGGTGCTCGGACTGGCCGGCGCGGTCCTCGCCTGCATCGTCATCAGCGACCTCGTCTACGGCGCCAGCCGGCGCGAGGGCAGCGGTGGCGGAGCGCTCGCCTTCATCGTCAGCCTGGTGGCGCTGGTCGCGATCGCGATCGCGCTGCTGGTCCCGATCATCGTCATCGTCATCGTCCTGGCGCTGATCTGGCTGGGCGTCTCCCGCCACCGCCGGGCGCAGCGCAAACACGCCGGCCTCCGCGTCCTGCGTTAGCGACGCCCCGCGCCGGGCATCATTCAGACGGTGCCGCCCCGCAAGAAGCTCGTCCTCACCTACGTCGACTCGCTGCGCACGGACATGCTGCGGGAGGCGATCGCCGCCGGGCGCGCCCCGACCTTCGCGGCGCTGGTCGAGCGCGGCGTGCTGATCGAGGACTGCGTCTCCAGCTTCCCCTCGGTGACCCCGGTCGCCAGCGCCGAGATGGTCACCGGCGTCGGCGCCGACCGCCACTGGATCAGCGGCATGAACTGGTACCACCGGCTCGAGCGGCGCTACGTCGAGTACGGCTCCTCGCTGGAGGCGACCCGCGCCTTCGGCGTCTTCCGCGCCCTCTACGACCTCGTCTACAACATGAACCTCGCCCACCTCAGCCCCGAGGTGGAGACGGTCTTCGAGAGCCTCGAAGACGGCGGCGCCCGCACCGCCTGCACGCCGTTCCTCATCTACCGCGGCCGCCGGCGGCACGAGGTCTCGCTGGAGGGGCTGCTGAAACGCGCGGTCGACGTGACCAAACTGAAGTTCCACCACCACACCTGGGGGCCGACCGACCTCTTCTACGGCGATCTCTACGCCAGCCGCGACGTTCCCTGCAAATCGACCTCGATCCCCGGCAACCGCGACGGCTACGCCGCCTGCTGCGGCGCCGAGCTGATGAAGGAGGACCTCTACGACTTCCTCCTTCTCTCGCTGCCCGACAACGACCACTACTCCCACGCCCACGGGCCGGAGGCGAGCGTCGAGTCGATCGCCAAGGCCGACGCCGCCTTCGCGACCTTCGCCGAGGAAGCCGGCAGCCTGGACGAGTTCCTCGACTCCCACGCGGTGATCCTGCTCGCCGACCATGCCCAGACCGACGTCCACCGCGGCCTGCCGCTGGCCGAGCTGCTCGCCGCCGAGTGGTCGGTGCTGCAGCCCTCCGAGGAGAAACCGGAGCTGGCCCAGCTGGCGGTCAGCCCGACCGGCCGCGCCGCGCACGTCTACCTCCTGCCGGGCGAGGGCGAGCGGGCCGAGCCGCTGGCGGTGGCGGCGCGGCTGGGGGTGATCGAGGGCGTCGATCTGGTCTGCCGCCTGGAGGGCGAGGACGGGATGCCGCTGCGGCGCGAGGGCCCGGGCTTGCCGCCGGCCGGCGGCGAGTGGGCGGTGGTCGAACGCGGCGACGCGGTCCTGCGCTTCCGGCCCGGGGGAGAGGTCGCCGATCTGCGCGGCGGCAGCTGGGAGCTCGATGGGGATCTGGAGGCGCTCGTCGCCTCGGTCGAGGACGGACGGTTGCGCAGCGAGACCTACCCCGATCCGCTGGCGCGGGTCTGGTCGGCGCTGACCGCCCCCCACGCCGGCGACTTCGTCCTCTCGCTGGAGCCCGGCTTCGAGGCGGTCGACTGGGGCGGGGTCAGCCACGCCGGCGGCGGCAGCCACGGCGCCCTGCACGCCGGCGACTCGCTTGGGCCGCTGCTCTTCGTCGGCTGCGGGCCGGCCTCGGCCGACGAGCGCGAGCAGTGGGCGCTGCGCGACGTCGCCCCGATCATCCGCGAGCACTTCGGGGCGGCGACGCGGGAGTGAGGCGCGCGGCGCTCCTGCTCGCGCTGGTCGCAAGCCTCCTCGCCGCGACCCCGGCGCTCGCCGCCGAGAAGGTGACGCGGTCAGAAGCGATCGCCGCCGCCGACAGGGACCCCAAGGTCCGCGGCGAGGAGCGCGAGCACGGCGCGCTCGGCCCGACCGCTTCCTTCGAGGACGGCCACTGGGAGGTCGCCTACTTCGCCGGCGGCGAGGAGCTGGCGCTGGTCCTCGTTGACGCCCACAGCGGCGAGGTGACCGAGTCCTGGACCGGCTACCAGGTCGCCTGGAAGATGGCCCGCGGCTACTCGGGCGCCTTCGGCCACAAGCTCAACGCCCCCTACGTCTTCCTGCCGCTCTGCCTGATCTTCCTGCTCGGCCTGGTCGACTGGCGGCGGCTCTGGCGGGTTGCCAACCTCGACCTCCTGGTCCTGCTCGGCTTCGGCGTCTCGCATTACTTCTTCAACCGCGCCGAGATCGGCGTCTCGGTCCCGCTCGTCTACCCGGTCCTGCTCTACCTCCTCGGCCGCTCGCTGTGGATCGGGATGCGGGGGAGGGGGGAGGGGCTGCGGTCGGTCTGGCCGGTGATGTGGATAATCGTCGCGGCGCTCTTCCTGATGGGCTTCCGCGTCGGCCTCAACGTCGCCGATGCCGGCGCGATCGACGTTGGCTACGCCGGCGTGGTCGGCGCCGACCGCATCGCCCACGGGGAGCCGATCTACGACAACTTCCCGGACGACATCTCCTCCGGCGACACCTACGGCCCGGTCAACTACCTCGCCTACGTGCCCTTCGAGCTCGTCTGGCCCTGGTCCGGCTCCTGGGACGATCTGCCCGCCGCCCACGGCGCCGCGGTCCTCTTCGACGTCGCCGTCTTCGCCTTCCTGATCCTGCTCGGCATCCGCATCCGCCCCGGCCCCGAGGGCCAGCGCCTCGCGGCGACCCTCGCCTTTGGCTGGGCCGCCTACCCCTACTCCGCCTACGTTCTGGAGTCGAACTCCAACGACTCGTTGGTGGCCGCGCTGCTCCTTGCAACCCTCCTGCTCGCCGCGCGCCCCCTAGCCCGCGGGGCGCTGCTCGCCTCGGCGGTCTGGGCCAAGTTCGTAGCCGCCCCGCTCGCGCCGATGTACCTCACCTTCGAGCGCCGACGGCGGTCGAAGCTTCTCTACGTCGGAGGCTTTGCCGCGGTCACCGTCGCCGTCCTCCTCTGGCCGGCGCTCGACCCGGGCCTGCGCACGTTCTACGACCGCACGATCGGCATCCAGGCCGGGCGCGATTCCCCGTTCAGCATCTGGGGGCAGACTTCGCTGGAACCCCTGCGGGTCGCTCTGCTGGCGGCGACCGGAGCTCTCTCCCTGCTCTTCGCTTTCGTTCCACGCCGCAAGTCCATGGTCCAACTCGCCGCTCTCTCAGCTGCGCTGCTGATCGCGCTTCAGCTGACCCTGCACCACTGGTTCTACCTCTACATCGTCTGGTTCTTCCCGCTGCTGCTCATCGCACTGGCTGCATTACCTGCTCGAACGAGTCGGCCAGACCCCGATCGTTCACCTCCACTAGAGCGCCCATCACCCAGACGTCCTCCTCCGCGGTCTCGAACCGGGTCGGCATCTGCGTGATCAGCGAGCGCAGCGCCCCCTCCGGCTTGACGCCGAGGACGCTGGTCCGCGAGCCGGTCATGCCGACGTCGGTGATGTGGGCGGTGCCGCCGGGGAGGACGCGGCCGTCGGCGGTGGGGACGTGGGTGTGGGTCCCGAACACCGCCGCCACCTGGCCGTCGAGGTGCCAGCCCATCGCCACCTTCTCGCTCGTCACCTCGGCGTGGAAGTCGACGATCGCGACGTCGTGCTCGTGGTGGCTGAGGATCGAGTCGACGGTGTCGAAGGGAGAGCGGGCGACCCGCAGCCCGACCCCCCCGCTGAGGTTGATCACCCGCACCCGGATGCCGTCCACCTCAACTACGCCGTGGCCGCGGCCGGGGTTCGCCTGCGGGTAGTTGGCCGGCCGCACCACCCGCTCCTCGCGGTCGAGCCACTCGTAGGCCTCGCGGTGGCGGTAGACGTGGTTGCCGCTGGTGATCATCTGGGCGCCGGCATCGAAGAGGTCGTTGGCGGTGCGTTCGGTGATCCCCATGCCCCCGGCCGAGTTCTCGCCGTTGACGATCACCAGGTCGGGCGCGTGGCGTTCGCGCAGCGCCGGCATCGCTTCGCGCAGCCCCTGCCGCCCGGGGCTGCCGACCACGTCGCCGATGAACAAGACCTTCATCCTGCGCTGACCCTATCTGCGAGATTGAGACCGATGGCCGATTCCGCCGAGGCGGCAGCGATCTTGAAGCGGGCGCTCGACTACCCGTACGCGGCGCCCGAACGCTCCTACCTCTACCGCGACGGCGAGGTCCACGACCTGCCCGGCGACCCCGACCTCGCCGGCCGCACCCCGCTCCTCTCCTACGGCGCCAACGCCGCCCCCGAGGCGCTTGCCCGCAAGCTCACCGCGCTTCCCGGCGAGGTGCTGCCGGTGCTGCGGGCCGAGCTTGAGGGCTTCGACGTCGTCTACTCCGCCCACGTTTCTCCCTACGGCGCCGTCCCCGCGACCCTGATCGAGAGCCCGGGGACGACGGCGCCGGTCTTCGTCCTCCACCCGACCGCCGAGCAGCGCGCCCTCCTCACCGCCAGCGAGCCGAACTACGACCTGGTCGAGTTGCCTCTATGTCTCGCCATGGGCGACAAACCGGCAACTCGACCAGTCCAGGTCTACCGCAGCAAGCACGGGCCGCTGGAACTCGACGGTTCGCCCGTCGCGCTGGCGGCAATCCGCGCCCGCGGACGAACGCTGCCCCAGCTCGACCAGCCGGCGATCCTCGAACGCGCCCGCGCCCTCCTCGAGCCGCAACTCAGCCTCGAGGACTTCATCCGCACCTGCGTCGCCGAAGGAGGAAGGTCGTTTCCATCTTTGGGGTCCCTATAGGAACCAAAAGGATGGAAACGATGCGGGGAGGTGTGTCTAAACCGTGGCGAATCTGCGCAGCGCGAGGCGGGCTATGGCGCCGTAGGCGACGGCGAGGATCGTCAGGTGTGCCAGTGGCCCGCCGATTCCCTGGCCGGCTCCGTCGAGCGCGGCGGTGATCGCTTCCAGCGCCGGCTTGAAGGGGAAGAGCGCAGTGAAGAGGCGGATCGCGTCGAAGACTCCTGGCCCGACCGCGCCGGAGGGCACCAGGGAGAGGAAGGCGACCGGCAGGGTGACCATGAAGGCGAGCAGGGAGACGGCGCGGACCTCGCGCGCCGCCGCTCCGAGTGCCGCCCCGGCCGCGCCGAGCGCGCCGGCCGAGAAGAGGATCGCCACCAGCCAGAGCGGGACCCGACCCAGGTCCAGCGGCGAGAAGACCTGCATCCCGAACAGCATCAGCAAAGTGACCACCAGCCCGACGACGACCCCGAGCAGAACCTTCTCGCCGAGCAGCGCGCCGGTCGAGACGAGGCCGCGGGTGAGGCGCGAGAAGGCGTTCTCCTCCCGCTCCAGCGCCAGCGACCCCGCCACCAGGAGGACGACGACGAAGGCCAGGGTCAGGGTGGCGGCGACGGCGATCGCGAAGATTTCCAGCGGCGGGCTGTCGCCCCCGACGACGACCTTGTGGACCTCGATCGGCTGCGCCAGCCGGTCGATCAGCGGCTTCGCGACGTCGAGGTTGTCGCGTGCCTGCGAGGCGAACTCGGTCACTTCGTCGAGCGCCGGCCGCAGGCGCGGCGGCAGCGCCGGCGCCACCTGTTCGAGGATCCGCGCCGCCGTCCGCAGGCCGAGGATCGGAATCGTTTCCCCCAGCACCTGGAACTGGCCGCCGTTGACGATCAGCCCCAGGTAGCGACCGCCTTCGTTGCCGATCCGCCGCGCGATCCGCAGGTTCGCTTCAGCCAGCAGGGTCGTGATCCGGTCGTCGACGAGTTCGGCCTTGACCGCGTTTTCCTCGTTGACGAGGACTTCGACTTCCGGCACCCCCGGGGTCAGCGTCGAAAGCGAGTTGATCTTGTTGACCAGGTTGGCCGGCAGCACCAGCGCCGCCAGCACGTCACCGGACTTGACCTGCGCCTCGGCTTCGTCGCGGTCCTCGACGAATACGCACTCGACCCGCTCGCAGATCTGCTGCTTGACGTTGGCCTTCGGCAGCTCCGCGCCGCCGACGTTGATCCGCGTGTTCGGCGGCACTTCGTTGAGGAAGGCGACGCGCGGGTCTTCCGGGCCGCGCGAGATCGCAAACCCGACCAGGACCGCGATCAGGATCGGGTAGGCGACGAGCAGCACCGCCTGCAGCGGCGAGCGGCGCAGGATCTGCAGGTCCTTCAGCAGCAGCCAGCGCGCGCCGCGCATCAGTGGCCCCGGTGCTGCAGGTAGGCGACGAAGGCGGTCTCGAAATCGCGGTCAGCGGACTCCGGCGCCTCGCTGCGGACGGCCTCGCGCAGCTCCTCCGCCGAGCCGTCGAAGAGCGACTCGCCGTCGGCGAGGACGAGGACGCGGCCGCCGTAGCGCTCGGCCTCCTGGATGTCGTGGGTGGAGAAGATCACCGTCGTCCCGCCCCCAGCCAGCGAGGAGACGAACTCCCACAACCGCGCCCGCTGGCGCGGGTCGAGGCCGACGCTCGGCTCGTCGAGCAGCAGCACCGCCGGCCGCGAGAGCAGCCCGATCGCGATGTTGATCCGCTGCTGGTTGCCGCCGGAGAGGCGGGCGACGATCTCGCCCCGCCGCTCGCCGAGACCGGTCAGATCGAGCATCTCCTCCGCCGAGGCGCGCGGGTCCGGATGTCCCTCCAGCCGCGCGAACAGCAGCAGGTTCTCCTCGACCGTCAGCCGCCGGTAGAGCGCCGCCTGCTGAGGCACCCAGCCAACCGTCCCCTCGGCAGAAGCCACCTCCCCCTCATCGGGCTTCGCAATCCCCGCCAGGATCGAAAGCAAAGTCGTCTTGCCGGCGCCGTTCGGCCCAATAATTGCCACCAATTCACCAGGAGCTGCTCTTAAAGAGACGCCGCGCAAGGCCTCCCGGCTCCCGAACCTTTTAACGACGCCCTTGGCCTCCACGGCCGAACAAGCTACTGCCCAAAGCCCCTCCCCTAAACTCGGCCCTCATGCCTTTCCCAAGTACCCGTCTGCGCCGGATGCGGCGCACCGACACGCTACGCGGCCTGGTCCGCGAGACCGAGCTCTCCCCCGCCCACCTGATCCAGCCCGCCTTCGTCGTCGCCGGCGAGGGGGTCCGCGAGGAGGTCCCCTCGATGCCGGGGATCGAACGCTTCTCGATCAACAACCTGGTCGAGGAGGCCGGCGAGGTCGCCGCCGCCGGGATCGGCGCCCTGCTGCTCTTCGGCGTCCCCGCCGCCAAGGACGAGTTCGGCACCGGCGCCTACGACGACGAGGGGATCGTGCAGATGGCCGTGCGGGCGCTGAAGGAGGCCCACCCCGACCTGGTGGTGATGACCGACGTCTGCCTCTGCGAGTACACCTCGCACGGCCAGTGCGGCGTCGTCCGTGAGGGCAGCACCGAGGTCGACAACGACGTCACCGTCGAGCTGCTGGCGAAAACCGCGATCTCCCACGCCGAGGCCGGCGCCGACGCGGTCGCGCCCAGCGACATGATGGACGGCCGGGTCGGCTCGATCCGCCACCAGCTCGACGAGGAGGGGCACCCGAACGTCCCGATCGTCGCCTACTCGGCGAAGTACGCCTCCGCCTTCTACGGACCCTTCCGCGACGCCGCCGAGTCGACGCCCGAGTTCGGCGACCGCCGCGGGTACCAGATGGACCCGGCCAACGCCGCCGAAGCGGTGCGCGAGGCCGAGCTCGACCTCGAAGAGGGCGCCGACGTGCTGATGGTGAAGCCGGCGCTCCCCTACCTCGACGTCGTGCGCCGGGTCAAAGACGCGACCGGCGCCCCCGTCGCCGCCTACCACGTCTCCGGCGAGTACTCGATGCTGAAGGCCGCCGCCGAGCGTGGCTGGATCGACGAGCGCGCCGCCGTGGTCGAGGCGCTGACCTCCATCCGCCGCGCCGGCGCCGACATGATCGTCACCTACTACGCGAAGGAGGCCGCGCCATGGCTTCGGTGAAAGTGCCGCAGTCGAAGGCGCGCAGCCGCAAGGACGGCGCCGCGATCCCGCTTGACGAGACCGACAAGCGGCTGATGAACCTGCTGCAGTCGAGCTTCCCGCTCGACCCCGAGCCGTTCGCGCTCGTCGCCGGCGAGGCGGACCTGGAGCTGGACGACGTCCTTGGCCGCACCCAGCGCCTGCTCGACAACCGCATCATCCGCGAGATCACGCCGATCTTCGACACCCGCGCGCTCGGCTACGAGTCGATGCTGGTGGCGGCGAAAGTCGACGCCGAGAACCCGCAGCGGCCGGCGAAGATCGTCAACGCCCACCCCGGCGTCTCCCACAATTACCTGCGCACCCACGAGTTCAACCTCTGGTTCACGATCGCCACCCCGCCGGACTCGAAGCTCGGTCTGCAGGGGACGCTGGAGGCGCTGATGGAGGAGACCGGGGCGGAGTCGATGCGGGAACTGCCGACCCTGACCCTGTTCAAAATCAACATGAACCTGGAGATGGAGAAGGGGACCGAGGCGCTGGCCGCGCCGGTCGAGGCGGTGCCGCCGCGCGAGCTGGAACCGCAGCCCTACGACGCCGACGACATCGCCCTGATCAAGGCCCTGCAGGGCCCGATGGAGGCGGTCGCCCGCCCCTACGACGCCGCCGCCCAGGAGCTGGGGATCTCGACCGAGGAACTGCTCGACCGCCTGCGCGGGATGGTCGATCGCAAGATCCTCCGCCGCGTCGCCGCGATCCTCTTCCACCGCCGCGCCGGCTTCTCGGCCAACGGGATGGGGGTCTGGAAGGTCCCCGAGGACCAGATCATGGAGGTCGGCGGCCGCATGGCTTCCTTCCGCGGCATCTCCCACTGCTACCAGCGGCCGACCTACGAGGACTGGCCCTACAGCGTCTTCACCATGGCCCACGGCCGCTCGAAGGAGGAGTGCGACGCCGTCCTCGACGCGATCGCCGCCGAGTGCGGGATGGGGCCCGACGACCGCGCCACCCTCTACTCCTCGACCGAGTACAAGAAGATCCGCCTCCATTACTTCACCGAGGACTACGCCCGCTGGGAAGCAGAGCATTCTTGATCTTCGATTGTTCCTTTTCGGCGGATAGCAACAGAAAGGAGCAGGCGAGTCGATGACCGACCTGTTTGAGCGGGCGCAACAGGTCCTCCCCGGCGGGGTGAACTCGCCGGTGCGGGCGATGCGGCAGATCGGCCGCGACCCGGTTTTCGTCGAACGCGGCGAAGGCTGCTGGCTCTTCGACGTCGAGGGCAACCGCTACATCGACTGGATCGGCTCCTGGGGCCCGCTGATCCTCGGCCACGCCGAGCCGTCGGTGGTCGCCGCCGTGATCGAAGCGGCGAAGCGGGGGACGAGCTTCGGCGCCGCGACCCTTGAGGAGGTTCGCCTCGCCGAGGAGGTCGCCGCGCGGATGCCGTCGGTGGGGATGCTGCGGATGACCAGCTCCGGAACCGAGGCGGCGATGAGCGCGGTGCGGCTGGCGCGCGCCGCCACCGGCCGCGAAGTGGTGATCAAGTTCGCCGGCGCCTACCACGGCCACTCCGACGGCCTGCTCGCCGACGCCGGCTCGGGCCTGGCGACGCTGGCCGTTCCCGGTAGCCCGGGCGTGCTCCCGGCGCAGGCGGCGGCGACCGTGGTGGTGCCGTGGAACGACCGCGAGGCGGTTGCGCGGGCGCTCGCCGAGCACGAGGTCGCGGCGCTCCTCGCCGAGCCGATCGCCGCCAACATGGGCGTCGTCCCGCCGGCCGAGGGCTTCCTGCAGTTCCTCCGCGAGGAGACCCGCGCCGCTGGCGCCCTGCTCGTCTTCGACGAGGTGATCACCGGCTTCCGCGTCGCCCGCGGCGGCGCCCAGGCGCTCTACGGAGTCGAACCGGACCTGACGGTGATGGGCAAGGTGCTCGGCGGCGGCCTGCCCGCCGCCGCCTACGGCGGTCCGCGCGAGCTGATGGAACGGATCGCGCCGGCGGGCGACGTCTACCAGGCGGGCACCCTCTCCGGGAACCCGCTCGCCGTCGCCGCCGGGCTGGCGACGCTGGAGCAGCTCGACGCCGCCGCCTACGAGCGGCTGGGCGCCCTAACCGACCGCCTCGCCGCCGGCTTCCGCGAGCTCGCCGCCGACCGGCCGCTGCAGGTCGCCGCCGCACCCGGCCTCGTCACCCTCTTCTTCAGCCAGGTTCCCGTCGTCGACTTCGCCACCGCGACCGCCTGCGACACCGACGCCCATGCCGCCTTCTGCCGGGCGCTGCTGGAGCGCGGCGTCTACCCGCCGCCGGCCCAGTACGAGGCCTGGTTCGTCTCCCTCGCCCACGACGAGGCGACGATCGACCAGACCCTCGAAGCCGCCGCCGAGGCTCTCGACGAGGCGCTGTCGTGAACGCCCTACAGGCCCTTGCCGACCAGCTCCGCCGCGAGGACACGCCGATCTCGCCGCACGTCGTCGACCCCGCCGAGTCGCCCGAGCTCGGCGTACTCGCCGGCGGCGAGTACGCGCTCGTCGTCGAGGCCGTCCGCGAGGGCTACCTCCTCCACTACGGAGAGCCCCGCCTCCTCGCCGGCCACGACCCCGACCTCGCCCTCCTCGCCGGCGACTACCTCTACGCCCTCGGCCTCGACCGCCTCGCCGCCCTCGGCGACGACCCCGCCGTCGCCGTCCTCGCCGACCTGATCAGCGAGTGCGCCCGCCTCCACGCCGAGGAGGACGTGCAGGGCATCCCGGCGCTTTGGCGAACTGCCGCGGAAGAGATCGCCGCCGGAGCAGCGATTTCGTCCTAGATGGGATATGTGTGACGCAGGTCACACCGTCTAAGCAATAAACTGCGAGGCCCTACGCGGACCTATCTGTGGCAGACGACGCGAACAAGGTAAACGGGGCTGACGAGGCCTCAATCAAGGAACGGGTGAAGCCCGACCCCCCCGGCTATTTCGAGGGGGAGTCGATGACGCGCCGCCATGTCTTCACGGTTGCTTCCCAGGCGCTCGGTGGCCTCGCCGCCGCCGGGATCGTGCTCCCCGCCGTCGGCTTCGCCGTCGCCCCGATCTTCCACCGCGGCAAGGAGCGCTGGGAGGCGGTCGGCCCCGTCTCCGACTTCGTCGAGGACACCTACCGCCAGGTCGTCTTCACCGAAACCGAGGGGATCGGCGACGCCGGCAAGACCACCGCCTACGTGCGGCGCAGCTCCAAGGACCTCGGCGAAGAACCCGGCAAGTTCGTCGCCGTCTCCAACCGCTGCGCCCACCTCGGCTGCCCGGTCCGCTTCGTCGAGGCCGCCGGTAACTTCATCTGCCCCTGCCACGGCGGCGTCTACGACTTCCAGGGCAAGCGGATCGGCGGCCCGCCGGTGCGCCCGCTCGACCAGTTCCAGACCCG
>Ga0164301_10000023_pt1 | contig 40917 bp, 37 predicted proteins | sample Whisoiple_231_MG_FD_109711 | JGI IMG/M metagenome (GOLD analysis project Ga0164301, IMG submission 109711) | Unamended control soil microbial communities from upstate New York, USA - Whitman soil sample_231_MG | ecosystem: Environmental > Terrestrial > Soil > Agricultural land ... | reverse complement strand
CGACGTCTGGGAGCACGCCTACTACCTGAAGTACCAGAACAAGCGCCCGGAATACCTCGACGCCTTCTGGAACGTCGTCAACTGGGACTACGTCGCGGAGAGGTTCGCCTCGTAGCTCGGCTCTGAGGCTGCGGGAATCTGCTCCATCGCGTGCTCGGCTAGTGCGGTGATCGTCAGGCTGGGGTTGACGCCGACGTTCGCCGGCACCGCCGAGCCGTCGCAGACGAGCAGGTTCTCGTAGCCGAAGACCCGCTGGCGGGCGTCGACGACGCCGTCCTCGGGTCCGTGCCCGATCACCGCCCCGCCGAGGATGTGGGCGGTGGTCGGGATGTTCATCATCGCCTCCATCACCGAGCTCTGGGCGACGCCGCCGGTGCGTTTCGCCAGCCACTCGGCCGCGTCGTTGGCGACCGGGATGAAGGTCGGGTTCGGTTTCTCCGGGTCCTGTTCGGTCTGCAGCCAGACGTTGCCTGACCGTTTCAGCTTCGGGCGCAGGGCGATCGCGTTGTCGAGGGTCTGCATCACCAGGAGGATGATCGTCCGCCGCGACCAGCCCTTCGGCCGTAGCACCTTGGCGAAGCGGACCGGGTGGCGGAGAATCTGGCCGAGCAGCTTCAACGGCCGCGTGACCCGGGTCCCGTCGCCGACCAGCAGCGTGTAGAGCAGGCTCATCGAGTCGCCGTCGTTGCCGTAGCTGACGGTCTCGATGTGGGTGTCGGCGTCGGGGTAGATGCTGCCGCTGATCGCCACCCGGCGAGTCAGGTCTTCGGGGTAGTCCTCGGGGACGGTGACGGCGAGGATCATCTCGCTGTTGGTCCGCACCAGCTCGCCGAGGCGCTGGGAGATGCGCGGCAGGGCGCCGCCGAGGCGGCAGCGTTGCAGCAGCTTGTTGGTGCCGAGGGCACCGGCGGCGACGACGACGCCGCGTGCCTTCAGGGTGCGCTTGCCGCGGCCGGGGAGCAGCCCGGAGCGCTCGCTGGCGACCGTGTAGCCGTCGCTGCCGTCGGCGGCCCCGAGCGGCCGGATCTCGGTCACGGTGCGATCGGGGATCACCTCGACGCCGCGCTGTTCGGCCAGGTAGAGGTAGTTCTTGACCAGCGTGTTCTTGGCGCCGTGGGGGCAGCCGACCATGCAGCGACCGCAGAAGCTGCAACCGGTGCGGTCCGGGCCCTCGCCGCCGAAGAACGGGTCCGGGACGGTCTTGCCGGGGGCGCCGAAGTAGACCCCGACCGGGGTCTTGCGGTAGGTGTCGCCGACCCCGATGTGCTCGCCGTACTCGCGCAGCAGTTCATCGGCGGGGTCGTTCGTCTGGACTTCGGAGACGCCGAGCATCCGCTGCGCTTCGGCGTAATGGGGCGCCAGCTCCGACTGCCAGTCGGCGAGGTCGCCCCACTGCGGGTCCTTGAAGAACTTCTCCGGCGGGACGTAGAGCGTGTTGGCGTAGCCGAGGCTGCCGCCGCCGACGCCCGAGCCGCTGACGACCGAGACGTCCTTGAAGGTGGTGAGGCGGAAGATCCCCCGCAGCCCCATTCGCGGCGCCCAGAAGTAGCGGCGGATGTCCCAGGTGGACTTCGGGAAGTCCTTGTCGGTGAAGCGCTTGCCGCACTCCAGGACGGCGACCTTGTAGCCCTTTTCGGCCAGGCGCAGAGCGGAGACCGACCCCCCGAAACCGGAGCCGACAACGATGTAGTCGTAGTCGTACTGGCTCATCAGCCAGTCCAGCCTACCGGCCGCCTCTGCGGCGGCCTAGGCCTCGCCGGGCTCGAGCGGGCGGAAGTCGGAGGTGCGGGCGCCGCAGACCGGGCAGAACCAGTCCTTGGGGATGTCCTCGAAGGAGGTTCCCGGCGGGATGCCGCCGTCCGGATCCCCGATCGCGGGGTCGTAGATGAACCCGCAGCTGTCGCAGATCCAGAGCGTCGCGTCTTTGGTCTCGGTGGTGCTCATGTCCCTAGATGTTAGAGAGGCGCCGCGCCGCTATTTGCCGAAGCTGACCTGCGGCGCGTTGCGCTCCGAGGCGTCCTCGATCTCGAAGTACTCGCGCGCGGTGAAGCCGCCCTGGTTGGCGATGATCGAGCCCGGGAACTGCTGGATGTCCGTGTTGTAGGACTGGACGTTGGAGTTGTAGATCCGGCGCGAGGCCTGGATCTCGTCCTCGAGCTCGGAGAGGTTGCGGCTCAGCTGCTGGAAGTTCTCGGTCGCCCGCAGGGTGGGGTAGTTCTCGGCCACCGCTTTGACGTCGGCCAACGCCTGGGTCAGCTGCTGCTCGGCTTTGGCGGTCTCCTCGACTCCTTGCGCCTGCATCGCCGCCGCCCGCGCCTGGGTCGTTTTCTCGAAGGTCGCGCTCTCGTGCTCGGCGTAGCCCTTGACCGTTTCGACCAGGTTCGGCACAAGGTCGTGTCGCCGTTTCAGCTGCACGTCGATCCCGCTCCAGGACTCGTCCACCCGGTTGCGCGAGGCGATGATCGAGTTGCGCTTCGCGATGTAGTAGAAGACCGCGAGAACGAGAATCGCGACGATGACGATGATGGCGATGGTCATTGAGGCTCCTGTGGTCGGACCGGGCTTGCGCGCATCCTAACGCCGTAGGATCGCGGCATGGGCGCCAACTCAGAAGCGCAAGAATGGGCCGAGATCGTGCGCCGCTACGGCGAGCGCAACGGGGTGGCCTACGAGCCGGTGGGCGGGATCAACCCTAAAGACGGGCCGGTGGCGCTCTGCGTCGGCGGCGTCAACCGGCTCACCGGGCAGCTGAGTGAGGGCTTCTGGGGCGCCTCCTGCGACGCCGACGAAAAGGAAGTCGGCGGTTTCTTCAGCAAGGCGGTGGTCCCCACGGCGATCCTCGCCAAGGCGCACATGCCGGACCTGGCGAAAGTGGTGCCGGCTTTCAACGTCGAGTCGATCGAGGGCCACGAGGTCGTCACCCAGCGCTTCCAGCGCAAGGTCGAGTTCGAGTCGATCGACTTCAACCGGCGGTTCCTGGCGACGGTGCCAAGCGAGTACGACCCGGTGGCGTTGCGCGAGCTTTTCAGCCCCGGCTTCCTCGGTTGGGTGACGACGATCCAGGGGGAGATCGACTTCGGCGTCAACGACCGCCAGCTGTGGTTCCTCTGGCGCCTGCGCGAGCGCAGCGAGGAGGAACTGAAGGCGGCGCTGAAGAACGCCGGCCAGCTCTTCCGGCGGCTGCAGTCGGAGATGGAGGAGAGCGGCATCCACACCTACCGGCCCGGCCCCTGGCACGCCGGCCTGGAGCCGTTCCCGGCGGAGGCTCAGGCGGCGGGGTAGTCGGGGTCGCCGGGGAGGACGACGCGGGGTTCGGCCCCGTCTTCGGCGATCACCACCGGCAGGATCGGCTCCAGCGTCCGTTCACGATAAGCGGCGATCGCCTCGTCGGAGGTGCCGAACTCCGACAGCCAGCGCAACTGCGTCTGGGTCGGGAAGGAGAGGACCAGCTCGCCGACTTTTTGGGCCTCAAGCGCCGCAGCGGGCTGGAACCAGCGCGCCTCGGTCGTCTCGACGCCGTCGGGTTGCGGCGGTGTGTGGGCCGGGGCGAGGGCGAGGAAGAACCAGGCGTCGAAGCGGGTGGCGATCACCTCGGGCGTGATCCAGCGGGTGAAGGGCACCAGCTCCTCGCCGGCGTCGAGCTCGATCCCGGCCTCCTCGGACAGCTCGCGCATGGCGCAGGCGCGCAGTCCGGCTTCCTCGCCGCCGTCGGCCGCGTCCAGCGAGCCGCCGGGGAAGACCCAGACCCCGGGCATGAACCTAGCTTCCTCGCTGCGCCGCAGCATCAGTACCTCCAGCGCCCGCTGCGAGTGCTTGCCGCCTCGCCGCAAGAGAACGACCGAGGCGGCGGGCCGGGGCGTCGAGGGCGGCCCGAAGTTGGGCATCTCCGCCGGTCCCCGTCGCCGCTCCTCCATCCGTCCACCCTAACCCCAGGGGGTGTCTGCGTTTTCCCCACGCATATGTGGGTCAAGCTCAGACACGTCTGGGATCAGCTGAGGACGCGGCGGCGCTCGCGGCGGACCCAGGCGCGGTGGGCGAGCCAGGCGAGGAGGGCGATCAGGGCTATTGGCCCGAGGATCGCCAGGGCGACGACGGAGACCGCGGCGGCGACGGCGAGGATCTTGCCGGCGTCGTCGAGGGCGTCGCCGACGCCCCAGGCGCCGCCGCCGGAGGATTCCTCCGCGGCGCCGGTCTCGATCCGGACCAGGACCCGGGAGTAGTCGGCCCGCCGCTCGAGCTGCTGGAGCTGGGCGCGCAGGTGCGAGCGGTGGCGGCGCTCCTGCGCCAGCTCGGCTTCGACCGCTTCGCGCTCCGATTCGGTTTCCGCCGTCTCCAGCTGGGCGAGGAGGCTGTCGATCCGCGCCTTGGAGTCCTGCAGCAGCTCGCCGGCGGCCACGGTCGGGGCGGTGATGTCGTCGGTCGCCTCGTGGCGCGAGCGCACCTCGTCGATCGCCGAGAGCGCGGCGAGCGCGTCGCCGAGCTTGGCGCTCGGGATCAGCAGCTCGAAGCGGGCGCCGGCGACGCCGGCTTCGCCCTCGCGGGTGGAGGAGCGCATCACGATCCCGTCGTGGGCGTGGACGGCTTCGAAGACCTTGGAGGAGTCCTCGGCGACGTCGGCGGGTGCGGCGCCAAGGACCAGCTCGGCGTTGCGTTCGACGGCGCGGTTGTTCAGATTCGTGCTGCCGTTTCGGTATTGAGCGTTGCCGTCGTAGTTCTCGGGCACGCTTGCGGCTGCCCCGGCCGATGAGGTCCCTGAGCTTTCGGTGACGCTGCCGCCGGCTTCTTCGCTGGCAGCTTCGGGTCCAGGCTGGTGTGCAGGGGCCAACCGCTCGAATTCGCAGCAGGAGTGATTACGCGCTCCGCCGTCATGTATGGCGCCCCGGTCGATGTTGAGCCTTGGCTGGGGCTGCGTGTCCTGCATCGCCACAAGCGCGGTCGTCACGGCGATCGCCAGGATTGCCACTCCTCCCGCCGGGATCAGCAGCTTCCGCGGCTGCATCGACCGCAGCCGCTCGAACGGAGTCCATCGCCAGTGCGTGCGCCGCGGGAAGCCCGCGGCGGCACGCTGGTCGAGCTCGGCGGCGAACTCGGGGCGCGGCGCGGGGCGCAGGGCCTGGAGGTCGGCGATCAGCTGGTCGTCCCTAGGCGTTTCCATCGCAGGCCTCCCTCAGCTTGGTCATTGCGCGGTGAAGCTTGGTGCCGGCGTTCGACTCGCTCAGGCCGAGCACTTGGGCGATCTCGGCGTTGGCGAGGCCGGCGAAGAACTTGAGCGCGATCAGCTCGCGCTCGCCCGGATCGAGCCGCTCCAGCGCGGCGGAGACGGCCAGGCGCCGCTCGTGGTCCTCGGGAGCGCCGAAGCTCTCGACGTCGGCGGGTTCGGCTGCCAGCTCCGCCTGCCGCCCGCGACGCCGCAGCTCGTCGAGGGCCGCGTTGCGGGCGATCCCGAACAGCCACGCCCGCGGCTCGCCCCGCTCGGGGTCGAAGCGGTTGCGCTTGCGGTAGGCCCGCTCGAAGGCAGCGGCGGTCACTTCCTCCGCCGCAGGCGCGTCTCGGAGCAGGCTGGCGACGTAGGCGTAGACGTCGTCGCGGCTGGAGCGGTAGAGCCGCTCGAAGGCGAGGTCGCCGGCGCGGGGCGCATCTTTTGCCTCGGCGATCAACGTCTGCTCCATGCCCGTACTACGGGGTACCTCCGGATCCGTCACAGACGGAGTATCGGCTCAGGCGGCTTGGGGAAGTTCTGCCGGCGCCGAGGCGACCGCGGCGCGGATCGAAGCGCCGGCGATCGCAACCAGCTCGCGCAACTCATCTTCGGAGATCGAGAGCGGCGGCATGAGGACGATCGTGTTGCCGAGCGGGCGGATGAAGGCGCCCCGCCGGCGCGCCTCGACCGTCACCCGGTGGCCCATTCGCAGCGCGTCGTCGTGCTCGCCGAGGTCGATGCCGACCATCACGCCCTTCTGGCGCACCTCGGCCACCTCGGGCATCGCCGCGACCTCCGCCAGCAGCGATTCGAAGAGGGCGATCTTCGGCCCCAGCCGCTCCAGCGTCCGCTCCTGCTCGAAGACGTCGAGGTTGGCGAGTGCCGCCGCGCAGGCGAGCGGGTTGCCGGTGTAGGTGTGGCCGTGGAAGAAGGTCTTGAACTCCTCGTAGTTGCCGAGGAACCCCTCGTAGATCTCCTCGCTCGCCAGCGTCGCCGCCAGCGGCAGGTAACCGCCGGTGATCCCCTTCGCCAGGCACATCAGGTCGGGGGAGACGCCCTCCTGCTCGCAGGCGAACATCGTCCCGGTGCGGCCGAACCCGGTCGCCACCTCGTCGCAGACGAGTAGCACCTCGAAGCGGTCGCAGAGCTCGCGCGCCGCGCGCAGGTAGCCCGGCGGCTGGACGAGGATCCCGGCCGCGCCCTGGACCAGCGGCTCGACGACGACCGCCGCCACCTCGTCCCCGTGCGCCGCCAGCACCCGCTCGAGGTCGGCGGCGTCGCCCGGCTCGGCGACGTGGGTCTCGAACAAGAGCGGCCCGTAGGTCGAGTGAAAGAGGTCGATGCCGCCGACCGAGACCGAGCCGATCGTGTCGCCGTGGTAGGCCTCGCGCAGGCGCACGAACCTGGTCCGCCGCGCGTACTCGCCGCCGCGCTGCTGCTGGTACTGGAAGGCAATCTTCAGCGCGATCTCGGCCGCGGTCGAGCCCGAGTCCGAGTAGAAGACGCGGGATAGGCCCGCCGGCGCGATCTCCACCAGCCGCGCCGCCAGCTCGGTCGCGCCCGGGTGGGTCAGCCCCAGCATCGTCGAGTGGGCGACGCGGTCGAGCTGCTCGCGCACGGCGGCGTCGATGACCGGGTGGCGGTGGCCGTGGACGTTGCACCAAAGCGCCGCGGTCCCGTCCAGGTAGCGCCGCCCCTCGCTGTCGAAGAGGTAGGAGCCCTCGCCGCGCTCGATCACCAGCGGCTCTTCCTCGCTCCACCCCTGCTGCTGGGTGAAGGGGTGCCAGACGTGATTGCGGTCGAGCTGGGCGTGGTCCACCGGCATGGGGCTGACGTTAGCCCCGGAGGCGGCGGCAGGGCCTCCGAACTGCGCCCTCTGCCGCCCGCGTTCCGGCTAAGCCGGCTGGGCCGCCTCCCGGGCCTCCTCGGCGGCGATCGCCTCGCCGCCGGGGTTGGCCTCGGCGGTGGCCGCCTCGACGCTGGTGTGGCCCTTGGCTTTGGCGCGGATCGCGGTTGCCCCGATCACGGCCCCGACCAGGGCGACGAACCCGGAGACGGTCATCGCGTGGCTGACCGCGTAGACGAACGCTTCGTTGCCCGCCACGGTGACCTCCTTCACCTGCGCCGCGTCGAGGCCTGGCACCTTCGGCACCGTGCCGCCGCCGAGCTGGTCGGAGATCGACTGCCGCTGGGCCGCAGTGACGCCGGTCCCGCCGAGCAGCGAGTCCAGCTTCGAGCTGACCAGGCCCTGGAAGATCGCGCCGGTGACGGCGATGCCGAGGCTGCCGCCGACCATGCGGAACATCGAGAGGACGCCGGAGGCGATCCCGGCTTTCTGCACCGGCACCGCGTTCATGGCGGCGCTGGTCATTGGCGACATCGTCATCGCGACGCCGATGCCGAGCAGCATGAACCCGGGCAGCAGGTCGAGGTAGCCCGAATCCACCTGGATGCGGCTGAAGCTGAACAGCGAGGCGGCGGCGATCGTCAACCCGCCGGCGATCAGCCAGCGCGGCCCGTAGCGGTCCGAGAGACGTCCCGCGACCGGCGCGACGCCGACGATCATCAGGGTCGAGGGCAGGAACCGGATCCCGGCCTCCAGCGGCGAGTAGCCGAGGATGTCCTGCATGTAGAGGGCGAGGAAGAAGAAGACGCCCATCATCGCGAAGGTGATGATCAGCGCGACGCAGACCGCGGCGAGGAAGTTGCGGTCGCTGAGCAGGTCGAACTGGACCATCGGCGCCTTGACCCGGTTCTCGACGAAGACGAAGGCGGGCAGGGCGATCGCGGCGAGGCCGAGCAGGGCGACGATCTGGGTCGAGCCCCAGCCCCAGGCGTTGCCCTCGACCAGGGCGAGGACGAGCGCCGTCAGGCCGACGGTCAGCACCGCGACGCCGGCGTAGTCGACCTCGCGCCCGACCGAGGTGTCGCGCGACTCGCGCACCGCGAACAGCGTCGCCGCCACGGCCCCGATCGCGACCGGGATGTTGATGTAGAAGATCGCCCGCCAGCTGACGTGCTCGGTGAGGAAGCCGCCGAGCACCGGCCCGACGGCCAGGGCCAGGGCCGAGACGCCGGCCCAGGTGCCCATCGCCTTGCCGCGCTCGTGGGCGGGGAAGGCGTCGGTGATGATCGAGAGCGTCCCGGGCATCATCAGCGCCGCGCCGACGCCCTGGACCACGCGGCTGATGACCAGCGCGGTCTCGTCCGGGGCGAAGCCGGCGGTCGCCGAAGAGAGGGCGAAGATGATCACGCCGGAGAGGAACATCCTGCGGCGGCCGAAGATGTCGCCGAGCCGGCCGCCGGTCGCCAGCAGCACCGCGAAGGAGAGGGTGTAGCCGTTGATCGTCCACTCGAGGCCGCTGATCGAGGCCCCTAGGTCCTGCTGGATCGAGGGCAGGGCGACGTTGACGACGGTGTTGTCGAGCATGATCATGAACAGCGCGAAGCACATCGCTCCGAGCGTCCACCACTTGCGGTTTTCGTCGGTGATCAGGTGGCGGTAACGGGTCAAGCGCGCTCACTTCCTTTCAGAGCCTCATAAGTCTGGGCGAGGTCCTCGCGCTCCATCAGCGACTCGACCGCGGCGTCCAGCTTGCGTCGCTGCGCGGCGGTGAGAGTGGTCACGAAGGCCTCGATTCCGGTCAATCGGACGGTGACGATCTTGGCGACGAGGTCCTTGCCCTTGGCGGTGATCTTCACCCGGCGCACCCGGCGGTCGTCCGGGTCCTCGACCCGCGTCGCCAGCTTCGCCTTGACCAGCGCGTCGACCGCGCGGCTCATCGAGGGCACGGAGACGCCGAACAGCTCGGCCAGGTCGGAGACCTGCCAGGCCTGGTCGTTGCCGCCGAGGCCGCCGAGCTCCAGCAGCGCCTTGCACTGGGTCATCGAAAGACCGGTCTCCTCGATCACCCGCAGCTGGTTGCCGCGGTCGTAGAGAAAGACGTGGTGGAGGAGCGCCGCTATGCGGGCGGTGGTGTCAGTCGCCTCTATCGTCGTGTTCATCACGACAATAGTTGCATACGCGCAACCTTTTCATTTAGGCAATAGTTGTTCGTGTGATGGATATCACTCGCGGTCGAAGTAGTCGACCTTGCTCTCGCGGCGGACCATCACGTCCGTCTCGGGGTCGCCGGTCCAGATCCCAACCTTGTCGCTGTCGGGGTAGACCGTGGCGGAGGGGGTGACGACGGTGGAGAACATCAGGACCCGGACCGTGTCCTCGGTCTCGTTGCGGACGCCGTGGGCGCCGGCGGGGCCCTTCTCGAAGAAGACGACGTCCCAGGGGGCGAGGCGCTCGTAGCCGTCGGGGTGGCGCAGGGTTGGCTCGCCTTCGAGCACCAGCAGCCACTCCTCCTCGCCGCACTCGTAGTGGTAAGGGCAGATCGCCTGGCCCGGCGGCAGCTCGTAGACCGAGGCGCCGGTTTCCTCGGCGCCGCCGAGCAGCTTGCCGAGCCGCGCGAGGCCGCTGCGGAAGCCCTCGGGGTCGCTCTTGTCGTACTCGAACGCGGGCGTGGCGATGTTGATTCGTCTCATGCGGCGACGCTAGCAACGCGCCGGCGCCGGTCGGGCGCCGATTAGGCTGCGCGCGATGTTGATCCTGCTTCCTCCCTCCGAAGGGAAGGCTCGGCCCGAGGCGGGGCCGCCGGTCGATCTCGGGTCGCTCGTCTATGCGGAGGAGCTGGGGGAGTTGCGGGGGCGGTTGCTCGATGCTTTCGATCGCTCGCTGCGGGATGCGCCGGCCGCTCCGGCGGCTTCGGTCTACACCGGCGTCCTCTATGGACGCCTGGGGTTGTCGGAGCTGCCGGCCAGGGCGCAGCGGCGGGTGCTGATCGCCAGCGCTCTCTGGGGGGTGGTCGGGCCGGGGGATCGGATTCCCTATTACAAGTTCCCGCCGAAGACGCGGTTGAAGGGGTTCGAGGCGCCGAACGCCTACTGGCGCCCGGCGCTGGCCGCGGCGCTGCCCGACGAAGAGGGCGATCTGATCGTCGACATGCGCTCCGGCGCCTACGCCCCGGCCTGGAAGCCGAAGCGGGCGACCCTGCTCGCGGTGCGCGCCTTCACCGAGGAGGACGGCGAGCGCAAGGCCGTCTCACACATGGCTAAGGCGGTCCGCGGCGACGTCGCCCGGGCGCTGCTGAGCGCGAAGAAGGCGCCGACCGACCCCGAGTCTGCCGCCGCGATCGCCGAGGCGGCAGGCTTCACCGTCGAGCTCTCCGACGGCAGCCTCGACGTGATCGTCTGACCGAATTCGCCGACGGGCCTAAAAAGGACCTATATAGGTCGAAATAGGCCCGTCGGCAGCAGGGGAGGCCAGGCTGCCGGTTGCCCGAGGTCGAGCAGGGGGAGGGTGAGTACCGGGGCGGCGCCGAGGTCGGCGATCGTCTCGCGGTTGGAGCGCTCGATCTCGGTCGGCTCCGCTGGCCAGGGGGTGAGGACGACGGCCGCGACCTCGAGGCCGGCGGCGCGGGCGGACTCCAGGGTCAGCAGCGTGTGGTTGATCGTCCCCAGGCCGGGGCCGGCGACGACTACTACGGGGTAGCCGAGGTCGACCGCTAGGTCGCGAACCAGGTAGCCGGGGGAGAGGGGGACGAGCAGGCCGCCCACCCCCTCGCAGACGATCGCCTCGGCGCTGGCCCCGGCTGCCGCTGCGACCTGCCGCAGCCGCTCGGGGTCGATCTCCTCTCCCGCCAGCGCCGCGGCGAGGTGGGGCGAGGCCGGCGGCCCGTAGCGGTAGGGGGCGATCTCCTCGTCGCTCTGGCCCGAACCGGAGGCGCGGCGCAGCAGCGCGTGGTCGGTTTCAAGGCCTTCGTCGAGGCCGGTGACCGCGGGCTTGAAGACGGCGACCCGCTTGCCCTCGGCGGCGAGGGTGTGGGCGATCGTCGCCGCGACCACCGTCTTGCCGACCTCGGTGCCGGTGCCGGTGACGAAGACGCCGTCGGCCACGGTCTCAGGCGGCGAGGGAGCCGGCGACCAGGCCGAGCTCGCGCGCGGCGGCGCCCACCTCGCGCGCGGCCCCGACCAACTCGCCCGGCTCGTGGGTTGCCATCGCCGTGAAGCGCAGCCGGGAGGAGCCCTCCGGCACCGTCGGCGGCCGGATCCCCTGGGCGAAGACGCCGCGCCGCAGCGCCCGTTCGCAGAGCTCCATCGTCGCCTCCGCCGGCCCGATCTCGATCGGGACGACCTGGGTCGCCGAGAGGCCGACTCCGAGCCCCTCGGCGGCGAGGGCGGCGCGCAGGATCTCCGCGTTCGCCTGCAGCCGCTCGACCAGCTCTGGCTCGGCTTCGAGGACCGAGAGCGCCGCCAGCGCCGCGCCGGCAGCCGCCGGCGGCGGCGCCGTGGAGAAGATGAAGGGACGGGCGGTGTTGAGGAGGAGGTCGATCGTCTCGGCGCCGGCGCAGGCGTAGGCACCGTAGGAGCCGAGCGCCTTGCCGAGGGTGCCGACCACGACGTCGACCTCGCCGCTGAGGCCGGCGGCGGAGACCGAGCCGCGGCCGCCAGGCCCGACGGCGCCGGTCGCGTGCGCCTCGTCGACCATCAGCCGCGCCCCGTGGCGCCGCGCCAGCTCCAGCAGCTCGGGCAGCGGCGCGATGTCGCCGTCCATCGAGAAGACGCCGTCGGTGACGATCAGCGAGCCGCGGCCGCCGGCCTGCTCCAGTCCCCAGGCGAGGTGCTCGGCGTCGCCGTGCCGATAGACAAAGGTCTCGGCGCGGGAGAGGCGGCAGCCGTCGACGATGCTGGCGTGGTTCAGCTCGTCGGAGAAGACGACCTCGCCGCGCCGCGCCAGGGCGGCGATGACGCCGGTGTTGGCGAGGTACCCGGAGCCGAAGAGGAGCGAGGACCCGTATCCCTTGAAGTCCGCCAGTCGCCGCTCCAGCTCGCGGTGGGGCTCCATGGTGCCCGAGATCAGGCGCGAGGCGCCCGCCCCGGCGCCCCAGCGCAGCGCCGCCGCGGCCGCCGCCTCGCGGACCTCGGCGCGGTCGGCGAGGCCGAGGTAGTTGTTCGAGCAGAGGAGCAGCACCGGGCGGCCGTCGAGGGTGACGCTCGGCCCCTGGGGCCCTTCGATCAGGCGCAACCGCCGGTGGAGCCCCCGCTGGCGGAGCTCGTCGAGCCGCTCGGCGACGTCGCTCACGCCGCCGTCGGGTAGGAAGGCGGCTTCTTCGCCTTCTTCACGACCCGCAGCTGGGTCGAGGGGTCCCAGAAGTTCGCCTCGTCCTGGCTGTCGACCAGGGCGTCGATCGGGGTCGCCGGCGTCTCGCCTTCGAGGAAGCCGGAGCGGTTGTCGGGCCGCGGGTTGGCGCCGTTGTCGGGCTGGCGGGCGACGTTGAGGCCGAGCTCTTCGAACATCGCCCGGTCCTCGGCCGGCTCGGCCCCGAGCGTGGTGAGGAAGTTGCCCATCATCACCCCGTTGAGACCCGCCTTGACCGCGAGGCCGTGCAGCTCGCCGAGGTTCTCGACCCGGCCGCCGCAGAGGCGGAAGAGCGCCCCGGGGATGATCAGCCGGAAGATCGCGATCCACTTCACGACCTCCCAGGGGTCCATCACTTCGCGGTCGCCGAACTTGGTCCCATCCTTCGGGATAAGCAGGTTGATCGGAATCGAGGTCGGGTTGATCTCGGATAGCTCGAAGGCCATCTCCACCCGCTGCTCCTCGGTCTCGCCGAGGTTGAGGATGCCGCCGACGCAGGTCTCCAGCCCCGCCTCTTTGACCGCCTGGATCGTCCGCAGCCGGCCCTCGTAGCGGACCGTGGTCGAGACCTCCGGGTAGTAGGAGCGGGCCGACTCGACGTTGTGGTGGACCCGCTGGACGCCGGCCTCCTTCAGCGCCTTGGCGCGGTCAGCCGACATGTGGCCGATCGAGGCGCAGCGCTTGAGGTTGGTCTGCTCGGCGACCAGGCGCGTCCCCTCGAGGATCTTCTCGAAGTCCCGCTTGGAGAGGCCCTGGCCTTGGGTGACCATGCAGAAGCGGTGGGCGCCGGCCGCCTCGGCCGCTTTCGCGTGCTCGAGGATCTGCTCGGGCTCCATCATCGCGTGCATCGGCGTATCCGCCTCGGCATAGCGGGATTGAGCGCAGAAGCCGCAGTCCTCGGCGCAGCCGCCGGACTTGGCGTTGACCAGCGAGCACATGTCGGTGGAGGCGCCGAAGTTGTCGATTCGCACCTCCCAGGCGCGTTCGACCAGGGCTTCGATCTCGGCGTGGTCGCTGAGGCGACCGTAGGCGCGGGCCTCTTCGACGGTGATCAGGGGGGGCATCGGGACGCACCCTAGGAATCGCCCCGGACGCCTAGTATCGGCGCGATGGAGCGAGTCCGGAGGCGCTGGGGGAGAGTGGCGATCGGCCTTTGCGCAGTCGCGTTCGCCGCCTTTGCGGCGGCGGTGGCCGGGCTCGGCTGCGGCAGCGCCGCCGACGGCCGCGGCCCGACCTCGACCGGCGGCGACACGACTGCGCCGCCGCAGGGCGGCCCCTCGGCGCTGCCGCTCGACCAGCTGGCCGGGGCGCGGATTGTCGCCGGCTACAACGGCGGCGCGACCCCGCCGGCGGCGCTGCGCGAGGCGATCCGGGCGGGACACGTCGCCGGCGTCGTCCTCTACGCCGAAAACCTCCCCAGCCGGGCGGATGCCCGGCGGCTGATTGCCACCCTGCAGGGGATCCCGCGTCCGGTAGAGGACCCGCTGCTGATCCTGATCGATCAGGAGGGGGGTCTGGTGAAGCGGATCGACGGCGCCCCCTTCCACTCGGCCGAAGAAATCGGCGCTCGCGGCTCGTCGTTTGCCCGCCGCGAAGGCCGCCGCACCGGCCGCAACCTGCGCGGCGTCGGCGTCAACGTCGACATCGCCCCCGTCCTCGACGTCCCCCGCCCCGGCTCGCCGATCGCCGACACCTACCGGGGCTACGGCACCACCGCGGCGCGGGTCTCCGCGGTCGGCGTCGCCTTCGCCGAAGGGCTGCAGCAGGCCGGTGTCGCGGCGACGGCGAAGCACTTCCCCGGCCTCGGCGCCGCCCTCGAAGACACCGACACCGAAGTCAGCCACATCGGTCTCTCCAAGGCGCGCCTGCGCGCCGTCGACGAGTCCCCGTACCGCCATTACGCCGCGGCGGGCGGCGACATGGTGATGGTCGGCGCCGGGATCTACCCGGCCTTCTCGCCGCAGCCGGCGGCGTTCTCCCGCACGCTGGTCAGCGGCGAGCTGCGCCAGCGGCTCGGCTACCGGGGGGTGGTGATGACCGACGCGCTCGACACCGTCTCCGTCGCCGCCTTCGGCGACCCCTCCGAGACCGCACTGGCGGCGGTCCGTGCCGGCTGCGACCTGCTCCTCTTCACCGAACCAGGACCGGCCGAGGACGCCCGCCGGGCTCTGGTCCAGAAGCTCGGGACGGGGACGCTGGATCGAGCCCAGTTTGAAGCTGCCGCGAACCGGGTCCTCGACCTGCGCGCCGGCCTCGCGCCCTAAGGCGCCCTAGCTCTGGCCGGGAGTGTCCTGCCGCAGCGCCACCGGGTCGAAGATTCGCACCGCGTCGCGCCCGTCGTCCTTGGCCCCGTACATCGCCGCGTCGGCCTCGGAGACGACGGTGGCGACGCTGGTCCGCGGATCGTCGCCGAACATCGCCACGCCGATGCTGACCGTGACCGGCTCCAGGGCCGCCTCGGAGTCGTGGTTGCGGACCTCGTCGGCGATCGCTTCGGCCGTCAGGCGGGCCTCCTCGCGGCTGCAGCGCGGGAGGATCACCGCGAACTCGTCGCCGCCGAGACGGGCGAGCGAGTCGCTCGCGCGCGTCCGCTGCCTCAGCACCCCGGCGATCTCCGTGATCAGCCGGTCGCCGGCCGGGTGACCCTGGGAGTCGTTGACCTGCTTGAAGCGGTCGAGGTCGAGCATCAGCAGCGCGCCGCGGGAGCCGTCGCGCCGGCTGCGCGCCATCGCCGCCGCCAGGTCTTCCTCGAACCGGCGCCGGTTGCTGAGCCCGGTCAGCGAGTCCTGGCTCGCCTGGCGCTCCAGCTCCTGCATCCGTTCGGTTCGCCCCCAGGTGATGATCAGCGAGGCCAGCAGCGCCGCCAGCGCAATGCCCAGCACCGCCAGGGCGACCGGCAGGCTGAGGCCCGCCCCCCCGGGGTCCTTGACGGTCAGCACCCAGGTTCGGTCGGCGATCCGCACCGGCACTGAGGCGGCGTCGTCGAGGGAGCCGCCCGGGCCGAAGACGGTCGCGTCGCCGATCCGCAGCTGGATGTCCACTGCCGAGGTGACGGCGTCGGTGGCGGAGGCGGCGAGGGCGCCGACCCGGAAGCTGCCGGCGGCGAAGCCGATCAGCGCTCGGCGACGCTCGGCGACGGTCTTGGCCGGCGCCCCGTCGCGGTAGACGGCGCGGAAGACGTTGATGCCGCGACCGCCGATCAGCAGCGGGATCACCGGGCTGGACACGGCGACGCCGGCGTCCCGCGCCCGCCACATGAGGCGCGCCCGGTCCGGGTCCTGGCCGAGGTCGTAGCCGAGCGCCCGGCTGCGTTTGTCCTGCTCGTTCTCCTCGGCGGTGACGTAGGTGATCGGAAAGTATTCCGCCCGGGGCCGCGAGCGGTCGAATCCGAAGGGGCCGGCCCGTTCGAGGATCGGCAGCCCGTGGGTCCGCTCGAAGCGCTTCCGCCCGCCCGCCGTCACCCGCGGGATGTAGGCGGTCCCGCCCAGCGCTCCCTGCTGGATCAGCGAGCGCCCGTAGACCTCGAACTCGTGTTTGCTGAGGTCGTCCTCGGCCTTGAAGAAGGCGGCGGCGCTGTCCAGCTGGTCGACCGAGAGACTCGCCACGGCTTCCATCTGGTGAGCCGCCCGCATCGCCTCTTCGCGCTGCATGTCGTGGAAGTCGGCGTTGTCGTTGTCGTAGACGAGGGCGGCCGCGACCACGGAGCCGACCGCGACCAGGGTCACGGCGACCATCCCCAGCCAGAAGCGCCGCCTCACTCCGGCACCGCCGCCAGGGACTCCCAGAGGTAGAGCGAGGCGAGGCTGCGGTGCGGCCGCCAGCGCTCGCCGATCTCGATCGCCCGCGTCGGCGTCGGCATCTCCTCCAGCCCGTACTCGACCTGGATCGCTTTGCGGATCCCGAGGTCGCCGCCGGAGAGCACGTCGGGGCGCTGCAGGTGGAAGAGCAGGAACATCTCCGCCGTCCAGCGGCCGAGGCCGCGGACCGCGACGATCTCCTCGATCACCTCCTCGTCGCCGAGCACCTCCAGCCGCTCCAGCTCCAGCTCGCCGCTGAGGACGTGGGTGGCGAGGTCGCGCACGTATTCGGTCTTGCGTCCAGACAGCCCGCAGGCCCGCAGATCCTCCTCGGGGGCTTCGAGCAGCTGCTCCGGCGTCGGGGTGGCTCCGCCGAAGAGGTCGACGACACGCAGGTAGATCGTCCGCGCCGCTTTGGTCGAGAGCTGCTGGCCGACGATCGCCCGCAGCAGGGCGCCGTAGGCGTCGGGCGGCCGCTCCTCCTTGCGCCGCGCGAGCCGGGTGGCGAGGTCGATCTTCCCGACCCGCTCGATCAGCGCCGCCATCGTCGGGTCGGAGGCGGCCAGGGCCTTGCGCGCTTTGGCGCTCACCGGCCCGACCACTGCGGCGGGCGCTTCTCGCCGAAGGCGCGGATCCCCTCGCGGAAGTCCTCGGAGGAGAAGCAGGATTCGCGCAGGGCGACGAGGCCGGCCTCCTGCTGCTCGCTCAGGTTCGGGTTCTCGTTCAAGAGGTCGATCGCGTGCTTGTTGCCGCGCATCGAGAGCGGCGCGTTGGCGGCGATCGCCGCGGCGAGGGCGACGCCTTCGTCCCCGATCTCGGCGTCGGCGGCCACCCAGTTGACGAGCCCGATCCGCTCGGCCCGCTCGGCGCCGACATTGCGGCCGGTGAGGAAGAGCTCCTTGGTGTGGGGGAGGCCGATCGTGTCGAGGAACTTGCGCAGCCCGGTGTGGCCGTAGATCAGGCCCAGCTTCGCCGGCGGCATCCCCAGCTTCGCCCCGGCGGCGCAGATCCGCAGGTCGCAGGTGATCGCCAGCTCCAGCCCGCCGCCGAGGCAGTGGCCGTTGATCGCGGCGACGGTAGGCCAGGGGTGGCGGGAGATCGCCTCCATCGCCGCGTGGAAGGGGTGGGCGACGAGCGCCTCGGCGTCGCGCTCGAAGCTCTGGTCGGGGATGCCGGCGATGTCGTAGCCGGCCGAGAAGAGCGGCGGCGCGCCGGTGACGAGGACGCAGCGGGTCTCGATCCCGCGGTTCAGCTCCGGCAGCGCCTCGGCGATCGCGTCGAGGATCTCGTGGTCGAGGGCGTTGCGGCGCTCCGGGTTAGAGATCGTCAGCCGCGCGACCGCCTCGGCCGGCCGGTCGAGGAGGAGCTTGCCGCCCGCGAGCCGCTCGTCCACGCCCGCCTCCTACTCCAGGACCACGAGGACGTCGCCTTCGCTGACGCTCTGGCCCTCCTCGCAGCGAATCTCCTTGACGACGCCGTCGTCCTCGGCCTCGACCGGGATCTCCATCTTCATCGACTCGAGGATGACGACGGTGTCGCCGTCGGCGACCTGGTCGCCCACCGCGACCTCGATTTTCCAGACGTTGCCGGTGATGTGTGCCTCGATGTCTGCCATGGGCGGGGACAATAGCCCGACGATGGGACCCGAACAGGCGGCAGGGGAGGAGGCGGCGCTGGCGGTGCTCGTCGCCGCCCGCAACGAGGCCGACCGGATCGGTGCCACGGTCGGCGCCCTGCGCGGCGCCTTCCCGGGGGCGCGGATCTGGGTCGCCGACGACGCCTCCGAGGACGGGACCGCCGAGGCGGCGCTGGCGGCGGGCGCCGAGGTGGTCAGCCGCGGCCGACCCCACGGCAAGGGCGCCAACGTCTCCGCTGCGGCCGAGGCGGCGCTCAGCGTTTCCGAGCCGCCGCGGCTCGTCCTCCTCTGCGACGGCGACCTGGGCGCCTCCGCGGCGCGGCTGGCGCCGCTGGTCGAAGCGGTCCGGCGCGGTGAGTGCGACCTCGCGATCGCCGCGTTCAGCCGCCGGGTCGGCGGCGGCTTCGGCGCCGCCCTCGGCTTCGCCCGCTGGGCGATCCGGCGTCGCTGCGGCTACGAGGCCGGCGCGCCGATCTCCGGCCAGCGGGCGATGCGGACCGAGGTCATGCGCGCCGTGCTCCCCTTCGCCCCCGCCTACGGGATGGAGATCGGGATGACCGTCGACGCGGTGCGCGCCGGATACAGGTTGGAGGAGTACGAGCTGGACCTGGAGCACCGGGCGACGGGCAGGAGCTTCGCCGGCTTTCTCCATAGGGGGCGGCAACTGAGGGATTTCGCTCGTGTTTACTGGTCGTATGCCGGGAGGTAGGAAAAGGGTCGCGGCGCTCGCGGTGCTCGCCGTGGCGCTGGTCTTCGGCGCCGCCCTGGCGAACGCCGAGCTGGTCGAGCGCGGCAACCTCTTCGTCAAGTTCCAGGGCGGAATCTCGCCGACCAAGCTGCCCCGGCACGCGAACGCCCCGATCTCGGTCCGGGTCGACGGCACCGTCCGGGTCCTCTCGGGCGACCGGCCGCCGGCGCTGCGTTTCATCTCGATCGCGATCAACCGCGGCGGCCGGATCGAAACCAAGGGCCTGCCCGTCTGCCGGCGCTCGGAGATCGAGGCGGGGACCTCGGCGGCGGCGATGGCCGCCTGCGGGGACGCGCTGGTCGGCACCGGGCGCTACGCGGCCGGCGTCGACTTCCCCGAACAGACCACCTTCCCGCTGCAGGGCAGGCTCCTCGCCTTCAACACGGTCGTCGACGGCGAACGGGCGATCCTCGCCCACGTCTACGGCAAGGACCCGTTCCCCAACAGCCGGGTCTTCGTCTTCCACATCCGCAAGACAAGCGGGACCTACGGCACGCTCCTGACCGCCGCCCTGCCGAAGTCGCTCAACCGCAACGGCTACCTGAAGCGGATCATCCTCGACCTGCGTCGGGACTACGTCTACAAGGGCCACAAGCGCAGCTACCTGAGCGCGGCCTGCGGCGCGCCGAAAGGCCTCACCGTCGGCGTCTTCCCCTTCGTCAAGGTCGGGATGACCTTCGCCGACGGACGTAAACTGGCCTCCACCTTGATCCGAACCTGCACCGTCCGCGACTCGTCAGGTACCTAGAGCGCACAACGCGCTGAACCCTGATAACCATCCTCCCCGGTTTCTCGTCTGGGAGAGGAGGATGTTGTGGGGGTCAGCCTGTCGGATTACAACTTTTTGTCAGAGCGGGAGACCGCCCGCTACAACGTCACCGACCCTCCTCGGCACGAGGAGGATCGGCGCAGCCCTTTCGAGCGGGATCGCTCGCGGATCATCCACTCAGCCGCCTTCCGAAGCCTGCAGGGCAAGACGCAGATATTCGAGCCTCAGGCGGCAGATTTCATGCGTAGCCGTCTTACTCACTCGATTGAGGTTTCACAGATCGGCCGTGGGCTCGCGAAGCGGTTCGGGGTTCCCGGGAGCCTTGTCGAGACCGCCTGTCTGGCTCACGATCTTGGCCATCCGCCGTTCGGCCACACCGGGGAGGACGCCCTAAACGAAAGGATGGACGAGCACGGTGGCTTCGAGGGCAACGCGCAGACGTTCCGAATTGTCACCCGAATAGAGCCTAAGCACAAGGACTACAGCGGCCTTGACCTTTGTCGCGCTTCGTTGCTGGCCCTGATCAAGTACCCGTTTGAGCGCAATGAGGCGACGAAGGACAAGAAGTTCCTCTACAAAGACGACACCACCGAGGACGAGATGGTGTGGCTTTATGACGGCTCGAGACAAAGCCTGCTCTCTGAGTCAAACCCTAGGCCTCCCCGGACCTTGCCGTGCCAGCTGATGGATTGGGCGGACGACATCGCGTACTCGGTGCATGATTTGGAGGACGGGATAGCTAGCGGCCTGCTGCGACCGTCAACCTGGCGATCGGACCACTTTATGGACACGATCTTCAAGAGCGTCAGGGGTGCTCCCAATGTATGGGTGGAGGGACAGTCTGCTCCCAGCGAGGAGGACGTAGCGGCGGTCTTAACCGAGCTGGTTGACGCCCTCTCCGCCTGGGAGCCCGAGATCCCGCTCGACGTCATCCGCGAGCTCTCGCGCAAGTTCATCAATGGTTTTGTGGTCGCGGGTGAGGTGGTCGAGAACGGTCCTGGTGATTCTCTTTTCGACTTCAAGCTGGTGATTCCGTGGGAGGACCGGGTGAGGAATCAGGTGCTGAAGGCCATCACGATCGAGTATCTACTGAAGAGCGACATCACCGCCGGCGCATTCTTCAAGGGGCACGAGATCCTCGACCGCCTCTTCGACGCGTTCTTGAAGAGCTGTAAGGAACTCCCGTTGCGCAACCGCTACCTGCTGTTTCCCAGGCGAATGCGACCGCAGCTGCGGGAGGTGGCTGACAATCAGAGCGATTTGCGGAGATTGATCTGCGACTACCTCGGCAGCCTCACCGAGGGGCAGGTGCGCAGGCTATACGCTCGCTTCTTCGAGCCCGGGCACGCTCCGGTCTGATCACGAGCCCGCGACCTGTCTCGCGCGGAGAGAGGGCCGGGCCAACTCCTACACTGGGCACGAGAACGATGAAAGGGAAGAAGATGGGCATCGAACTGGAGGTTGTGCAGGATCACGACAGTGGCGACTGGAAAGTTCAAGACGAGACCGTGCTCAAGACCTTCCATCGATTTCAAGACGCCCGCGCCTATGCCAGAGGCGTTCTGCTTGACCGCGGGAAGGGATCAGTCGTGCTTTACACCCCGTCTGGGCGACCCCGCGAGAGACTCCAGGTTCGGCGCGCCGACGGTCACATGGTCGTTCACGCCGGCTGAGTCGAGTGGCGTGTCGCGGCGATCGCCGCTGACGGGCCTTCTCTTTTGCCAGTGATCCTCGCGATCGACCAGGGGACGACGGGGACCACCTGCCTCGTCTTCGACCCCGAGGGGGAGGTCGCCGGCCGCGCCTACTCGGAGTTCCAGCAGTTCTTCCCCCGGCCCGGATGGGTCGAGCACGACGCGAACGAGATCTGGGAGGTGACGCGGCGGGTGGCGGCCGAGGCGATCGCCGACGCCGGGATCGAGGGCCGGGAGCTGGAGGCGATCGGGATCACCAACCAGCGCGAGACCGTCGTCGCCTGGGACCCCGACAGCGGTGAGCCGGTCCACCGGGCCCTGGTCTGGCAGGACCGCCGCACCGCCGGCCGCTGCGAGGAGCTGCGCGCGGCCGGGCACGAGCCGCTGGTCCGCGAGCGCACCGGCCTCACCATCGACCCTTACTTCTCCGGGACCAAGATCGAGTGGCTGCTGCGGAACGCCGAGGGGGTGGAGCGGGCGGTCTTCGGGACGATCGACTCCTGGCTCCTCTTCAAGCTCACCGGGCAGCACCTGACCGACTACACGAATGCCTCGCGGACGATGCTGTTCGACATCCGCCGGCTGGAGTGGGATGCGGAGATCTGCGACCTGCTCGGCGTCGACCCGGGGCGGCTGCCGCAGCCGCGGCCCTCCTCGGGCGTTTTCGGCACCACGACCGAGTTCGGCGGCGAGGTGCCGGTTGCGGGCGTCGCCGGCGATCAGCAGGCGGCGCTCTTCGGCCAGGCCTGCCACCGCCCGGGGATGGCGAAGAACACCTACGGCACCGGCAGCTTCGTCCTCCTCAACAGCGGCCCGGAGCCGCCGGCGGTGCCCGACGGGCTGCTGGCGACGGTCGCCTGGGGGCTGGGCGAGGAGGTCGCCTACGCGCTGGAGGCCTCGATCTTCGTCACCGGGGCCGCGGTGCAGTGGCTGCGCGACGGGCTCGGGATCATCGCCGAGGCGGGGGAGAGCGAGGCGCTCGCCGCCTCGCTGGAGACCAACGACGGCGTCTACTTCGTCCCCGCCCTGACCGGGCTCGGCTCGCCCTACTGGGACCCCTACGCGCGCGGCACGATCATCGGCCTGACCCGCGGCAGCGGCCGCGCCCACCTGGCGCGGGCGGCGCTGGAGGCGATCGCCTACGAGACCGTCGACGCGGTCCGCGCCCAGGAGGCGGCATGCGGCGAGCGGCTGGAGCTGCTGCGGGCCGACGGCGGCGCCGTCGCCAACCGCTGGCTGATGCAGTTCCAAGCCGACGTCCTCGGTGTACCTGTCTCCGTGCCGGAGATCTCGGAGACGACCGCGCTCGGCGCCGCCTACCTGGCCGGCGTCGCGACCGGCGCCTGGACCGTGGAGCGGGTGGCGGAGATGTGGCGCGAGGCCGATCGCTACGAGCCGCGGATGGAGCCGGCCCGGCGCGAGGAGCTGCTGGCCGAGTGGGGCCGGGCGCTGGAGAGGTCGCGCGAATGGGCGAGATGAAGCCGCAGGTCTACAAGGACCCGCGCCCCGCCGAGTACTTCGACCAGTTCCACGCCGCCGCCCGCAAGGGGGTGGGGTGGACCTACACCTTCGCCCGCATCGTCCTCACCGTGCCCACCTGGCTGATCTGGCGGGTGCGCGCGATCGGCGTCGAGAACGTCCCCAAGAGCGGCCCCCTCGTCCTCGCCCCCAACCACTTCAGCCAGATGGACCACTTCTTCGTCGGCCTCTTCCTGCGGCGGAAGATCCGCTTCATGGCCAAATCCCAGCTCTTCGGTCCCCCGGTCCTCACCTACATCTACAAGCACGGCGGCGTCTTCCCGATCCGTCGCGGCCACCACGACGAGGAGGCCTTCGAGACCGTCCGCCAGCTCCTCGACCAAGGCGAAATGCTCCTCGTCTACGCCGAGGGCGGCCGCTCCCGCTCCCAGCAGCTGGGGGATCCGAAACCCGGCATCGGCCGCATCGCCCTCGAATCCGGCGTCCCGATCGTCCCGGTGGCGATCAAGGGCTCCGAGCGCGCCCGCCAGTGGAAGAAGCTCCGCTTCCCCAAGACCACAGTCCAGTTCGGCGAGCCGCTCGTCTTCCCGGCCGAGGACTCGCCGGGCCGCGAGCGCCAGATGGAGGTCGCGACCGAGGTCTTCGGGCGGGTGCGGGAGATGTACGAGGGGCTTCGTCGGGACTAGCTAGGCGGTCAACATGTCACCGTTGCCTGTTCGGCAAGGGTGAGAGTTGAGGTGGTCTGGAAGGCCGCTGTGCCACCGAGGGTCCACGAGAGGTCGTATTTCGTCCCTGCTGTTTCGGCCTGCATCCACTTCTGGTGGCCGAGGGAGGAGGCTTCGTAGAGCTGCGTCAGCGTTTTGCCTGCTTCCCCGCATTTCGGAGCGGTCATTTCCGCGATCAGGCCATTGCCGGAGAGTTCCATCGCGATGCCGTTGCAGGCGAATGAGGCAAAGCGCCCTTCTTTCGCTGTGATCAGGAATCCCGGCTTCCCTTTTTCGGGCTCGAGGAAGATGTTGTGGAACTGCATTTCGTTGGTTGTGATTGTTCCTTTCGGCTGCCCCGAGGAGGTACAGGTGAGGCTGGGGGAGATCGACGCGCACCCGTGCAGGGTCAGCTCGATACTGCCTGTTGTCGCCGTTTCATATCGACCGCTCCCGGTCAGGCTCGTGCATTCGAAAAGCGTACTTTCGGTCGTCCAGCTCGTCACCCCGGCGGCAACGGTGAACTGGAGGGGAAATTTGCCGCTTTGTGGATCGATGTCCCAGCCGCCTGCCGAAGCGGTCGCTGGGAGAGCAACTGCCCAGGCGACGAGCAGCACGGCCAGGAGTCGGGGACTTAGCGAAGCCATATCCATCTAGGGATGTAGCGGCGCCGAGAGCTTTAGTCAAGGAAATTAATTCGGCGAGTGCGCGCTCCTGCGCAGGGCACGAATCGACCTTACTCGTAGCGCTGCTCGATCCGGGCATAGAACTCAGGATCGTGACCCGGCGTGATCACCGCGTCGGGGAACTGAGAGCGGAAGAGGCGCAACTCCTGCAGGGAGCGGCGGAAGTTGTGGGCGTCGGCGGGGCGCGGCGGGCCCGGCAGCGATTTGTCGAGCTGGCCGAGCATGTACATCGCGTCGCCGCCGATCACGAAGTCGTTCTCCTTGAGGCGGGCGATCACCGACATGTGGCCGGCGCTGTGGCCCGGCGTGTAGGCGAGGTGGATCGAGCCGTCGCCGAAGAGGTCGAAGGTGCGGCCGAAGCTGGCGTAGGAGTCGACGATGTCGCGGTTGAAGTCGACCGTGCGGTACTCGAAGGCGTAGTCGAAGTGGGCGCGGCGGTAGCCGTTCAGCAGCGGGCTGGAGCCGTGGGCGGCCGCCTGCCACTCGGTCTCGCTGACGATGAAGGTCGAGCTCGGAAACTCGGAGATCGCCGAGGTGTGGTCGAGGTGGAGGTGGGTCATCACCACGACCGGAATCTCGCCCGGGTCGAGGCCACGCTCGCGCAGCTGCGAGGGGACGTCTTCGCCGGGGGCGAGCGTCGGCTTGCCGGAGCGGGCGGCGAGGGCGCCGAAGTTCTCCTTCGGGTCGCTGGCGATCGAGGGGTGCAACCCGGTGTCGACGAGGATCGCGCCGGCGCTCGGGTGGCGGAGGAGGAAGGCCGGCACCGGGACCACGTTTTCCTTCGATCCCAACAGCAGCGCTTTGAGCAGCTTGGCGGTGACGAGGTGGCCGCCGGGGTCGACCATCATCTCGCGGGCGAAGTCGACGTGGCCGGCGATCAGCGGCTCGACCGTGACCGTGGCCCCGCGGGTGCCGCCCGCGAGGGGCTCGTGCAGAGGGTGTGGTTCGACGCTGATGCCCATAACCAGGGCAATTTACGCGGGCCGGCTTGTCTATAGGCTGCGCCGCGATGGCTGAAAGCGACCGTTCGCGGATCTTCAGAGACGGTTTGCTCGAGGGGATGGTCTGCGCGGTGTCCGGCGCCGGCAGCGGGCTCGGGCGCGAGACGGCGCTGGAGCTGGCGCGTCTCGGCGCCACCGTCGTCGCCTGCGGCCGCCGCGAGGAGCCGTTGGCCGAGACCGCCGAGTTGGCCGACGGGCTGCCGGGCGCCTTCGAGCACGAGTGCCTCGACATCCGTGAGGAGGAGCCGGTCGGCCGCTTCTTCGACGGCCTGCTCGAGCGCCACGGCCGCCTCGACGTCCTCGTCAACAACGCCGGCGGCCAGTTCCTCAGCCCGGCCGAGGCGATCAGCCCGAAAGGGTTCAAGACGGTGATCGACCTCAACGTCCTCGGCACCTGGCTGATGACCCATGCCGCCGCGACCAAGGCCTTCATCCCGCAGGGCGGCGGCAAGGTGCTGAGCGTCACCCTCTCGCCCCACAACGGGATGCCGGGGATGGTCCACTCCGGCGCCGCCCGCGCCGCGGTCGAGAACATGATGCGGACGCTGGCCGTCGAGTGGGCCCGCTTCGGGGTCAAGACCGTCGCCCTTGCCGCCGGCCAGTTCGCGACCGAGACGCTGCTGACCAAGTATCCGCAGGTGGTCGTCGACAACCTCGAGCGCTCGATCCCGATCGGCCGCGCCGGCCGCCCCGAGGAGATGGCCTGGCTGGTCGCCTACCTTGCCTCGCCGGCGGGCGACTTCTACTCGGGGACGACGATCACGATCGACGGCGCCCGCGACAACTGGGCCGGTCCGTGGCCGCCGCAGGCGATCGCCGACGACGCGGGCACCCCGGTCGCCGAGGAGCGCCGGGCGAAGTAGGCCGGCCGCTAGCGCGGCTCGAGGACGACGAGCGGGATCTCGCGGCCCTTGCTGCGGGCGGCGTAGTCGTCGTAGCCGTGGTACCCCTCGACGGCGAGCGCCCAGAGGCGCTCGCGCTCCTCCGGGGTCGCCGTCCGGGCGTGGACCGGGATCTGCTCTCCCTGGACCTGCACGGTGGTGTCGGGGTTGGCCATCAGGTTGTGGTACCAGGCCGGATGCTTGGGGAAGCCGCCTTTGGAGGCGACGATGACCAGGTCCTCGCCGTCGCGCACGTAGAGCAACGGCGAGGTCCGCTTGGTGCCGCTCTTCGCCCCGACATGGTCGAGCAGGAGCATCTTGCCCGGCACCCCGGGAATGGTGTGGCCGAGGCGCCCACCCGTCCTCTTGTAGAGGAACGTGTGGGCGCCCATGAAGCGGCGCGTCAGGGGCCAGACGTGGTCCCCGAGGTCGAGGTAGCGCGGCGTGCGCCGCGCGCCCGACTGTGAGGTGGAGCTCAGGTGTACATCCCCCCGAACATGCCGCCGGTCACGTTCAGCACCTGACCGTGCATGTAGTTGGCGAGCGGCGAGCTGAGGAACAGCACTGGGCCGGAGGCCTCCTCCGGGGTCGCCGGGCGGCCGAGCGGGATGATCGCCGAGGCCATCGCCCGCATCTGCTCCGGGATGCCGAGCTCGATCTTCTCGCCGGTCGGCGAGGTCATCTCTTCGCCGGCCTCTTTGGCCGCGGTGAGGCGGGTTTCGACGAAGCCGAAGGCAACCGCGTTGACGTTGATCTTGAACTGACCCCACTCCTTGGCCAGGGTTTTCGTCAGCCCGACGACGCCCATCTTCGCGGCCGAGTAGTTGACCTGGCCGGCGTTGCCCATCATTCCCGAGGTCGAAGAGGTGTTGACGATCTTGCGGAAGACCTCTTTGCCCTCGGCGCGCTCGGCCTTTGCCGCCTCGCGCCAGGCCGGCGCCAGCGCCCGGGCGACCCGGAAGGGGACGATCGTGTGGATGTCGAGCATCGCCTGGAACTGCTCGTCGCTCATCTTGTGGGCGACGCCGTCCCAGGTGTAGCCGGCGTTGTTGATGCAGATGTCGACCGTGCCGAAGGCGTCGGTGGCGGCCTTGACCAGCTCGTCGGCGGCGCCCTCCTTGGTCAGGTCGCCGGCGTAGACCGCGGTCTCGCCGTCGATCTCGCTCGCGGTCTGCTGCGCGACGTCGGGGTCGAGGTCGTTGATCAGCACCTTCGCGCCCTCGGCGACGAACAGCTCCGCGGTGGCGCGTCCGATGCCGCGCGCCGAACCGGTGACGATCGCGGCTTTCCCATCCAGAAGTCCCATTACTACGCCTCTCCTTCGATCGGTGAAAAGTCGGGCGGGAGGGTACCGGGATCGGGATCGACTGGTTGACTGGCCAGTCGGGAGGAGGGAGCGGCGCTCAGTTGAGCCGCACGCCGCCGGCCTTGGTGACGGTCCAGTTGGGGTTGTGGGCGATCTCCCAGGGGTGGCCGTCGGGGTCGACGAAGACTCCGCTGTAGCCGCCCCAGAAGGTTTCGGCCGGCTCGCGGCCGATCCGCGCCCCGGCGGCCCGGGCCTCCTCGATCGCCTCGTCGACCTCTGCCGGGGAGGCGAAGTTGAGCGCCAGCGTGGTCCCGCCCCAGCCGCCGCCGTCGGTCACGGCGCTGTCCTCGGCCAGCCGCGCCCGGTCCCAGAGGGCGACGATCATCTCGCCGGCCTGGAAGAAGACGACGTCGTCGCCGGGCTCGGCGCCGGTCTGCCAGCCGAGCGCTTCGTAGAAGGCGCGGGAGCGGGCGAGGTCGCCGACGCCGAGGGTGATCAGGCTGACGCGCTGCTTCATATGTGGGGAATACCCGATGGCGCTCGGTCAAACAACCGGCAACATCGGGGCCGATGACAGTCCTGGTCGCATACGCCAGCAAACGCGGCTCCACCGCGGAGATCGCCGAGACCGTTGCCGCCACGCTGCGGCGCGAGGGTCTGGGCGTATGCCTGGAGCCGGCCGAGGAGGTGCGGAGCCTGGAGCCCTACGACGCCGTCGTCCTCGGCAGCGCCGTCTACATGAAGCGATGGCGCGGCGACGCCAGGCACTTCCTCAAGAAGCACCGCCGGGCCCTGCGGCAGCTGCCCTTCTGGGTCTTCAGCTCGGGGCCGGTGGGGAACCCCGAGCAGGACAACCCCGATTGGATCGAGCCGAAGAAGGTCATGGAGAAGGTCGAGGAGCTCGGCGGCCGTGGCCACGCCGTCTTCGGCGGCAGGGTGCCGGCGGAACCGCGCGGGATGATGGAGAAGGCGATGGCCGAGGGCGTTCCGGAGCAGTTCCGCGACCGCCGCGACTGGGACGAGATCCGCGCCTGGGCGCGGCAAATTGCGGCCGATCTTGCGCTAGTTCGCTCCTGAGCATCAAGTTTCGGCTTTGTTAGCCGATGCACATGTTTAATATGCGCGCGATGTCACTCGCCCCCGGACGCAAGCTCGTGCTCGGGCTGCTCGCGGTGATCGCCCTGGTTGTCCTGGTGATCCCGAGCGCCGCCACGCCTGCCCGCAAGATCGTCATCTACGGCTCCAACAAGGGGTCGACCCTGACCCTGAGCAAGAAGCACCACGGCAAGATCATCGTCGTTAAGGGCCGGATGGCCCACCAGCACCCGCGCGGCTGCCACTTCACCAAGGGCCACCGCAGGGCGGTCTGCCGGACCCGCGGCGTCCACCGGATCGAACTCCAGATGGGTCGCCGCGGCGACCTGGTCCGGGTCGCCGAGAAGATGCCCTTCCCCGTCGTCGTCTACCTGGGGCCCGGTTCGGACAAGTTCGTCGGCAACGCCGAGCGGGACTTCTGCTTCCCCGGCGGCTCCCGTCGCAACCGCTGCGTAGGGCGGGGCAACAACGACGTCTGCATCACCGGCAACCGCAACAGCGACTGCGTCGGCGGCGGCGGCAACGACTACTGCCGCCACGGCAACGGCAGCGACGGCTGCTGGGGAGGCCGCGGCAACGACATCTGCATCATGGGCCGAGGCCAGGACGGCTGCCACGGAGGCCCCGGCCGCGACCGCCTCTACGGAGGCCCAGGCGCCGACCAGCTCTACGGCGGCGCCGGCTGGGACTACTGCAACGGCCAACGCGGCTGGGGCAAATCCCACCGCTGCGACGCCGGCCCGAGACGCTAAACCGGCCGTTCTCCAAAGCTCGCAGCTTTGCGAGTCCCCTGGGCGATGAGCCGAGTTTCCAGCAAGATCGCCCGGTCGCCCGCGACCACAACCGGCTGAATCGCAGAAACATTCAGGTCTCTTGACTGCTCTGAGCTTCCCGCTGTATTGCTGCTGGCGCAATTAGAGGTCGGCGATCAGCGGACCTCGATCAAACGCCCGCGGGACGTATAAGACCTTCCGCGGAGCCGCAAAAGAGAGGTAAGAGATGAGCAAGAAGATGATGGTGCTCGCACTGGGGGTCGTCAGCGCAGCGTTCTTCGCTCTGCCGACGATGGCGTTCGCGGAGACCTTGCACCTCAGCGCCACGACCACTTTTAGTATCGCCTCGAGTGCTACCACAAACCTGACAACGACAGAAGGTCCCAGTATTTCATGTACGTCGACCACAGGCTCCGGTACCTTCAGTACTACGACAGGCGGTAGCATGAGTCTGCTCATCCATGGGTGCACCAGCGTGTTCCTCGCCTGCACGTCTGCCGGACAGAGTAGCGGTACAGTCGCAGCAAGCTTCAGTTTCGACCTGATCACAGTGAGTGCCGGTAGTGCCGGCATTCTGCTTACACCGTCCAGCAGTGAAGAAATCACAGGCCAAAAGGTCTTTAGTGAGTTCAGTTGCTCCGGGGTAACAATTCACACGTTCGGCAAAGGCCTAATCGGCACATTGAGTAGTACGCTTTGCAGCGGAAGTGTCAGTACGGCTACCGTCAGTTTCGCATCGAGTTCGGCCGGCCATCAGAACGACAAGACCTACACAGGAAATACGTTCGATTTGTCATCAGATCTCACGGCCAGTCATCCGACATTTTCCTTCGACGGCACCGCATCCCTCACCTTGGGAGCCGCCCGGACGGTGACCTGCACATAGCGCTGGCTTAACTACTGGAACGATCGGAGGGAGAGGCCGCATCCGCGGTCTCTTCCTCGGCGGCCGGACTGGCGAATGGTTCGAGCGCGGCTGCGGCAAGTCCCACCGCTGCGACGCCGGCCCGAGACGCTAAACAAGCGGTTCTCCATAGCTCGCAGGTTTGCGAGTCCCTGGGCGATGAGCCGAGTTTGCAGCAAGATCGCCCGGTCGCCCGTGCACACCCGGCTGAAGATCGCAGAAACATACAGGTCTCTTGACTGTTCAGATACACCTGCGTTAGTGCTGCTGACGCAATTCGAGGTCGGCGATCACTGACCTCGATCAACCGCCCCGCGGGTCCCATAAGACCATCCGCAGGGCCACAGAAAAGAGGCAAACATGAGCAAGAAGATGATGGTGCTCGCGCTGGCGGTCGTCGGCGCAGCGTTCTTTGCTCTGCCGGCGATGGCGTCTGCGGAGACCGCACATGTAAGCGCTGCTACCAGTTTCAGTATCGCGTCGAGTACTACCGGTAACCTGACATCAACAGAAGGCGGGAGCATTAGTTGCACGTCCACCACAGGCACCGGCACCTTCAGTACGACGACAGGGGGCAGCGCGAGTCTGATACTGCATGGCTGCAGCAGCGTGTTCCTGCCCTGCACCTCCGCCGGGCAGAGTAGCGGCACAATCGCGGCGAGTGCCAGTTTCGACCTGATCACAGTGAGTAATGGCAGTGCCGGCATTCTCCTTACACCGATTGGCCCCGAAGAAGTCACAGGTCAAAAAGTGTTCAGCGAGTTCAGTTGTTCAGGTTTCACAGTCAAGACGTTTGGCCCGGGAGTGATCGGCACACTCAGTAGTACGGTTTGCGGTAGCAGCACCAGTACTGCCACCCTGAGTTTCGTTTCGACCTCAGCAGGCCACCAGAGCGACAAGAGCTTGACAGGCGGTACGTTCGATCTGTCATCAGATCTCACCAAAAGTCACCCAACAGCATCACTCGATGGGACTGCAACCCTCAACCTGTCGGCCGCCCGGACGTTTATCTGCACATAAGCGGGGCGGAGGTATTTTCGGGGGAGGGGGCCGCAGATGCGGCCCCCTCCTGCGGCGATCATTCGCCCCTGCAGTCAGGGCTCGGGAAGCGACCGGGTAACTTCTTCACAGCCCGCAGGAATGCGAGTTCACGCGGTTGTCCCACGGCGCTTTCCAGGCAGATCGCTCGCTCGCTGACGAAATTGCGGTCCAGGCGACGGATCGTCGAACAGGCAATCTTGACTGGTCAGAGCGCCCTCCGTTAGAGATACCTGCCGTAAGCCGGGTTCGGCGGCCCAGTCAAGAACCGTCGAACCCAACCAATCACCCAGCGGGGGAGGCGATTGCTTCCCCTGCCTGGAAGTAAATAGAAAGGTAAAGCATGAGCAAGAAGATGATGGTGCTCGCACTGGCGGTCGTCAGCGCAGCGCTCTTCGCCCTGCCGGCGATGGCGTCTGCGGAGACCTTGCATGTCAGCGCTACCACCACCTTCAGTATCACCGGAAGTGGCGGAAACCTAACATCGACAGAAGGTCCGAGTATTTCGTGCACCTCGACCACAGGGTCGGGTACCTTCAGTACTACGACAGGCGGAAGCACGAGTCTGCTGTTCCATGGCTGCACCAGCGTGTTCCTTCCCTGCACCTCTGCGGGACAGAGTAGCGGCACAATCTCGGCAGCCGGCAGTTTCGACCTGATCACAGTCAGTCAGAACAGTGCGGGTATTCTGCTTACACCTTCTAGCGCTGAAGAAGTCACAGGCCAGAAAGTGTTCAGTGAGTTTAGTTGCTCCGGGGTCACAGTCCATACCTTTGGGCCTGGGGTGATTGGCACACTCAGTAGTACCATCTGCGGTGCCAGCATCACCACCGCGACCGCGAGTTTCGCTTCGACCTCAGCGGGTCATCAGACCGACAAGACCTACACAGGCAATACGTTTGACATGTCCTCGGATCTGACGGCAAGTCATCCGACAGCATCTCTCGACGGAACCGCCACCCTCAACCTGGCGGCTGCTCGAACGGTGACCTGCACATAAGCTCAGAGAGCTAAAGTAGGCACTAGAAGTATTAGGTAAAAAGGGGGCCGCGTGTGCGGCCCCCTTTTCGTCCTGGGAGCCAGGGCGCGGACGGTCAGCAAGGTGGCCTCGGTCCCGCCGTGGCGCGTTTTTGCGCGCGCTTGCTCAGCATATAGGTGATGTGCAGGGAAAAGTGGCCTTCCGCCACACGTTGGCGATAGCAAGAGCTTGCCAGGTGGGACGGTGTCTGGGTAAATATCGCGGCCTGCAGCATCATTCAGGGCAAGGCTCTGTGGGAAGAGCAGAATTCATCTAGAGGGAGAGAGTATGGTGGGGAACGCATTGGCATTGCGGCGTGTCATCGGCCTGTCTGTCTGCATAGTTACTCTAATTCTTTCGGTTTCGGCAACTACGGCTAGTGCCGAAACGGTGCCCCTCTCCCGTTTCGGTCCCGACGGAACCGATGCGACGCAGTTCGAGCGGCTCAGCTCCGTCGCTGTTGATCAGCAGAGCGGTTCGGTCTACGTTCTGGATGGCGCAGCAGAAGCGTTGCTCAAGTTCGGCCCCGGCGGAGAAGCCGTTGCATTTGGTGGGGCTAACCCTCAAATCTCCGGGAACCGGATCGAAGGGATCATCCCCTATACCGACCTGGCAACTACTTATCGGGCGGTGGCCCAGGTCGCCGTCGATCCCTCTAGCCATACGGTGTATGTCACGGAAGAACATGGGGTCCGGGCCTTCAATCCCGAAGGCGACCCTGTCGAATTCACCGCCGGACCGGGTGCTGGAACCAATGAACTGCCAGGCTTCGGCGAATTGTACGGTGTGGCCGTTGACGAAAATGGGTCCATTTACGCCATCGATGGGACCGGCAGCTTGAGCGTATTTGCCTCGACGGGCGCGCCGCTGACTACGGTAGCTGTAACTACCCCATTGAACCTTGCCGTAGGCGCAGGGGGCGTTGTCTATGTCGTCGCGGAAGGTGGCGAAGCGGTGCGATCATTAGTGCCGAGCAGCTTTCCCATAACGGAAGGCACTACCTACGCAGTGCAATCGTTCGTAAACTCAACGCTCTTCTACAGGATCGCCAGCATCACCGTGGATCCCAGCACGAGTCACGTCTATCTGCTGGAAAACGGCGACTCCATCAGCTACATCCGCGAGTATGACCAATCGGGAACTCTTGTCGGGTCGATCGGCGAACCGGGCACCGAGTCAGAAGAATTCGCCTTGCGCAAGTCTGCAATTGGGCTGGCTGTTCTGGGGACGCCTGCCGACATCGGCTCTGGCGAAGCCGTCAAGTTGTACGCCGGCGACATGGATGAAAGCACGGCCCAAGTCGTTCTCTTTGGAAGCAAGATCATTATTGGTGCTCCCAGCGTCTCGGATCTTCGGGTAACGGGCGTGACCGCCGATTCTGCTGTGCTGCAGGCCTCGGTCAACCCAGACACCGGAAACACCACCTACAGGTTCGAATACGGCCTTGAAGATTGTTCTATCGCTGAATGCATCAGCGTCCCAGCTGGGGGAGCTGAAATTGGCAGCGGGACCGAAGACATCGCGGTTTCCCAAACGCTCTCCGGCTTAAGCCCGGCGACGACTTACCACTACCGAATCGTGGCTGAAAACGAACTTGGCCCCCCGTCCGAAGCTACCGGGACCTTCAAAACTCAGGCGAACGGGCTCGGCTTCGAGTTGAGCGACAACCGTGTGTGGGAAATGGTCTCCCCGCCCGAAAAGCATGGAGGAGCTGTGATCGGCTCGCTGAACGGGCTGATCCAGGCAGCAGCTGACGGCAACGGGCTGAGCTACATGAGCAGGGGATCGATCGAACTGGACCCCGACGGGAATCGCAATTTCGAATCGTCCCAAATCGTCGCCAAACGGGTCGGGGGTGGCGAATGGCGCTCGAAAGACATCACGTCGGCGAATGACCGCTCGATTCCGCTCAGCGAAGGCCACCAGAGCGAATTTAAGCTCTTCAGCCCCGATCTGCGCGCAGGTATGCTCGAGCCGCGCGAAGGGGCACACCTGTCACCCCTTGCCACGGAACGAACCCCCTATCTTCGTGAAGAAGGAGAACCACCTCTTTACACTCCGCTGGTCACCGGAGCGGAAGGGATCGCCAACGTTCCGGTCGGACGCGAATTCGGCGGCAACTCAGACGCTGCCCTTGGTCCGGTCAGAATCACCGGTGCGAACCAGGACCTCAGTTACATCGTGCTCAGCTCCACCGTGTCCTTGATCGAAGACCCCAATGCTCCGGATGCTTTGTACCTGTGGCATGCGGGTGACCTCGAGCCGGTGAGCATTCTCCCGGACTCCGAAGGAGGGACGATGCCGGAGCCGGTGCAGCTCGGATCGGGCCCCGGCTCGGTTCGAAACGCCGTATCCGAAGACGGGTCCCGTGTTTTCTGGTCGCCTGGCAATTACGGCAGCGGTTCCAATTTGCTGGAAGGCCTTTACCTTCGCGCCACCTCGAGTGACGAGACTGTCCGGCTGGACACGGTCCAAGGTGGGACGGGAGAAGGCGAAGTACGGCCGCTCTTTCAAGGTGCGAACCCGAGCGGAACGATCGTCTACTTCTCGGACTCGCAGCGCCTGACGTCGGACGCCAGCCCGGCCGGGTTCGATCTGTATCGCTGTGAGATTCCTGCCGGCAATGCGGCCGGCGGCTGCTCCACGCTCACCAACCTCAGCGGTCCGGCGACCAGCGGTGGGGAAAGCGCTGAAGTCCTCTGGCTCGCTCAGGGCATCAGCGAAGCAGGCAGCAGGCTGTATTTCGTCGCCGAAGGGATATTGAGCGCGAACCAGAATGAATTTGGCGACGGCGCCGTTGCAGGTGAGCCAAACCTCTACTTCTGGGAGGAAGGCGCAGCTCCTCGCTTCGTCGCCACCCTTTCGAAAGAAGACGATCCTGACTGGGGCGGCAGGTTCAAGACGGCCTCCGAACTGAGCACGGGGGTAAGCCCCGACGGGCAGTACCTCGCATTCATGTCGCAGCGGGAGCTCACCGGACAGCCCAACGAGGACACGGTGACCGGCAAACCGGTCGAGCATGTCTTCGTCTACAACGCCGTTTCGGATGCGTTGCAGTGCGTCTCCTGCAATCCAACCGGCGCCGCCTCGCCAGGGCAAATCTCAGAAGGGTACGCGCAGCTCGTCGACTCGCGCAGGCAGTGGGAAGGCCACAGGATAAGCGGGGTACTGCCGCCGCCGACGGTCAACGATGGAGGCGGCCCGTCCCTTTACCGCTCGCGGATCGTGTTCGACAGCGGTCGAGTGTTCTTCCATGCGCTGGATGGCCTCGTCTCCGCGGATTCGAACAACCAGTGGGACGTGTACCAGTTTGAGCCACTCGGCTTGGGGACGTGCGCCGCCTCTTCCGGAGGCTCAGCCGTGACGCGATCGGGCGGTGGCTGCGTCAGCTTGGTCTCGTCCGGCAACGCGACCGAAGAATCTGCGTTCCTCGACGCCAGCGCGAGCGGCGACGACGCGTTCTTCCTCAGCTCGGCGCGGCTCTCGGTACTAGACCAGGACAACCAGCTGGATGTCTACGACGCCCGGGTCGGCGGAACGGCGCTCGAATCCCAACCGCCTTCCGAATGCGTGGGCGAAGCTTGTCGATCGAGTTCCACGTCCCCCGGATTTGGCGCTCCGAACAGCTCCAGCTTCGTGGGCAAGGGGAACCTCCATACGGGCAAGAAGTGCCCCAAGGGCAAAAAGAAGGTCCATAAGAACGGCAAGGTGCGCTGTGTGCCCCGCCACAAGAACAAGCACTCCAAGAGTCAGAAGCGCCACGGGCAAGGCCGCACGAAGGGGAGGGTGAGCCGATGACCAGGTTCGAGCCCTCCTCCCACCGACCTCTTCCCGTCAAGCAGAAAGCAAAGACTATGCGTTTTCACACTCTGAGACTGTTTCTGGCCGTTGCTGTTGTCTCCATGTTTGTCCTCCCGTTGTCGTCGGCGTCTGCGGCGCCCTCTCCGTGGTGGCAGATAGTCACCGGCAGCCATCCCACGAACATGTGGATTCCGAGCAACACCGTGCAGGAGGTCAAACCTGGCCCCGAAGGTGACATCCTTCTCTTGGAAGGAGTTCCGACGGCCTGCATGTTCTTCGAATTCTGCAGCTTCCTCGGATTTGAAAACGCCCAAACGGCCCAGCAGCTCCAAGAACAGTTAGAAGCGCCCGGCGCCTACGGCCCAGGCAACGTGATAGTCACCGAAGTTCCCCCGTCGAGCAAACGCTTCCTCGTCGAAAGCGTCGGAGAAGACGCTGGCAAAGCCGTCCCGTCTCTCACGTCTGTCTTCCCGGGTTCAAGCGCGAAAGTGCTCTCCGGCGGCAGCGGCCGACTGGTCGTCACGATCACCAATCTCGGAGATGCTCCAGTCGATGGGACGGCGAACCCCGTAACGATCACCGATGAACTGCCGGAGGGTGTGGTTGCAACGGGAGCTGAAGGGTTCGCCGGGGTCGAAAACTTCTCCGGGCCCGTCAACTGCTCGGTTGAAGGGGGTACCCTCGTCAACTGCACGTTCGAAGGGACTCTGCCTTCGTACGAAGCAATCGAAGTCGAAATCCCGGCTAGCTTGACCGGCGATCCTCCGGTCGCAGGGGAACCTGGGAAGGTGACCGTCGCCGGTGGCAACGCCAAACAGGCGACGGCAATACAGACCGTCAAGGTCAGCCCGGAAGCAACCCCGTTCGGGATCGACTACTTCGACGCCCAGAGCGAAGAAGAGGGAGGCGAACCGGCAAATCAGGCCGGGGGCCATCCGTTCCAGCTGACCACGACCCTCCAGTTCAACTCCAATGAGCTCAATGTCGGATCAACGCGTAAGGCCACCTCGATCCAGCAGCCGGCTCTGCCACGGAACCTGCGCTTCTCGCTTCCGGCGGGTCTGGTCGGAAATGCGACCGTCGGCGCCCGCTGCAACATCAAAGTGTTCTTCGAAGTGCAAACCCGGAATAGCTGTCCGCCGGAAACCGCCGTGGGCGTAGCTTCGGTGACCGTCATCGAACGTGCGTATCTAGGCTTGACGCGCATTGCGGTTCCGGTCTTCAATCTGCCGCCTGCCCCGGGGGAGCCGGCGCGCCTGGGTCTGGCCGTCAAAGGCGCCGCGGTCGTGATCGACACCGCCGTGGATCCGGACGACCAGTACCGGCTCATCGCGGAAGTCCGCAACGCCTCGCAGCTTGCCGACATCCTTGCCAGCACCGTGACCATCTGGGGGACGCCTGGCGATCCGAAGCACAACGCCTCGCGCGGCTGGAGCTGCACGAATCGGCTCGAAGGAGAAAACCTGCCTCCCTGCGAAGCGCTGAGTGGCTTGAGCCAGGTGCCGTTCCTGCGGCAGCCGGTCTCCTGCGTCACCCCCCTGGAGTTCGGCTTCCAGGTGGAACCGTGGAACGTGCCGATCGGCTCTGTGGTCGAGGAAGCCACTGCCGACAGCGGCACGATGAGCGGCTGCAATCAGGTTCCGTTCGAACCCAAAGTCGCCGTCCAGCCCGGCAATAGATCGGCTGGAGGGGCTAGCGGTCTCGATTTCCAGCTGACCATGCCGAACCACGGTCTCCTCGACGCAAGCTTCAAAGCTTCCGAAGGCCAGGCAAAGAAGGTGGAACTCAAACTCCCCGAGGGGGTCACGGTCAATCCCTCGCAGGGCGAAGGATTAGCGGCTTGCAGCCCGGCGGACTACGCCAGGGAGACTGCCCGATCTGCCCCTGGGGCCGGCTGTCCCAACGCTTCGAAGATCGGCAGCATCCAGGTGTCGACGCCGCTGATCGACGAGGAAGTCAAAGGCTCTCTGTATATAGCCAAGCCTTACGAAAACCCGTTCAACTCGCTGCTGGCCGTCTACATGGTGGCGAAGGCACCGGAACGGGGCATCCTCGTCAAACAGGCCGGCAAAGTCGCGCTCGATCCCAATACCGGCCAGATCGTCACCACCTTCGACGATCTGCCGCAGGTCCCGTTCGACAACTTCGAAGTGAATCTCTTCGAAGGAGACCGGGCGCCGCTGGTGATGCCGTCGCAGTGCGGCACCTACCCGATCGAAACGACGTTCTACCCGTGGAACGCGGTGGACCCGGACAACCCGGCGCCGAACGAGATCGTCACCAAAACGAGTTCGTTCACCGTCGACCAGGGGTGCCCGAGTGGGCCGCCCTCGTTCAACCCGGACTTCGTCGCCGGCACGGCCGATAACTCGGCCGGCAGCTACTCGCAGTTCAACCTGCGACTGACGCGGGAAGACAACGAACAGGAGATCAAGACGTTCGCGATGAAGCTGCCGAAGGGCATTATCGGCAAGGTGGCCGGGATCCCGTTCTGCCCGGACTCCGGCATCGCTCAGGCGCAGGCCCGGACCGGCCCGAACGGCGGCCAGGAAGAGCTCGACAACCCGAGCTGCCCCGCGGCGTCGCAACTAGGGCGCGTGGTGGCCGGCGCGGGGGTGGGCCCCAGCCTCTCCTACACCCAGGGCAAGGTCTACCTGGCCGGCCCGTTCAACGGCCACAAGCTCTCGATCGTGACCATCGTCCCCGCCAAGGTCGGCCCCTTCGACCTCGGCAACGTGGTTGTCCACGAGGGCCTGGCCGTCGATCCCAACACCGCTGAAGTCTCGCTCGACAAAGCTGGTGCCGCGGACTTCCCCCGCATCCTGCAGGGGATCCAGGTCCGGTTGCGCGACATCCGCGTCTTCGTCGACAGGCCCGAATTCATCCTCAACCCGACCAGCTGCGAACGGATGGCCGTCGATGCGACGGTGATCGGGACCGGCTCCAGCGTCAACGTCAGCTCGCCCTTCCAGGCGGCGGATTGCGCCAGCCTCGGCCTCAAGCCGAAGCTCTCGATCCAGCTCCTCGGTGGGACGAAGAGGACCGCCACCCCGCGCCTGAAGGCGGTTCTCACCGCCCGCAAAGGCGATGCGAACATCGGCCGCGCCCAGGTCACCCTGCCGCGGTCGGAGTTCCTCGAACAGGGCCACATCCGCACCGTCTGCACGCGGGTGCAGTTCAACGCCGGCGGCGGCAACGGGGAACAGTGCCCCAAGGGCTCCGTCTACGGCAAGGCCAAGGCGACCTCGCCGTTGCTCGACGAAACGTTGAGCGGGCCGGTGTACCTGCGCTCCTCCGAACACGAACTACCGGACCTGGTGGCGGCGCTGCACTCGCCCAGGGTCGACGTCAACCTGGTCGGCCGGATCGACTCGGTCAACGGCGGCATCCGCACCACCTTCGAAGGGGTGCCCGACGCGCCGGTGACCAAGTTCACCCTGGAGATGCAGGGCGGCAAGAAGGGCCTGATCGTCAACAGCACCAACATCTGCAAGGGCAAGCACAAGGCCAAGGTCAACCTCAAGGGCCAGAACGGTCGGACCTACGAGTTCCAGCCCGCCGTCAAGGCCCAGTGCGGCGGCAAGAAGAAGGGCGGAAAGGGAAAGCAGCGCTAGCTGCTTGCCGGCCCAGGCTCCTCGCCGGAGGAAGGCGGGGAGCCACCCTTGAGAGTGTGAAGTTCGAAAGCTGAGCGAATCAGAGTTTCAACTCTTCTGGTCAGCGCCGCCTGCGCCTCTCCGACCGGATCGGTGAGAACCGACCCCTGATCCTCTTCGGGGGCACCGACCTGCACCCCGATCTCGTGCAGGAGTCCGAAGGGGTGGTCCTGCACCAGGCGCTGGCGATTGAAGGCGTAGCGAAGGTTCCGGGTGACGATGCTGCCCGCCCCGGTGACCGCCGCGGCCGGGCCGATCGGGTCTCCCAGGGCGACGGCGCTGGCGCCGATCAAGGCGTTCCAGAAGAAGCGAATGCGGTTTTCGCTCAACGACGCCTCAAGATCCGCCAGGCTCGGCTCGATCCGATTCGCAACCACGGCTCGGGCCTCCTCCGCGGCGGCGACAGGAGAGTCCGCTTGCATCGCCGCCGCCAGGTCGATCAGCGCCGCACGAAAGCGACCCATCAGGGGCCGGTTCTTGTGCCGGAAGGCAAGGATGTCTTCGACGCTGCAACCGGTGCCGACCCGAACCCCCTGTGCCGCCGCCTGGATCAGGATGCCCTCCGTCGCGGGTGCCTCCTTGTCGACCGCAGGAAGGGCGGCGGCCTTGGCCGCGAGTGGGTCCAGGGCGACCGGAGGCGTGCCCCTTTCGGCGGCCAGCGAAAGCAAGTCTTTGACCATCTCCATCAGCTCGTTGACGGCGGCCTCCACCGCGCCCTCGGCAAGTTTTGCGGCGAAATCCGCATGGCTGTTTTCCCCCACGATCTCTTCCCACGGCAGTTCGGTCCATTCTGCGACAACCTCATCCGCGGTTTGCTCTTCGATCTCTCCGGTCGTCGGGGACTTGACGGTGATCAGTCCCTCCGCGACAAGTTCTCGCCAGACTTCGGCCGCCGGCGAATCGTCGTCGGAGTAGCGATCCCCCATGTGCAGGTCGAGCCCGTCCCAGACCAGAAGCATGGAAAGGAGCTGCTCGGTCTCGGGCCAGCTCGAACCCGGAAGGATCAAGGCGCGGGCTACCTCGGTCAGCGTCGGGCCTCTTTCGGTACGGGCCGGGTCAAGTGCCTCAGGATATCGGCGCGAAGCCGCCTCGTGGCTGGCCTACAGCCCCATCGTCTTGCCGACGATCTCCTTCATGATCTCGTCGGTGCCGCCGCCGATCGGGCCGAGGCGGGCGTCGCGGACGGCTCGCTCGATGCCGTACTCGCGCATGTAGCCGTAGCCGCCGTGGATCTGGAGGGACTGGTCGGCGATCTCCAGGACGGCGCGCTGGGTGAGCAGCTTCGCGATCGAGACCTCCTGGATGCAGTCGTGGCCCTCGTGGAAGAGGCGCAGGGCGTTGTAGGTGAGGGCGCGGCTGGCCTCGGCCTTGGTCGCCATCTCGGCGACCTGGTGGCGGATCGCCTGGAACTTGCCGATCGGGCGGCCGAAGGCTTCGCGGTCGAGGGCGTATTCGACGGAGCGCTCGATCAGGCGCTGCATCGCGCCGACGGCGCCGATCGCCATCAGCAGCCGCTCCCAGGCGAAGTTGAACATGATCAGTTTG
>Ga0164301_10000022_pt1 | contig 41303 bp, 42 predicted proteins | sample Whisoiple_231_MG_FD_109711 | JGI IMG/M metagenome (GOLD analysis project Ga0164301, IMG submission 109711) | Unamended control soil microbial communities from upstate New York, USA - Whitman soil sample_231_MG | ecosystem: Environmental > Terrestrial > Soil > Agricultural land ... | reverse complement strand
CTCGCCCCGGCCGAGGTGATCAAAAAACTGATGATGATGGGCGAGATGGCGACCCTGACGCAGACCCTCACCGACGACTCGGTGAAGGCGATCGCCGACGAGTACGACCGCAAGGTCGAGATCCTCCACGCCGCCGACGAGGAGCCCGAGGAGCCGCAGTTCTCCGACGCCGACGAGGACCTGGTCGACCGCCCGCCGGTGGTGACGATCATGGGTCACGTAGACCACGGCAAGACCTCGCTGCTGGACGCGATCCGCGAGACCGAGGTGGCCGCCGGCGAGGCCGGCGGCATCACCCAGCACATCGGCGCCTACCAGGTCCACCACGACGAGAAGACGATCACCTTCCTCGACACCCCGGGCCACGCGGCCTTCACCGCGATGCGCGCCCGCGGCGCCAAGGTCACCGACGTGGTCGTCGTGGTCGTCGCCGCCGACGACGGCGTCATGCCGCAGACCAAGGAGGCGATCGACCACGCCCGCGCCGCCGACGTGCCGATGCTGATCGCCGTCAACAAGATCGACAAAGAGGGCGCCAACCCCGAAAAAGTCCGCGGCGAGCTCGCCCAGATGGAAATCAGCCCCGAGGAGTGGGGCGGCGACACGGTCTTCTGCGAGGTCTCGGCGAAGACCAAGGAAGGCCTCGACAACCTGCTCGACATGATTCTTCTTGTCACCGAGCTGGAGGAGCTGACCGCCAACCCGAACACGACCGCCTCCGGCCACGTGATCGAGTCCCAGCTCGACCCCGGCCGCGGCCCGGTCGTCACCGTTCTGGTCGCGCGCGGCACCCTCCGCGTCGGCGACTCATTGGTCGCCGGCCCCCAGTGGGGGCGGGTGCGGGCGATGCAGGACTTCACCGGCAAGGCCGTGTCCGAGGCGGTGCCCGGGATGCCGGTCGAGGTGCTCGGCTTCGACGGGGTCGCCGACGCCGGCGAGTTCGTGCAGACGGTCGACGGCGACCGCCAGGCCCGCCAGATGGCGGGAGAGCGCGCCCACCGGCTCAAAACCGAGGCGCTGGCCCGCCGCCAGGGCCGCAAGGTCAGCCTCGACGAGGTCTTCGCCCGCGCCCAGGAGGGCGAAATCAAGGAGCTCAACATCGTCCTCAAGGCCGACGTTGCCGGCTCCCTGGAGGCGCTGCAGGACGAGCTTGCGAAGGTGCCGCAGGAACGGGTGGCGATGAACATCATCCACTCGCAGACCGGCGGCATCAACGAGTCCGACGTGATGCTGGCCTCGGCCTCCGACGCGATCATCATCGGCTTCAACGTGCGGCCTCTGCTCGACGCCAAACGCGCCGCCACCCGCGAGGGCGTCGACGTCCGCACCTACTCGGTCATCTACAAAATCACCGAAGACCTGCGCAACGCGATGGAGGGGCTGCTCGACGCGCTGGAGGTTGAGGAGACGATCGGCGAGGCCCTGGTCAAACAGACCTTCAAAGCCTCCAAAGTCGGCCGCATCGCCGGCTGCATCGTCGCCGAGGGCAAAGCGGTCCGCACCGCAAGCGTCCGCCTGATCCGCGAGGGCACGGTCATCTGGACCGGCCAGCTCGGTTCCCTGCGCCGTTTCAAAGACAACGTCCAGGAAGTCGACGAGGGCCAGGAGTGCGGCATCGTCCTCGACGGGTACGCCGACGTCAAGGAGGACGACGTGCTCGAGTTCTTCCAGACGAAACAGGTCGAGCAGACCCTGGAGTAGCATGGCCGGCTCCCGCATGCGGCGCATCAACGAGGTGCTTCGCGAGGTCGTCGGGGCGGCAATTTCCACCGAATTGAGCGATCCTCGTATCGGCTTTGTGACCGTGACCTCCGTCGAGACCAGCCCCGATCTGCGCACCGCCAAGGTGTTCGTCAGCGTGCTCGGGAGCGAGGAGGAGCGGGAGGCGACGCTGGAGGGGCTGCGCTCCTCCCACGGCCCGATCCAGTCCCGCATCGCGGCCGAGACGCGGATGAAGCGGACCCCGACCCTGACCTTCCACTACGACGACACGATCGAGCAGGGCGTGAGGATCTCCGAACTGCTCGAGGAGGGCGAGGAGTGAGCTCGGTCCCGGAGATCGCGACCACCGATCTCGAGCGGGTCGCCTCGGAGCTGCGCTCCCGCGATCGCTTCCTCCTCACCGCCCACGAGGGTCCCGACGGCGACGCCCTCGGTTCCCTGCTCGGCCTGCACAAAGTCCTGACCCAGCTCGGCAAGGACTCGGTGATGTTCATGGCGGCGAAGGAGTTCCCGCTGCCGATCGAGTACCGCTTCCTGCCGCTGGAGGAGGTCTTCCACGAGGCACCGGCGGACATGGCCGACCGCACCGTGATCTTCCTCGACTGCGGCAACATCGACCGGATGCCGGTCGATTGGCTGACCGACGGCGGCAACGATGTGATCAACATCGATCACCACCACGACAACACCTGCTTCGGCGACATCAATCTCGTCGAGACCAGCGCCAGCTGCACCGCGGAGATCGTCTACGACCTGGCCCGCCTGCTGGGGGCGAAGATCACCCCCGAGATCGCCTCGGCCCTCTACGTCGGCCTGATCACCGACACCGGCAAGTTCATGTACGAGAACACCAATGCGCACACCCACCGGGTCGCCGCCGACCTGATCGAAGCCGGGGTCGACGTCGACGACACCTACCGGCGCCTCTACGAGAACGTGCCGATCGAGAAGCTGCGGCTCGTCTCCCGCGCCCTTGACGGGATCTCCAGCTACTGCGACGGGACCTTGGCCATCAGCTACATCACCACCGCCGACTACGAGGCCACCGGGGCGGGGGAGGAGATGACCGAGGGCCTGATCGACCACCTGCGCTCGATCGACGGCGTCAAGGTCGCCGCCGTGATCCGCGATCTCGGCAACCGCGGCCGGGCCGCCCGCAAGGTCAGCCTGCGCTCCAGCGCCGGCGAGGTCGACGTCTCCGCGATCGCCCGCATCAACGGCGGCGGTGGCCATAAGCGCGCGGCCGGTTTCTCCACCGATCTGGAGTACGAGCAGCTGGTCGAGTTCCTGGCCGCAGAGGTCTCCGCCCAGCTCGGTTCCTGACGATGGCGGGCGACGCCGGAACTCTGCTGCTCTGCGACAAGCCCGCCGGCGTCACCTCCCACGACGTCGTCGCGATGGTGCGCCGCGAACGCGGCGCCAAGGCCGGCCACGCCGGCACCCTCGACCCGTTTGCCACCGGGCTGCTGCTGGTCCTGCTCGGCCGCGCCACCCGCCTGCAGCGCTTCCTGGTCGGCCTGCCGAAGACCTACCTCGCGACCGCGCGGCTCGGCTGGCGGTCGAGCACCGGTGACCCCGACGGCGAGCTGACCGAGACCGGCCGCGTCCCGGCCTCCCTCGAGCTGCCGACCGGGACCGTGCGCCAGCGGGTGCCGATGACCTCGGCGGTGCGGGTCGGGGGAGAGCGGCTCTACAAGAAGGCCCACCGCGGCGAGGTGGTGGAGACGCCGGAGCGCGACGTCGAGGTCCACCGCGCCGAGCTCCTCTCCAGCGACGGGGAGTACGCCCACTACGAGATCGAGTGCTCGGCCGGGACCTACGTCCGCACCCTGGTCGAGACGCTCGGAGACGCCTACTGCTCCAGCCTCAGGCGTACCGCGATCGGCCCTTTCCGGGTCGAGGACGCCGGCGATGAGGTCCCCGCCGCGCGGGTCGCGGAGCTGGTCCCGGCCGTGGCGGAGGCGCTGCGGTGAGCATCGCGGTCACCTCGCTGCCAGACGCCGAGCCGCGGCCGCGCAAGGTCGCGATCGGCACCTTCGACGGCGTCCACCTCGGCCACCAGGCGGTGATCGACGGCGCCGACACCGTCCTCACCTTCGATCCGCACCCGCTCGAGGTTCTGCACCCGGCGGCGACGCCGAAACTGATCATGCCCTTCGGGGTCAAGCGCGACGTGATCGAGGGGCTGGGGGTTCAGGAGCTCGTCGTCATTCCCTTCGACCGCGAGGTCGCCCAGCAGAGCGCCGAGGACTTCGTCTCCCACGTCCTGGCGGAGACCCTCAACGCCAAGCAGGTCTCGGTCGGTGAGAACTTCCGCTTCGGCGCTAAAGCCAAAGGCGACCCGGCGATGCTCGAAGCGCACGAGGAGTTCGAGACCCGGGTGGTGCCGCTGGTCGAGGTCGACGGTGAGATCGTCTCCTCGACCCGGATTCGCGCCCTGGTCGCGGCCGGCGACATGGAGGGCGCGCGTCACTGCCTCGGCGCCCCCTTCATGGTCGAGGGAACCGTCGTCAAGGGCGACCAGCGCGGTCGCGAGCTCGGCTTTCCGACCGCCAACCTGGTCCCCGACGACCGCCTCGCGATTCCCGGCCACGGGGTCTACGCCGCCTTCGCCAACGGCGTCCCGGCGGCCGTCAACGTCGGCGTTCGTCCCACTTTCGCCAGCGGCCGCGGCGTCCTGATCGAGACTTACCTGATCGACCGCGACGAAGACCTCTACGGCAAGACCCTGCGCGTCGCTTTCGTCGAGCGACTGCGCGGCGAGCACGCCTACTCCGACGTCGACGAGCTCGTCGCCCAGATGCATCGCGACGTGAACGACGCGCGAAGGGTCTGCGCGGGGTTCACGAATCCCTAGGAGGCCTGGAAAGCTTCCTCGTCCTCGGGGAGTACCGAGTACTCGAGAACAATCGATACTTGCCAGTCGCTTCTGACCCCGAGGGCTTTCATCGCAGCGACCTGGTTCGCGTAGGAGACCAAGGCGTACGACTCTCCAGCAGCAGTGCCAAAGGTCGCTGGCAACGTGTCGATATAGCCGACTGACGCGTGTCTGCGTCCGTCAGCCTTGACCTTCGGGTATTCAATATGGAGCTCGATGTTGTCGGTTCTCGCCGGTGGAAGCTTGACCGGGTGGCGGAACGACCCCCGTTCTTCGAGGGTTTTGAAGCTGAGGGTCTGCTTCGGTTCGAGGTGGCGGACAAACCCGTCGAGCGGTCGCTTGTTGAACTCGGGGATCTCGGTGTAGTCATCGAGGCAGAAGATCGTCATCGGCTTTGACTCCGCCAGGCCCTTTATGTAGGCGGTCTCTTCTTTGAAGCGCTTCTGGACTTCGGGGTCGAGCAGGTTGAAGCCGAACCTCTGGTCGAAGACGATGCCCGAAGGACGAGCCAGGTCCATCAAGCGGGAAGCGAGATTTAGTGGTCGCCCGGAGTAGTCCAAAGCCTTTTTCCGGGTGGTTAGCGCGGTTGCCGAGCCCCGAGCCAGCCCAATTCCGAGCTTGGTGGGGACATCGAAATTGATCATTTCGTCGCCGTCGCAAAGGCTTCCGAAGGTCTCGACGAGTCGAAGGCTTCGATCCACCGCAGAACGTACGACCTTCTCCAGCGTGTTGCGGTTGTAATCCAGCAAAATCAGCAGCCCGTCGCCCGTCGGCTTGAAGAACTGCGCGTCGGGAAAGAATTCGTCAATAATTTTGAGGTAGACGGTCTTCAGAAACTCTGCGGTATCGGTCGACTCCGCGATGCCAGCGAAAGACGAAAATCCTCTGACATCCAAAAAGACCACCACCACGCGGGTCGATTGTCCCTCGGCCTCATGCAGCAGTTTCAGGAGTTCTCGATGCATACCGGTGGAGTCTTTCATCGTTGCTCCTATGAAGTCCGTAGCCCTTGCGCCTGTGCTAGCTTCCAGCGGCCGTCGCGCTGAATCGCGCGGCGTTTTTGCGAGATGACCCTGACCAAAGAGAAAAAGAGCGAGCTGATCGGCAAGTACGGCCGCGGCGACAAGGACACCGGCTCGGCCGAGGTCCAGATCGCGCTGATGACCGAGCGGATCAACGAACTCACCGAGCACCTGCGCTCCCACGCCAAGGACCACCACTCGCGGCGCGGTCTGCTGATGCTCGTCGGTAAGCGCCGCCGGATGCTGCGCTACCTGGAGAAGACCGACCTGGAGCGCTACCGCGCCCTGGTCAAAGAACTCGGCCTGCGGCGATGATCGCCGTCGGGGAGCAAGCCCCCGACTTCACCCTGCGGGACCAGGACGGCGAAAAGGTCTCGCTCGCCGACTACCGCGGCCGCAAGGTCCTGCTGGTCTTCTATCCGGGGGACTTCAGCCCGGTCTGCGGTGACCAGCTCTCGATCTACCAGGAGGTCAAGCCGGAGATCGAAGCGAAGGGCGTCGAGCTGCTCGGCATCAGCGTCGACAGCTTCTTCGCCCACAAGGCCTTCCAGGAGAAGCTCGGCATCGACACCCGGCTGCTCTCCGACTTCGAGCCGAAGGGCGAGGTCGCCCGCGCCTACGGCTCCTACGTCGAGAAGATGGGCTTCGCCAACCGCACCCTGGTCCTCGTCGACGAGGACGGCACCGTCGCCTGGGCCCACGAAGCCGACAATCCCGGCGAGATCCCCGGCGCCAACCTGATCTTCGACGCGCTCGCCTAGCCCGATGGGCGACTTGAGCAGCGCCCCGGTCCCGGCCGTCGGGTCAGATGACCACGTCCGCGGCGAGGGGGAGGAGGGGCTGATCGTCTACGCCGACCTCGGCTGCCCGCGCTGCGCCGCCACCTGGAAGGAGCTGACCGGGCGGCCGGGGCGGCTCGCTTTTCGCCACTTCCCGGTTGCCAGCAAGCATCCGCGCTCTCCCGCGCTGCACGCGGCCGCCGAGGCCGCCGGGTCGCAGAGGCGCTTCTTCGAGATGGTCGACTCCCTCTACGCCGACCGCGGCCGGGTCGACGACCCGCACCTGTGGCGACGGGCGGAGGAGTTCGGACTCGACCTCGATCGCTTCGAGGCGGATCGGCGCTCGGAGCAGAGCGAGAACCGCGTCAGGCGCGACTTCCGCGCCGGCATCCGCGCCGGGGTGACCAGCACGCCGGCGCTTTTCGACCTCGCCGGGGCACGGCTGGGCTAGCGCTTCGGCCGGACCGTCGCGACCGTCAAGCCGCTCTCGTTGCCGGCGTCGTCGGTGGCGGAGACCGTGATCTTGGCGACGACGTGGCGGCCGTGGGCGTAGGAGCGGGCGGCGGCTTCGCGCGCCTTCGCCGGCACGCGGAGGACGAGAGTTGCCTTTCCGCCCTTGGCGACCCGCTTGCGGGCGGAGTAGATCCCCCAGACGATGTTGCGGTCGCCGGCGATGTCGATCTGCCCGGAGGCGAAGGCCAGGGCGTCCTCGTTGGAGCGCAGGCGGACGGCGACCCGCCCGCTGGCGAGGAAGTCCTGGCGCAGGCGGTAGGTCAGGTGGGTGCGCGGAGGGATTCGATCGCAGTTCGCATGCCGGCGGGGGTCCTGCGGGCAGCGGTCCTGGGTCTTGTCCCCGTAGCCGTCGCGATCGCGGTCCCGCTCGATGGTGGCGTTGAAGAGCAACTCGACGTCCTCCGTGCCTGAGGGGGTCGGGTCGAGCATCCCCTCGGTCAAGCTCGGGCTCCATCTTGCCGCTCCAGACCCTTCGCCCTCCGAGTGCGCGATCGGGGCGCTCGCTTCGCCGCTGCCGTTGCCGAGCACGTGAGCATCCAGAGCGACGAAGTCCCGGGCGTCGATCGGGAGGCGGGCGGCGAAGAGGTGGACGCCGGGAGCGCTCAGCGGCAGGTCGACGAAGGGGGTGCCGGGCCCAGCCCGCAGCTGGGTCGAGGCGACCCCCAAGGTCCGCAGCCGCAGCTTGACGCTGGCGGTTGCCGGGGTCGCCGGACCGCTGGACACCCGCCAGGCGGTGATGACGCCCGGTCCGTCGTGTTCCGTCAGGCCGCCGACCGCCTGGTGGTCCTCGGGCAGGATCAGCTGTTGGTAGGTGCAGGACGCTTCCGCCGCCGCGGAGGTCGTGCAGATGCCGCTGTTGGGCGTCGCCTGGAGGTTGCTGCCGATCGTCAGGGCGGATGCGCTCGTCGCGCTCGTCGCCACGAGCACGAGGCCGATCGCCGCAGCCCCCCAGAAAGTACCCCTCCTTCCGAGCATCGCGCCTACCTTAGGGGTCTGTACTCTCTTATGCGACAGAGAACGAGAGTTCTGAATGCAAATGGCCGCCAACCGGGTGGCCGGAGGTAAAAAACTCAATGAGCATGTTTGACGTTACCCGCGTTTCGGCGGACATCGGCGACAGCCAGATTTCCTTCGAGACCGGAAAACTCGCGAAGCAGGCGGGTGGCGCGGTCGTGGTCCAGGCCGGCGACACCATGGTCCTCTGCACCGCCACCGTCGGCAGCTTGCGCGACGTGGACTTCCTTCCCCTCACCGTCGACATCGAGGAGCGGATGTACGCCGCGGGCAAAATCCCCGGCTCGTTCTTCCGTCGCGAGGGCAAATCGAGCGAGAAGGCGACGCTCACCGCGCGGATGATCGACCGCCCGATCCGCCCGCTCTTCCCCAAGGGCTGGCACTACGAGACCCAGCTGGTCGCGATCCCGATGTCGGTCGACGGGGTCAACCCGTACGACATCCTGGCGATGAACGGCGCCTCCGCGGCGCTGGCGATCTCGCCGGTCCCGGTCGCCGCCCACGTCGGCGCCGTCCGCATCGGCAAGCTCGACGGCGACTTCGTCGTCAACCCCGACGAGGAGAGCCACGAGGAGCTCGAACTCGACCTGATCGTCGCCGGCACCGACGAGGCGATCCTGATGGTCGAGGCCGGCGCCAGCGGCGTCACCGAGGCCGAGATCCTCGACGCCCTCGACATCGCCCACGCCGAGATCAAGAAGCTCTGTGCCGTGATGGAGGAGTTGCAGCAGAAGGTCGGCAAGGACAAGATCCAGGTCGAGGCGAAGCAGATCGACGAGGGCCTGCTCTCCGAGATCCGCTCTTCCCACGGCCAGGCGCTGGTCGACGCGATCGCGACCGAGGGCAAGCTCGAGCGCTACGAGGCGATCGACAAAGTCAAGGACGAGGTCGTCGGCCACTACGCCGCAGCGCACGAGGAGGGCGAGGTCGACGACGAGCGCGTCGGCGAAGTCAAGGCCGCGATCGATGCGATCGAGAAGGACACGATCCGCAAGGCGATCGCCGTTGACAAGAAGCGCCCCGACGGCCGCGCCCAGGACGAGATCCGCCCGATCGAGACCGAGGTCGACCTCTCCCCGCGCGTGCACGGCTCGGCGCTCTTCACCCGCGGCGAGACCCAGATCCTCTCCAACGTGGCCCTGGGCACGACCCGGATGGACATGCGGATCGACACCCTCGGCCTGCAGACCACGAAACGGTTCTGGCACCACTACAACTTCCCGCCCTTCTCGGTCGGGGAGGCGGGCTTCATGCGCGGTCCGAAGCGCCGTGACATCGGCCACGGCGCCCTCGCCGAGCGCGCCCTGGTGGCGACGATCCCCGACGAAGAGTCGTTCCCTTACGTGATCCGGGTGGTCTCCGAGACCCTCGAGTCCAACGGGTCCTCCTCGATGGGCTCGGTCTGCGCCTCCTCGATGGCTCTGCAGGCGGCGGGCGTCCCGGTCACCGCGCCGGTCGCCGGCGTCGCCATGGGCCTGATCAAGGAGGGCGACGACTACATCGTCCTCACCGACATCGCCGGCGTCGAGGACCACCTCGGCGACATGGACTTCAAGGTCGCCGGCACCTCGGAGGGCATCACCGCCCTGCAGATGGACATCAAGATCACCGGCGTCACCTTCGACATCCTCCGGGACGCGCTGGAGCAGGCCAACAAGGGCCGCCAGTTCATCCTCGGCAAGATGGCCGAGGCGATCGACGGCGCCCGGGAGAAGCTCTCCCAGCACGCCCCGGCGATCGAGTCGATCAAAATCGACCCGGAGAAGATCGGGGCGGTCATCGGCAAAGGCGGCGAAACGATCCGCGCCCTCTGCGAGGAGTTCGAAGCCGAGATCGACGTCGAGGACGACGGCACGGTGCGGATCTACGCGCCGACCGGCGACCTGGTCGACGGCTGCGTCGCCCGGATCAACTCGATGACCAAGGAGGCCGAGATCGGCGATCGCTACGACTCCGCCAAAGTCGTCAAGACGACGACCTTCGGCGCCTTCGTCGAGCTGGTCAAGGGCACCGACGGCCTGCTTCACATCTCCAACGTGAAGCCGGGCGAGCGGGTCGACTCCGTCGACGACGTGCTCAAAGCCGGCGAGGAGATCGACGTCACCGTGGTCGAGGTCGACAAGGAGCGCGGCCGGATCGGCCTGCGCCTCTCCGACGACCCCTCCGTCGCCGGCAAATCGCCCGAGGAGCTGGCTTCGGTCGGCTCCGGCGACGGTGGCCGCCGCAACGGCGGCGACCGTGGCGGACGTGGCGGCCGTGACCGCGATCGCGGCGGCCGTGGACGTGAACGCGAGCGCCGCGGCTAGTTGAGCGGCGCCAAGCTCACCGAGCTCGGCTCGGGCGTCCGGGTCGTGACCGAGGAGGTTCCCTCGGTCCGGTCTGTGGCGCTCGGGCTCTGGGTCCGGACCGGATCCAGGAACGAGACCCCGGCGCAGGCCGGGGTCTCGCACTTCCTCGAGCACCTGCTGTTCAAGGGCACCGAGCGCTACTCGGCGATCGAGATCTCCGAGCGCTTCGACGGCCTCGGGGCCTCGATCAACGCCGCCACCGGCAAGGAGACGACGCACCTGCACGCCCGCTTCCTCGACGAGCACACCGAGGCGGTCTTCGACCTGTTGGCCGAAATGCTGCTGGCGCCGACCTACCCGGACATCGACTCCGAGCGCCAGGTGGTGCTGGAGGAGATCGCGATGTACGACGACGAGCCCCAGGACCGGGTTCACGACGTCCTCGCCGAGGCGGTCTTCGGCGAGCACCCGCTAGGCCGCCGCGTGCTCGGCGAACCCGAGGTGATCGCCTCGATCCCGGTGCCGGACATCGAGTCCTACCGCAGCGCCCACTACGCGGCGCCGCAGATCGTCGTCGGCGCCGCCGGGCACCTCGATCACGATCGCATCGTCGCCCTCGCCGAGCGGCTGGTGAAGCCGCCGAGCGCGGGGGAGGGGGCGCCGGTCGAGACGGCTCTGAAAGGCGACTCGCGCCTCTGCTTCCTGCAGAAGGAGACCGAGCAGTACCACATCTGCTTCGGCGCTCCGGGCCTGCGTCGCGACGACCAGCGGCGCTACCCGCTGGCCGTGCTCGACGCGATCTTCGGCGGCTCGACCTCCTCGCGCCTCTTCCGCGAGGTGCGCGAGAAGCGTGGTCTCGCCTACTCGGTCGGCTCCTACAACGAGCAGTTCACCGACCAGGGCCTGGTCGCCACCTACGTCGGCACCCGCGAGGACAACGTCGAGGAGGCGTGCGAGATCATCGGCCGCGAGCTGGGTCGCCTGCGGGTCGAGCCCGTCTCCGCCGAGGAGCTGACCAGGGCGAAGGAGAGCGTCAAGGGCCGGCTGGTCCTCTCTTCGGAGTCGACCGCGGCGCGGATGACCCGCATCTCCCGCGCGACCCTCTTCGACCTGCCGATCGAAAGCCTCGACGAGATGCTGGCCAAAGTCGACGCAATTGCGGTCGACGACCTGACCGAGCTGGCGCGGGAGCTCTACGGCGCCGAGCGCCTCTCGGCCGCCTGCGTCGGCGGCGACGAAGACCGCTTGCGCTCCGCCCTCGGCCCGGTCAGCGAGGCGCTGGTAGCGGCATGACGCGGGTCGCGGTCGCCGGCGCCGCCGGCAAGATGGGCGCCACTGTCTGCGCTGCGGTCGAGGAGGCCGAGGGGCTGGAGCTGAGCGGCCGCGCCGATCCGGCGCTCGGGGTCGATCTCGCCGAGGTGCTGGCGGACGCCGACGTCGTCGTCGACTTCACCGTTCCCGACACCGCCCTCGCCAACGTCAAGGCCTGCCTCGACGCCGGCGTCCACACCGTGGTCGGTACCACCGGCTTCGATCTCGACGCCGCCCGCGCGGCTGCCGAGGCCTCGCAGGCCAACTGCTTCGTCGCCCCCAACTTCGCGATCGGCGCGGTGCTGCTGATGGAGGTCTCGCAGACGATCGCCAGGCACATGCCCGAGTGCGAGATCGTCGAGTTACACCACGACCGCAAGCTCGACGCCCCGTCGGGGACGGCGAAGCGGACGCAGGAGCTGATCGACGCGGCCGGTGGCAACGTCCACCAACCGATCCATTCGGTCCGCCTGCCCGGCCTCGTTGCCCACCAGGAAGTGATCTTCGGCGGCGTCGGCCAGACGCTGGCCGTCCGCCACGACTCGATCGACCGCAGCTCCTTCATGCCCGGCGTCGTCCTCGCCTGCCGCAGGGTGGCCGAGCTGCCCGACCGCTTCACGGTCGGGCTCGAGAAGCTGCTTTAGAGCCGCGCGACGGGATACCCTGGAAGCGATGAAGGAGATCACGGGCCTGCTGACCGCGATGGCGACCCCGTTCGACGCGAACGGGGCGGTCGACCATGACGCGGCACGCCGCCTGGCGGCGCACCTGCTTGAGCACGGCTCGCACGGGCTGGTGCTCGCCGGCAGCACCGGCGAGTGCCCGACTCTGACCGACAGCGAGGAGATCGAGCTGCTGGAAGCGGTGCGGGCCGAGGTGGGGGACGAGGTGCTGATCATCTGCGGCACCGGCACCAACGACACCCGCCACTCCTGCGAGCTGACCAAGATGGCCGCCGAGGCCGGCGCCGACGCCTCCCTGATCGTCGTCCCCTACTACAACAAGCCCAACGAGGCCGGCATCCGCGCCCACTTCGAAACGGTCGCCGCGGCCGTCCCGGAGCTGCCGATGGTGATGTACAACATCCCCGCCCGGGTGATCGTCAACGCCAGCCCCGAGCTGCTGGGCGAGCTGGGGCAGATCGACAACATCGTCGCCGTCAAGCAGGCCAACGACGAGGAGCTCGGCCCGATCGAGGGCCTGACCGTGCTTGCCGGCAACGACAACACCTTCCTGCGTGTGCTCGAGTTCGGCGGCGGGGGTGGCATCACCGTCGCCTCCCACCTCGTCGGCGACCGCATGCGCGAGATGTGGGACGCCGCCCAGGCCGGCGACCTCGAGCGGGCCCGCCAGATCGATGCCGAGATCACCCCGGCCTACGAGGCGACCTCCGTCACCACCAACCCGATCCCGTTGAAGGCCGCCCTGGAGATGCTGGGCCTCTGCGAGGACCGCCTGAGACTCCCCCTGGTACCCGCCGACGCCGAGCAGAGAGCCGCCATCAAGGCCGGGCTCGACGCCGCCGGCGTCGCCGTCGCCAGTTAGACACCAATCCTTTTGAAGAGAGTGAGTAACTAGTGCCAAGCAAACTGCGAGTGCTGCCCCTGGGTGGCCTCGGTGAGATCGGCAAGAACATGACCGTGATCGAGTACGACGGCCGCATCGTCGTCGTCGACACCGGGCTGATGTTCCCGACCGCCGAGATGCACGGGATCGACCTCGTGCTGCCCGACTTCTCCTACCTGCGCGACCGCGCAGACGACATCGAGGCGATCGTCCTCACCCACGGCCACGAGGACCACGTCGGGGCCCTGCCCTACGTCCTCCGCGAGGTCGGGATGCCGCCGGTTATCTACGGCGGCCTGCTGACGATCGGGATGGTCCGCTCCAAGCTCGACGAGCACAAGCTCGGCGAGTCGGCTCCGTTGCAGGAGCTGCCGCCGGGGGAGAAGGTGAAGCGCGGTCCCTTCGAGATCGAGTTGATCCACCTCGCCCATTCGATCCCCGACATGCGCGCGGTCCTGCTGAAGACCGACGCGGGCTCGGTGCTGATGACCGGCGACTACAAGTTCGACCAGACCCCGGTCGACGGCCGCCCGGCCGACGTCTCGCGCCTGGCCGAGCTCGGCCGCGAAGAGCTGACGCTCCTCTGCGGCGACTCGACCAACGCCGACCGTCCGGGGGTCGCCCCCTCGGAGTCCTCGGTGGGGCCGGCCCTGCTCGAGCAGTTCTCCCGCTGCAAGGGGCGGATCATCGTCACCTCCTTCGCCTCGAACATCCACCGGGTCCAGCAGGTGATCGACGCTGCCGTCCGCCTCGATCGCAAGGTGGCGCTGGTCGGCCGCTCGATGCGGAAGAATTTCAACATCGCCTCCAACCTCGGGATCGCCAACGCGCCGCAGGGGATCTTCATCCAGCCGCGGGAGATCGAGGACTTCCCCGACGAGAAGGTCGTGGTCATCTCTACCGGCAGCCAGGGGGAGCCACTCTCGGCGCTGCGGCGGATGGCCAACAACGACCACCGCGACGTGCAGCTTCACTCCGGCGACACCGTCGTCTTCTCGGCGACGCCGGTCCCGGGCAACGAGCGGGCGGTGAACGAGACGATCGACCGCATCTACGAGATCGGTGCGACGGTGATCACCGCCAAAGACGCGCCGATCCACGCCTCCGGCCACGGCTGGCAGGAGGAGCTGAAGCTGATGCTCAACCTGACCCGGCCCAAGTACGTGATGCCGGTCCACGGCGATCACAAGCGGCTGCGGCTGCACTCCGAGCTGGCCGAAGCGGTGGGCATCGACGGCGACCGGATCTTCCAGGGGCGCAACGGGCTGCCGCTGGAGGTCGACGCGAACGGCGCCGGTTTCGGCGAGGACATCCACGCCGGCGTTATGTACGTCGACGGCGTCAACATCGGCGAGCCCGACGACGCCGCCCTGCGCGACCGCCGCGAGATCTCGGCCGACGGCATCTTCATCGTCGTCGCCACGATTTCCAGCGACGACGGCAGCGTCGCCGCCGACCCCGAGGTGATCTTCCGTGGCGTCGCCTTCCTCGAGGAGGCGGACGGCCTGGTTGAGGACCTTAAGGACCTGGTCGAAGACCAGCTCGAAGACGCCGCCGGTTCGCGCAAGCGCGAGAGCCACCTGGTCGAGGAGGATCTGCACGATGCGGTTGGCAAGCTTGTCTGGCAGAGGCTGCGCCGCCGGCCGATGGTTTTGCCGGTTGTCGTCGAGGTCTGATCGCGCATAACCGCCGTCGTAGGTGCGCGGCAGGGGCCGTGTGGAGTTGCGCGCGTGAAAACTCGGCGGTCGAGGAGGCGCCTATTGGTGCGGGAGGACTGTCTGATCAACCAGATTCTGATGACGCATGGATTGCTGTTTGGTACAAGCGAATCACTTTGGAACAGGGAGTTCCACTGGTTGGACCATGCGTCTAGCCAGCAAATCTGTTGAAAGGACCAGTTATGAAAAGGCTGTTTCTAGCCGCGGCTCTAGCTGCGTTGATGCTGGTGCCCGCGAGCTCGGCCTCGGCGGCGCTGGAAGGCGAATACGCCAAGTTCAATAAGTGCCCGCTTAGCAACGGGGCGGTTGAATTCTGTCTCTACGCGGAAACCACTAATGGCTTGTTTACCACGCCGGCAAAGACGGTTCCGTTGAAAAATCCCACCATCCTGCAAGGCGGGCTGTCGGGGGCTGAATTCAACTTCAGCAATCCCTTCACGCTGAATGCGGCCACGAGCGGCGACACGCTCTCCAAAACCGCACAACCGGTTCCGGGTGGCCTGCTTGGGATTACGGCTCCGAGTTGGTGGCCGCAGATCCTCAAGGATCTCTTTAACGAAACGATCAACAACGGGTTCACCGGTGTGAGTTCGACGGTTGAAATCGCCGGTCCAGTCTCCGGGGTAAAGGTGAATCTCGCCAACGCCGTACAGCTGAAAGGCGCTGCCTTCACGCTGCCGGTCAAGGTGAAGCTCAGCAACCCGTTCCTGGGTAGTAACTGCTACCTCGGCTCGAACTCGAATCCGATCAAACTGGAACTGACGACGGGGACCACCTCGCCGCCCGCTCCGAACAAACCGATCTCGGGCAGCAGCGGCGAATTCTCCGAACCCGTACCCGGGGTTATCTCCTTGAAAAACAACAAACTGGTCGATAACTCGTTCTCGGTACCGGGTGCGAGCGGCTGCGGAGGGATCCTCTTCTCCTGGGCCGTCGATCCGTTGGTCAACTCGATCGTCGGCACGCCTGCCGCCGCCGGGTCGAACACCGCGATTCTCGAAGGCACGACCTACCTGGGCTTCGCCCCAGCGCTTCGTGAAATGTAGGACTGCTACCTAAGCGTCGTCGTGGAAGCGCCCGTCTTTGACGGGCGCTTCTCGTTTCGGGGATGAGCACGAAAAAGCCCGCCGGAGCAAAATCTGGGGAGAAAGCTCCGGCGGGCAATGTGTCTCGTCCGCAGCGGAATCTAGGGGCCGGTCCTAAAGCCGTTTTAAAAAGTTGGGCTCAGGCTTTGAGGACGTAGCCGGCGCCGCGTTTGGTGTGGAGCAGGCGACTCTTGCCGCCGTCCTCGAGCTTGCGGCGTAGGTTGGAGATGAAGACGTCGATCGTGTTCGTCGCGGCCATCGGGTCGTAGCCCCAGACCTCGTCGAGCAGGCGCTCACGGGAGACGACGAGGCGCTCGTTCCGCATCAGGAACTCCAGCAGCTCGAACTCGCGGTTGGTCAGCTCGATCTCGCGCTCGCCGCGTCGCACCTCGCGGGTGTCGGGGTTGAGGGTGAGGTCGCCGACCTCCAGCGAAGCGGCGCCCCGCGGGGGACGGCGCCGCAGCAGAGCCCGGATCCGCGCCAGCAGCTCCTGGCGCTCGAAGGGCTTGACCAGGTAGTCGTCGGCGCCGCTGTCGAGGCCCGTGACGCGGTCCTCGGTCTCCGAGCGCGCGGTCAGCATCAGGATCGGGACGTCGCCGTCGCTGCGCAGGCGGCGGCAGACCTCGACCCCGTCCATCCCGGGCAGGCCGAGATCCAGCACCACCAGGTCGGGGACGAACCCGGCGGCGACGTCGAGCGCCTCGACCCCGTCGGCGGAGGTGCGGACTTCGTAGCCCTCGTTACGCAGCGAGCGGCGGAGGACGTCGGCGATGTCGACGTCGTCCTCGACGACGAGGACGCGGCCGCCGATCTGGTCGATCTCCGAGAGCACGGGACGATGGTACCCGGGCAAATCGCCGCTCCTCGCGACATTTAGCGTGAATTTAGCCGCAGGGCTGGGGCGTTCGGCGTCGAACGGAAGCTCATGTTCGTGCGTAAGAAGCGCGCTGGATCGGCGCGACGGGGCAAAGCGGCCTCGAAGCGCAAGCCCAAGGCCAGGGTCAAAGCCGGTCTGCGGCTGCCCGCCGGTCTCGAGCAGCGCCACATCGACCTGATCGCCCTCTTCCTGATCGCCTTCGGCGTCTACCTGGTCTTCGTCCTCTTCTTCGGCTGGGAGGGCGGCAAGGTCGGCTATGGCGCCGAAACCGCGCTCACTTATCTGTTCGGCAACGTCGGCGCCCGGATCTTCACCGTGCTGCTGCTGGTCGTCGGCGGCATGCTGCTGACCGGCACCTCCGTCTCCGACCTGGCCAAAGGGATCGGCCGCAGCCTGCGGGCGATCTTCCGCGGGCTCTTCGCCGGCGGCGACGCCGCCGCGCGCACCGTCGCCAAGACCCACGCCGACTGGCGCGAGCACCGCGACGCCCGGGCCGAGGCCGCCACCCTGGCCGGCGCGACCGACGTTATGAGCGGCTACCCGGAGGACGAGGAGGACTTCGAGCCGACCGTCGCGCTCGCCGAGGAGGACGACTTCGACACCCAGATCTTCGACGCCGAGACCGGCGAGGAGGACGCGGTCGAGCCCGAGGAGGGGGTCGAGTTGCAGAACTACGACTCCGAGGACGCTGTCGCGGTCGTCGACGAGGGCGACCGGGCCCACGCCGGCCTCACCCCGATGGGATCGAAGCGCGGAGTGACGATGTCGGAGGAGATCGATTACCGACCGCCCTCGCACAAGCTGCTGGAGCGGGGCAAAGGCGACAAAGGCCCCGACCCGAAAGACCATGAAGCCGTCGGCCGCAAGCTGGTCGAGACGCTGGGCCACTTCGGCGTCGAGGCGAAGATCGTCGGCATCGTCAGCGGCCCGCACGTCTCCCGCTTCGAGCTGCGCCTCGCGCCCGGCACCAAAGTCAAGAAAGTGACCGAGCTGGCAAACGACATCGCCTACGCGCTCGCCTCGACCGACATCCGCATCCTGGCGCCGATCCCCGGCAAGCAGGCCGTCGGGGTCGAGGTCCCCAACCGCACCCGCAAGATGGTTCGCCTCGGCGACATCTACGCCGGCCGGCCGGAGAAGACCTCGCCGCTGGTCGCCTGGCTCGGCAAGGGGATCGACGGCAACGCGGTCTGGACCGACATCGCGAAGATGCCGCACGTGCTCGTCGCCGGCACCACCGGCTCGGGCAAGAGCGGCTGCGTCAACGCGATCCTCTCCTCGATCCTGATGCAGGCCTCGCCGAACGAAGTCAGGTTGGTCCTGGTCGACCCCAAGCAGGTCGAGCTCAACCACTACGAGAACGTCCCCCACCTGCTGACCCCTGTGGTCACCTCGCCTCGCCTTGCGGCAAACGTCCTCTCCAACCTGATCGGGGAGATGGAGAGCCGCTACGGGATCATGAGCGAGGCTCGTGCCCGCAACCTCAATGAGCTCAACCGCGCCCGCCAGAAGAAGGGCGAAGCGCCGCTGCCCCACATCCTCTGCGTAATCGACGAGCTCGCGGACCTGATGATGGTCGCCCCGGCCGAAGTCGAGGACTCGATCATCCGCCTGGCGCAGAAGTCGCGCGCCACCGGGATCCACCTGGTGCTGGCGACCCAGCGGCCCTCGACCGACATCATCACCGGCACGATCAAGGTCAACATCCCCTCGCGGATCGCCTTTGCGGTCTCCTCGCAGACCGACTCGCGGGTGATCCTCGACCAGGGCGGGGCGGAGGCCCTGCTCGGCCAGGGGGACATGCTCTTCCGCGGCGCCGGCACCTCGAAACTGTCCCGCGTCCAGGGCGCCTTCATCACCGAGGACGAGATCGCCCGCATCACCGGCCACTGGGCCAAGCAGGGCGAACCCGAGTTCGAGGAGGAGCTGCTGGAGACCCCGGTCGAGGTCGCCGAGGAGGGCCGGGACGACGACTTCGACCCTGACAGCGACGACCTCCTCGACGAGGCGATCCGGCTGGTGGTGCAGACCGAGACCGCCTCGGTCTCGATGATCCAGCGCCGGCTGCGGGTCGGCTACACCCGCGCCGGCCGCCTGATCGACATGCTCGAGCGGCGCGGCGTGATCTCCGGTTACGAGGGCTCGAAACCGCGCCAGGTGCTGATCACCCAGGCCGACCTCTCGCGAGTCCTTGGTGGCGGCGACTCCGAGCCTGCCCCGGTCGCGGTCGATTCCGAGCCCGAGGCTTAGGCGTTTCACGAAAGCTTTGCGTCTTCGCCTCCACGGGCGCAGAATGAAGGCGTGGACGATGGAGTCGGCAACAAGCTGCGCGCCGCCCGCACCCGGCGCAAGCTGAGCCTCCAGGAGGCGGAAGAGGCGACCAAGATCCGCGCCCGCTACCTGCAAGCGCTGGAGGACGAGGACTGGGACCAGCTGCCGGGCGACACCTACGCGCGCGCTTTCATCCGCACCTACGCCTCCCTGCTGGGCCTCGACGGCGAGCGCCTGGCGGAGGAGCAGCGACGTCGGCGCGGGGCGTCGCGGCCGGGAGAGAGACTGCCGAGGGTCGACCCCCAGCCGCGCCGGGTGCTCCCCTCCTGGCTGATCACCGCGTTCGTCGTCGCCCTCGTCGTTGCGGCATTCGTCGCGATCGGGCTCCTCGGCGGCGGGAACGGGGGCGGCAGCGGGGGAGCGCACCATCCGCCCGCGCCGCACGTGGGTCAGGCGGTTCGGGTCCGGTAGCGTCCGGCCCGTGATCCGCGCGGGAATCGTCGTCACCGGAACCGAGGTCCTGACCGGACGGATCTCGGACAGCAACGGGCCCTGGGTCTCCGAACGCCTCGCCGAACAGGGGGTCGAGGTCGCTCACATCCTCGTCGTCGCCGACCGCCCCGGCGACCTCGGCTCGGCTTTGCGTTTCATGGCCGACGAGGGCATGGACCTGATCGTCACCACCGGCGGACTTGGGCCGACGGCGGACGATCTGACCGCGGAGGTGGTCGCGCGCTTCGCCGGTCGCGATCTGCGGCTCGACGAGGGGATGGAGGCGAAGATCGCCGCGATCCTCAGCGGCTTCGCGCAGCGCTTCCGCCTCGACCCGGACGCCCTGCGGGAGGCGAACCGCAAGCAGGCGATGGTCCCCGAGGGCGCGGTGCCGCTCGATCCGGTCGGGACTGCTCCCGGCCTCGTCGTCCCGGCGGGGGAGAGGGTGGTGATCGTCCTGCCGGGACCGCCGCGCGAGCTGCAGCCGATGTGGCCGGTGGCGCTGGAGACTGAGCCGGTGCGGGAGCTACTGAGCCGCGCGCAGCCGCTGCACGGATACACGATGCGGATGTTCGGGGTGCCCGAGTCCGAGATTGCCAAGAGCCTGCGTGAGATGGAGGCCGGCGGCGTGGAGCTGGGCGCGGTCGAGATCACCACCTGCCTGCGCCGCGGCGAGATCGAGATCGACGTCCGCTACCGCGACGAGGCGCTCGAAGTCGCCGAGGCGGTCCGCGGCGGCCTCGTCGAGCGGCACCGCCAGGAGACCTTCAGCCTCGACGGCGAGACGATCGACTCCCAGGTCGCGACCCTGCTGCTGGGACACCGGCTCGGCTTGGCCGAGTCCTGCAGCGGCGGCCTGCTGGCGGCGCGGATCACCGATCTGGAGGGCGCCTCCGAGTACATGGCCGGCGGCGTCGTCGCCTACTCGAACGAGGCGAAGCGGGACCTGCTGGGCGTCGACCCGGAGCTGATCGAGGCGCGAGGAGCTGTATCGCCGGAGGTCGCCGAGGCGATGGCGATCGGGGCGCTGGAGCGCTTCGACGCCGACGTGGCGGTCTCGATCACCGGTGTCGCTGGACCGGGCGGGGGCAGTGAGGAGAAGCCGGTCGGCTACGTCTGCTTCAACGCGCGGCTCGCCGACGGTCAGAGCATCGCCCGCGACCCGGTCATCCCCGGCGGGCGGCTGGACGTGCGCGAACGCTCGGCCCTGGTCGGGATGCACCTGCTGCGAATGTTGCTCGGTGAGGGAGAAGGCACGAAGACGTAGCCGTAAATTGGCTTTGCGGTGTTGTTCGGTGCGCCCCGGCTCCGTAGCGTGGCTGCCGTGGTCAAGGAGAGACTCAAAAGCCCGCGAGCGCGACTGTTCGTCGCGCTCGACCTCCCGGATCAGCTCCGAGAGGAGATCGTCGCCTGGGGGAGGGGGGCGTTGACCGATCCGGCGCTGCGCCCGGTTGCCCCGGCGTCCCTGCACGTCACCCTCGCCTTCCTCGGCTACCGGCCGGAGAAGGAGATCGACCGGATCGCAGAGCTGGTGCGGGATCGCGTCGGCCCGGCACCCTGGGTGGAGCTGCTCGACCCCGAGCAGCGCCCGCCGCGGGGCAGGGCGCGGCTGTATGCGCTTCCAGCCCTGTCTCCGGGCGTCGAGGCGTTGCAGGCAGGGGTTGCGCAGGGGCTAGCCGAGGCGGGCTTCTACAAGATCGAGAAGCGACCGTTCTGGCCCCACGTCACCGTCGCCCGGGTTCGTCCCGAGGGGCGGGGATCGCGGCGTCCGGCGGTCGTCTCCAAGCCGCCGGGGAAACTCCCCGCGGGGTTGTCCGAGGCACGGGTTTGCCGCCGGATGACGCTTTACCGTTCTGAACTCCAGCCGACGGGTGCGCGCTACGTGCCGTTGGCGCAAGTCCAGCTGCCCGGATGAGGCAGCAGTGAGGTGATCGAGATGGCAGATAGGAAAACGACTTTGAACGACGTCTCCGCCAAGGAGGCGAAAGCGAAGGACGCCGCGCTGGAAAACACCGTCAGCGGCATCAGAAAAGAGTTCGGCGAGGGTGCCCTGATGCGGCTGGGCGACAAGGGCACGGTCAAGGTCGAGGCGATCCCGACCGGCTCCCTGGCGCTCGACCTGGCACTCGGCATCGGCGGCGTGCCGCGCGGCCGGATCGTCGAGATCTTCGGCCCGGAGTCCTCCGGTAAGACGACCCTGGTCAACCACATCATCGCCCAGGCTCAGGCGATGGGTGGGGTCTGCGCCTTCATCGACACCGAGCACGCGATCGACCCCGTCTACTCGCGGGCGATCGGCGTCGACACCGACGAGCTGCTGGTCTCTCAGCCCGACTACGGCGAGCAGGCTCTGCAGATCGCCGATCGGCTGATCGCCTCCGGCGCGGTCGACGTGGTCGCGATCGACTCGGTCGCGGCGCTGACCCCGAAAGCCGAGCTCGACGGGCAGATCGGCGACACCACGGTCGGCCTGCAGGCGCGGCTGATGTCGCAGGCGATGCGGAAACTGGCCGGCAACCTCAACCGGACCAACACCGTCTGCCTGTTCACCAACCAGATCCGCGAAAAGGTCGGGGTCCAGTTCGGTTCGCCGGAGACGCAGCCGGGCGGGCGGGCGCTGAAGTTCTACTCCTCGCAGCGGCTCGACATCCGCCGGATCGAGACCCTGAAGGAAGGGACCGAGGCAGTCGGCAACCGGGTCCGCGTCAAAGTCGTCAAGAACAAGGTCGCTTCACCGTTCCGCCAGGCCGAATTCGACATCGAGTACGGGGTCGGCATCTCCCGCGAGGGCGGCCTGCTCGACTTCGGGATGGAGCAGGACCTGGTGCAGAAATCGGGCTCCTTCTTCTCCTACGGCGAGACTCGCCTCGGCCAGGGGCGCAACAACGCCAAACAGTTCCTGGTCGACAACCCGGAGCTGGCGCTGGAGATCGAAACCAAGGTCCGGACGGCGCTCGGGATCGACGGTGAGGCGCCGCAGCCGACCGAGCAGGAGGCTCCGGTTGTCGAGGCTGAGGCAAAGGCGGCGTAGGACCGCTTTCGCCTCACGGCGAGCTGGGCGCAGACCTCTATAGGATCACCGCCGCACGATGAGCAACGAAACCCTTTTCTACCTCTGCGGCGGTGTCCTCGCCGTCTCGGCCGTCACCGTCAGCCTCGTGGGGCTGAAAGTGAAGGACTTCCCGGGCCGGGCGCTGCCGATCGTCATCCTCTGGTTCGCGATCTTCGTCGGCGGCGCCACCACCTTCGCGGTGCTGCACGCCCAGGACGAGGAAGCCGCCGAGGCGACCGAGCTCGAGCATGCCGGCAAGGAGATCGAAAACGCCGAGGGCGCGGGCGGGTTCTCCAACGAAGGGGGAGCCGAAGGCGGCGAAAGCGAGAAGGGCGAAGAAGAAGCCGAAGCGGGGCCGGAAGGCGAAGAACCGGTCGGTGAAATCGAAGGCTCGGGGGAAGGCAAGCAGGCCGGGGGAGGCGCCGGCGCGTCGACGACCCTGCAGCTCGCCGCCGACCCCAGCGCCCTGGCCTTCGACAAGACCGAGCTGTCCGCCAAGCCGGGCAAGGTCACGATCGACTTCGACAACCCCTCGCCGATCCCCCACAACGTGGTGATCGAAGCCGACGGGAAGGAGCTGGCCGGCTTCGAACCGATCGCCGAAGGCAAGGAATCCGAGTCAGCCGAACTGCAGGCCGGCACCTACACCTTCTTCTGCTCCGTCCCAGGCCATCGCGAGGCCGGGATGGAAGGAACCCTTACCGTCAAATAGCTCCGGCTCGCGCCGCTAAGCTGACGCGGATGGCGCAGAGGTTTCACGTCACCACCTTCGGGTGCCAGATGAACGTGCACGACTCCGAGCGGATGCGCGGGATGCTGGTTTCGCTCGGCTACGAGGAGGTCGGAGAGCGGGCGGAGGCCGACCTCATACTCTTCAACACCTGCTCCATCCGGGAGTCGGCCGACAGCCGCTTCATCGCCCACCTCGGCGAGGCGAAACGGCTGAAGTCCGAAGATCCGGGGCGGATCGTCGGCGTCGGCGGCTGTTGGGCGCAGTCGGTCAAGGAGGAGGTCTTCGAGCGCTTCCCGTTCGTCGACGTCGCCTTCGGCCCGGGGCAGATCCACAAGCTGGCCGAGTTCCTCAACAGCGACTCGATCAGCGCCCAGGGGTACTTCGAGTTCGAGGACCTCTCCGGCCACCTGCCGACCAGGCGCGAGCGCGAGTTCCAGGGCTGGCTGCAGATCTCGCAGGGCTGCAACTGCGTCTGCTCCTACTGCATCGTGCCCTCGACCCGCGGCCGCGAGGTGAGCCGCGACCCGGGGGAGCTGATCGCCGAGGCGCGGGGCCTGGCGGCCGACGGTGTGTGCGAGGTCACCCTCCTGGGGCAGAACGTGAACAGCTACGGACGCGACCTGCCGCTCGAGGGCAGGATTGGCTTCTCCGAGCTGCTGCGGCAGGTCGACGCGATCGAGGGAATCCAGCGGATCCGGTACACCAGCCCCCATCCGAAGGACATGAAGGAGGACGTGATCCGCGCCCACGCCGAGCTCCCGTCTCTCTGCGAGCAGATCCACCTGCCGCTGCAGTCGGGCTCCAGCGCCGTCCTCAAACGGATGCGCCGGACCTACGACCGCGGCCGCTACATGGACCGCGTGGCGCTGATCCGCGAGCACGTCCCCGACTGCGCGATCACCACCGACATCATCGTCGGCTTCCCCGGCGAGAGCGAGCGGGACTTCGAGGAAACGCTGGAAGTGGCGGAGGAGGTCGGCTACGACGGCGCCTTCACCTTCATCTTCTCCCCGCGACGGGAAACCGAGGCGGCGACGATGGAGGGGCAGCTGCCTCACCCGGTCAAGGTCGAGCGCCTCCAGCGGCTGGTCGAGGTCGTCCAGCGCCGCGCCGCCGAGCGCGCCCAGCGCTTCGTCGGGCGGACGATGGAGGTGCTTGTCGAGGGCACCAGCCGCACCGACGAGACCAGGCTGCGCGGCCGCACCCGCCACGGCAAGGCGGTCAATTTCGACGGCGAAGCGCTTGCGGGGGACTTCGTCGAGGTCGAGATCGAAGCCGCCACTTCGCAGACGCTGAGCGGCGTCCTGGCGCGCCCCCTGACCCCGCTTCTTTGAAAGTCCTCGCAATCTTCGGCCCCACCGGGGTCGGCAAGACCGGCGTCGCGATCGCCCTCGCCGAGCGGCTGCGCGAGCGCGGCGAGGACCCGGTAGCGATCAACTGCGACGCGCTGCAGGTCTACGAGGGGCTGGAGGTGCTGACGGGAGCCGCGACCGCCGCGGAGCGGGGGCGGCTGGAGCACCGGCTGCTCGGTTTCGTCCCGGTCAGGTCCGACTTCTCGATCGGCGACTACATGCCGCTCGCCCACCGCGAGATCGACGCCGCTCTGGAGACGGGCCGGCGACCGATCGTCGTCGGCGGCACCGGGCTCTACCTGCGCGCGGCCCTGGCCGACCTCTCGCTGCGCAAGGTCCCGCCGCACTCGCGGGAGTCCGAGCTCTGGTCGCCCGAGACCCGCCACCCGACGACGATCTTCGGCCTCGACATGGACCGCGCCCAGCTCTACCAGCGGATCGACGCCCGCACCGAGGCGATCGTCGCCGGCGGCGCGGTCGAGGAGGCACGGCGCGCCGATGCCCTGGGGCCAGGCCGCACCGCGCGCAAAGCGCTCGGCTTCGACGAGCTGCTCGCCGGCGACCTGGAGACGATGAAGAAGCGCTCCCGCAACTACGCCCGCCGCCAGCTGACCTGGATGCGGAAAATCCCCAACCTAGTGGCGATCGACCGCACCGCCCTCACGGACGAGCAGGTCGCCGCCCGAATAGGCTCACGCGCGTGAAGATCGAGAAGTGGCAGGCGCTCGGCAACGACTACCTGATCCTCGAGGCGGATCGACTCCCGTGGGAGCTGAGCGAAAGCAGGGTCGAGTGGCTCTGCGACCAGCATTTCGGCGTCGGCGCCGACGGCGTGCTGCTGCTCTCGAGGAGCGAGGACCCGGAGTTCGTCGCCGATCTGCGGATCTTCAACCCCGACGGCTCGGAGGCCGAGTTGTCGGGCAACGGGGCGCGCGAGGCGATCCTCTACCTGCGCCGCAGCGGCTGGACCGACGCCGATGAGTTCGCGATCTCGACCGTCGCCGGGCCGATCCGGCCGACGATCACCGGCGAGCTGACCTGCTCGGTCGATATGGGTCGGGCCTCGACGACGTCGAAGGACTTCCCCTCCGGTCCCGAGGACGGGCGCGGAACGCTGGAGGCAGGCGGGCGCAGCTGGGACTTCCAACACGTCTCGATCGGCAACCCGCAGTGCGCGATCGTCGTTCCGGCTGAGGAGCTCGACGGCCTCGACCTGGGCGCGATCGGGCCGGGGATCGAAGGCCACGAGCTGTTTCCCAACCGGACCAACGTCTCCTTCCTCGCCGTCGACGGCGACCGGGTGCGGGCGCGGATCTTCGAGCGCGGGGTGGGGGAGACGCTCTCCTCCGGCACCGGCGCCAGCGGCGCGGCCGTCACCGCCTTCCTGCGGGGAGCTCCGAACCGGCTCGTGGTCGAGCTCGAAGGGGGAGAGCTGCAGGTCGACATCGGCGAGGACCTCGCGGTCCGCCTCGACGGCTGGGCCGAGCCGGTTTTCGCCGGCGAGCTCTCGCCGGAGCTGCTGCAGGCGCTGGCCGAGCTGGACGGATAGATTCTCGCGCCCATGGGCATCGCCACCCCCTCAAAGCGCCTGGAGGCCATCCCTCCTTACAAGTTCCAGGAACTCGAGCAGCAGATTGCCGACAAGCGCGCCGCCGGGATCGACGTGATCAGCCTCGGGATCGGCGATCCGGATCAGCCGACCTACCCGCACGTCGTCGAGGCGATGCGGGAGGCGGTCGCGAACCCCGCCTACCACCAATATCCGAGCAACCGCGGCCGCGATGAGTTCCGCCAGGCATTCGCGCAGTTCTACGACCGCCGCTTCGGGGTGCAGATCGACCCGAAGATCGAGGTGATCCCGGCGATCGGCGCCAAGGAGTGCATCTACAACCTCTGCTTCGCCTTCCTCGACCCGGGCGACGTCGCCCTCGCCTCCGACCCCGGCTACCCGGTCTACACCGGCGGCCCGATTCTCGCCGGCGCCTCCGCCGAGCTGTTGCCGCTGGTTCCGGAGCTGGGCTTCGCCCCCGACCTCGGCGCCGTCCCGGCCGAGGTCGCCGCCAAGGCGCGGCTGCTCTTCGTCAACTACCCGAACAACCCGACCGGCGCCGTCGTCCCCGACGGGTTCTTCGAGCAGGTGGTCGAGTTCGCCCGCGAGCACGAGATCCTCGTCGTCCACGACAACGCCTACTCGGAGACGACCTACGACGGCTACGTCGCGCCGAGCTTCCTCGCCACCCCTGGCGCCAAGGAGGTCGGTGTCGAGGTCTTCTCGCTCTCCAAGGGCTACAACATGACCGGCTGGCGCTGCGCCGCGATCCTCGGCAACGCCGAGGCGATCCAGACCTACTGGCGACTGAAGACCAACGTCGACTCCGGCCTCTTCGAGGCGATCCAGATGGCCGGCGTCGCCGCCCTGGAGGGCCCGGGCGAGCCGCTGGCGGAGATGAACCGCACCTACGCCCGCCGCCGCGACCTCGTCGTCTCCGCCCTCGGCGAAATTGGGGTCGAGGTCGCCTCGCCTAAAGGCACGATCTACGTCTGGGCGCCCGTCCCGGAGGGCCACACCTCGACCTCCTTCTGCGAGCTGGTGCTCGAGGAGGCCGCCGTCGTCATCTCGCCCGGCTCGATGTACGGGCCGAGCGGCGAGGGCTTCTTCCGTATCGCCCTCACCGCCCCCGACGAGCGGATCGAAGAGGCGGTAGAGCGGATGCGCGAGCACCTCTCCTAGCGGCGGGGCGGCTTCCTAAGCGGCTTCGCGCTCGGCGCGCTTGCCCCAGTAGCGGTCGAGCCCGGACCACTGGTAGGCGGTGGGGACCGCCTGCAGCAGCTCGTCGACGGTGTCGCCCTCAATGCCTTCTGAGGCCAGCTCGATGCGGATGCGGCGCTCGAGATCCTGGTTGTAGGCATCCTGGTCCATCTGCCGCGCCAGGCCGGCCTCTTCGCGCAGTTTCCTCCGCACGCCCTTGATGTAGCCAGGCACGTCCTCCTCGATCGCGCCGAAGTGAGTTAGCGCCAGGCGCTCGGGCTGCCAGCCGGCAACCGAGTCCAGCGATGCCTCCCAGGTCTCGACGTCGATGTCGGGCGGGGGAGTGGGGGGCACGATCAGGTTCGAGGGTGGGATCCGGCAGGCGGCGACGTCGCCGACGAAAGCGGTCCCGCTCTCCTCGTGCAGGTAGCAGACGTGGTGGGAGGCGTGGCCGGGGGTGTAGGCGACGCGCATCCCGAGGACGGTCTCGCCGCCCGCGAGGGCGCGGACGTTGGCCTCGGGCACCGGCAGGATCTCGCCCCAGAGGTAGTTGAGCTTGTCGCCGTAGAGCCGCTCGGCGCTGGCCAGCAGCTTCGAGGGGTCGATCAGGTGCGGGGCGCCGCGCTCGTGGACGTAGACCTCCAAGTCCGGCCAGCGCCGCACCAGCGCCCCGGTCGCCGCCGCGTGGTCGAGGTGGATATGGGTCAGCAGCACCGCCCGCGGCCGCTCGTCCCCAATCGCCTCCAACACGGTCTGAAGCGAAGACTCCGGCCCAGGATCCACAAGCACCCCGTCAACCTCCCAGCAGCCGATGACGTGAGGACGCCCGAGGTGCATGACGTCTATGACCCTCATCGCCCGCTCTCTCAGGCGACTGGGGCCGGGAACCGCTCGTCGGCTTCCAGCGTCTGCCGCAGGCCCTCTTCCATGCCGCGCGGGGAGTAGCCGAGCTCCTTCTGCGCCTTGTCGTAGCTCGCCCAGAAGGTGACGTTGTCGGCGGAGGAGATCAGCTCGCGCAGGTTCGGCGGCTGCCCCATGACTTTGCCGACCAGCGGTCCGATCGGGATCATCGCCTTCATCAGCCCGGTCGGCAGGTCGCGCTTCGGCGCCTTGCGGCCGCTGACCCGCGCCACGGTCTCGATCGCCTCGCGCATGGTCGTCACCGGGCCGCTGATCACGTAGGTCTCGCCGAGCTTGCCCTTGTCGAGCCCCAGCAGAATGCCGCCGGCGATGTCCTCGACGTGGCTCATGCAGATACCCAGCTCCGGGAAGGGCATCAGCGGCAGTTTGCCGGCGAAGAATTCCTTCAGCAGGTCGGCGACCTGCGAGGTGTCGCCGGGGCCGTAGACGCCGCCCGGCTGCACGATCACCGCCGGCAGGCTCTGCTCGTCGATCATCCGCTGGACGATCTTGTGCGCCTCGAGCTTGGTCTCCTCGTAGTAGGAGGTGAAGTCGGTCTCGGGATTCCGGTAGCTCTCGTCGACCACCTGTTTGCGGGTGTTGCCGAAGATGCCGACGGTGGATACGTAGACGACTCGCGGAACCTTGGCCTCCAGGGCCACCTTCATCACCCGCTCGGTGCCGGCGACGTTGGCCTCCCACATCGCCGGGCGCTGCTTGGCGGGAATCCCGACCTCGTACATCGCCGCGGCATGGATCGCGGCGTCGCAGCCGCTCATGTCCTGGCGGATCGCGGCCTCGTCGCCGAGGTCGCCGGCGGCCAGCTCGCAGCCGAGGGCGCTCAGCTTGGCGGCCTTCCCGGGGCTGCGGACGAGGGCGACGACCTCGTCACCGCGGTCGCGCAGCTGGCGCACGACCTCGCCGCCGATGAACCCGGTGCCGCCCGTGACGAAGACCTTCACGGGCACAACCCTATCCGGCCGGGGGTTGGCCCGTACAATTCCCCTGAGTGCAGACTTCGAGAAACGGCAGGCAGACCCAAACCCGGTACGCGGGCGGGGACAACGGTGCCGGCGTCTCGAATCGCCGCGCGCGGCAGCGGGCGCTCGCGATCGGCGTCGTCGACGGGCGAGCCGACGGCGAGCCGCTGGCCGAGCTGCGGGAGCTGCTGCGCACCGCCGGGGTCGCCACCGCCGGGGTCGCGACCCAGCAGCGGCCGAAACCGGACCCCGACCGCTACTTCGGCCGCGGCCGCCTGACCGAGCTGAAACGGGAGATCGCCGAAGCCGACGCCAACCTGGTCGCATGCGACGACGAGCTCGCCCCCCGTCAGGAGCGAAACCTGGAGGCGGCGCTGGGCGTGCCGGTGATCGACCGCACCGCGGTGATCCTCGACATCTTCGCCGACCACGCCCATTCGGCCGAGGGCAAGCTGCAGGTCGAGCTGGCCCAGCTCGAATACAACATGGCCCGCATGCGGGGGCTGTGGACCCACCTCGAGCGCCTCGGCGCCGGGCGCATGGACGGCGGCATCGGCACCAGGGGACCGGGCGAGAGCCAGATCGAGACCGACCGGCGGCTCGCCCGCGACCGCATCTCCGCCCTGCGCCGCCGGCTGAAGCAGACCGAGAAGAACCGCGGCGTGATGCGCGCCCGCCGGGATAGCTCCTCGCTGCCTCGGGTCGCTCTCGCCGGCTACACCAACGCCGGCAAGTCGACCCTGCTGAACGCGCTCACCGGGGCCGAGGTCGAGGTCCGCGACCGGCTCTTCCACACCCTCGACCCGACCACCCGCACCTTCGAGCTCTCCGGCCGCGACTACCTGCTGACCGACACCGTCGGCTTCATCGAAAAGCTGCCCCACCAGCTGGTCGAGGCGTTCAAGGCGACCCTCGAGGAGACCGTGCTCGCCGACCTGATCCTCCACGTCGTCGACGCCTCGGCGCCGGAGGAGCGGCGGCTGGCCGACATGCAGGCGGTCGACGAGGTGCTCGATGAGATCGGCGCCAGCGAGAAGCCGCGCCTGCTGGTCTTCAACAAGGCCGACCTGCTCAGCGAGGAGGAGCGCGCGGAGACCGGGCTCGACCATCCCGAGGCGGTCCTGATCTCCGCCCAGGAGGGGGAGGGGCTGGACCATCTGCGGGGACGGATTGAGCAGGCGTTCGAGGAGACCCTGACCGAGGTCGAGTTGTTGATTCCTTACTCGGAGGGCGGGCGGTTGCACGAGCTGCACGAGGTCGCCGGCGACCTGGAGCGGACCGAGCGCGAGGACGGGGTTCTGGTGCACGCCAAGGTGCCGGTGGCGGAGATGCATCGGTTCAGCGATTTGGCTGTGGCATGAGCTTGGTGGTGGGGGAGGGGCGGGTGCGCTATCTCCAGACACATCTCGCCAATGGCTCGATGTTGAGTGTCTGGAGATAGCGCACCCGCCCCTCCTGCGACAGGAGTGCTGGCGCGTATAGGGTCCGGGCCGATGGATCTCTTGGTGGCCAAGCTGAAGGACGAGGCGCTGCTTCCTACTCGTGCGCATGAGGGGGATGCTGGGCTTGATCTTTATGCCTGTGAGGCGGCTCATATTGGGCCTGGGGAGCGGTGGAGTGTGGGGACCGGGGTGGCGGTGGAGATTCCGGCGGGGCATGCTGGGTTGGTCCTGCCGCGCTCGGGGCTGGCTCGCGATCATGGGATCGCGCTGGTCAACGCTCCCGGCCTGATCGATTCCGGCTACCGGGGCGAACTTCGGGTGCTGCTGTTGAACACCGATCCCGCCGAGACCTTCCGAGTCGAGCCGGGCGAGCGGATCGCGCAGCTGCTGATCACGCCGATCGCGACGCCCGAACCGGTTGAGGCGAACGCGCTTTCCGACTCCGCCCGTGGCGAGGGCGGCTTCGGCTCATCCGGCCGCTAGCCGGGCCGACTCGTGCGCTGCCTTCTCTAGCTCGTCGGGCAGCGGCTCCAGTTCGGGCCTAGTGCCGTAGCGGCGCTCCAGCGCCAGCGCGATCAGGTGATCGGCAAGCCAGGCGTTCTTCGGCAGCAGCGGGCCGTGCAGGTAGGTGCCGATCACGTTGCCGCGCCGCACCCCCTCCAGGCCGTCGCGGTCGTTGTTGCCGTGGCCGGATAGGACCCGGCCGAGCGGCTCGGCGTCCGGACCGAGGTAGGTGCGCCCACCGTGGTTCTCGAAGCCGGCGATCAGCCGCGGCCCTTCGCCGAGGTCGGCCTCGATCGTGACGTTGCCGATCAGCCGTGGGCCGGGCTCGCGCACCGTCTCCAGGTCGGCGATCCCCAGTCCCGGCAGCTTCTCCTCGCCGAGCTGGTAGCTGTGGCCGAGCAGCTGGTAGCCGCCGCAGACCGCGAGCAGGCCGGCGCCGTCGTCCGCGGCGGCGGCGATCGCCTCGCGCTTGCTGGCGACCATGTCGGCGGCGACGGCGCGCTGGTCGCGGTCCTGGCCGCCGCCGATGTAGAAGAGGTCGTGGGCGTCCGGGTCGATCGCCTCGCCAGGGCCGGCGCCCGTGTGGACGAAGCCGATCCCACGCCACTCGCAGCGCCGGCGCAGGAAGATGATGTTGCCGCGGTCGGCGTAGATGTTCATCTGCTCGGGATAGAGGCTGAGGACCCGGAGCTCCATCAGGTGCTCCTTGCCAGGAGGACGACGATCGAACCGACGTGGAGGTCGGTCGGGGCGATCTCACGGCGGCCGGCGGGAACCAGGCCGACCCCGGCCGCCTCCGCCTCGAGCGCCTCGGCGGCGAAGGTCGCGATCCGAATCTCGTTCGGCTCCTCGCTCAGCGAGCCCTGCGGCGAGACGGTCTGGCGCAGGCGCCGGACGCGCAGTTCGCCCGGCCCTACCGCCACCTCGGTCGCCAGGCTCGAGTAGACCCAGCCGTCCACCTCGCGGACATCGGGGAGGGGGGGAGGTGAGCCGTCGGCCTCGGGCAGGTCTTCGATGATCGCGGCCGCGAAGATGCCGCCGGGACGCAGCGACGCGGCGATACAGCGCAGCGATTCGGCCCGCTCGCCAGGGCCGGTGAGGAGCTGCAAGAGGTGAGTGGGCGCGAGGACGAGCGACGCAGGCGATTCGAGCTCGAAGTCGCGGGCGTCGGCAAGAAGCGGTTTCACGCGCGCTTCCGGTTCCAGCCCCACCCCGCTGTGGCGGATATCGGATGCGCGTTCCCGCAGGACCGCGAGCAGCTCGGGATCGCTGTCGAGGCCGATCACCTCGTGCCCGCGGCGCGCCAGGTGAAGCGCGACGCGGCCGGTCCCACAGCCGAGCTCGAGCACAGGGCTGCCGCAGCGCTCCGCCAGCTCCTCCCAGAGCGGCAGGTCGGCGGCGTAGGCGCCGCACTCGACGTCGTGCCAGATCGCGTTCGCCGTCATCGCGCTCATCGCCAGAATGCTTTCGCCAGGCCGCGGTCGGCGAGCAGCTTGCGCAGCTCCAGCAGGGCGGTGTAGGTGGGAAGGGCGAAGAGCCGCCCCTGGGCGCCGTCGAGCGCGGCGTCGAGCGAGGGCTCGATCCCGGGCACGACCTCGATCAACTCCTCGGGCCAGCCGGCGTACTTGAGGCGCAGCGCCATCTCCGGCGCCCGGGTGCCGGAGCAGGCGACGCGGCGCACGGCGTTGCCGAGCAGCTCGAAGTCGGCGTCCCAGATCCAGGAGACGTCGCGGCCGTCGGCGATGCGGTCGTTGAGCGCGATCCAAAGGTCGACAGGGCCGCGCTCCCGCGCCTCCAGCAGCAGCGTCCGCAGCACCTCGTTCGCCCCCGCCGGGTTCTTGATCAGCAGGATCGAGACCGACTTCTCGCCGACCGGGATCGTCTCGACCCGGCCGAAGGCGGCCCGCATCTCGCCCAGTGCCGCCGCGATCCGCTCCGGCGCGACCCCGAGCCGCAGACCGGCGGCGATCGCCGCCAGCGCGTTGTAGACGTTGTAGAGGCCGGGAAGCGGCAGCTCGATCGCGATCTCGCCCTCCGGCGTGCGGACCTCGACCCGGGAGCCGTCCATCCCGCGCAGCTCGATCGCCGTCGCGGCGACCTCGGGCGCCGGCCGCTCGGCGCCGCAGTTGGGGCACGAGTAGTGGCCGAGGTGGCCGACGAAAGCGCGCTCGTAGGCGTAGGGGTGGCCGCAGCGGCGGCAGTGCTTGGCGTCGAAGGCGTGCTGCAGCTCCGGCAGCGCTTGCGAGGGGTCCTCGATCCCGAAGTAGAGGACGCCCTCGCGGCGCTCGCCCTCGGGATCGCGACCAAGGTCGGCGATCAGCGGGTCGTCGGCGTTGAGCGCGAAGCGGGTCTTGCCGGTCCGGCTCGCCACGGTTTTCGCCCACTCGTCGGCCAGCGCCTCCATCTCGCCGTAGCGGTCGAGCTGGTCGCGGAAGAGGTTGCCGAGAACGATCAGCGAGGGTTCGAGTTGCTCGGTCACCCGCGGCAGCCAGGCCTCGTCGACCTCGAAGAGCCCCTCGCTTCCCCGCTGCTCCAGCAGCGCGGTCGCGACCCCCCAGGTCATGTTCGAGCCGGCCCGGTTGTGAACGGGCTGGCGTCCGTCGGCGGCGAGGATCGCGGCGATCATCCCGGCGGTGGTCGTCTTGCCGTTGGTGGCGCTGACCACCGTCGTGCCGCCGTCGAGCCGCGCGCCGAGCCGCGCGATCGCCTCGCGGTCGAGCCGCAGCAGCAACCGGCCGGGGAGGGTGGTGCCGCCGCCCTGGCCGCTGCGCCGGCTGGCCGCCCCGACCGCTCGGGAGAGCGCCAGCTTGGCGCCGAAAAGGGGGGTCGATCGCGGGTTCGACACCCGTTCAGCTCTTCGCTTCGCCGGCCGGGACGAGGACCGAGAGGCAGCTGGGCAGGACCCGCAGGGAGACGGGGAGGTCGGTGAGGTGGTCGCCGTCCGCGTAGACGGGGAAGGGACGGCTGGCGTCGAGTTCGAGCCGCGAGGCGCGGAAGGTGGTGACCTCCTCTTTGCCGATGTGGTCGCCTTTGAGGACCTCACGCAGGCCGCGCAGGAAGCGCAGCTTGCCGACCTCGGTGATCGCCACCACGTCGAAGAGTCCGTCGTCGATCTCGGCTTCGGGGGCGATGTACATGCCGCCGCCGTAGACGCTGTTGTTGGCGACGTCGACGAAGTAGCCGGTGAGCCGTTTGCGCTCGCCACCGGCGACGACGGTGAAGCGCGCCGAGCGCCAGCCGATCAGGGTGCGGACCATCGAGTAGGCGTAGACGAGGTTGCCGCGGATGAAGTGGGTTTCGTTGGCGAGGCGGTTGCATTCGGAGTCGAAGCCGACGCTGACGATGCCGAGGAAGCGCTTACCGTTCGCCTCGCCGACGTCGATCCGGCGGCTGTGGCCGGCGAGGACGACGTCGACCGCCTCCTCGGGCTCGGTCGGGATGCCGAGCGCCCTGGCGAGGTCGTTGCCGCGCCCGCCCGGGATCAGCCCGACGGGGGTCTCGGAGCCGGCCATGGCGCCGCCGATCGCCCCCATCAGCCCGTCGCCGCTGACGACCACCGGCACCTCGCCGAGCTCGGTCGCGCGCAGCGCCAGGTCGACGCCGTGCTCCAGGCTGCGGGTCCGCTCGACCCGGAAGACCGCCCGGCGGGCGTCCAGCGCCGCCTCGACGCGGGGCAGCAGCTTCAGCGTCTTGCCCCCGGCGGAGGAGGGGTTGACGAGCAGGGCCAGCGGGTTCCCGGCGATCTCCATCGGCGCCCAGCCTAGAGGGAGTCGACGATCGGCCCGCCGCCGCGCAGCCGGCTGACGAAGAAGCTGCCGGAGCCGGCCGCTTCCGACCAGATCGGCTCGAAACCGCGATGGCGGAGACGGCGCCTGTAGAGGCTCCCGCCGAGCCCCGTCAGCGGCGCCTCGCCGCGGCTGACAGCGAGGACGAGGAATCCCCCCGGACGCAGCACCCGGGCCGCCTCCGCCGGGGAGGGGCGGGCGTCCAGCGTGGCAAGCAGGTCGAAGTGGTCGTCGGGGAAGGGGAGAGCCCGCGGACCGCCCTGCTTGAAGGCGATCCGCCCCTCGGGGTCGAGGCCGACTTTCGCCTGAGCCGCGTGGATCTTCTCGGCCGAAGGGTCCACGCCGCGGACCCGCGCGCTGGGGAACTCGCGGGCGAGGAACAGCGTCCCCTCGCCCTCGCCGCACGCCACCTCCAAGATGCGCTCGGGACTGCCGACGTGCAGGACGCCGGCTGCAAGGGGAGTCAGCGGGGGTGGAGAGGTCATCTGGCTTCTGGAACGTTTACTAGGGTTCCCGGCCGTGGAGCAACAGGGTCCCGATCGTCGCTGGCTCGTCCTCGCCGTCTTTGCCGTGGTCGCGGTGGTCGTGGTCGCCGCGGTCCTGATCGGCCAGGGCGGCGGCTCCGAGGACGATACGTCCGCGTCGGGCCAGGCGAGCGGCGACGGCTGCAAGGAAGTCGAAGCGCCCGAACCGAAGAGCGTCACCTTCAAGGCGCCGAAGCAGGTGCTGAAGCCGGGTGAAGAAGCGACCGCCGTGGTCAAGACCAGCTGCGGCACCTTCGAGATCGCGCTCGACACCGAACGGGCGCCGAAGACCGCCAACTCCTTCGCCTTTCTCGCCGAGGAAGGCTTCTACGACGATCTCACCTTCCACCGCGTCGCCCCCGGCTTCGTGATCCAGGGCGGCGATCCGGAAGGGACCGGCAGCGGCGGCCCCGGCTACAGCGTCGACGAGAAACCGCCGGCCAACCTCGCCTACACCAAAGGCGTGGTTGCGATGGCGAAGAGCTCGGCCGAGCCACCCGGGCGGTCGGGGAGCCAGTTCTACGTCGTCACCGCCCCCGACGCCGGCCTGCCGCCCGAATACGCGCTGGTCGGCAAGGTCAGCAAGGGCTACGACGTCGTCGAACGGATCGACGCGCTCGGCGGGCCGGACCAAAAACCGAAACAGACGGTCCTGATCGAAGAGATGACGATCGACCAGGGGTAGCGCCGGGCGTCCTCTAAGCTGGCCCGATGGCCAAGCCCGACGTCGGTGACAAAGCTCCTGATTTCGCCCTGCCAGGCACCGGCGGGAAGACCTACCGCCTCGCCGACTACCGCGGCCACAAGCTGATCCTCGCCTTCTACCCGGGCGACGCGACGACCGTCTGCACCAAGCAGTTCTGCAACTACCGCGACGAAGGCGACCGCCTCGACGAGCTCGACGCAACTGTCCTCGGGATCTCGCCGCAGTCGGTCGACTCGCACGAGCATTGGGTCAAAGAGCAGGAACTGAACGTGCCGCTGCTCGCCGACGAGGAGCTGGCGGTGGCCAAGAGCTACGGGGTGACCGGCTGGATCGGACCCCTCGCTCGTCTCACCGAGCTGAAGGACGCGCCCGGCGGCCGCTACGTGCAGCGGGCGATCTTCGTGATCGACGGCGACGGGGTGATCCGCCACCGCACCGTCTCGCGCACCGGCAGCAGCTACGAGTCCGTCGAGGACCTCGAGCACGCCCTCGCCGCGCTGGCTTGATGGCGGCCGAGCCGCGGCCGTTCACGCTCGGCGAGGCCCCGGCGCTGCGCGGCGAAACGGTGGGAGAGGGACCGCCGGTCGTCCTCTGTCACGGGATCACCGCCACCCGGCGCTACGTCCTGCACGGCTCCAAAGCGCTGCCGCGGGCAGGCTACGCGGTCACGACCTACGACGCGCGAGGGCACGGCGAGTCCGATCCCGCCCCGGCAGGGGAGGGTTATGGATACCCGGAGCTGGTGGCGGACCTCGAGCGGGTGCTCGGGGCGGAGGTCGGCGGCGAGCGGTTCCTGCTCGGCGGCCACTCGATGGGCGCCCATACGGCGATCGCCTACGCGCTGCGGCATCCCGAGCGGCTCGCCGGTCTGGCGTTGATCGGGCCGGTCTACACGGGCGCGATCGAGCCGGAGTCGCTGCGCTACTGGGACGGCCTGGCGGCGGCGCTGGAAGCCGGCGGTGTCGACGGTTTCGTCGCCTACATCGACAGCGAGCAGAGCATCGACCCGCGCTGGCGCGACTCGGTGCTGCGCTTCACCCGCGAGCGGCTGACGCTCCAGCGCCATCCGGAGGCGCTGGCGCAGGCGCTGCGCGAGGTGACCCGGTCACGGCCCTTCGGCTCGCTTGAGGAGCTGGCCAGGCTGGAGGTCCCGACCCTGGTCGTCGCCAGCAACGACGACGCCGATCCCGGGCATCCATACGAGGCCGCCGCGGCCTACGCCGAGGCGCTGCCGAACGCGCGGCTGCTCAGCGAGGACCCGGGGGAGTCGCCGCTGGCCTGGCAGGGCGGCAAGCTCTCACGCGTCTTAGCCGCCTTTTACGCCGAAGCCTTATCTTCCGCGGCGTGAGCTACCCCAGCGAGGGCAACCTGCAGCGGGCGATCGCCTTTGCGGCCGCCCTGGGGATCGGGATCGCGACCTACATCGCGGTGGAGGCCGCCGGCGGCGATCCGCCGGCCTGCATCGCCGGCAGCAGCGGCTGCGCCACCGTCGCCAAGAGCTCCTACTCGCACGTCGCCGGGGTCAACATCGCCGTCTTCGGCATCGTCGGCTACGCGCTGCTGCTGGCGAGCGCGTTCTTCGCCAACGACTTGGCGCGCTTCGGCGGCTTCCTCGTCGCCCTCGGCGGCTTCGGCTACAGCGTCTTCCTCACCTACCTGGAGCTGTTCAAGATCGACGCCATCTGCCAGTGGTGCGTTGGCAGCGCCGTGCTGATGACGATTCTCTTCCTGCTCAATGCGACCAGGCTGATCGGGTACGCGGGCACCGAAGGCGGCGCCTTGCCAAATCGGGCATGAGCGAGGGGGACCGCCGGACCCGGTTGCTCCAGCTCGCCGCCGGGGCGGCGTTCCTGGGGCTGGCGGTCGTCCTTGTCCTGATCGTGGTCGCTACCTCAAGCGGCGGCGACGGCGGCGACACCAAGCTGGAGGGCGTCGCCGAGGTCAACCGGGCGCTGCAGGGGATCCCGCAGCACGCGATGGTCCTCGGCGACCCGCAGGCGCCGGTCGAGCTGGCCGAGTTCGCCGACCTGCAGTGCCCGTACTGCAAAGCCTTCACCGAAGAAGTCCTGCCGCCAGTTGTCGAAAACCAGGTCAAGAAAGGCGAAGTGAAGGTCAGCTTCCGCAATTTCACGGTCATTGGCGAGCAGTCGACGCCCGCCGGCGCCGCGGCGCTGGCCGCCGGAGCGCAGGGACGCGGCTGGAACTTCGTCGAGCTCTTCTACCGCAACCAGGGCGCCGAGGACAGCGGCTACGCGGATGACGAATTCCTGGAAGCGATCGCCAAGGGCGCCGGAGTCAAGGACATCTCCAGGTGGAACAAGGAACGCCAGAAAATCACCGCGGATGTCGAAGCAACCACCGCAGAAGCCAAGGAACTCGGCTTCACCGGCACGCCGTCGCTGGCGATCAGGGGCCGGGGGACCGACGGCCTGGAGCCGATCGACACGCCGGGCTCCACGGGGGACCTGGAAGCCGCGCTGGAAGCCGCGGCTTAGGCGATTCCCGGGCTTTCCTTCTTCAGGTTTACATAACCACCATTATCGTGCGTTGGGTCCGGATCGCCAGGCTGCGCCTCAGCGAACGAAGGCAGATATCGCCCGTCCCACTTCCGCGGCCGTGAGCGGGCCGAAGCGCAGCGACCACGAGTTGTCCATGTTCTGCAACAACCGGCATCTGGCCCCGGTGGCGGCAAGCGCCTGGCGGTGCTCCTCGCACCGTTCGTAACCGGATGCTCCCTGAAAGACCGCGTCGAGGCCATATCTGCCGTCGTCCACCGGCCAGAGAGTCAACCGATCGGCAACCGGTCCTGCCGGGTATTCGACCTCGGTTCCGGGCACCCGGGAAGCCTAGGCGACCAGGCGGGCGCTTCCCTTCGCCATCGGGCGGACGATCGGCGGGGCCTTGGGTAGTTCGGGGTGCTCGACGGCGCCCAGCTCGAAGCCGGCGGCCCTGATTCCCGCCACGGTGTCGCGGTTGCAGTGGCAGCCGTCGCCGAGGAAGCGCCACGGCTTTTCGAGCCGATCCTGCCACTTGGCGAGGTCCGGATGGTCGGCGCGGACGTGCTCAAGAAAGAGCAGCTGGCCCTGCGGCGCGAGGACGCGGGAGATCTCGCGCAGCGCCGCCGGCTGGTCCGGGACCGTGCAGAGGACCAGCGTCACCACGACGGTGTCGAAGCTGTCGTCGTCGAACGGGAGCGCTTCGGCGCCGGTTTGGATCAGCTCGGCGCCGGGACAGGCCTTCTTGGCCCGTTCGCGCAGCTGCTTGAACATGTGCGGGTCGGGCTCGGTGACAGTCAGGCTGTCGAGGCCCTCATGCGGGTAGAGCTCCAGGTTCAGCCCCGTCCCCGCGCCCAGCTCCAGCACCCTCCCCCGGGCCCCGCACAGCAGCTCGCGCCGCATCTCACGCAGGCCGGCCTCTTCGCTCGCCTCGAAGGCCCGGTCGTAGAGGGCCGAGAACAGCCGGCTCCAGGTGTTGTCGTAGATCCGTCCCATCGGGTCGTTTGGTGAGATTACGTCCCCCTAGGGGCCGAAGTTCACCAACCGCGGAAAGTCAGGCCGCGTCGCGCTGGTGCTCGGGCGTCTGCTCGCCCTCGGCGACTCCCGGCTCGCTCGCCGCCGCCCGCGCCTCGTAGGCGCGGCGGGCGCTGTGGTCGACCTCGATCATCAGCTTGTCGACCTTCATCGCCCGGCCGAGCGCCTCGCGCCAGCTGCGCGGCAGCGGGCTGAGGATCTTGTAGAGGGCGCCGTTGGCGCGCGGGACGAAGACGTCGAAGCGCGGCACTTCCATCGCGTCGACGATCTCGTTCGCCACGTCTGAGGCCTCGACCGGTTTCACCCACTTCTGACCGACGCCGCTGGTCAGCTCGGTGTTGACGACGGTCGGCATCACGCAGAGGACCTCGACGCCGGAGCCGCGCAACTCCGCCCGCACCGCCTCGCTGATCCCGACCACGGCGTGCTTGGTGCCGGAGTAGGTGGCGATCCCCGGCACGCCGGATTTGCCCGCCTGCGAGGCGATGTTGACGATGTAGCCGCTGCCCCGCGGGCGCAGCCGCTTCATAGCCAGCTGGGTGCCGGTGATGACCCCGTGCAGGTTGATGTCGATCTGGCGGCGGACCGACTCCGGGCTCTCGTCCTCGAACGGCGTCACCGGCATGATCCCGGCGTTGTTGACCACCGCGTCGACCGGGCCGAGCTGGCGTTCGGCCTCGTCGAGGAAGTGGGCGAAGGAATCGCGGTCGGTGACGTCGAGCGCCAGCGCGACGGTGCCGCCGCCCAGCTCCGCCGCCGTCTTCTCGGCCAGCTCGAGCTGGAGGTCGCCGATGGCGACGCGGCATCCCTTCGCGATCAGCGCCCTCGCCGTCGCCTTGCCGATCCCGCGCGCACCGCCGGTGATCGCTACGACCTTGCCGCTGAGTGAACGCCGCTGCTTCGCCATCGTGCTCCTCCTACCCCGTGGGGCGACCTCTCAGGCCGCCGGTTTGTAGACCGTGACCACGGCGGCGCCGCCGAGGCCGATGTTGTGCTGCAGCGCCACCTTGGCGCCGTCGACCTGCCGCTTGTCGGCTTCGCCGCGCAGCTGCCAGGTCAGTTCCGAGCACTGCGCCAGCCCGGTCGCGCCCAGCGGGTGGCCCTTGGAGATCAGCCCGCCCGAGGGGTTGACGACGGGACCGTCGCCGCCGTAGGTGGTGGCTTCGGCCTCGACCAGCTTGTGCGCCTCGCCCTCGGCGGCGAACCCGAGCGCTTCGTAGGTGATCAGCTCGTTGGCGCTGAAGCAGTCGTGCAGCTCGCAGACGTCGACCTGTGCCGCCTCGATACCCGCCTCCGAATAGGCGCTCTGCGCCGCGGTCTTCGACATGTCGGAGCCGACGATCGTCATGCAGTCGGCGTTCTCGTCGAAGGTGCTGCTGAGGTCGGTGACCATCGCCTGGCCGGCGATCTCGATCGCCTGGTCCCAGAGGCCGTGCTTGTCGACGTAGGCCTCGGAGGCGACGATCGCGCAGGCCGAGCCGTCGGAGGTCGGCGAGCACTGCAGCTTGGT
>Ga0164301_10000021_pt1 | contig 42018 bp, 34 predicted proteins | sample Whisoiple_231_MG_FD_109711 | JGI IMG/M metagenome (GOLD analysis project Ga0164301, IMG submission 109711) | Unamended control soil microbial communities from upstate New York, USA - Whitman soil sample_231_MG | ecosystem: Environmental > Terrestrial > Soil > Agricultural land ... | reverse complement strand
TCCAGAAGTAGTAGACGCTGATCGTCGGTTCCTCGCGGAACTGCGTCCCTTCGTACTTCTGCTTGATTTCGTTGTAGGTGTCGGGCGAGGGCGGGTTTTTCATCCAGTCGACCTTCCCCTGCTCGACCTCGTCGACCTGGGTCGTCGGGTTGGAGCGGACTTCGAACTCGATCCGGTCGAAGTGGCCGCCCGGCAGCTGCGGCATCGCCTCGGCGTTGCCGGACTCCCAGACCGGGTTGCGCCCGTATTCCCAGCTGCGGCCGGCTTGCACCTTGGTGATCACGTAGGGGCCGGTCGCCGGCGGCGGGTCGGCGGTCTGGTCCTCGGCCGGCGTCCCAGGCGGCAGCGGCGCCGCGAACATCAGGGCGAGCACGTAGCTGAAGCTGCCGTCCGGTTCGCGCAGGTGGATGACGATCTGGCCGCTCTCGTCGTCGGCCTCGATCCCGGAGATCCCACCTTTCTTCGTTTCCGCGAACCGTTCCGCGCCGACGATGTTCATGTAGAAGGAGGTGCCGGCGGAGTTGAGCCGGATCAGCCGTTCGACCGCAGCGCCGAAGTCGGAGGCGCGCACCGCCGTCCCATCCGAGTACTTCAGCCCCGACCGCAGCTGCAGCGTGTAGCGGCGGCCGCCCTGGTCGATCTTCGGCAGCGCCTCGGCCAGGCCGGGAATCAGTTTCGTCCCGGCTTTGCCGCTGGCGTGCTTGTAGGTCAGCAGCGGCACGTAGGTGTCGGCCAGCGCCGTCGCCCCTTCCAGGCTGTAGTTGAGACCCGGGTCGAGGTATTCCGGGAAAGACGAGATGGTGCCGCGCAGGGTTCCGTCTTCCTGCGATCCGCCCGAGCCGCAACCGGCAAGGGCGACGCACGCCAAGAAAACGATTCCGATGCGGCTGGCCGACCGCCGCTTGCTACCCAAGGTCCTCATTCCCCTTTCCCGAGGCCGGCCAGAACAATAAACGCAATCCGACCTGACCATGTTTGGGTTATAAATTGAATAATGAAAGTTTTTCGGCTGCTTTTGGTGGGGGTGGCGGCCATCCTCCTGTTCGGCGGATGCGGCGGAGGGGGAGATCAAACCGCTTCCGGGAATGCCTCTCAGGGCGAGCAACCTCAGAGCGCAGAGCGCAAAGACCTGAAGGAACTACAGCTCTCGATGGAGGGCTATGCCAGTCCGCCGGACAGCGGCATCCTGCTGGGCGACCGGCTCGGCTACTTCGCGTCCGTCGGGGTCAACCTGACGATCATCGGCGCGGTGCAGCCCGAGTACGCGATCAGATACGCGGTCGAAGGCGCCAGCCAGGTCGTGATCTGCCGGTGGCCGGAAGTGGTCCGCGCGGGTGCGGAAGGCGAACCGGTCATCGCCATCGGCAGCCTCCTCACCGTGCCCGCCGCCTCGATGATCTGGCTGCGGGACTCGAAGATCAGAGGCATAGGGGACCTGAAGGGGAAGACGATCGCGGTCCCAGGGGTCCCCTTCCAGACGGAATTCCTCGAGTACGTCCTAAAGGGCGCCGGCCTCAGCCTCTCCGACGTCAAGCTTAAGACCGTCGGCTTCAACTCCGTGCAAGCGCTCGCCGACGGGCGGGCAGACGCCGCCTTCGGCGCCTCCTGGAACGTCGATGGGGCGGCACTCGAATCCCGCGGCCTGGACCCTGTGGTCACCAAGGTGACGGACCTGGGGATTCCCAATTACGAAGAACTGGTGGTGACCACCAACCGGCGCAACTACGCCCAGGACCCGGGCCTGTACCGCCGCGTCGTCAGAGGGATCAGCCATGGCGCGGTTGCCGTGAGCGAAGACCCGGAGGCCGGCGCCCAAACCGTCGTCGACAAGACCCTCGAACTAGCGCCTCCCAAACCGACCCTGGCCGGAGTCGAAGCCACCGCCCCGGTGCTCTCTAAGACCGGTCGCATCGACAGAAAGAAGCTGAATGACCTGATCGACTGGATGTACGCGCAGGGGATGATCGAGCGCAAGCCGTCCGTGTCTCGGCTGATCGCGGCCGAAGCAGAGGGCACGGGCAAGTGAGATGCGGGCGCTCCCCACACGACTGCTGGCGGTGGGGGTTGCCCTGCTCCTGGTCGGCTGCGGCACGAGCGACGAAGCCTCCACCGAGGCAGGGGTGTCGCAGCCGGAAGCGAGTCGCAACGAGCACCCCCAGCCCGTGAAGCCCCGCCACCACCTGCATATCACCCTCAACGGCCGCCCCGGTCCGGAAACGAGCGGGATCCTGCTGGCCGACCAACGTGGCTATTTCGCCGACGTCGGGCTGAAAATGACGATCACCTATCCGCAGTCCCCGGCTCTGCCGATCACCTACGCCGCGAGCGGGGCAACCGACGTCGTCGTCACCCAGGAGCCCGAACTGGTGCTGGCCCGTGACGAAGGCTTTTCGCTCGTCGCCTTCGGCAGCCTCGTCCCCCATCCGACCATGGCGATGATCTGGCTGAAGGGCTCGGGAATCGACAGCGTCGCCGACCTCAAGGGGAAGACGATCGCCTACCCGGGCGTCGAAGTGCAGAAGGACTTTCTCCTATCGCTCCTGGAGACGGCCGGCCTGGAGCTCGCCGACGTCAAGCTTCAATCGGTCGGGTACCACCTGACCCAGGCGCTGGAACGCGGCCGCGCCGACGCCATCTTCGGCGGCTCGTCGAGCGTCGAGGGAGCGTCACTCGAAGCGAGCGGCCTGCATCCAGTCATCGCTCCCATGACCGAAACCGGCGTCCCCGGTTACGACGAACTGGTCTTCACCACCCGACCCGGCCTCCTCGCCGCGGATCCGACCCTCGCGCGCCGCATGCTGAAGGCGGTGTCCCGGGGTGCGGCCGCAGTGAAGGCAGATCCGGCAGCCGGACGCAAAGCGGTGGCCGACAGCCAGCTCGAACCGGCGGCGTTGCAGGACATGGGAGCAAGCGTCGCGGCAACGGCGCCGCTGCTCTCCGGGACCGGCGACATCGACCCCGCGCGCGTGTCGAAGCTGGTCGATTGGATGCACGCGCAAGGGATGATCGGGAGCGAGGTCCCTGTCTCGCAGCTGGTCGCAGGCGATCAGGAAGCGGCCGAACCTAGTCAGGGCCAAGAGTGAGACCGCTCCGCTTCAGGATCCTGCTTGGAGCGGTTGTGGCGGCGGCCGTGTCGCTGCTGGCGTTCTCCGGCTGCGGCAGCGACAGCGATACCGGCAGCGAAACCCAGCCCAGAGAAAGCTTCGCCACGCTTGACCTAACCCTCGACGGCCAGCCCGACCCCGAAACCGCCGGGCTATTGACCGCCGAATACCTCGGCCTATATCGCGAAGGGGGCATCGGTCTCGAGGTAGGCACTCCGCTGACCCCGCAACGGCCGCTCGAATACGTCGTCGGCGACCTTGCCGACATCGTCGTCTCCTACCTGCCGCAGGTCGTCCTCGCGCAGGAAGAAGGGGTACCGGTGGTCGCCTTCGGCAGCCTCATCCCCCATCCGACCATGGCGATGATCTGGCTGAAGGGCTCGGGAATCGACAGCGTCGCCGACCTCAAGGGGAAGACGATCGCCTACCCGGGAGTTCCTTTCCAGAAAGACTTCCTGGAAGCCGTGCTCAACCGAGACGGGTTGACGCTGGACGACGTGAAGGTGAGGGAAGGCGGCTACGGGATGGTGGCCCTCTTGGCGGAAGGAAAGGTCGACGCGACCTTCGGCGGTTCGGGCAATGTCGAGGGAGCGGCGCTGGAAGCGCACGGCCTTGAACCGGTCGTCACCCCGGCGACCGAGCTCGGCGTCCCCGACTACGACGAACTGGTCTTCGTGACCCGCCGCGACCGGCTCGCCCGCCACCGAGGCCTGTACCGCCACTTCGTCGAACTGGCGACCGAGGGTACGCAGGCAGCTAAGGAAGACCCTGCGGCAGGCAGCAAGGCGGTTGTCGCCCAGTACTTCGGCGGGACCACGCCTGGGGGGATTCGAGCCGGAGTGGAAGCAACCCTCCCCCTCCTCTCGGAGGATGGACAGATCGATCCGGCGCGAACCGCCGACCTGATCGCCTGGATGTACAAGGAAGGAATGATCCAACGTGAGCCGCGGGTGTCCCGCGTTGCTCCTTGAACGGGGGAACGGACATGAGACTTGCTCGACTCGCAACGACGGCGATAGCTGCGGCAGCCCTCTTGACCGGCTGCGGCGGGGGCGGGGGCGCGACCGACACTGCCCCGACGCAAGCCCCTGAAACCTACAAATATCTAAAGGTGAACCTGCCGGACAAAGCCGGCCCCCACGACGCCGGGTTCCTGCTTGCCCACCAGCTCGGCTACTTCCCCCCCACCAAGCTTCACGTCTGGTTCATCGCTCCATCCCATCCTGCTCGACCGCCGATGTACGTCGAAGAAGAACTGGTCGACGCGGCGATCGTTCACGAGCCGCAGCTGATCCAGGCGAGGGACGACGGCCGGCCGTTGGTCGCCTTCGGCAGCCTCGTCCCCCATCCGACCATGGCGATGATCTGGCTGAAGGGCTCGGGAATCGACAGCGTCGCCGACCTCAAGGGGAAGACGATCGCCTACCCCGGCATCCGCTTCCAGAAGGACTTCCTCGAAGACGCGCTCGAGCGGGCCGGCCTGACGCCAGGCGACGTGAAGATCAAGAGCGTCAGCTACTACCTCGAATCGGAGCTGATTCATCACCGCGCCGACGCCATCTTCGGCGGCTCGGCCTACATCGAGGGAAAGCTGCTGGAAGCGCACGGCCTGGAGCCGGTCGTCACCCCGGCGAGAAAGCTCGGGATCCCCGACTACGACGAACTGGTGCTGATCACCCGGCGCGATCGCTACGCCGAGGACCCAAGGTCGTTCCAGAGCTTGACCGAAGCGACGACTCGGGGTGGCATGACGGTGGCCGATCGCCCCGGCGCCGCCACGAAGGCGATCGTCCACCAGAAGGAATATGAGGATTCCGCAAGACCGAACCTCCCAATCCATCGGAAGACGATCCGTGCAGGGGTCGAAGAGATAGCGCCGCGGTTCTCCCACACCGGCGAAATCAACCGGGTCAAGCTGCAGCGCTTGGTCGACTGGATGTACGCGCGGGGGATGATCAAGCGCAAGTGGCAGGCTTCGGAACTGCTCGCCGGTCCCTAGCGAGGGATCCGTCGGGCGCTGACTAGACGCCGCCGGCCGGGCGCCGGTGCTCCGCTTCGACCTCCGCCTTGCGCGGGATCAGCCTCGCCGCGAGGACGAAGCCGAGGGCGGAGAAGGCAGCGGCGACGATCACCGCCAGGTGCATCCCGTTGACGAAGCCGGTGGAGGCGACTTCGAGCAGCTGCGAGCCGGCGCCGCCGCCGGCCTGGTCGGCAACCGCGACCGCGCCGGAGATGCTCGATTCGGCCGTGTCCTGCGCGTTGGGGGGCAGCTTTTCGAAGACGGACGAGTCGGTCAGGTGGCTGGCGAAGACCGACTGGCCGATGCCGCCCATCACCGCGATCCCGAAGGAGGCGCCGATCTGGCGGATCGCGGCGTTGGTCCCCGAGGCCATTCCCGCTTTGTCGGCCGAGACCGAGCTCATCATCGCCGCCGAGGCGGGCGGCTGGATCAGCGAGACGCCGGCACCGGCGAGCAGCAGCCCGATCAGCACCACCAGGTAGGACGAGTCGGTGTTGGCGGCGAGGAAGGCGAGCAGGCCGGCGGCGAGGACCGCCATCCCGGCCATCACCGTGCGCCGGTCGCCCCGCCGCTCGGCGATTTTCGGCGCCAGCGGGGCGACGATCAGCAGCGAGACCGCGAAGGGAACCAGGGCGACGCCCGCTTTCAGCGGCGAGTAGTCGCGCACCGTCTGCAGGTAGAGGGTCAGCTCGTAGACCAGCCCCATCAGGGCGAGGAAGGCGATGGTGATCGCCAGCATCCCCGAGGTGAACGGGGCGGAGAGGAAGAGTCGGGGGTCGAGCTCGGGGAACTTCGCCCGCAGCTCGTAGCGGATGAAGGCGGTGAGCAGGACCGCGGCGAGGACGAAGGCGCCGAGGACCGGGGCCGAGTCCCAGCCTCGCACCGGCCCCTCGATCAGGCCGTAGAAGAGGGCAAAGAGGCCGGCCAGCGAGAGCAGCGCCCCAGGCACGTCGATCGGCGCCGCCGAAGGGTCCTTCGACTCCTCGACGTTGCGGCGGATCATCACCTGGCCGAGGATCACGATCGGGACGTTGATGTAGAAGATCCAGCCCCAGGCTTCGGTCGAGTTGAGGATCAACCCGCCGAGAATCGGGCCGACCGCGAGGCCGATCGCCGACATCCCCGCCCAGACCCCGATCGCCCGCGCCCGCTCTTTTTCGTCGGCGAAGGTCGAGCGGATCAGCGAGAGGGTCGAGGGCGGGATGGCGCCGGCCCCCAGTCCCTGGATCGCCCGGGCGAAGATCAGGAAGGTGGCGCTGTCGGCCACGTCGGAGAGCCCCGACAGGACCGAGCCGAGGATGAAGACCGCCATCCCCAGCTGCAGCACCCGCTTGCGGCCGAACTTGTCGCCGATTGAGGCCGAGAGCAGGATCGTCGAGCCGAACATGATGATGTAGGCGGAGTTGATCCAGACCAGCTCCGAGGAGGTCGTGTCGAGGTCCCGAGCGATGGTCGGCAGAGCGACGTTGAGGATCGTCCCGTCGATCCCGACCATGATCAGCGGGACCGAGATCGCAACGAGGATGCGCCGCTTGCGAGTGTCCATGTGCCGATCCTATGAGAGTTGCCATTCCCCCCACCTCGTCATATGGTTTCTTGAGAACACTCGGGGGACTTGCATTATTTGAATAGGGGGGATGCAGCATGGGCTTCCGCGACGACCAGCGGCTACAGAAAGCGTCTTCAGCACCGTGGACGCAGGTGGGCATGGTTTTGGCCCTGCACGTCCTATCCCTCGTTCTACTGGGAACGCTCTCACCCACAGCGCTTGGCGCCGAGAGCGAGAAAGAGGTCCACCGGATTCAGGTTGACAGCTACCGCCGTGACTTCGACGTGTCGGCTCAGATGGCTGAGCGGAACCTCGCCACGCAGGAAGACGGGGCTGGGATAGTCCGCCAGCTCGAGGTCCTGCAAGGGGATGAATATGCGGGGATCTGGTTCGACAACGAGAGTGGTGAATTCGTCGTGCCCCTCCTTCCCACCGCTAAGCGAGGTGCGACGGAAGCATCGCTCGTCCACGCCCATCTCGATGGCGACTTCCGCGTTGCTCCAGCTCGCTATTCATGGGAGGAGCTCGAAGCGATCCAGGAGGGGGTCGACGAGAGCTTGCGACCAGCAATCGAAGCGGGGCTGGTCCAGACCTCGCTTGACCCGCGCACCAACGCTGTCGTCCTGCATGAGGCCAAAGGCGTCAGCAGCGCAGGCAGAGCGACGATCCGTCGCGCCGCAGCTACCGCCCCCGGAGCAGTCGAAGTGCGGTCAGAACCCATCAGCCTCTTCAACGCCACCACTGGAGCGTGCAACACCTACTACATCTACAACGAAGCCGGAGAAGCGATCCCAGGGCGAGTCTGTGACCCGCCCCTGCGCGCTGGCGTCCTCATCGGGCCCTCCATCTGCACCGCGGGGTTCAAGGCAATCGGCAATGTGAACGGCAACAGGTTCATGCTCACCGCAGGGCATTGTGCGGGCGTCGGAACGAACTTCTGGAGCAAAGACGGTGGCGGCACGAACCGCGACATAGGGGTCGTTGAACAACAGAACTTCATCCCAGGGGACTGGGCCAAAATTAGAGTTAAAAGCACCAGTTGGTGGGAAGAACACACTTCATACTGGCCATCTCAGGTCGTTTACTGGTACTCAGGGGGCATCCAAGAAAACATTGGGGTCACCTACGAAAGCTCGAGCTACATGGGTCAATCGGTCTGCCATTCCGGCACGAGGACCGGCACCAGCTGCGGGATCGTCACGGCGCTCGGGAAAACCGCCGATTACTACGCCCAGAACCTGACCGAAGCCTCCGGGTCTGGCATGTGCGGTTGGCCCGGCGACAGCGGCGGTCCAGTTTTTTCCGGCACTACGGCCCTGGGCATCTACTCAGGCCAATACGGAATTCCGCCATGCGGCGGCAATGCGATTTTGTACGCCGAGATAACCGAAGCCACCGCCGACCTGGGTGTAACGGTCGGCACGCCGGCGGGCGCGCAGCCCTACGCCGAGACCGCCGCCGCATCCAGCGTCCAGGCCCATCAGGCAACCGGCAACGGCAAGGTGGACCCCAACGGCTTGCCGACCGAATTCAAGTTCGCCTACGGACCAACGACCGAATACGGCAGCTGGAGCCCAAGCGGGAGCGCCGGGTCGGGGTGGAGCGCAGGAGCCGTGAACGCGCCTATGTACAACCTGACTCCCAACACCGCGTATCACTACCGGGTCGTTGCCACCAACACGGCCGGCTATTACCTCGGCGGAGACAAAGTATTCACGACGCCCATGGCACCTCCGTCGGTGAGCACCGTGTCCGCGCAGAGCATCACCGATACCGAAGCGACGCTGGCCGCCAACGTCAATCCCGAAAACTCGGGCACCACCGCCTATTACGCCGAATACGGCCCGACCACTGCCTACGGCTCGAAAACCCCCGAAGGCTCGCTGCCTAATGGCGCCGCTGCAGTAGGGATCACCCGGGTTGTCAGCTCCCTCAAAGCCGACACCACGTACCATTTCCGCATTGTCGCGAAAAATGCGGCCGGAACCACCTACGGCAGCGACCAGGCGTTCCGGACCCTGGAGCAACCACCTTCTTTTCTCTACTCGATTGGCAGCGAAGGAAGCGGGAATGGGCAATTCAAAGCCCCCTTTGCGATCGCGGTCGATTCTCAGAACAACATCTGGGTGGCCGACACCGCCAATCACCGCATCCAGAAGTTCAACTCGAAAGGCGAATTCCTGCTCAAATTCGGCTCCTTGGGCAGTGGCAACGGGCAGTTCGAATCACCTATGGGCCTCGCGGTAGACGCCCAGGACAACATCTGGGTGGTCGACAGCGGAAACGACCGCGTCCAGAAGTTCAGCCCCACCGGGGAATATTTGAGCAAGTTCGGCTCTTTCGGCAGCGGCAACGGGCAGTTTGACTCTCCGATCGGGATAACGACCAATACCAGCGGGCAATTGTTCGTTACCGATGCCGGCAACAGCCGCGTCCAGAAGTTCACCTCCAAAGGCGAATTCCTGCTCAAATTCGGCTCGGCGGGCAACGGCCTGGGACAGTTCGAAGTCCCGTGGGATATCGCCTCCGACTCCTCAGGCAACGTCTGGGTAGCGGACTACTACCACTACCGCGTCCAGAGATTCAATTCGAACGGCGAATTCCTGGGCACCTTCGGATCACAGGGAACCGGGTATGGCCAGTTCAATCTCCCCACCGGCCTCGCAACCGACTCAAAAGGTCATCTCTGGGTTGCTGACACCTTCAACTATCGCATCCAAGGATTCAACACCGGCGGCGAAATGCGCGTCCTATTCGGCAAATTCGGATCCGGGGGTGGACAGTTGAACATCCCCCGAGACATCGTCGTCGACGGGCTCGGCAACATCTGGGTGGTGGACCAGAACAACAATCGGATTCAGAAATGGGTCTATCCAGCCTCGCCGAAAGTCACGACTCAGCCCGCCACTGAAGTCAAACCGACCAGCGTGGTTCTCAACGCTCTCATCAATCCCCAGGGGCTCCCGACCACCTATCAGTTCGAATACGGCAAAACCACCGCCTACGGCAGCAAAGTACCGTTGGCTCCCCAGTCGGTGGGATCCGACACCGTCAACACTTCCGTCAGCCAGGCACTCGGTGGGATAGAACCGGAAACCACTTACCACGTTCGAGCAGTTGCAACCAACGCAAAAGGCAAAACGCTGGGCGAAGACCTGACCTTCACTACGCCGGCTGTCCCGCTGATCTTCTCCTATTTCTTCGGGGCAGAAGGCGGTGGCGGCGGTCAGCTCAACCATCCCTACGGGCTAGCATTTGACCCCTCCGGCTTTCTGTGGGTGGCAGATACCGATAACAATCGGATTCAGAAGTTCACTCCGAAGGGCGAACTCGTGGCCCAGGCCGGTGGCTACGGGACCGCAAACGGCCAACTCGATCGCCCTCGCGATGTAGCGGTGGATCCAGAAGGAAACGTCTGGGTCGCCGATACCGGCAACAGCCGCATCCAGAAGTTCAACTCGAAAGGCGAATTCCTACTCAAATTCGGCTCGGCGGGCTCAGGAAACGGTCAGCTCCTAACCCCGCGAGGACTGGGGATCGACTCCGGAGGCAACATCTGGGTGGCAGACACCAACAACAGCCGCATCCAGAAGTTCAACTCGAAAGGCGAATTCCTGCTCAAATACGGTGCCTCTTACCAATTCTTGTACCCGGCAGATGTGGCATTCGACTCGAAAGGCACCGCCTTCGTGCTCGGCAATGGCGGGGTTCAAAAATTGGGCCCGAATGGCGAAACGGTGAGCCAGTTCGGCTATCCCTATCTCGACTACCCATCTGGCATAGCCATCGATTCGAGCGACAACGTCTGGGTTTCCGACTCCTTCGACGGTGTGCTGCACAAGTTCAGCCCGGAAGGAAAATTCCTGATCCAAGCGGGCGAAGCAGGTGGCGGCAACGGGCAGCTCCAGAATCCCTTCGGCATCGCGATCGACTCCAAAGGGCACGTATGGGTCGCCGATACGCTCAATAACCGCATCACTGAGTGGATTTACGGCGGCCGACCGCAAGGCAAAGCCAAAGTCACGACCGAACCGGCCATTGAAGTCCTTGGAAACAGCGCCTCGTTGAACGCCAGCATCAATCCCGAAGGCCTCGCTACCGAATATCAAATCGAATACGGCAAAACCACCGCCTACGGCGGCAAGGTTCCAAGTATCCCGAAACCGATCGGAGCCGGTACCTCTGCTGTAGCGGTGACCCAGACTGCTACGGGCTTAACGGGAGAAACCACCTACCACTACCGGGTGGTCGCTGAAAGCGAAGCTGGAGTCAATTACGGCGCGGATATGACCTTCACCACGCTTCAGACTCCCAAAATCGTGAGCCAGTCTGCGACCGAAGTCAAAGCAGCCGGTGCGACGCTCAATGCCACCATCAATCCACAGGGCTTCCCGACCACCTACCAGATCGAATACGGCAAAACCACCGCCTACGGCACCAAAGTCCCAGCCGCGCCCAAATCGGTGGGCTCGGGCACGACGAATGTCCTAGTCAGCGAGCCGACCGGGGGCCTCGAACCACAAGTCACTTACCACTATCGAACGGTCGCGACCAGCAGCGCGGGAACTTCGTATGGGTCCGATCTGACCTTCACGACCATTGCCCCCCCTCCGTCGTTCGGGTTCGCCTTCGGCTCCTCCGGCGCCGGCGCAGGCCAGTTCAAAGAACCCAGCGATCTAGCGATCGACGGCGAAGGGGGAATCTGGGTGGTCGAGGTGGGCAATAACCGCATCCAGAAGTTCAACTCGAAAGGCGAATTCGTCTTCCAGTTCGGCTCGACGGGTTCGGCGAACGGCCAGTTCCTCGCGCCCAGAGGCCTAGCCCTCGATCCGGAAGGAAACGTCTGGATTGCGGACACGAACAACAATCGAGTTCAGAAGTTCAACTCCAAAGGCGAATTCCTACTCAAATTCGGCTCAGTGGGCAGCGGCAACGGGCAGTTCTCTGCTCCGCGGGGTCTGGCGGTCGACCCCGCAGGAAACGTCTGGGTCGCCGATACCGGAAACGGCCGCATCCAGAAGTTCAATTCGAAAGGCGAATTCCTGCTCAAATTCGGCTCGCCCGGCAGCGGCATCGGCCAGTTCGTCTCTCCCCAGGCAATCGATGTCGACGCTCAAGGAAACATCTGGGTTGTCGAGGTCTTGAACCGAGTCCAGAAATTCAACCCTGAAGGCCAATTCCTACTCGCCTTTGGATCCGCCGGCAACGGCAACGGCCAGTTCCTCCTCCCCAGGGGCCTGGTGGTCGACCCGAAAGGCAATGCCTGGGTCGCAGACACCGGAAATAACCGGGTTCAGAAATTCAATTCCACCGGCGAGGTCCAGACCGTATTCGGCGGCAAAGGCTCGGGCGCCGGTCAATTCATGGCACCGGTCGGAATTGCGCTTGACTCCGCCGGCAACATCTGGATCGTCGACCAGGAAAACAATCGCGTCCAAAAATGGTCCTACTAGGGCCAGATCGACTCGAGGATCGCGGAACCGGGTAACGAGCGGCGCGAGGTCTATCGTCTCCGCGATGGCAACGGCGCCCGTCCCCCTCTCGATCCTCGACCTCGCCGCGGTCGGCCGCGAGGAGACCGTCGCCGAGAGCTTCGCCGGCAGCGTCGCGCTGGCGCAAGCGGCCGAGCGCGGCGGCTACAAGCGGGTCTGGTACGCCGAGCACCACAACATCACCTCGATCGCCTCCTCGGCGACCGCGGTCCTGATCGCCCACGTCGCGGCCCAGACCGAGACGATCCGGCTCGGCGCCGGCGGGGTGATGCTGCCCAACCACTCGCCGCTGGTGATCGCCGAGCAGTTCGGAACCCTGGAGACGCTGCACCCCGGCCGGATCGACCTCGGCCTCGGGCGGGCGCCAGGCACCGACCAGCGGACCTGGATGGCGCTGCGGCGCGACCCCGCCGCCAGCGACCGCTTCCCCCAGGACGTGCTCGAGCTGCAGAAGTTCCTCAGCGACGAGGAGCCGCTGCCGGGACTGCGGGCGATCCCCGGCCGTGGCACCAAGGTGCCGCTCTACATCCTCGGCTCCTCCCTCTTCGGCGCCGAACTGGCGGCGCAGCTCGGCCTCCCCTACGCCTTCGCCTCCCACTTCGCGCCCCGCTTCCTGCACGAGGCGATCAAGGTCTACCGGGAGGGATTCAAGCCCTCGGCGCAGCTGGGCGAGCCCTACGTGATCGCCGGCCTCGGCGTGATCGCCGCCGACAGCGAGGAGAGCGCCGCGGCCCAGCTGGAGGCCGCCCGCCGGGTCCGCGCCCGCGCCCTCTTCGGCCGCGGCCGCAAGCTGAGCGAGGACGACGTCACCGACCTCCTCGCCTCCTCCCAGGCAGCCGTCGTCGACGAAATGCTCGCCTACACCGCCGTCGGCACCGCCGAGACGGTCGCCGCCTACCTGGAGCACTTTGCCGCCGACACCGGCGCCGACGAGCTGATCGCCGCGCACTACTCCGATTCGGTGGCCAACCGGCTGCGCTCGGTGGAGCTGACTGCATAATGGGACAGGTGCGCCGCCTCGTCTTTCTCCTTGCCATCGTCGCCGCCCTGTTGGCGCCGGCCACCGCCGGCGCCGTGGACCGCACGGTCAGCGTCGAGGCGACGGTCGAACGCGAGGTCCCCAACGACGCCGCCCGGGTCCACTTCACGGTCAGCAAGGAACGGCCAGGTCGCGCCGCCGCGCTGCACGTCGTCGCGGTGCGGCTGCGGGCAGTGATCGCCGCCGCCCAGTCGATTCCCGGCGTCGGTCCCGGAGACGTCACCACCGGCGCGATCTCGGTCCGGCGCGTCGAGCGCGGCAAGCGCCCCGTCTACCGGGCGAGCGAGGGCGTCACCGTCGTCACCCACGATCCGGATGCCGCCGGCGACCTCGTCGCGGCCGGAGTCGCCGCCGGGGCAACCAGCACGCGCGGCCCGAGCTTCTTCGTCGGCGACCGCGAAGCCGCCTACAACGCCGCCTTGGTCGAAGCGCTGACCCAGGCGAAGACCAAGGCGGGGATGCTGGCCGCGGCGGCGGGCGCCAGCCTCGGGCCCGCGATCACGATCGTCGAGAGCGGCAACGTGGTCCCCGTCCCCGCCCCGAAGTCGTTCGAGCCGGCCAGCGACTGCGCCAGCGCCCCGGTCCGCAGAAAGGGAGCGAAGACGAGCGCCTGCACCACCGCCTCGCCCCCGGTCAAGCCAGGCAGATCGACCGTCACCGCGACGGTCGCGGCGACCTTCGCCCTCGAATAGTTTCGGGTTCGAGTCTCTATACGTAGCCCAAGGTTCCAACTGAGCTATGTCTCCTAGATTGGAAACCAACAAAAACGGTCTCCGCGGAACCTGGTTACTTTCTGGGCCAGCGCTGCTCAGGTGGATCGGTGCTGGCGTCGAACAGGACGAGTTCGTCCACTTCTCGCTTAAAGGTGATTTTCTTGTAGGCGACTAGGAGCCTGAGGAAGCAACCATTTTGGCCCTCCTCCAAATCTTCCGGAGTCTGGCGAAGTTCGATCTCGACGCGATTGCTCCCCTTGTACTCGATGATCGGCTCTTCGAGTAGCGGCGGGTCGAGGTTGCAGACTTCGATCACAGCGGAAAGACGGACCCAATTAGTGCCGACCGGGCGGTCGACCCCCCACTTGACCGCACGCTCGGACCCATTGTCGTCGCTGCTGCCACATCCGATTCCGAGCAGGGCCGCGCCCGCAAGTGCCGCGAGCACCAAAACGCCTATTGCCTTCCTGATCCGGAAAGCCATCGGGTCTCACCCACCGAGTTTCAGTTGAAGCGGCTCCATGCCTTGATGATGAAGGATTCCCGGAACCTGCCACGGCTCCATGTTCGGTGGATGCAGCAGAGGCGCCACGAGAGTTTCTTCGAAGGTGCCCACAGGTCGACCAGCAGAGACCAGACCGATGGACGCGCCAGTGCGCCGGTTCCAGATCGGAGACCCGCTATCTCCCTTAACGGGGCGATCTCCCTCGGGGAATTTAACCCAGTACCCAGCGAGGTTGATTTCATTGCCGTTCCCGGTCCAGCGCGTCGAGCGCGCGATGATCTGACCGCAGGAAACGTTCTTCGATATAGCCCCGGAGTAACAGACGGTATTGCCCTTTCTGGCCCACCCTGCCGGCTCCGTTGGCAGCGCATGCCCGCCCCATCCCCATTTCGCCAGAGGCACGATTCCTCCCTGGTGGATACGAATCGCCGCTCCGTCGGTGCGCACCCCCCCAGGTTCAACGTATTGGAGGGCATTGCGCTGGAGCGTGCCGACTTCACTTTTTCCTGCGTCATCGAATTCTTGACTCTCGTCCTGCGGGGCCCGCCAGACTTCCGTGTCGATTTTGGTGTAGCAATGACCGGCGGTGAGAAGGAACAACCGCACGACCTCTTCGCCATTCGGCTTGAGCCCTCGTTCTTGGGCTCCAAAACCTGCGGTGCAAGGATTGTGTCCCGCCGCGACCCCTCCCAGGGTATAAGCAGTCCCATTTATGTAGTCGCCGGCCCGCATCCTGCCCTCGTTGCGGTAGCGGCCCTCAAGTAACGCTCCACCCCCGGCCTCGTACTCGACCGTGACCGGCGCGTTGGCTCCGAGCATCTGGTCCAGGATGCCTTCGACCTGGGCGACGTTCGGCGTGCCGACGCGGGTGGCTTTCCCAGCTTCATCTTCCTCCACGCTGACGATCAGGTTCGCGAGGGTGGGGTTCGACTCGATCGCGCCCAATACGGACTGTGCGGTCGCCCGAACAGAGAGATACGAGGCCGTCGGAGTGGTCGGGTAGACCTGCAGCCTCTCCCCTGCCACCAGCGACAAAGACGCTTTCAGGCTCGCCAACTGACTCGCCTGGTCCTGGGTAAAGCCAACGTGCATGATGCCGCCTGCCCGGTGGTCGATGTAGTACCCGGCATAGCTGCTCGGATTGGTTGCTTCGACCCATTGGTCGATTCGTCCCGCGTTGACTTCGTAGAACCATTCCCGATATTCCAGCTCCGCCACATCCGCAGGCCGCAGCGGCACGCCCCAGCGTTCCCAGGACGCCCGGGCAACTTCCCCTGCGGGCGTGCCTGGGCTGTGCCAGGCGTTGATCAGGTTGAAGATTCGTTCGACCAGCTCCCGCTCGTTGGCCACCGGAAAGACGACCTCTAGGCCGTAGTCTTCGCGGAACTTCTCGATCTCGCTGAATTTCGGTGGCACAGGGGCACCCGGTACCGGCGGGGGCGTCTCGGGGATCGTCACCGACCAGCGCTTGCTTTCGCTCCTTGCAAGCTCGTTGGTGACGATGACTTCGATATTGAGCACGCCGGGCGTGAGGCTGGCGGTGTCGGTTACCCAGAGGTCTTCCAAGCGTTCGCACTCGATCTGGGGGTCTGGATCCTGCTCGCAGTTCTTCTCGCTGACCAGGATGTCGCCGTTGGCGATGATCTGGATCGAAGCGACGCCGTGGGGCGAGTCGCCTTCCACTTCCAGGACGAGGTCCCCGGCCGCGATTTCCGTTCCGTTTTTGTCGAACCCGAGACTGCCGTTCAGGGCAATGATTTCGGGTGGTGAATCTTTGTGCCACCATTTGAAGACCGAGCCGTCGGCGCCGATGTCGTACGTGATCTGCGGTTGACTGGGCGGCGTCACGATTGAGCGTCGCGGCGGCCCATCTTCGTAGTGGAAATAAGTCGCTTTCGCGTTCGTTCCGGTCGGCGCTACCTCGACCGATTCGACGCGATTGTCGGCGTAGTATTTGATTTTCGTCCAGGTGCCGTTGGGCAGGGTTACTTTCGAGAGCAGCCCTGCCGCGTTTTTCTCGTAGAGGGTTTCGCCCTCTGGGCCGTCGTGGGAGGTGAGAAAGTCGCCTTCGTGGGCGTAGGTATGGGTGCCGGCGGCGTTGCCGATGACGCTCGAGACCAAACCGCCTGGGGTTTCAATCTCGACCATCGGGTCGCCGTCTGAGAGGTCGAGTGGCCCTGGGTCCTCGGCTGCATAGTGGCCAAGCATCCACTGCTGGATTCTGTGCATGTTGACGTCGGTCACCCAGATGTGACCGGTGCTGTCACTGGCCATCCCGACCGGCGTATTGCTGGTCGGGAAGGAGAACTGCCCTTCGCCGGTGCCTTTGGAACCGAACTGCCCGATGTAGTTGCCGGCGAGATCAAATCGCTGCACACGCCCGTTGACCTGGTCGGCGACCCAGACGTTGTCTTGGGCGTCGATCTCGACCGCGCTGGGGCGGTTGAACTGACCTGGTTCGGTCCCCAGCGAGCCGAAGGAGCCGACAAAATCCCCGTCATCCTCGAAGACGGAGACACGATGGTTCTGGAAATCACCCACCCAGATCCTGTCCTCGGGATCGACGTCGATGCCGATTGGCTTGCCGAGCTGGCCGGGTTCGGAGCCTTTCGAGCCGATGACCGCGAGGAATTCGCCCTCCTCGTTGAACTTCTGGATACGACCATTGCCGGAGTCGGCGACCCAGATGTTGCCTGCGAAGTCGGTGACGATTCCTTCCGGGCTTGAAAATTGGCCGTCGCCCGTTCCGGCGCTGCCGAACTTGGCGATGAACTGGCCCTCGGAGCTGAACTTCTGGACGCGGTTGTTGTTGGAGTCGGTGACAAGAAGGTTGCCGTCGCGGTCGATCGCGATCGCGGTCGGGCGGTTGAACTGGCCGTCCCCGCTGCCGAGGGAACCAAACTTGCCGAGGTATTTGCCGCTCTTATCGAAGCGCTGAATGCGGTTGTTGGATTTGTCGACGACCAAGAGGCTGCCTTCCACTCCAACGGCCGCATCTGCGGGCGCGTTCAGCTGGCCGTTGCCGGACCCGAGCGAGCCGACAGTGCTGATGTAGGCCGGCCGTTCTACCGGCACGAGCCAGCGCTGGATGCGGTGGTTGTTGACATCGGCTACCCAGAGGTGGCCCTTGGAGTCGGCGGCGATGCCCAGTGGGTAGGCGAAGCTGAACTGCCCTGGCCCCGAGCCGGTCGAACCGAACCTGCCTTTGAACTGAGCAGCGAGGTCGAACTGCTGGACGCGATTGTTGGACTGATCGCCGACCCAGACGTTGCCGAGCTTGTCGATCTCGATCTCGTCGGGGTGACTGAACTGGCCGTCGCCCGACCCGACCGAGCCGAACTGACTGAGGAATTCGCCGTTCGAGTTGAAGACCGAGACGCGGTTGTTCTGCCAATCGGCGACCCAGACGTCGCCGTTGGGGGCGACGTCGATCCCGGTCGGTTCGCCGAGCTGGCCCGTGCCCGAGCCTTTGGAGCCGGCGACTTTGATGAATGCGCCGGCCGAGCTGAACTTCTGCAGGCGCCCGCCGTAGGTGTCAGAGACCCAGATGTTGCCGGCGGCGTCGATCGCGATCCCTTCGGGACCGGAACCGGTGAACTGGCCGTTGCCGGTCCCTTTGGAGCCGAATTTCGAGAGGTACGCGCCGGCCGAGCTGAAGCGCTGCACCCGCCCATTTCCGGCGTCCGTAACCAAGAGGTCGCCGTTGGCCGCGATCGCGATCGCAGTCGGCCGGTTGAACTGGCCGTCGCCCGAGCCCAGAGAGCCGAACTTGGCGAGGAATTTGCCGCTAGGGTCGAACTTCTGGACGCGGTTGTTGCCCTTGTCGACCACCCAGAGGTTGCCTTGCGCATCGATGGCGACGTCGCCCGGCAATTTCAGCTGGCCGTCGCCGGAGCCGTTTGCGCCGAACGAGCTGTCATAGGTGGGTTTGGCAAGCAGTTCGGGCTCGGGGATTTCCAGTTCGGAGGGATCGGCGGCAAAGGTGGCCGGGTCAGATACCTCGATCTCGGCCAGCTCGCCGCCTTCGTAGATGTAGTCGACCTTGGCGTAGCCCTCGCTGAGCAGCGCCTCGGTCTGCCCGGTTTCGTCGAAGGCGACGGAGGTGGCCGATTCACCGGTTTCGTCCCTGAGCTCGTAGCCCCCGCTCGACTTCTTCGTCAACCTCGCCCGCAGGGCGGGGTCGAAGCTCTGCGCGCCTGCTTCGGTCGGCAGGGCGACTTCTCCCTTGAAAGCGCCACTTGAGTCGCGGACCTCGGCCTCGTTGGGGACCGGCGAGCCGCCGGTTTTGATCGGGTCGAGCTCGGGCGCCTGCGCCAGCGTCCAGCCGTCACCCCACTCGGTGTCCTCGTTCTCAGGCAACATCGAGTTGTAGTAGCGCTCGACTTCGAGGTCGACGCCAGCGGTGCCCTCCACGTCGATATCGGTCTCGCGGTAGACGAGATTGCCGTTCATCACGTTGACCGCGAGTTCGGGTCGGTCGGGATGCCCTTCTTCTGCTTCGTTCCCGCTTCCGTCAGGCAGCGGGAAGTGGTGCATCACGTACTCGTCTTTTATCCCGGTGGCAGGGAAATATTCGAACTCCACTTCGCGTTTCAACCTCTTGCCGACCTGATCGACGGCTTCGACTCTCAGCACGTGTTTGCCCGAGGTCGTCAACTTGCTCAGCTGTACCGGATAGGTCTTTTTCATCTCGCAGCTGTAGTTCGGCCCCGAGCACGGCTGCGGGGACCAGGGAACCGTCTGCTCGACACCATCGAGGTAGACCTCGATGTCTTTGACGCCCGAGCGCTTGTCTTTGGGGTCGGGGTTAGTCGCAGTGGAACCGTCTTTGGCTTCGATTTCGAGCTTGTAGAAAGGAAGGCTCAGCTGATCGCCTTTTCCGGCTGGCACCTCAGAATTGCCGACCTCGCCGGTCGCTTCGGCGAACTGCCCTTTCAGGATCATTTCTGGCGGCGTGTTGTCGACTCGCATCGTGAAGTGGTAATCGCCCGTGTATCTGCCGGTGGCATCGTTGGCGTTCACCCAGGCATCCCGTTCACCAGGGAAGAAATAGCCGCCGTGGATGTTGTCGAAGGAAGCGGTGTGGGTCGTGTAGCAGGGGCTGCGCCGGGTACCCGAGCATTCGTTCTGCGGCGGGATGTCGTAGATCGGCGCCCCGCCGTCCTGGTGGATGCGGACGTTTTTGACGCCGAGCCCTTCGTCCTTGGCAACGGCGGTGATCGTGAAGGGCGTTTCGTCGCTCACCCATCCACTTGGCCTGCCGCTGATGCCCGCGGTTCCCCCCTCTATCCAAGGCGCGCCCCAGTCGTCGAGCCAGACGTGGGCGCCGCCGGCGTAGAGGTCGCGCCAGCAGGGGATCGAGAACTGGCCACCGCCGGAGCCGAGGCCGAAGATCACCGCGAAGCCCCGGAACGGCAGCGTGTAGGTGTTGCCAGGCTGGTTTGCCGAGTTGACCGAGGTGTAGACCCACTGGCCGTTGTGGCCCCAGACGCCGAAGTAGTCGTGAGGCTCTTTGTAGGAGGTGGTGGCAGCGTTGCAGCCGTGGTCGTGGCGCACGTAGGGCGCCAGGGTCGGCGTTTCGACGAAGCTCGCCGTGTTCGGGGCGCTATAGGACCACTGTGCGAACTGGTTGGGCGAATAGGTGCCCGACTGGGCCGAGACGTATAGGCCACGGCCCGACCAAGGAAAGCACTCAAGAATGCAGGAGGTCGATCCGTACATGCCGGCAACGTTCTTGTTGAAGGCCCAGACGCCCATTTCGAGAGCGTTGTAGTTCTGGCCGAAGGCCCAGTTGTCGTTGTTTTCCAAAATCGGGTCGAGAAGGATGGGCATGGCGTAGTCGCCCTCGCGGTGGTCGACCGTGAGGGCCAGGGAGTCGCCATCGACTTGGAAATCGACCGGCACGTCGGTGCCCTGGGCGTCGACCGCGACCGGCTCTGGGATCGTGGTCAGCAGCTCGCCGTCCTTTACGACTTCGGCACCCCATTCGCCGTCGGCTCGAAGTACCGCGCCCGCCGGCATCTGCACTTGGAAGCGCAGGGTCTCGGGACTGTTCTCCGAACGCAATATGTTGAAGATCTCAACGCCGGTGGCGATCGGGCTGACCAGCATGTCGGTGTCGGTTAGGACTTCGACAGCCAGGGTGTTCTCATCGCCGAAGGGGCGCGAGACGCTTTGCGCGTCGGCGCCGGCCAGCTTGATCGCCACGCCTTCCCCGCCGACCTCGACTGGCTGATCGGCGGCCTCTGGGATCTGCACGTCGACGAGGCCGTTCTCGGTCTCGAAGCCCGAGCCAGTCTCTTCGAGGCTGAGGTCGACTTTGCGGAGATCGCCCTGCTCGTCCTCGACGCGAACCGGCAGGCTCGAGTCCATGACGAGGCCGTTGCCTTTGTCACTGACGGTCGCCGAAGTCGGTTCGCTCGTGCTGAGCAGTTGGGCGTCCGAGAGGAAGCGGGCGGGGTCTTGGTTCAGCTGGGCGAGTCGCTCGGCGAAGACCGATCTGAGTAGTTCCTCCACCCCTTCAACATCGAGTTCGGCGAAGGCGAGGCGGGATTCCTCGCGCTCACGAACAGCATCGAGGCTCGTCAGCCACGCTTCCCGATCCTCTTCTTCGCGCTCGGCCTCGGCAATTGCTTCTCCCACGTCCTCGGCACCGGGCAGCATGGATGGATCGAAGTCCTCGGGCGTCGGCGGGGGGACGATCTCCTCCGCTGGAGGTCCTGCTGGACTCTCGGCTGCGAGGACAGGGACTGCCGAGATGAACAGCGCGAGCGCGGCGAAGACCGCCGCCCAGCGATGCCGACCCGTGTAACCCGCCTTCCTTAAAAAGGACATCAATCCTTCTCAAACTCCGACCACGCGAGGACCGGCATCCATGACGACGCCGCTGAGATCGCGGTTGGTTGAATCGGTATTGACTGTGCGAAACGCGTCGGCTGCAAGAACTTCCTTCCGTTGTGTTGATGGAGGGCAGATCGGAGCGGATACCGGTCGGCGCGCATCCTGAACAGGTGCTTGGGTGAAGTCCATACTGATTTTTTTGGGTTGAGTTTGCGATCCCCGAAAGGCAGCGACGCACCAGAGCTCGACACGATGACCAGATGTTGCCTTCTTGCTGACGGATTTCGGTGTCAAGCGGCAACTGGCGGGAGACGCGATCCTGTACACCGTGACTAGTACCGGCTTCTACTGTCTAAATGCGCCTGTCCATTGTTCATCCCAAGTCAACAAACTCGACGCCTGACATTTGATGGCGCAGACCTAGCTAGCGTGGCCCGTCGGTGTGGATGAACAGCACCGGGTCGCCGAGATGGCCCTGTGCGCGCAGCGCTAGCAGCCCGGCCATCGCCTTTGCCGTGTAGACGGGGTCGAGCGCGAGCCCGTCTTCGGCCGCCTGCTCGGCGGCGGCGCGCGCGGCCTCGGTGGGGTGGCCGTAGCCGGCGCCGATCTGATCGTGGGTCAGGTCAAGCATCTCCGGCCCGACGTCCACCTTCCCGAGCCGCGCCCCGCGGCGCTCGAGCAGGGCGGCGGTGCGCCGTGCCAGGCGGGCCACGACCGGCGGGTCGAGGCGCAGCTGATCGTTGACCACGACGCCGACGACGCGGCTGCGCAGGCCGGCGAGCTGGAAGCCGAGCGCCAGGCCGGCGGCGGTGCCACCGGTGCCGACCGGGACTACGACGTGCGCCGGCTCAGGCAGCGCACCCGCCTCGACCTGGGCGGCGATCTCCAGCGCCGCCTCGACGTAGCCGAGCGCCCCGACCGGCGAGGAGCCGCCCGCAGGCAGCAGGTAGGGCGGCCGGCCGCCGCGGGCGTTGCGGGCGACCAGCCAGGGCAGCATCGCCACCGTGCGCGCCTTCGTGTGGGTCCGGTGGATGCGCGCCCCCGAGGCTTCGAGCCGCGCCAACTGGGCGCGGACGTGGTCGTCGACCGGCTGGTCGAGGAGCGCCAGCGCGGTATCGATCCCCTGCTCGCGCGCGTACAGCGCCGTCGCCAACCCCCAGTTGGTGCCCAGCCCGCCGAAGGTGAGGATCGAGCGGCGACCGCGCCGCCGGGCGTCGGGCAGTAGCCACTCCAGCTTGCGCACCTTGTTCCCACCCCAGCCGCCGGCACCGAAGGCCCCGTCTTCCTTCACCCAGACGCCGAGCCCCGCCAGCTCGCGCACCGGCGTCGGCCGCTCGGACAGCTCCAGATGGGGCAGCGTCCCGGCCAGCTCCGGAAAGCGTGTGTGCAGATAGGCCATCGACGGAAACATCGTGCCATCCGCCGCGCTTCCCTACCCTCCTGGAGATGAGCGATGCGAATTCCGCCTCGGAGCTGATCGACGCGAGGATCGCCGAGCTGGGCGACTGGCGCGGTGAGACCCTTGCTCGCGTCCGCGAGCTGATCAAGGAGGCCGACCCCGATGTGGTCGAAGAGTGGAAATGGCGCAACCCCGTCTGGTCGCATGACGGGATCGTCTGCACCGGCGAGAGCTACAAGGACAAAGTGAAGATGACCTTCGCCAAGGGCGCCTCCCTCGACGACCCCGCCGGCCTCTTCAACTCCAGCCTCGGCGGCAACACCCGGCGCGCGATCGACGTCCACGAGGGCGAGGAGATCGACGCCGAGGCCCTGGTGGACTTGATCCGCGCCGCCGTAGCGCTGAACAGCGGCAGCTAGGAAAGCTGAAGGCCGGCGTAGGTCAGGAACAGGCTGGCGAGGCCGAAGAAGCCGAACAGCATGTTGCGCTGCATTGCCCGAAGGTCATCCCGGAGTTCGCGGTTACCCGCCTGTATCTCGCCGCGTAATTCCTTCACCCCATCTTTCTGTTCCACGCGGAGTTCGCGGATATCTCTTTCCAGATTCTGGAATCGCGCATCGACCTGTTCGAACCGCGCGTCGACTTGTGCGAAGCGCGCATCGACGCGGCGAAATTCGGAATCAACGTGATCGAAGCGTTCCTCCGTCCGCTTCTCGAGAAGATCGAACCTCTTGTCGGTATCCCGCGCCTCCATCGTCTGCATCAGCATAGCGAAACTTATCGTCTGCGGCGGACGGGAATCAACCCGGCCTCTACGGCCGGCGCGGCGTAGGCGGCAGCGAGCGTCGCGACCGTCTCGTGGGCGTTGAGCCCGCTGGGGTTGGGGACCACCCAGAGCGCCGCGCCGGACCAGCGCGCCGCGCTCTCGAACGTCTCCGGCTGCCGGCCGAGGACCGCGCCGCGCTCGCCGAAGGCCTCGCGGTAGGCGGAGATGCCGGCGACCGCGACAACCTTGGGCCGGTGCTCGGCGACGAACTGCAGGAGCCGCTCGCCGCCCTCTCGCAGCTCCTCGCGTGACAGCTCCGAGGCGCGCGCGGTCGCCCACGGCACGAGGTTGGTGATCCCGACCCCCCGCTCCACCAGGTGGGCGCGATCGGCGTCGGTCATCCCGGCGACCCGGTCGACCTCGTGCTCGGTGATGCCGGACGCGGCCAGCGCCGGATAGAAGCGGTTGGTCGGATGGGCGAAGTGGGTCTGGACCGCAGCCGTCCACAGGCCCGGGTTGATGCCGACGAACAGCAGCTTCAGCCCCGGCCCGACGAGATCGGCGACCTCGTGGCCGCGGAACGCCTCCAGCTCCTCGCGCGTGAACCGCATGCCGGGATCCTGCCCGAATGGTCGGGCTACTCTCCTTCTGACAGCCGCAGCTGGAGGAGAAGGATGGGCGACCGCCCGGAGCAGAGTGGGAACGAGTCGGCCGGCGAGACACGGTCCGCCGGCGGGTTCCAGGTGCCGATGCGCCGCCGGGAGATGGTGGCGCTGTCGGCCGGGACGCTGGCGAGCGTCGTCCTCTACGCCTGCGGCGCCGACGGGGCCGAGACGACCGGGCCGTCGGCGGGGGCAACCATGAACCTGCCCGACTGCGTCCTCACCCCCGAGCAGGACGAAGGTCCCTTCTACATCGACCTGGCAAGGGTCCGGAAGGACATCGTCGAGGACCGCCCCGGCGTGCCGCTGGCGCTGGCGCTGACCGTCGTCGACGCCGACACCTGCAAACCGATCCGCGACGCCGCCGTCGACGTCTGGCACTGCGACGGGCTCGGCATCTACTCCGGCGAGCCGTCGGAGGGCAGCGCCGGCGAGACCTACCTGCGCGGGATCCAGCTGACCGACGCGAAGGGCCGGGCGGAGTTCGCGACGATCTACCCCGGCCAGTACCCGGGGCGGACGACCCACATCCACGTCAAGGTCCACCTCGGCGGGCAGCGGAGCGGCGGCGCCTACTCCGGCGGCCACGTCTCCCACACCGGCCAGCTCTTCACCGCCGACCGCGACGCCGAGGTCTTCGCCCTCGCTCCCTACAGCCGCAACACGGCCGAAATCACCCCGCGCGACGCCGATGCGATCTACCAAGGCGAAGGCGGGTCGAGCTCCGTCCTCGCCCTCAGGCGGGTCGGCACCGACCTCGCCCGCGACGGCTTCACGGCAAGAGCTACGCTAGGCATATCGGCAAGCTGATCGCAACCACCCAGGCCACCCTCGACGGCGTCATCGACCCGGTCGGCGAGTGGGTGCAGCCGGACGGAGAGCACGGCGAGTACTCGTTCGAGCGCCAGGCGCAGTCCGGCGGGCTCGTCCTGGGCCGCAAGACCTTCGAGGGTCTGGCGGGCTACTGGCCGAGCAAATCCGGCAAGTGGGCGGACATGGTCAACGCCCTGCCGAAGTACGTCGGCTCCAACACCCTCTCCGGCGACCTCGAGTGGAACGGAACCCTGCTCGAGGGCGACCTCGAGGACTCGATCCCAAAGCTGAGGGACGAGGTCGAGGGCGACCTCTTCATCCACGGCAGCGGCGAGTTCGCCTACGCCCTCGCCGAGAAGGGCCTGATCGACGAGTACGAGGTCTACCTGAACCCGCTCGTCTGGGGCGAAGGCAACGTCCACATGCTCGGCGACCGGGGAACCGTGCGGATGCAGCTCGAGGACATCAAGCGCTTCGACTCCGGAGTGGTGCTGCTCACCTACCTGCCGGCGTCCTGACCGCGGCTATTTCCGGGGCTTCGGCCCGAGCCGGAGGTGGACCTTGCCGTCGGCGGGGCTGGTCCCCACCGTGGGGTAGGAAGCTTTGACCACGAGCACCCGTCCGTTTGCCTTCAGCCCTTTCGGCTTGCGGACCTTGCCGACCTTGCAGCCGGCGGCTCGGATCGTTTTCTTCGCAGCCTTCAGCGTCTGGCCGGCCATTGTCGGGACTACGCACGCGGGAGGTGGCGGGGGTGGAGGTGGGGGCGGCAGGTCGCCGTGCAGGCGCGTGTATGAGATCGGCGCCGAGCAGGCCGAGGCGTTGCCGGCCGCATCGGTAGCGGTCGCCGAGAAGGCGGCGGTGACGCCCTCCGCGACCGCGACGGCGATCCCGGGCGAGTCGAGCTCGGCTGCGCTGCCGGTTGCGACCGGCGCGCCCGCGCAGTCCGGGCCCGCGTAGACGCGGACCGTCGATCCATCCTCGGCGACGCCACGGATCCGCGGGGTGCCGCTCGCGCCGGGCGAGGCCGGGTCGGTGCTCGTCAGCTGCGGCGCCGACGGCGGCTGCACGTCGCCTTCCTGCTCGAGCCAGACGCCTCCCAGCCCTTCGATCTGGCTTTCGACGTTTTTGCAGAAGCTGACGTTGTCGGCGTCCCCCGAGTCGACCGGCGCCGCCTGCATGTCGGTCCACTGCCCGGCGATCGCCCCCGCCCCGGTGAGACCGTGGGTGAACGGCGCTCCGGGCTGCGGGCTCCCGTCTGCCGCTGCTTTTCCTGCGGTCGAGAGCTGCAGGACCGTCGGGGTCGTGGAGACGGTGCACGCTTCTCCTTCGAAGGTTCCGCTTTCGGCCGTCAGCGTCCCGCCCGCTTCGCCTTCCAGAACCAGCGCGCCGGTCCCCGGGTCGAAGCTCCCCTCGATTTCTCCGATTTCGAATTCGACGGTGACGTCGGCGACGATCGGTTCGGTGATGTGCGTGACGAAGGCGGGGACATCCAGAGCACCCGCCGTGATCTCGCCGCTCCCATCGTCGAGCTGAGCCGCAAACGGCGCCGTGGCGGGGGCTTCGAACAGAGCTTCGTCGTCGAGCTGAACCCCGACGTTGGCGCGAGCTTCGGTGAACGTCATCGAAAGAGGTGCGGCGCTCGCCGTCGAGGCGCAGACGCCCAGCAAGAGCAGCAAGGCAAGCGCGATGTTCCCCCGGACCCGCATCGAGTTCTCAGGATATCGCCTCGTACCCAGAGCCCGACCAAGTCCGCGGTAGGCGAGACCTACGCTCGCTCCCGGAGGCGTGCCGCCCACTGCGTGTGGCGCTTCCGCAGCGCGTCTCCGTCGAGGTCGGCGCGGCCCAGCGGCGCGTAGTTCGGGACCCAGGAGGCGACCGTGTCCTCGGAGCGGGCGGCGGCCCAGCAATCCCAAAGGCGCATCTCGCCGACCACCCGGCCGGCCTCCGCTTCATAGGCCGCGAGGAACTCGTCGGCGATCCGCTCATCGAAGAGGAGGACGAGATCGAGCCGGCACCAGCCGAGGTCGAAGCCGCGCGGGCCGCGCGACCCGGCCGACCAGTCGACGACGCCCGTCAGCTTTCCGTCCCGCCAGACGACGTTGCCCGACCAATAGTCGCCGTGGGTCAGCACCTCCGGCGAGGCGACGATCTCCGACCAGCGAGACCTGACCTCCGCCGCCAGCGGACCCGCCAACAGCTCCTGCGAGCCTCCCCGGTCGTCGAACACGCTCGGCAGCTCCGCCAGCCGCTCGGCCGGCAGCGCGTGCACCGCGGCGAGCCCACGGCCCAGCTCGCGCGCCCACCCGCCCGGGTCGGCCGGGGTGATGTCCGGCTCACCGTCGACCCAGCTGATCAACGAGGTCGGGTGCTGCGACCAGCCGCCGTCCAGGTCGCCGCCGAGCAGCACCGGGGCAAGTCCGCCGAGCCCGTCGAGCGCCCGCAACACATCCTGCTCACGCAAAGGCGCGGGGTCGCCGACCGGAAACTCGCGGACGACGACGCTCGTCGCTGGATTCTCGGTATCGACCCGCCACGTCTCCGCGTGCTGGCCGCCCGCGAGGCGCTCGACAACCGCGACCGCGGCCCCCGGCCCCGCCAGCCGCCGCACCTCCTCCAGCGCTCCAGTTGAAGGCCTGCCCTCGGGTCGAGTCATCGCCGAGACTCTTACCATGGCCCCATGAGCAGCCCGCAAGTCCCAGGTGGCGTGGTGCACGAGCTGCCCGCCGACCTCCGCAAGACGCTTACCACCAGCGCCACGGCCCTCGAAGCCTGGCAGGACATCACCCCCCTGGCCCGCAACGAGTTCATCTGCTGGGTCGAGGACGCCAAACAGGAGAAAACCCGAGAGCGCCGCATCCGCCGGACCCGGGAAGAGCTGGAGGAAGGCCAACGCCGCCCCTGCTGCTGGCCGGGTTGCAAGCACCGCGAGCGCAACGGCCGGTAGCCACCTAAGACAGGAGAAGAGATGCCCGAGGTCACCGCAGATATGACGATCACCCTCGACGGCTACGGGTCGGGTAGGGGCCAGAGCGAGGAGCACCCGTTCGGCGACATCGACGAGAAGCGCCTGCACGCCTGGCAGTTCGACCACCGCGGCGAAAACGCCGACGAGGCCGGCGCGATCACTCTCGCCGGCGCCTTCATCATGGGCCGCAACATGTTCGGCCCCGACCGCGGCGAGTGGGACCTCGACTGGAAGGGCTGGTGGGGGCCGGACCCGGTCTACCATGCGCCGGTCTTCATCCTCGGCCACCACCCGCGCCCGAGCGTCGAGATGGAGGGCGGCACGACCTACCACTTCGTCACCGACGGGATCGAGGCGGCGCTGGAGCGGGCCCGCGAGGCCGCCGGCGACAAGAACGTCTCGATCGCCGGCGGTCCCGGCACCCTCAACCAGTACCTCGCCGCCGGGCTGGTCGACGAGCTGCGGCTGCACGTGGCGCCGATGGTCGCCGGCGGCGGCGAGCGCGTCTTCGACGGCGTCGGCGACATCCAGCTGAAGCCCGTCTCGAGCCGCACCACGCCGCACGTCACCCACCTCGTCTACCGTCGCTGACGCCATGCCGTTCACCCGCAGGAACCTCAAAGAGGACGTGGACGACGTCGGGTCGAACTTCGACGGCGCGCCGGACCTGGAGTTCCGCCTGGCGACCAAGGCGCTCGAGCTGGAGAAGTCCGGCCTGGGCTACCAGCGCATCCCGCCCAACTATCGCTTCCCCTACGGCCACACGCACGAAAAGCAGGAGGAGCTGTACGTGGTCCTGCGCGGGAGCGGCCGGATGAAGCTCGACGACGAGATCGTCGAGCTGAAGGAATGGGACGCGGTGCGCGTCGCCCCCGGCACCTGGCGAGGCTACGAGGCCGGCCCGGACGGCCTCGAGATCCTCGTCATCGGCGCCCCCAACCTTGGCGAGAACCCGCGCGACGACGTCGAAGGCGAACGCGACTGGTGGTCCGACTAGCGCCGTTGCGTCAACGGCGCACCCGGTAGCGGAGGTGGGTGACGCCGTCCCCCTCCACCACCCTGGTCTGCTCGAGCTGGATCTGCTCCGTCCCGATCCCCTCGAACAGCGGCCGGCCCTCGCCGAACAGGACCGGGATCAGGTGGATCTGGATCTCGTCGAGGACGCTGGCCGCCAGTGCCAGCCGGGCGACCGTGGCCCCGTGGACGAGGACGTCCCGCTCGCCGGCGGCCTCCTTCGCCCGGCCCATCGCGGTCGCGACATCGTCGACGTAGGTGACCAGGGGCCACTGCTCCGCGTCGGCGGCCGTCTTGTGGCGGCTGAGGATGAAGATCGGCACGCCGTCGTGGTGATCGCCGCCCCAGTAGCCGGCGGGCTCGACGGTCCCGAGGCCGGCGACCACCGCCCCGGTGGCCATCGCCTCGTCCATCATCTCGCCGTCGACGCCGGCTGGGCGCGCCGGGATCCCGCCCTCGTCGCTCGGCGGCCCGGTCATGATCCATTCGTGCAGCCGGCCGCCGCCGTCGCCGAGGCCGTTCTCGGGCGTCTCGTTGGGGCCGGCGATGAAGCCGTCCAGGGACATCGACATGTAGAGCACGGTCGAAGACATAGTTTCCTCCTCAGTTCTTGGCGGCGAGGGCGTGGACGACCGCGCCGTCGGGGTATGCGGTGGTGGAGATCGGGGCGAAGCGCTGCGGCTCCGGCAGGCCGTGCCAGAGCGGCAGCCCGGCGCCGAGGGCGACCGGGTGGACGGTCAGCCGGTATTCGTCGATCAGCCGGGCGCGGGCCAGCGCGTGGGCGAAGCGGGCGCCGCCGAAGCAGACGATGTCCCCGTCCTCCGCCTTCAGCGCACCGATCTCCTCCTCCAGCGGACCGCCCGCGCGCCGCGAGTTCTCCCAGTCGAACTCCGGCTCGCTGCTCGAGAAGACCACCTTGGGCAGCGCGTTGATCCGCCGCGCCATCGGGCTGTCCGAGCTGCTCCAAGCCCCGGACATCTCGTCGTAGGCGCCGCGCCCGAGGACGATCGTCCCCACCCGCGTCAGCAGCTCCAGGTTGCCCTCGTGCCGGGCGGCGCCGGCCTCGGGGCTCTCCCCCTCATCGGACAGCCAGTCGATCACCCCCGCCTCGCGGGCGAGGAACCCGTCCAGCGATGCGGACATCAGCAGGATCAGCTTCGAACGGCTTTTCTCGGTCGGTGACATCCGGCCCCCTTCGTTCGGTCGCGCGGCTCGGTTTCCGCGCCTCTACCCAGACGACGAACGGGGAAAGCCGAAATCGACACGACCGCCGTGGCGGGCCTGCCCGCAGACCCTATGCTGCGGCCATATGACGATTCAGCGGATGGACAACGTTCTCATCGTCGTCGAAGACCTCGAGGCCGCCAAGGCGTTCTTCGTCGAGCTCGGCATGGAGCTGGAGGGCGAGACGCAGGTCGAGGGGGAGTGGGCGGGCCGCGTCGTCGGGCTGGACAACGTCCGCGCCGACATCGCCATGCGGCGGACCCCGAACGGCCACAGCCGGGTGGAGCTGTCGAGGTTCCACACGCCACCGGCGATCAGAGCCGAGCCGGAAGACGCGCCGGCAAATGCGCTGGGCCTGCGGCGCATCATGTTCGCCGTCGACGACCTCGACGACGTCGTCGCCCGCCTGCGCAACCACGGCGCCGAGCTGGTCGACGAGATCGCGCAGTACGAGGACGTCTACCGCCTCTGTTTCATGCGCGGCCCCGAGGGCATCGTCATCGGGCTGGCCGAACAGCTCGGCTGACCGGGACCTCCGAGGAGGCCCCGGCGAGCCGGTGTCAGATCAGCTGCTGACCGGCATCCGCGCGATTGCGGCGCGACCGGTGTTGAGCTTGGCGTCGAGATCGCCGAGCTGGTTGATGCGGCGGCTCTGCAGAGTGCGAACCCTGGCGTTGTAGATCCGCTTGCTGCGGTTGCGCAGAGTTTCGATCGCTTCGTCGTCGTTCTGCTGCACCGAGCGGGTGGCGGATGCCTTGGCACTGCGAATCGCGGCTTTTTCGCGACGGTAACCCGCCTTCAGGTCGGCGAGTTCTTCCCCTTCGACCTTGCGGTCGTCGGCGGCCCGCTTGACCCGCCGTTCGATCGCTTCTTCGATTTCGGTCTTGCGCAAAACGCCTTCGGCGTTTGCCTTCTGTTTCCGCAGGCGACGGATCTGCTTGCGCAGCGACGCGGCCCTGCTGTCGTAGACGTCTTCGAGCCGCCCGACGGCGCTCTGGTAGTTGTCGGCAGCCCGGTTCATCCGCGCGTCGTAATCGTTGCGCAGGGCGGTGAGTTCGCCGGCCTCGGTGCTGCGGATCGTCTGTACGCCGGTCCTGACAGCGCGCTGCGATTCCGCCTGGGCCGCCCGCTTGGCGCGGTTGAAAAGAGCGGCGGCTTTGTTCGCGGCGGCGTCGTGCTTGTTCGCCAACTGGTCCCCGTAGGCGGCCTTCTGGGCGGTGGTGGCCGGGGTGTTCGAGAGCTTGCCCAGCTTGTCGACGAAGCCGACCAGCGCCTTGTACTGGCCGGTCGTGACCAGCAGGGGGACGTTGGCGGCATTGGCGACCGGGGCCACCAGGGCGAGGGCGAGCAGGGCGACTGCCGCCGTCGGTACGAGCAGGCGCAGCTTTCGAGACTGGTTCATCGGATTCAAGACACTCCCTTGGACGAGCGCCGGGCGGCGCATTGGTTCCGTCCTATTTCGGCTGAAACGGGGAAATCCTCGACCTGAGCCAAATGAATCGCAGCCGAGGCTCCCAGCCCTGCCGACCGCGTGCTAACTTACAACCAGATGGTTGTAAGTCAGAAAACGATCCGCGACGAGGAAGAGGCCACCGACCTGCTGTTCCGGGCGCTGGCCGATCCGATCCGCCGCGACATCCTCCGCCGCGCCCACGAGGGCCGGCTCTCGGTCTCGGCCCTGGCCCGTGAACACCCGATCAGCGTGACGGCGATGCAGAAGCACGTCGCCGTGCTCGAGCGGGCCGAACTGGTGAGCAAGCACCGGGTCGGCCGCGAGTCGATCGTCCGCACCGAGACCGACGCCCTCGCCCGTGCCCGCACCGCACTCGATCGCCTCGAGGCGGACTGGCGCGGCCGGATCGAGCGGATGGAGGAGATCCTCGACACCGACAAAGGAGACACCTGAATGCCCGTCACCGACGTAGACAAGGACTTCGACGCCCTGACCATGACGATCACGGCCGAGTTCGGCGCCGATGCCGAGCGCCTCTGGGAGCTGTGGTCGGATCCGCGCCAGCTGGAGCGCTGGTGGGGCCCGCCGTCCCACCCGTCGACCTTCGTCGAGCACGAGCTCACCGCCGGCGCCCGCACCACCTACTTCATGACCGGCCCGGACGGCGAGAAACACCACGGCCGCTGGCGCATCGAGGAGGTCGAACCGCCCCATCGGCTGCACATGACCGACGACGTCGTCGACGACCAGGGCAAGCCAGAGGACGGAGGGCCGACGGGGATGACGGTGACGATCGCCGAGGCCGACGGCACCGCGACCATGTCGATCCAGACCCACTTCGCCGACCGCGAGTCGATGGAACAGACCATCGAGACGGGATTCGAGCAGGGCATGACCGAAATGCTGAACAAGCTCGACCCCCTCCTCGACGCCGCGAGGGCGTGACGTCAGGCGAGCTCGTCGAGGCCCTGCGCGACCCAGGCCCGGAGGCCCTCGTTGGCCACGAAAGGCGCGCCATCGGCCTCGGCGCGCGCCAGCACGTCCCCCGCACTCGCGCCTGCCTCGAGCCCGGCATAGAGGTAGACGAGGGCCGCGGAGCGAGGCCCACGTCGGCAGGTAACCAACGTCGGCCGCGGCAGATCGTCCAGCGCGGCGATCTGCCGCCGCGCCAGGTCCATCGTCATCTCCCGAGGCGGGTCAGACACCACGTTCGCCGACTCCGGCACAGCCTCCTCAACCTGCCCATAAGACATGCCGCCCTCCATCGAGGCGAACTCCTCCCCACAGAGGTAGAGCCAAGACGCCGCCCCAGCCTCCCGCGCGAACTCCCCCGGGTCGGCAATCGGCTCGCTGTTGTACATGAGGCCCTTCGGACCATCGAACTGCGGCATGGGTCCAAGGTACCCCTGCGCTTCGGGATCTCCAAGCGGCGAGCGCTGGCGACGAGACCCGTTGCCGCCGCAACGGGTGCTGCCGTCTGAGTCGTCGTCTCGTGATCCACGCTAGCTCGAATCGGTGCCGCAGAGATCGAACATCGCGTCGGCAAACGTTCGCTCCTCGGTGAGAAGATCGGCCGCCTCTAGGTCAAAGACATACTGGTAGACCTCCAGCTCGTTGATACGGCCTTGCAGCCTTAGCCCGGCTATATCTTGGTTTCGTGCCCGCGGGTGGGCCAGAACAACTCGGTTGCAGCGATAGACAGCGGCATAGGTGACCGCTTGCTCGATTGCCCCTCGGCTCGAGTTGCCATTCACTGGCACGTTCTTCACCTCGATCAACAGAGGCCATCGGTGCCCCGCGGCGTGGAAGACGATGTCCGGCGTTGCGCCCTCTGACGGTGGGTCATCGAAGAGCGGCTTCTTGCCGGCGGCGTTGCCATCGAGGACGTCGATTCCCCCTCCGGCTCGCCCCGCCTCGGCCTGCAAAGTGTTTCGCAGATAGTCCTCGAAGATCGAGTCCATATTGAGAACCATCGAAGGCAGGTCCACCCCTCGGCCCGTCACCTCCACGTTGACGGCATAGCGGCGAACGATCGCAACGGCCAAGTCAAGTGCCGGCCGGTAATAGCGGCGGAGAGAGGGCGTCTCCCTGGCGCCGGTGACGAGCGGATCACTTAGAAAGGAGAGCGAGTGGTCCAGGGGCACCGAGGAGAACAACTCGTACAAGGCCCCAAGGCGCTGGAGCAGCAGGCGGCGAGAGGCGGTACGCGATCCGAGAAATGCGAGGCGACCGGCGATGAACCAGATGGCGTATTTCAGGCAGCGATTCGCGGGGTTATCCGCGGTTCGCGCAAACCAGCTGCTCACCGCTTGGTGGCGGACACCGCGAGACCGCAGTCGCGTGAGCGTGGCATCGGCAAGGACCCGGCCGCGCGGAAACGACGTCGTCTCCTCGCGCTGCTCATATAAGCGCAGGAGGCCCTCTGAAGCGATGATGTCCACCCGCGCGACGAGCCATCCGGCTAGCAGGTCAAGGAGGGACTCATTCCAAGTCGAATCGGTCGCGTACGGCCGCTCGGCGTGTAGGGACGATGGGACATAGCCGGAGACTCGAAGCAGGTGACCGAGGTTGCCGACGGGCACTCGTGGCCTCACGTCAATGACGACTCGGTCGTTTAGTGGAATCAGGCCGACGTAGCCTCGTGCTTGGAGGCGAACGAGGCCCTTGGTGAGCTGAATGGTGAAGTACCCCTTCGACTCGACGTCGGGGTTGAGGCGAAGGCGCCCCTTGGGATTCAGCAGGTCGCTGAGCGGCACATCGACGGAGTCGTACTCCCGCACGCGGTAAACGATTGGGTGCTTCGCGGGGGAGTGGACCAGCTGCTCCGCGGGCAGTGCCACATCCTCCATCGGCTAGGACTCCTCCGCTTCCGCGGGCTCCCCTTCATTTTCGGCCGGGGCGAAAATCCGATTCCAGTCGGCTTCGACCTCGGCGAGACCGTCGGGGTCCAGGCGATAGGCCTTTTCGAAGAGGAACCGGAGCTGATATTTCCAGACCCGTTGAAGACTCTGCTCATCCTCGACATCGATGAAGAACGTGTGCCCTACCGCCGAGAGCGGGTTCCGCTTCGCCTGAGCGTTCACCTTGCCGAAGAAGGAGCGCAGACGCCGCCGCAGCGTCTCTTCGACGCCAGCTCGATCAAGGAATTCGTCGAGCACCACGGAGTCAGGCTCCATTGCGATCTTTGCGAAGCGGCGCTCGAATGCGGCGTCGACCTCGTCCACACCTCGATCCAGCGGGTTCATCGTTGCGAGGACAACAAGGTTCGGTGGTATTGCCGCAGTCTGGCCCGAGGCGAGAATGAACTCGAGACCCCGCTTTGAATGCTCGACGTAGGTGAGGGCCTCGCCGAACACGCGACCCGGATCAGCGCGGCTCAACTCGTCGATCACCACGACGTAGGCGCGGTCGGGATCCTCGGCGGCATCGATGCACATCTGGAGGAAGACCTTCGCCTTCATGGTGAACCCGTCGCCTTCTTCGTTCGGGACGAACCCCTGGATGAAGTCCTCGTACTGATACGAGGGATGGAACTGAACGAAGGCGACTCGTTCCGGATCGCCCGCGAGCGCAGAGCCGATCTTGTTCGCGGCCCAGCTCTTGCCGGTTCCAGGAGGGCCACTGAAGATCACTCCCCCGTAGGTCTGCAGGAGTTCCCTGACCTCTGCCAGCGTGGGGTCGTTGCTGCTCAAAGGTGGATCGTCCGGGCGATTAGATCCGTGCTCGCTCACCGCTGCGTCAGAGCCGATGTCGAGGGCCTCGGCATCGAGGAAGCGGACTGGGTCTTGGGTTCGATGAAGGGCCATCTCAACGTCCCTCGCCGTCTGCGTCCCCGGTAGCGACAGGCGGATTCGATGGTTCGAACCAGTCCGTGCGATCGGGGATGTCGACTGAGAAGAGAAGGTCGAATTCCGCCATCTCAGCGTCGGTGCGAAAGCCGAAATCCCCCTGGAAGATGTCGATCAGGCCGTTAGGGGGCAGAGCCGGTCCGTCAGTGGTGAAGCCGAAGTTGCGGTAGTAAAAAGCGGCCAAGGGAAGGACCGGGAGCGGTTGCCCGTAAAGGAGGTACTTAAAAGCGTTTTGGGTGCTGCTCTGTCGCAGGTCGTATCCGCTGCCACTCACTTGGACGACTTTCAGGGGCAGTTTGCGGATCGAGCTAGGTGCATAGCTGCCAGCGATATTTCCATTCATCCAACCCTGTCCCTCTTTTTTGCTTCCGTGCCAGAAGGGCCGAAAATTTGGCTTGCGGGGAGGGCCGCCTGGAACTCTGAAGTATCGCTCGAGATTGCCCCAGTCCGGTTGGGCCGCGGTACCTGACTCGGCACCAGCGTCACCCATCACCGCGGCACGTCGAATCTCAAGGAAGGCAGGAAAGAAAGTGTGTACTTTCCGGCTTAGCAGTTCCTCGACCCCCCAGCGGACGACGCTCGTCGTGAGGACGAATACAGTCTGCCTGCCTCCCCCCGCGCTCTCCACCATCAAGCGGAGAGTCTATGCAGACTCTCCGGCGAGGTCTATGCCTATCGCGCTTCGCCCCATCTCACGCGCGGTCTCGAGAGTGGTGCCGGTGCCCATGAAGGGGTCCAACACGACACCCGGTTCAAAGCGCTTACGACAATTGCATGCCGTCCAGCCGGTCGTCACCCGTTTCGCAAAGGTGAACTCCCGGAAGTAGCCACCCAGGACCGCCTTCGCCTCAGCAGCAAGCGCCTTTACGTGCTCGGCGTTGCGTCCAGTGCCGTTCTGCGTTTTCAGCGCCTTTCCGGCATCGGAGACCCCGGTCGCCTGAACTGCCTGGAGATGCTCCTTGGTGAGACCGGCTTCCTTGGCTATTTCCATCGCTCTGCGTGCTTGAGGCCGATTGGGATCGAGTTCAGTCGTACGTTCAGTGATGCGACGTCGCGGAGTCGCGCACTTGGTGCAAATGTGCCTAGGACACGCGAGCCGAATCGCGCGCTCAGCAATTTCGGTCGGGAAGGGCGCTAGGTGGTCACCCATATGACGACGCGGATTGATCTTCCACACATCCCCTGGGTTCGCGCCGTTTCCGATCGCCGCCGAATAGCCGAACAGGTCGTAGTAGTAGTCGTGACTGAGCGTGAGATGGATGATGTACTCGTGTCGATTGGCGAGTCGATTCTGTGCGGGGTCCGGCATCCCACCGTCCTTTGCCCAGATGATCCGATTGCGAACGATCCATCCGTCTTCCGCTGCGGCCAACTCCACCCGAGCCGGGATACCCGTGAGACTGCGATTCTGAAAACTGTCTCCGATATTTAAAAAGACTGACCCAGTTCGCCGCAGAACTCGGCGCCACTCCTGCAGGCATTCGACCATCGCCGCGACAAACTCTTCAGGCGTTTCCTCCTGCCCTATCTGACCCTCGACTCCGTAGTCGCGCTTCTTCCAGTACGGCGGCGAGGTTACGACGAGATCAACGCAGTCGTCCTCAATAGGGATTGCTCGGGCATCGCCCTTTAGCCGCTTGACAAAGCCTTCGCCGGACGAAGCGTCTCCGTTGCCGTTGGTGTTTGGCTTGCCATTGCCATTTGCGATGTGGCCATTTGAACCCGCGCCGCCCGCCAAGGGCTCGGCGATCTCGGGTTCGGCGAGGCCAGTGTTGGAGTCAAGCTTCAGGCTCACAGCATTCTCGGCCGGGGAAGAAATGGACCGGCGAAGGATGAGCCTACTGTCCGCCCCGGACCCACCGTCCGGTTCGAATCGGTCTCGAAGCTCAAGCTGCCCCATTCGTTGCTCTAAAGCCATTCATGAAACATATTGTCTTCATCAGACGTAACAAAAAGCCCCGCATTTGCGGGGCCATTCGTCCTATAGCGGGGGCGGGATTCGAACCCGCGACCTTCGGGTTATGAGCCCGACGAGCTACCTGGCTGCTCCACCCCGCGGCGGACTGGTGATGCTAGCAATGTGGGCGTTGGGGCGGGGTTGGATTCGGCTTGTGGCGGGGGATTTGCGCGGGGGGCTTTGTGGTGGCGGCTCGCTTTAGAGTGGCCGGATGAGTGATGGGGGAAAGCGGGTCGCGGTGATCGACATCGGGACCAACTCGACGCGGTTGCTGGTCGCGGACGTGGCCGGTGGGCGGGTCTTGCCGGTCGACCGGCGCAGCACCGTGACCCGGCTGGGGCGGGGCGTGGATCTGTCCGGCCGGCTCTCGGCCGAGGCGATCGAGGACGTCTGCGAGGCGGTCGGCGGCTACGTCGGCATTCTCCAGGAGCTAGGCGCCGAGACGGTCGACGCGATCGCGACCAGCGCCGTCCGCGACGCCGACAACGGCAGCGCCTTCATCGCCGAGCTGCGCGAGCGCTTCGCGCTCTCGGCCCGCGTCCTCGACGGCGAGGAGGAGGCCCGCGCCACCTACCTTGGCGCCACCTCGGAGTCCCTCCCCACCGAGCCGACCCTGGTCGTCGACATCGGCGGCGGCTCGACCGAGCTGGTCGTCGGCACCGGCCGCGAGATCTCCTTCCACGACTCCCTCCAGGCCGGGGTCGTCCGCCACACCGAGCGCTGCTTCAGCGGCGACCCGCCGAGCGCCAGCGAGATGGAAGCCCTCGCCACCGACGTCCGCGGCCTGATCGAGGAATCGGTCGGCGCCGGCGTCGAGGCCAGCCAGGGCATTGCCGTCGCCGGCACCCCCACCTCGCTCGCCGCGGTCGAGATGGAGCTCGAGCCCTATGACCCCACGCGCGTCCACGGCCACGTCCTCGCCCTGCCCTCGATCCAGCGGATGCTCTCCAGCCTCGCCTCGGTGCCGCTGGCCGAGCGGGTCGGGATCCCCGGCCTGCACCCCGACCGGGCACCGACGATCGTCGCCGGCGTGGTCATCCTGATCGAGACGATGCGCGCCTTCGGCCTCGACGAAATAGCCGCCTCCGAGCACGACATCCTCTACGGCACCGCCCTCGCCGCCGCCGAGCGCCACTAAAGGTCCTCCCACCCATCAAATGTCGTCGCCGTACTGTGTGGACAGACTGTCTTGTCCGAAACGGACAGAATGGTCAGTCGAACCTACCATTTACAAGTACTTGGTAGGCACCCGCACTAGTTTGCGGTAGTTGCGCACCGCAAGCACTAGTCCCCGCAGAACCCGCCCTACATACTGGATGAACCGGGCAAGAGATGGGGTTCGCCTCGTCACGCGACCGGTATATAGGGCTTAGGCGATTTGCCGCATCATGGCGCCTCCCGCCGTCTGGGCCCACCTAATAAAGGCCCCTGAAGACGTACCCCTGCCCGTCCTGAGGGGCCACCTGAATCGGTCGTCAGAGATGGCGGCCGATTCTCGTTTCGGCACTCCTCAAGCCAGATTCGACTTGCGCGGGTAGGCAACCTCGGGATCGGTGAGGACGTTGACCAGGGTCGGCCGGCCGGAGGCGAAGGCCCGCTCCAGCGCCGGCTTCAGCTTGCCCGGCTCGCGGACCAGGATCCCGTCGCAGCCGAGCGATTCGACCAGCTCGTCATAGCGCGTCTCGGGCCGCAGCTCGGCGGCCACCGAGTAGCCGTAGAGGAACTGCATCGGGTGATGCTCCAGCCCCCAGATGCCGTTGTTGCCCATCACCCCGACCACGCCCAGACCGTGACGCGACATCGTGTCGAACTCGAGGCCGGCGAAGCCGAAGGCGCCGTCGCCCAGCAGCAGGCAGACCTGGCGGTCGGGATGGGCGACCTTGGCGCCGATCGCCTGTCCCGGCCCAGCCCCCAGACACCCGAACGGCCCCGGGTCCATCCAGCAGCCCGGCTCGAAGGTTTCGATGTAGCGGCCGGCGTAGGAGACGAAGTCGCCGCCGTCGCCGATCACGATCGCGTCGCGGTCGAGGACTTCGCCCAGCTCCTTGTATATGCGCACCGGGTGCAGCGGCGAGCGCTCCTCGTTCAGCTCGGCCTGCTCGGCCGCCCGCTTCTCCGCCTCGACGTTGCCCAGCTGCTCGAGCCAGGCCCGCGTCCGCGGCTCCCCCGCCCCGGCCGCCTCGCGCAGCGCCGCCAGCGTCGCGCGGACGTCGCCGACCAGGTCGACCTCGGGCGCCCGGTTGGCGACCAGCGCGTTGGCAGCGATGTCGAGCCGGACGATCTTCGTCTCCTCGCCGAAGCTGCCGCCGAAGCCGAGCCGGAAGTCCATCGGCACGCCGACGACGAGGGCGACGTCGGCCCCCTGCAGCGCCGTCCCCCGCGCCCGGCTGAAGGCCAGTTCGTGGTCGGCGGGCAGGCAGCCGCGGCCGAGGCCGTTGAGGAAGACCGGGACGCCGAGCGCCTCGGCCAGCGCCCGCAGCTCGCCCTCGCCGTGGCCCCAGTAGAGGCCGGTGCCGGCCATGATCGCCGGGCGCTCGGCCGCCGCCAGCAGCGCCGCCGCCTCCTCGACTCCGGCGGCGGGCTCGGCCGCGCCCGCCTCGGGAAGGCCGGGGATCTCGACCTCGGCCTCGGTGAAGACGACGTCGAGCGGATAGTCGACGAAGGTCGGCCCGCTCGGCGCCGCCGCGGCACGGTCCAGCGCGGCGGCGGTGACGGCGGCGATCAGCGCCGGGTCCTTGACCGTCTCGGCCGACTTGACCAGCGGCGAGACGAACGGCAGGTGGTCGATCTCCTGCAGCGAGCCCGAGCCCCAGCGCATCTCCGGCGCCCGGCCACCGAGTACGCAGACGGGGGAGTTATTGGCCTGGGCGCCGGCAATCGCGCTCAGCCCGTTGGTCACGCCCGGCCCCGCGGTCAGCGCCGCGACGCCGACGTTGCGGGTCGCCTTGGCGATCCCCTCGGCGGCGAAGGCGGCGGTCTGCTCGTGGCGCACGTCGACGAGCGCGATCCCCTCCTCCTTGCAGCCGTCGTATATGGAGAACAGGTGCCCGCCCGAGAGCGTGAAGAGGTTCTCCACCCCGCGCGACTTCAAAGCCTTTGCGACCAGCCGGCCGCCGTGCTCAGCCATGGCGGCAGCCTATTGGCTGACCGGCCACATCGGGTTACCATCGCCTGGCCCGGGTGGCGAAACTGGCAAAAGCGGCGGCCTTAAAAGCCGCTGCCCCTTCGGGGGCTTGCGGGTTCGAGTCCCGCCCCGGGCATTTTCCCGTTCCCGAATCCGCCTTTCCCTGCATTTTCCGGGTTTCGCCCCTTCCTAAAAGGGCAATAAAAACTTTGCAGGGGCGCAACTTCACCCCTGTTACCGTGTCCTTAGTCCCTGGAACCGTCCTTCCACAGGGAGTCAGCTTGGAGGCTTCAGCCCTAACTCACGCCAGTCGCCGCGGGCTTCTCGCCCGCCGTTCGCCGCTGCTCAAGCTGCAGGGGGACGAGAAGCTGATCGCGATGGTGCGGAGCGGCAACCCCGGCGCCTTCGAGGCGATCGTCGACCGCTACCAGGGCCGCCTGCTCGGCTTCTGCCGCCAGATGCTGAACTCCACCGAGGATGCCGAGGACGTCCTGCAGGAGGTCTTCGTCAACGCCTACCGGGCGATGCTCGCCGACGAGCGTGAGATCAACCTCCGCCCCTGGCTCTACCGGATCGCCCGCAACCGCTGCCTCAACCACCTGCGCAAGCCGAAGGCCGACGCGCAGGAAACGATGGACATGGTCCCCGAGGTCGACGCCGCCTCGACCGCCGAGAAGGTCCACAACCGCGAGGAGTTCCGCCAGATCCTCAGCGACGTCAACAAGCTTCCCGAGACCCAGCGCGCGGCACTGCTGCTGCGCGAGATGGACGCCCTCTCCTACGAGGAAATCGCCGCCGCGATGGACACCACGGTGCCGTCGGTCAAGTCGCTGCTGGTGCGGGCGCGGATCTCCCTCACCGAGGGCAGCCAGGCTCGCCAGCTGACCTGCGGCGAGGTCCGGCTCGAGCTCTCCGAAGCGGCCGAGGGCCTGCGCAAGGTCTCCGCCCCGGTCCGCCGCCACGTCCGCGAGTGCGACGAATGCGCCGACTTCCGCAGCCAGATCCGCGCCACCGACAAGGCCCTGGCGGCGCTCTCGCCGATCGGCCCTCTGCTCGCCTTCAAAGGCTTCATCCTCGGCAAGCTCGGCTTCGGCGGCGGCAGCGCCGGGGCCGGTGCCGGAGCGGCAAGCGCCGGAGGTGCCGGCGCGGCAAGCGCGGGCGCGGTCGGCGGCGTCGGTGCCGCAGCTGCGCTCGGCGGCGGCTCCGCGGCCAGCGGCCTCGGAGCCCTCGGCGGCGCGCTCGGGACCAAGGCGGTCGCCGGCGTGGTCACCGCCGCGGTGCTGACCGCGGGCGCAGTCGAGGTCAAGCAGACGACGACGCCGGTCGAACCGACTCCCACCGCCCAGGTTCAGAGCTCCGACTACAAGGCGCCGGTCCGGACCGCGCAGATCGTCTCGGCTCAGCCCGCACCCGCGGTCGAGCCGACGATCGAGGCCGCACCGGTCGAAGCGCCGCCCGTCCCGGCCCCGGCCGAAGCGGAAGCACCGGCGCCGATCCCCGCCGAAGACGAAGAAGCCGCCGGCTCCGCCGC
>Ga0164301_10000019_pt1 | contig 42477 bp, 54 predicted proteins | sample Whisoiple_231_MG_FD_109711 | JGI IMG/M metagenome (GOLD analysis project Ga0164301, IMG submission 109711) | Unamended control soil microbial communities from upstate New York, USA - Whitman soil sample_231_MG | ecosystem: Environmental > Terrestrial > Soil > Agricultural land ... | reverse complement strand
ATGATCTCGTTGCAGAGGTCGATGCACTCGTCGCAGATGTAGACGCCGGGGCCGGCGATCAGCTTTTTCACCTGGCGCTGCGACTTGCCGCAGAAGCTGCAGAGGAGCTGCTCGTTCGAGTCTGAAGGACGTGCCAGCGGAATCCCCTCCTAACGGGACGATCTCTTGCCTCCGGCGGGGTCCCAAAGCTTAGACAGGGTCCTGCACCGGTTCGTGGGGTCCGTTTACGTCGCCCGCGCGGCTGTCCCTGCTCGTGACGGCAGCCTTGCGTGGCGGTACGGTGATCGAAGATGGCCGCCGAGATCGAGATCGCGCCGATCACCACCGAGGAGTTCGAGCAGCTGGTGCCGCTGATCGCCGCCTACCAGCGCTTCTACGAAGTGGCGGAGATCGACGACGAGCGCAACCGCAGGTTCTTCCGCCGCTTCCTCGCCCCCAGCGAGGACGGGCTGCTGCTCGGCGCCCGCAGTGAGGGCCGGCTGCTCGGCTACGCCTGCCTCTACTGGCACTTCAGCTCGCTGGAGGCGACCGAGTGCGTGCTGATGAACGACCTCTTTGTCGACGAGTCGGCCCGCGGTCAGGGCGTCGGGCGGGCACTGATCGAGGCCAGTGCCGACGTCGCCCGCGAGCGCGGCGTCCCGTTCGTCGAGTGGTCGACCGCACCCGACAACCACACCGCCCAGCGCCTCTACGACTCGACCGGCGCCGAGCGCAGCGAGTGGTTCAGCTACGAACTGCGGGTCTGAGCATCAACCTCAAGCGGAGCGCAGATGAGGTGGGGGCGGCGGAAGCCGGTCGATCAGTTTGAAGATGGCGTCTTTCATCGCCCGCATGTCTTCCTGCTGATCGCGGACGGCGACGAGGATCTTCTCGGTGTTGATGGTTCCCTCGGCGACGAGTTCTTCGGCGCGCTTGAAGAACTCCTGGAACATCTTCTCCTGGCGTCGCAGGTATTCCTGCCGCCAAATGCGGTCCTCCTCGCGCTGAGTTGCCCACTCGGCCTTGGTGGCCTCGAGGTTGGCCTCAGCCTCGCGGGCCATGCGCTCCCGCTCCGACTTCATCTCAGCATTGGCCGATCTCATCTCGGTGAGCATTTCGTCCTGCCGCTTATCGCGCTCTTCCTGCCGCTTATCGCGCTCCTCCTGTCGCCTGTCGCGCTCCTCCTGCCTCTTGTCGCGCCCCTCCTGTCGTTGGTCGCGCTTCGCCCAGCCTGCTTGGATCTCTTCCAACTTTGCGGTCGCGGCTTCCTGGCGAGCCCGCGCTTCATCTTGAAGAGCAGCGGCCCGCTCGCTGCGCGCGGCGCATTCGGCGACGACTGCTGACAGTTCCTTCCGGGTCACAACCAAAATTCTGCCAGGGGTGACCGCACGCATCGCGCGCAGATTGGAGAATTTCTGCAACGCGTTAGCGTCGCTTCTGTGAATTTCTCCCTGGAGCCGGTCGAGCGCGACGATCCGCGGGTTCTCGACCTCTACGCCGACTTCGTCCGCGAGGCGGACGGGCCGCTGGTCTACGACCGCGAAGAAGCCGGGATCGACCTCGACGCCGAGATTGCCGCCGGGCCCCCCACCGACCTGGTGCCGCCTAACGGGCTCTTCCTTCTCGCCCTCGCCGACGGCGAGCCGGCCGGCCTCGGCGGCGTGCGTTACCTCGACACCGAGGCGGCCGAGGTGAAGAGCATGTACGTGGCGCCCGCCTACCGAGGCACTGGGCTCGGCCGCCGCATCCTCACGCGGCTCGACGAGATTGCCCTCGAGCACGGCTGCCGCGCGGTCCGCCTCGACACCTCCGACTACCTCACCCCCGCCGTCGCCCTCTACCGCTCGGCCGGCTACCGCGAGGTCCCTGCCTACAACGAGAACCCGAAGGCCGACCTCTGGTTCGAACGCTCGCTGCGGGACGACTAGCTGTAGCGGTCCCAGCGCCGCAGCTCGGCTTCCGGGTCGACCGCGACGCCCCGCTCGTGGATCTCGAAGTGGAGGTGGCAGCCGGTGCCGGCGGCGTTGCCGGTTTCGCCGACCGCGCCGACCCTCTCCCCCTCGATCACCAGCTCGCCGGGCCGAACCCTCGCCGGCCGCACCAGGTGAGCGTAGAAGTAACTCCGCCGCTCGCCTTCGCCGTGGATCAGCAGGTAATTGCCGTAGAGAACCGGGTCGAAGCCACGACGCAGGATCCTGCCGTTGCGCACGGCGACCAGCTCCGACCCGCAGGCGGCGGTGATGTCGAAGCCTTCGTGGATGCGGCCGCCTTTGCGCGGCGCGTGGTAGGTCCCGATCGCCCCCCGACTGCCGTGCGCCGCCTGCACCGGGAAGACGTGACCGAAATAGGTGATGCCACCGTCGGGGCTGAGGATCGCGGCCGAAGCCGGGGCGGACAAGGTCGCAAGCGCGACGAGGGCGAGAGCTGCGAAGCGCTTCAGTGGTGTTCGATCACGCGGTCGACGATGTTGTACTCCTTCGCCTCCTCCGCGCTCATGAAGTAGTCGCGTTCGGTGTCTTTCGTGACCTTCTCGAAAGACTGGCCGGTGTGTTGGGCGATGATCTCGTCGAGGCGCCGGCGGACTTCGATGATCTCTTTGGCGTGAATCTCGATGTCGGTCGCCTGGCCCTGAAAGCCGGCCGAGACCTGGTGGATGAGGATCTTCGAGTTCGGCAGCGCCATCCGCTTGCCCGCGGCGCCGCCGCTCAGCAGCAGCGCCCCCATGCTCATCGCGACACCGACGCAGATCGTCTGCACGTCGGGCTTGATGAATTGCATCGTGTCGTAGATCGCCAACCCCGCGTACACGGAGCCGCCGGGTGAGTTGATGTAGAGGCTGACGTCCTTGTCCGGATCCTCGGACTCCAGGTGCAGCAACTGGGCGACGATCAGGTTGGCGATGTCCTCGGTAACGGGCGTGCCAAGAAACACAATCCGCTCGCCGAGCAGCCGCGAATAAATGTCAAACGCCCGCTCCCCGCGAGACGTCTGCTCGACCACCATCGGCACCAAAGGACTCATCGCCCGGGACTCTATAGAGGCGAGAGGTCCGATCGAATCGTGGAGGAGGGTGCCGGTGGGGGTGCCCCGGGAGCACCTCCGCCGGGAGGAACGAAATCGGCTGACGCCTCGGGAGCCTGCGGCCCGGCTCCATGCTGAGTACCCGGGACACCCCCACCAGCACCCTCTACAACAGCTTCCGTCAGACGCGATCGCGAGACCGCGAGAAGCGTCGCTATTCGACGCTCGCTGCGGTCTCGCGGAACCAGCTGTTCCTCCAACCGCTGTCGCTAGGAGGGACGGGTGTCCCCTTCCCGACCGGCGTCCCTGATTTTCGTGCTCGCTGAGTCGGCGAGAGATAGTTGCTTAAAGGCGAAAATCCCAGGGAGGGAAGGGGATACCCGTCCCTCCCTACAGGTCAGCGCCCGAACCCCAGCTAGTCGCCGCCCGGGGTCCAGAGCTCGCCGGCTTTGGCTTTGCCCTCGCCCTCGGGCGCCAGCAGTTTCTCCCGCGCCTCGGCTTTCTCCTGGCGCGCGTCGGCGTCCTCTTTGGGGATCGGCTTGGCGGCCTCGGCCACCAGCTCGATCGCCTTGCGGGCCTGCAGGTCTTCGCGGATGAGGGAGTCGCGACCGCTCTCGCGCAGCCGCTCGAGCAGCTTCTCGGGGCTGATCCGCTCGTGCTCGGCGCTGTGCTCGAGTGCCTCGATCATCTCCTCCTCGGAGACCTCGATCCCCTCGGTCTCGGCGATCGCCGTCACCACCGCCTCGCGCTTCAGCTCTTTTTCGGCGTCCTCGCGCGTCTCCGCGATCAGCTCGTCGCGGGTTTTGCCCTGCATCTGCAGGAACTGGTTCGGATCCATGCCGCGGCCGGCGAGCTGGCGTTCCATCCGCTCCCAGCGTTCGGTCGCTCGCGCCGTGGCCAGCTCCTCGGTGATCTCAACGGTCGCCTCGGCGACGGCGGCGTCGATCGCGGCGACGCGGAAGTCTTCCTCGGCGCGGCTGCCGAGCGCGGCCCCGACTTTCTCGCGGATGTCGTCGCGCAGCTCCTCCAGGGTGTCGAACTCGGAGGCGTCGGCGGCGAAGTCGTCGTCGAGGTCCGGCAGGACTTTCTCCCGCACCTCCTTGACCTTGACTTTGAAGACCGCGTCTTCGCCGGCCAGGTGCTCGGCCTGGTAGTCGGACGGGAAGGTCACCTTCACCTCGCGGTCCTCGCCCGCCGCGGCGCCGACCAGTTGCTCCTCGAAGCCCTCGATCAGCTGCCCCGAGCCGAGCGCCAGCAGGTAGTCCTCGGCGGCGCCGCCTTGGAAGGCGGAGTCGTCGACGAAGCCCTCGAAGTCGATCAGCAGCGAGTCGCCGTCGGCGGCCGCGCGCTCGACCTGCTCCAGCCGCGCGAACCCCTCGCGGATCCGCTCGACCTCGGTGTCGACGATTTCGTCGGGCACCTCCTGCTCCTCCTTGCCGACCTCGAGCCCTTTGTAGGTGCCGAGCTGGGCCGGCGGCCGCACTCCCACCTCGAACTTGAACTGCAGCGGCTGCCCTTCCTCCTCGGGGATCGAGGCCATGTCGATGCTGGGATCGCCGATCGGGCTGACGCCGGCGTCGAGCAGCGCCCGTTCGTACCACTCGGGCAGCGCGTCGCGGATCGCCTCTTGCAGGACCGGCCCGAAGCCGAGCCGCTGGATCACCAGCGAGGGCGGCGCCTTGCCGGCGCGGAAGCCCGGCAGTCGCATCTCCTTCGCCATCGCGCGGGCGGCGCGGGAAGTGGCTTTCTCGACATCGGCGGCGGGCACCTCCACCTCGACCTCGACACGGGAATCGGACAGCTCTTTGAGGGTGGTCTTCATGGGGCGCCTGACCCTAGATGATCGTCTAACGCCGTTGCGCCAGCATCGTCCGCAGCGCGACGGCGAAGTCGATCGCGAAGGACAGCCCCCGCCCCACCGGGCCGGTCACCAGCCAGGCGCGCAGCCGCTCGCCCGCGCTACTCATCGCCCTCACCCGCGGCGCCGACGAGCTGCCGTTCCAGCCGCTCCGCCTGGCCGGCGGCGACCGCGCGCTGAGCCCTCGCCTCGTCCAGCTCGACTCCCCGCTCCAAGGCCAGGTCGAGCAGCCGCTGCTTCTCGATCCCTTCGCGGGAGACTTCGAAGAAGACCCAGGCGAGCAGGCCGAGGCCGAGGAAAGTCCCCTCGACCATCATCACCACCCCGGCGGTGCTCTGGTCGGCGAGCGGGGAGATGTTCCAGTAGGCCTCGCCCACCGCGTACTTCGGGTAGAGCACGCTCCCCGACCACATCAGGACGTTGCCGAGGATCGCCCCGGCGAAGCGCACCGCGATCACGTAGCCGACCTTCCAGGCGGCGTTGAACCAGCTCGGCTTCGGCAGCGGGCCGAAGATCGGCATCCACATCAGGCAGCCGAAGAAGATGAAGCTGGTGTGCTCGACCAGGTGCAGGAAGGCGCCGCCGTAGGCCGCGTCGTAGAGCGCCGGGATGTGCCAGAAGTAGAAGTTGAGCGCCCAGAGCGGGAAGGCGACAAGTGGGTGAGCGAGGATCCGCAGCCGGTCGAAGACCGGGATCGCGAGGATCGGCTGCAGCAACGGCCCAGTCAGGCCGAGGACCAGCAGCAGGGTGGCGACGTCGCCGAGCATCAGGTGCTCGACCATGTGGGCGATGACCAGCTCCTCGGCGATGTGGGCGACCGGCGAGACGAGGGCGACGGCGATCGTTAGCAGCCCGCCGGCGAAGCACAGCTGCCTCCAGATCGGCACCGGCCGACCTTTGGCGGCCAGGGTCAGCGAGCGCTTCGCGTAGAGGCCGGCCGCGAGCAGCAACGGCAGCAGCTCGAGCGGGGCGAAAGCCCCTTCGACGTGGGCCAGCGGCAGATGCATCGTTTTCAGCGTAGCCCGCTGCTAGCTTGGCAACGCCCGTGAGCTCTCAGAACCACCGCTTCCCCCCGATCGGGAGCTACGGCTTCCTCTCCGACTGCCACACCGCCGCGCTGGTCTCATTCGGCGGCAGCGTCGAGTGGCTCTGCACCCCCCGCTTCGACTCGCCCAGCGCCTTCGCCGCGATGCTCGACCGCGGCGCCGGCCACATGTCGCTGCGGCCGAAGGGCGTGATCGTCCCGATCAGCCGCCGCTACGTGCCCGGGACCCTGGTGATCGAGACGACCTGGGTGACCGAGAGCGGCTGGGTGGTGGTCAAAGACGCGCTGACGATCGCCGACTGGGCGCCGGCGGGAGACGACAGCGCTCGCAAGGGCCGCCCGGACACCGCGCACGAATCCGACCGCTCGCTGCTGCGGACGATCACCTGCATCGACGGCGAGGTCGAGATGGAGATGGAGTGCCTCCCCCGCTTCGCCTACGGCGCCGAGGCCGCGCGCTGGAGCGGCGGCGAGCTGGGGGAAGCGATCGCCACCGCCGCCGACGGCAGCGAGCTGCTGCTGACCAGCGACATGGAAGTGGAGCTGCGCGACGGCGCCGCCTACGGCACCGTCACCCTGCGCGAAGACGAGACCGCCTTCTGCGCCCTGACCTGGAGCGACGGCGATCTCGGCGGCCCGCGCAGCGCCCCGGAGGCGCTGGAGCGGATCGACTCGACCGAAGAGTTCTGGCGCGAATGGCTGCGCGACGGCAAGTTCCCCGACCACCCCTGGCGGATCCACCTGCAGCGCTCGGCGCTGGTCCTCAAGGGGCTCACCTACACCCCGACCGGGGCGATCGTCGCCGCCCCCACCACCTCGCTGCCGGAGACGCCGGGGGGAGAACGCAACTGGGACTACCGCTTCAGCTGGATCCGCGACTCGACCTTCAGCCTCTGGGCCCTGCACACGCTCGGCTTCGACCAAGAGGCCCGGGACTTCATGCGCTTCATCGTCGACGTCTGCCACAACAGCCCCGACCTGCAGATCATGTACGGGATCGGTCACGAGCGCGACCTCACCGAGAGCACGCTCGACCACCTCTCCGGCTACGGCGGGGCAAAGCCGGTGCGAATCGGCAACGGCGCCTACGACCAGCGCCAGAACGACGTCTGGGGCTCTCTGCTCGACTCCGTCTACCTGCACGAAAAGGCGCTGCGCGGGCGCGGCACCCAGACCGACCGCGAACTGATCCGCTACCAGGTGGAGGCGGCGATCGACGCCTGGCCCCACCCCGACCAGGGGATCTGGGAGTCCCGCGGCGAGCCGCAGCACTACGTCTCCTCGAAGCTGATGATCTGGGTCGCGGTCGACCGCGGCGCCCGCCTCGCCCGCGGCGCCGGGATCGACGCCCTCGCCGAGGAGTGGCAGGCGAAGGCCGACGAGTACAAGGCTGAGATCCTCGAGCGCGGCGTCCGCGACGGGGTCTTCCGCCAGCACTACGAGACCGACGCGCTCGACGCCTCGCTGCTGCTGATCCCGCTCTTCCGCTTCCTCCGCCCCGACGACCAGCGGGTGCGCGACACCGTCAACGCGATCGCCACCGACCTGACCGAGAACGGCCTCGTCCTCCGCTACAAGGTCGAAGAGACCGACGACGGCCTCCACGGCCGCGAGGGGACCTTCTTGATCTGCTCCTTCTGGCTCGTCTCGGCGCTCTCGGAGATCGGCGAGAAGCGCCGCGCCCGCGACCTCTGCGAACGGCTGCTGGAGGCGGCCGGCTGGCTCGACCTCTTCGCCGAGGAGCTCGACTCCGAGTCCGGCCAGCACCTCGGCAACTTCCCCCAGGCCTTCACCCACCTCGCCCTGATCAACGCCGTCTCCCACGTGATCGCCGACGAGGAGCGCGAGGACGGCGGCTACACGGCGGTCTTCACCGAGATGGGCGGGGTGCGCGGGGGCGGCTGAGCCACGCCTGCCGCAAGACCATTGTCGTAGACAAAAGATCTACAGACAACAGGTTTCTGATTCCCCTATAGTCACGTCGGTCATGGCACCACCCGACCGGCCGAACGAAGAGAACCTGCTGATCGCCCTCAGGCACCCGCTGCGCCGCAGCATCTTGCGCGCGATGGCGGACGGCAAGCCGGCAAGCCCCCGAGAGCTCTCGGAGACGCTCGCCCAACCGTTGAGCAACGTCAGCTACCACGTCCGGGTCCTGGTCCAAAGTGAAGCCGTAACGCTCGTGAGAACCAAGCCCGCCCGCGGCTCGATCCAGCACTTCTACCGCAGAAACGTGCAGGCACCGTGGGCGCAGGAGGTGCTCGCTATAGGGGAAGAAAATTCAGGGGGCGCCGGGGAGAGTCCAGGGAGCGCCTCCACCTAGCCAGGGGAGAGCGAGATGAACGTTTGCGATGAGAGCACGACCACTTTGGCCGAAGACGAGAGCGTGGAGTCCGCGGTACTCCGCGTGCTCCTCGACCTGCACCCGACCCGGCTGACGCCGGCCGAGCTGGTGCGGGAGATGGGCGGCGACCGCGGCGGCTTCGCCGAACGCGACGCAGTCGAGCGCGCGGTCCGCGACCTCGGCGCCGTCGGGCTGCTGCACCAGGGCGAGGACTTCGTCGAGCCAACCCGGGCGGCGCTGCGGTTCAGCGACCTGCTGGACGGGTGACTATCCAGCGGAAGCCGGCCTGCAGCCGCGATCGCAGCTCTTCGGCAGCTGCGGTCGCGGCCTTGCTCCCGGCGCCGTCGGCGGTCACTAGGACCACCTCGGTGGCGGGAAAGCTGCCGAGCTGGTCCTCGACCGCCTGGACCAGGTTCTCGTCCCCGACCCTCGCCTCGGCCTGAACCCCTGCGGCAGCCAGCGAGGCGAGGCTGACCACCAGGCGTCGCTGCGCATCGCTGCGAGCGGTCTCCACGTCCGACGCCCAGCGATCGAGAAAGCCGATTTCGGCAGGGGCGAGCACCAGAACCTGCGAGCTTGCCGATGCGACCAGGTCGGCGATCTCCTCCACCGCCGCCGGCTCCTCGACCGGCGCCCCGGCGACGACGAGGATCCGCTGCTCGGCGGTCCCGCCCGGGGCGGATGAAATAGCCCCCCGCGGCCGTTGCCTCACCGCCACCATGACGATCGCGAAGGCGACCAGGGACCCGATCGGCAATCCGACGGCGGGGCCCACCCAGACGAACGAGAGAGCGATGGGGACGACGATCGCCGCGACGAATAGAGGCAGCTTCCAGGAAGTCACTCCCAAAAGCCTCTCAGGCCGGCGATCGCCGTCTCCGGGGCGGCGATCAGCTGCCCTTGAGAATTTCTGCCGCAGTCACGCGACGATCCGTGGTCTCAATGCGCACTAGATCCACCTCCCCTCTCCCTCGATTCCCAGAATCAGTTCATTGACTGGCCACTCGAAAGTGACTGAGCAATGTTTACTCGAATTGATTCCAGCAATCAAGTCCCGGGCAGTAAACCTCGTCAATAATCGGAAAACGCGGGAGCGTTGTGAAAATCCTGATTGACAAGATGTAAAGTCTTGTTATCGGCCATATCCGTAGAAAACGAGCCGAGGAATATGGGCCTTGCCTAAGACGAAGAACAAAAAAGACGGCGTCGAACAGATAGTCGCCAAAGCGTTCGCACACCCCCTGCGAGTGCAGATCTTGATCATCTTGAACGAGAAGGTGGCGAGCCCGAACATGCTCGCGCAGCAGCTCGACCAGAGCCTCAATCTCGTCGCTTACCACGTCCGCGTGCTGGAGAAATACGACTGCATTGAGCTGGTCGACACGAAGCAGCGCCGCGGAGCCACCGAGCACTTCTACCGCGCCACCCGCCGTCAGTTCCTGAGCGATGACCAGTGGTCGCAGATGCCGGCGAACCTGCGTCCGGGGATGGCCAGTGCGGTCATCAAGACCATGTTCGAGGACATCGAGCGGGCTTCACAGGCCGGAACTCTCGACGAGGTCGATGACATGCACATCAGCCGTACGCCGATGGTCCTCGACACGCAGGGGTGGGCTGACGTCTCCGACACCCTCAAAGGTGCCCTCGAGCGGACCCTCGAGATTCAGGCGGAAGCATCGGAACGGCTGGCCGGCAGCGCTGAGCCAGGCGTTCTCGCGAAGGTCAACCTCATGCACTTCAAGTCGCCCAGCACTGACGACTCGGAGTCCGCAGACACCGAACCGACCGCCTCCTAAGCTCCTACGCCGCCTGGGTCTGGCGCCGCTGCTTCATTCAGCGGCGCCACCAGTCGGACCCGGGGAGGCATCTCGCTATGGTTGATTCGACGACGGATACGTCGTCGCGCTGCACAGCTTCGGTCTGACGCTCTCAGGGCAGCGACGTTGGGAAAAGTATCGCTGCCCAAAACCGAACGACGCTGTGATGAGTGAGGAGACCAAAGATCAGGTGAGCCCGGGTCCCGGCGAGGGCTTGGCCAGCGAGCGCGTCCTCTGGGCGCGCTACGTAAAGGATCGCGACCCGGCGATCCGCGAGGAGCTGGTCCGCCGCTACCTGCCGTTCGCCAAGAACCTGGCCCTGCGCTACCGCGGGGCGAGCGAGTCCTTCGACGACCTTCTGCAGGTGGCGAGCCTCGGCCTCGTCAACGCGATCGACCGCTTCGACCCCGACCGCGGCGCCCCGTTCACGGCGTTCGCCTCGCCGACGATCCTCGGCGAGCTGAAGCGCCACTTCCGCGACCGGGTCTGGACCGTGCGGGTGCCGCGCGGCCTGCACGACCGCATGGCCGAGGTGGAGAAGGCGATCTCCGAGCTGACCGTCCAACTACAGCGCTCGCCCTCGGTGCCCGAGATCGCCGAGCGGCTCGAATGCGACCCGACCGACGTCCTCGAGGTGCTGGAGGCGAACCACAACCGCCGCCCGCTCTCCCTCGACCGCCCGGTCGGCGGCGAAGACTCCGAAGAATCGCCGGCCTCCGAGTGGGTCGGCGACGAGGACTCCGGCTTCGAGCTGGTCGAGGACAAGCTCGCCCTCGAGGGGGCCCTCCCCCACCTCGACGAGCGCGAGCGCCTCGTACTCCAACTGCGCTTCGTCGAGGACCTGACCCAGTCACAGATCGCCGAGCGGATCGGCCACTCCCAGATGCACGTCTCCCGCATCCTCCGGCGCACCCTCGAGCGCATCCGCGCCGAGGTGGCCGAGCAGAGTAAAGCGGCGAGCGACGCCGAATAGACCCCCAGTGGTGCGAGGGCGGGGATACCCCTGCTCGGAGCACCTCCGCCGAGAGAACAGACAGCTTTCGGGCTGACGCCCTCGGACGCCACCGGCTCGGCTCCATGCTGAGTACCGAGCAGGGGTATCCCCGCCCTCTCTCAACACGTATCTGCAGGACGACTCAGGGTTCGGGACCTCCTGAGAAGGAGGAGCTGCTGCACCCTGGGACGTCTACCGGAGCTCGATCGCAGGGCGTGCCCCCGCCTTACAGCTCCGCTACCTCTTCGAGAAAGAGGAGATGCCGACGACGAGGTACTCGCCTTCGTCGCCCTCCTCGACCCGCAGCTCGTCGGTCAGCGCCTCGAGGGAGCCGCCGACCTCGGGCAGCTCGAAGCTCTCGCGCAGCCGGTCGGCGCCGCCGTGGGTCATCGGCCCGACCTTGAGCTCGATCCCCTCGGGCAGCTCGGCGATACTGAGCAGGACGTGACCGTCGCTGAAGCCCTGCGGCGCCCGGGCCGAGATCGCATCGCTGAGGAGCATCGTGTCCGAGAGGCGGTCGACGCTGATGTCCTGCCGCGCCGCCAGGGCAGAGAGTGCGCGGCTGAGGACGGGGCCGACGATCTCCGGCGGCCCGACCCGGATCCGGGTCTCCTCGTCGGCCGTGACGGAGAAGGTGGAGCCGGCGGTGGCGGCGTCCTCGCGCGCCTGCAGCGGCAGGTGCATGCGGATCTCGGTGCCTTTGTCGGCACCACCCTTGATCTCGAAGCTGCTGGAGAGGGCCGCGATCAGGGTCAGCCCGATCCGCAGGCTCGGCCGTTCGGCGTCGGGCCGCGGGCGGATTCCGCTGCCATGGTCACGGACGACGACCGTCAGCCCTTCGAGGTCGCTTTCCGCCTCGACCTCGATCGGCCCGGGCTCGCTGCCGGCGTAGGCGTGAACCACGACGTTCATGCAAGCCTCGGTGACGACGGTCTTCAGGTCCGCCAGCGAGGCCTCGTCCATGCCCAGCCGTTCCGCCAGCCCCGCCAAGGCGTGGCGGACCACGGCCACGTTCTCGGCCCTTGCGGGAAGGGACATTTGGAGCCCCGAGCGTTCGTTGGTTGAGCTATTCAAAAGTTCCAGCCTGCCCCCGGGAACGTCGAGGCCCTAGAAATGGAGCGCGAGCATAACCGGCTGCCTCGCATCAAAGGCTGCTTACCCCTGCTGCATGGCAGCAAAACCGCGTGCAGACAGGTCGGCTCCCTGCGGTAGCATCTAGCCGTGAATCCAGCCCCCTTTGAGGTAAAGGTCGGCGACCCCGAGCACGGCGTGCAGACGATCTTCGTTCGCGGCGAGCTCGACCTCTCGACTGCCCCCGAGCTCGAAGGCCCGCTTGAGCAGGCCTTGGAGAACGGCGAGGGCTCGGTGCTGATCGACCTGACCCGGTGCGAGTTCATCGACTCGACCGGGATCGCGCTGATCGTTCGTGCCTGGCAGCGGCTGCAGAGCGGCGACAACGGCCGCGCCCTGGTCATCTGCAGCCAGAACGACCAGGTGCGCCGCGTGCTGGAGATCACCGGCTTGGAGCTTTCGATCCCGGTCCACACGACCCGGGACGAGGCGATGGCCGCCCTCAGCAGCTGAAGTCGCCGCCCCCAGGCGAAGGTTCAGTCGTCACACAGGTGTATAGGGCCGTCGCGGGCGGGGTACCCCACTGAAGATGCCCGCGCCCCGTCGTCCCCGCCTGCCGCGGGAGCTTTTCGAGACCCGCAGTCATGCCTGGCACTCCCTCGGCCTGGGAGACGAGCTTGCGCCCAAATTCTCCAAGCGCCAGTTCGGCGGCCTGCTGCTGGCGCTGCTGGTGATCGCCGGCACCCTCTTCGTCTACTACCAGCGCAAGGAGATCGCCCCCGGCTACGGGCAATGGATCCGGATCGGCACCGCGGTCATCCTCGTCACCGTCGGCTCGGCGGCCGCCCACTGGCTGGTCCGCGGCCTCTCCCCTCGCCTCTACCGCCGGCTCGATCCGGCCACTGCCGGCACCACCGGCTTCGTCGTCCGCCTGCTGGCGACGGCGGCGGTCGTCGTCCTCGCCCTGCGGATCGTCGGCGTGAACTCCAGCACCCTGGCCGTCGGCGGCGCCTTCACCGCGGTCCTCCTCGGCCTCGCCGCGCAGCAGGCGATGAGCGGCATCTTCGCCGGCATCGTCCTGCAGAGCACGCGTCCGTTCCGGGTTGGCGAACGGGTGCGGCTTGTCGGCGGCGCCCTGGCCGGCTCGCTGGAGGGGACCGTCACCTCGCTCGGCCTCTTCTACACCACCCTCAGCCAGGGGGCCGACCGACTGCAGGTCCCCAACAACGTCCTCCTCAGCCTCGTCGTCGTGCCCCTGCGCGAGCCCGACAAAGTCGACGTCCGGGTCCGCTTCCCGGCCCAGGCCAACCCGCAGGAGATCGAGGAACGGCTGCTGCAGGCGATCACCGTCCCCACCCGCTACAAGCCGAGCGTCTCGCTCGAGGAGCTCGACGGCGACGTGGTCGTCTTCCGGGTCAGCGCCACGCCGCTGCGGGCCGAAGACGGCTCGCAGCTGGCGGAGGAGGTCCTCGACGCCCTGCGCCGCTCGGAACCGGTGACGGCCGAAACGCCGCAGGCCTGAGCGTCAGCTGCCGGCGAAGAGCAGGATCGCCGTGTTGATCACGATCGCCAGCGGCGTCCCGATCAAGGCCAGGGTGCGGAAGAACTTGGCGAAGCCTCCCCGGTAGTTGACCGTCTCGAAAAGGGAGATGCCGACCACGTGGGCGAGGTTGGCGAGGGCGACGCCGATCGCGATCAGGATCGCCGCCGCTTCCCAGCCGGTGCCGATGCTGCTGTCGGCGGTGACCGCCGCGGCCAGCACGGCGACGACGATCGTGCCGGCGATTCCGAGGACGATGCCGGCGAAGTCCGAGCGGGTCATCCCCGGCACGTAGGCGCCGCCGCCGATTTCCTTGTCCGCGATCGGGTTGATGGTCCCCTGCCCGGTCTTCTCGACGTCGACGACGTGGTCGGGGTGCTCGTCGTCCCCGGTCTCGACAACGATCACCCGCAGCGGTGGCTCGATTCCTTCCTGCGCCTTCTCCAGCAGGCCCTCCTCGTACCACTTCGACTGTTCGTCGCAGTGCTCGAAGATCAGGACTTCGTCGGCGGGCGCTTTCAACAGCGCGTCCTGGGCCGCCTGCACCGGGTCGGGATCGCCGACCTCGCCGCTGACCGCGATGCCGTCCTTCCGCAGCGTCGCCAGCGCCCGCTCGAGGCGCTCCTCGGCTTCTTTTCTCGGCTCGTCGATGTCTCCGAGCGTGTGGTGGAGCGCGTTCGCCTCGGTGGCGGGAATCACCACGCGCAGTTCGACCCCGTCCTGGTCGGCGTTGGCGAGGATCTGCTCCACCGGCTCGGAGCCGTGGAAATTGTCGGTGAGGATCGCGATCACTTGGCGGGTCATGACAGCCTCCCTACTCGTCCTCGTGGATCTCCTGGTCGGGTTCGCCGTAGGTGGCGCCGCTTTGCTCCTCCGCCGGCGGCGCGTCGCCGTCGGGAAAGTGTTTCTGGTCGCCGTGCTCGGCCCGGTCGATCAGCTCCTCCTCGGCCAGCTCGAAGCCCTCGGCCTCGCCCTCGCCGGCCTCTGCCAGCGGCCGCTGGGCGGGGTCCTCGACGTAGTCGTCGGGAGTGGGACCGCCGATCTTCGCCGCTTCCGCCGCAGCCGCCTCGGCCTCTTCCTCGGCGATCGGGTCCCGCTCGGGCTCGGGGTTGCTCTCGCTCATGCTTGCTGCCCTCCTCTGTGCGCAGTGACGCCGGCGAACCAGCCGGCAGTGGCACCGATGATGCCACCGAGGCCGAGCAGGGTGACGGCGCGCATCGGGTCGCGTCGCAGCTTCGAGGCGGTCCCGTGAGCGGTGTGCTTGGCGGCGGACTTGGCCGCCTTTTTGGCAACGGCTTTTTTGATGCTTGGCATGTCCGCTCACTACCCGACGGCCCGACGCCTACACCCGCGCGGACCGGGCTGGGCCACAGCCTCATCGTTGAATAAACGGGGATTTTACGGTGGATTTTCGTGGACCCGACCGGCATATGGTTGGCTGGGCGGGCCAAATGGGAGAGGGTCTCCGCCGTGGCGGACGACGGCGGACGGACCCGGCAGGAACTGGTGCGGGCGCTTTCGCACCCGATCCGGATGGAAATCCTCGAGAAGCTGCGGGGCAGGGTCGCCAGCCCGGCCGAGCTCTCGCGAGAGATGAACCAGCGGGTGGGCGTGATCTCCTACCACGCCCAGACGCTGCTCCGCTGCGGCTGCGTGGAACTGGTCCACAGCGAGCCGCGCCGCGGCAGTATCGAGAACTTCTTCGCGATCTCGATCGCCGCCGCGGAACGGGACTAGCTAGGAGCTGTCAGGAGAACTCCTCGATGATCTTGGCGTTGAACGCTTCCAGGTCGTCCGGTTTGCGGCTGGTCACCAGGCCCTGGTCGACATGGACTTCCTCGTCGACCCAGTTCGCCCCGGCGTTGCGCAGGTCGGTCTCCAGGCTCGGCCAGGAGGTCAGCGTGCGGCCCTCGGCGACACCGGCGTCGATCAGGGTCCAGGACCCGTGGCAGATGACGCCGACGGGCTTGCCCGCCTCGAAGAAGGAGCGGACGAATTCGAGCGCCTCCGGTTTGGTCCGCAGCTGGTCTGGGTTGGCGACGCCTCCGGGCAGGACCAGCCCGTCGAATTCACTGGCGTCGGCATCCCCGACCGCGCGGTCGGCGTCGAAGGTGTCGCCCTTGTCGAGGTGGTTGAAGGCCTGAACCTGGCCGGCTTCGGGCGCCAGCAACTCGGCCTCGGCACCGGCCTCGCGGACCGCCTTCAGCGGCTCGGTCAACTCGATCTGCTCGACGCCCTCGTTGGCGGTGAGGAAGGCGATCTTCTTTCCCTGCAGGCGGTCGGACATAGGCTGCCCCCTTTTCTCGCTTACGTGATCTCTACCGCCCGGCTACCCCTCGTCTCGGGGGGCAAAACGACGGTGGAGTCGCCCGCGGGACGCTGCCATCCGAGCTCGAACGTAAGCGGTACCTGGACCTTCTCTCTGGCCATGCAGCGGGGGCACGAGGTCCAAGATGAGGCCGCCTGCGCCGAGTAGCCGCTGCCGCAGTTATCGCATCGAAACATGATCTTCTCCCGTCTTCCTTTACGTCCAACCCTGTCGCCCGAGCTGATACCCAGCGGACAAAGTGGAAAACGCGAATTCACCGCTTTGAGGTAGGCGAAAGGGAAAGACGGCCAAACGGGTAGCTTTGAGCTTGGATGCAAGGGCCGCAGGAACTGGAGCTGTGGCGCTACCTGGAGAGTCAGCGCCGACTCGCGGCGCGCCTGATCGAGGGCGACTCGCTCGACCAGGTGGGGCCCCAGTTCCTCGAAATCGTCGCCGACCTGATCGACTGGGAGGCCGGTGCGCTGTGGGAGGTCTCCGGCGACGGGGAGCCGCTGCGGCTGGTCTGCGGCGAGGGCACCGAGGACCTCGACCCGAGCCTTCGCGCCGATTCCTGGCGCAGCGGCAAGATCGCCCTGGCCTCAACGGCGCTGGCAATTCCGGTGCCGACCGGCTCTCCGGAGAACGTCCTCGCCGTCGCCGAGTTCCACACCACCTCGATCGACCCGCACTCCGAGGAGCTGATCGGGTTGCTCCGCGGCTTCGCCGACCAGCTCGGCACCTTCATCGCTCGACGCCGGGCGGAGGCGAGGAGCGCCGAAGCCGAGCGCTTCCGCAACCACCTCGCCGAGGTCGTGCGCGGCACCCAGGACGCGGTCCTGAGCAAGGACCTGGAGGGGGTCGTCACCAGCTGGAACCCGGCCGCGGCCCGCCTCTACGGCTACAGCGCCGAGGAGGCGATCGGCCGCCACATCTCCTTCCTCGTCCCTCCCGATCACAAGGACGAGGAGAAAGTGATCCTCGAGCGGGTGAAGCGGGGGGAGCGGCTGGAGACCTACGAGACCGAGCGGATCCGGGCCGACGGCACCCGGATCGCGGTCTCGCTGACGGTCTCGCCGATCCGCAGCCCGATGCGGGGCTTGGTCGGCGCCTCGGTCGTCGCCCGCGACATCACCGCCGAGGTCCGCCGCCGACGCGCCCAGGAGTTCCTCGTCACCGCCAGCCGCCTGCTCGACACCTCGCTCGACCCGACCGAGACCGCGCGCACGATCGTCTCCACCGCGGTGCCCGACCTGGCCGACCTCTGCCTGATCGACTTCCATCGCGCCGACGGCTGGCTCGGCGACACCGTCGTCGCCGCCGCCCAGCCGGAGATGGCGGCACGGCTGGAACGGATCCGCCGTGCGCAGCCGCTCGACCCCGGCGGCGAGCATCCGGTGGCGCAGGTCCTGCGGCTGAACCAGCCGATGGTCTGGCGCGACCTGACGGCGCCTGAGGTGGTCGACAAGGTCTCGCAGAACTCCGACCACCTGCAGCTGATGAAGGACGCGGGCTACAACTCGGCCGCGGTGGTGCCCCTGGTCGCCCGCGGTCGCACCCTCGGCGCCCTCTCCTTCCTCCACGCCCAGAAGGACATGCGCTACGACAGCGGCGACCTCGAATTCCTCGCCGAGCTGGGCGAACGGGCGGCGCTGGCGCTCGACAACGCCCGGCTCTACCGCGAGCGCGATCGGGTCGCGAAAAACCTGCAGCGGGGCCTGCGGCCGCCGCGGCCGGCGCAGGTGCCGGGGCTGGAGATCTCGGTCGTCTTCGAGGCCGCGGGCGAGGGAATCGAGGTCGGCGGCGACCTCTACGACGTGCTGCCGAGCGAGGACGGCTGCTGGCTGCTGGTCGGCGACGTCGCCGGCAAGGGCAGCACCGCGGCGGGGGTCTCGGTCGCCGTGCGGCACTCGGTGCGCGGCCTGGTCCGGGAGATCGCCGAGCCCGACGAGGTTCTGCGGCGGGTCAACGAGCTGCTGGTCGGCGGCGAAAGCCTCAACGACTTCGCCACTGCGATGCTGGTGCGACTGCGGCGCGACGAGCAGGGCTGGCGCCTGGCGCTAGCCGCGGCCGGGCACCCGCCGGCGGTGGTGGCGGGCAACGGCGGGCCGGCGCTACTCGGCGGCGGCTCGGTGCTGGGCGCCTGGCAGGAGCCGAACGTCGAGCGCCACGAGCGGGCGCTGGGCGACGGCGAGACGCTCGCGATCTGCACCGACGGCTGGCTCGAGGCCGGACCGGTCGCCACCCACCAGGGACCCGAGGCCTTCGGTGAGATGACCCAGGCGCTCTCCGGGCTGGAGCTGAAGGAGATGACCGAGCGCCTGCGGGCCGACGCGGTCGGGCGCAGCTCCGGAAGCCTGCGCGACGACCTCGTCGTCCTCGCCGTGCGCTCGTCCTAAGTCAGCGTTTTTTCGCCGCTGCTTTTCTGCGGGCCGGTTTTTTCGCCGTGGCTTTTTTGCGGCTCACGGTTTTTTTCGCCGACGCTTTTTTCGCGGCTTTTTTGCGGCTGCCGGATTTTTTGGTCGCGGGCCGTTTTTTCGCCGCCGCTTTTTTGCTGCTTGCTTTTTTCGCTTTGCGTTTCGGGCCGGCGGCGCGGCGCAGCGCGGCGGGGATGTCCTCCCGCACGACCGCTCCGGTCAGCTGCTTGATCTGGCCCTGGAGGAAGGCCGCCATTTTTTCCTCCTCGCGGCGGATCGCCCGGGCGAGCTTCGCCGTCTCGGAGTCGCGGACCTTTTCGGCCAGCGTCTCGATCGCCAGGTAGGTGGCGATCTCCTCGTGCTCGTTGAAGTACTCGGTCTTGGCGTTCTTCAGCATCTTCTCCGCCTCGCCGTCGCCGCGGACGGCGTGCAGCGGGCCCTTCGCCGCGGCGGTCAGCTTGCCGACGGCGGTCTGAAGCGTCTGGCCGCCACCGCCGAGCTGCTTGATCCGACGCTCGACGACTTTGGCATGCGCTTTCGTCTCTTTCAGGTGCTGCTGCAGCCGTTTTTTGTAGGGGCCTTTGGCGGCGATCGCGATGTGGGCCTGCAGGGCAGTCTCCAGTTCACGCTCCTTGCCGTAGGCCTCGCTCAGGTACTGGACTAACTTCGCGTCACGCTGGTTCAAATCCGCCATCGCGTACTTGCGCCTCCTCCGTTTGGTCTTCAATCCGCTCACCTACCCCTCGCCCATAGGGCGAAACGAGGCCGCGGGAGGGTATGGCCGCCCGGCGGACGGCGCCTCTACCATCGGGCGCGATGAAGCTCGCGATCCTCGCCGCGGCGGCCGGGCTCCTCCTCCCCGCTCCTTCGCCGCCGCCGATCAAGTCCTGGCCGATCCCCTACGGGCAGAAACGCAAGCGGGAGATGGCGGCCTACTCGGCGCGCCACTACGGCGAGCGGACCTGGCGGCTGCGGCACCCCAAGGTGATCGTCGAGCACATGGCACAGACGAGCACCGCCGCGGCCGTCTACAACACCTTCGCCCCCGACAACCCCGATCCGGAGCTGCACGAGCTGCCCAACGTCTGCTCGCACTTCGTCGTCTCCGGCTCGGGCAATGTCTTCCGCCTCGTCAACCTTCGCACCCGCTGCCGCCACACTGTCGGCCTCAACTGGACGGCGATCGGGATCGAGCACGTTGGCTACGGCGACGGCGACGTGCTCGGCGACCGGGCCCAGCTGCGCTCCTCCCTGCGCCTCACCCAGTGGCTGCGCTGCCGCTTCGGGATCCGCATCCACGACGTGATCGGCCACGCCGAGAGCCTCACCTCCCGATACCACCATGAGCTGGTCCCCAGCCTGCGCAACCAGACCCACGGCGACTGGCGCCACGCCTCGATGCGGGAGTACCGCCGCAAGCTGCGGCGGCTCGGCCCCTGCCCGGGCAATTAGACTGCGGCCGATGAGCGACGACGCGATCGAGCACGGCTTCCGCGAGGGCGACAAGGTCTGGGTCCAGGACGGCGACGGCAACCGCCACCCGGGCATCTTCGTCGGCGACAACGAAGCCTCCGGCTGGTTCGGCGGCGGCCCCAGCGCCTACGTCGCCCACCCCGAGGCCCATCAGGCCGAGGTCGTCTCGGTCTTCCGCATCACCCCGCGCGACGACTGAATTTCGAGCCGCGTGTCGATTTCGACGCCGCTGGTTCGTCGTTGGGTAAAGGGGCGGAACAGCCGCCCCCACCGAAGGAGGACTAGATGCGCTTCATGATGTTCATGTATCCCGAAATCGAGGAGAAGGACTGGGGTCCGCAGGAGGGCAACGTCGAGGAGTTCGAGGCGATGAGCCGCTACAACGAGGAGCTGCGCAAGGCGGGGATGCTGCTCTCGCTGGACGGGCTGCAGCCGCCGAGCGAGGGCGGCGTTGTCAAGATGACCGACGGCGAGGCGACGATCACCGACGGTCCTTTCGCCGAGGCGAAGGAGGTCGTCGGCGGCTACTGGCTGATCCAGGCCCGATCGAAGGAGGAGGCGCTGGAGTGGGCGAGCCGCTGCCCGGCCCAGAACTGCCGGATCGAGGTGCGGCGGGTCTTCGAGATGGAGGACTTCCCGCAGGAGGTCCAGGAGGTCGTCGAGGAGAATTTCGGCGGCTGAAGGTGCCCGAGGCCACGCGCGCGATCGAGGCGGTCTGGCGGATCGAGTCCGCCCGCCTGATCGCGGGCCTGGCGCGGATGAGCGGTGACATCGGCACGGCCGAGGACCTGGCCCAGGACGCGCTGGTCGTGGCGATGGAGAAGTGGCCGGAGACGGGAGTGCCCGACAACCCCGGAGCCTGGCTGATGGCGACGGCGAAGAACCGGGCGATCGACCGGATGCGGCGCGAAAAGACCTACGAGCGCAAGCGCGAAGAGATCGCCCACGACACCGGCGCCCTCTTCGCGATCGAACGCTCCGACTTCGACGCGGCGGCCGACGACGAGATCGGCGACGACCTGCTGGCGCTGATCTTCACCTGCTGCCACCCCCTGCTCGCCCGCGAGGCGCGGGTGGCGCTGACCCTGCGGCTGCTCGGAGGGCTGACCACGACGGAGATCGCCCGCGCCTTCCTGGCCAGCGAGTCGACGGTGGCGCAGCGGCTGGTACGGGCGAAGCGGACACTGCGCGAGGCGAAGGTTCCGTTTGAGGTCCCGCGCGGGGCGGAGCTGGACGAACGCCTGCCCTCGGTGCTGGAAGTGATCTACCTCGTCTTCAATGAGGGCTACGCGGCGAGCGCCGGCGAGGACTGGGTCCGCACCGACCTCTGCGAGGAAGCGCTGCGGCTGGCGCGGATCCTGGCCGAGCTGGCTCCGCAGGAGCCGGAGGTGCACGGCCTGGCAGCGCTGCTGGAGATCCAGGCCTCCCGCAACGCCGCGCGGCGCGGGCCGGGTGGCGTGCCGGTGCTGCTGCTCGAGCAGGACCGCGGCCGCTGGGACCCGCTGCTGATCGTCCGCGGCCGCCGCTCCCTGGAGCGGGCCGAAGCCCTGCCGAAGCCGCTCGGCCCGTACGGCCTGCAGGCTGCGATCGCCGCCTGTCACGCCGGCGCGATCCGCGCCGAGGAAACCGACTGGGTCCGGATTGCCGCTCTCTACGAGGCCCTCGCCCAGGTCCAGCCCTCGCCGATCGTCGAGCTGAACCGCGCCGTCGCCCTCGGCATGGCCTTCGGCCCCGAGGCGGGCCTGGCCCTGCTCGAGGAGATCGAAGACGACCCGGCCCTGTCCGCCTACCACCTCCTCCCCAGCGTGAGAGGAGACCTACTGGAGAAAGCAGGCCGCCGAGACGAGGCAACCTCTGAATTCAAGCGTGCGGCCGAGCTAACCGAGAACGAGCGTGAGCGCGAGCTACTGCTCAGCCGGGCTGCCCGGCTAGCCGCTTGATCCCGTCCTTCTCCAGGCGCAGCAGCTTCCAGTCGTCGAGCCGCTGCGCGCCGATTCCCTCGTAGAAGTTGAGCGCCGGCTCGTTCCACTCCAGCGCCACCCAGTCGAGGCGGACGTGGCCACGGTCGAGGGCGAGCTTGGCGAGGTGCTCCATCAGCATGCGGCCGATGCCGCCGCGGCGGTGCTCGGGGCGGACGTAGACGTCCTCGAGCCAGATCCCGGAGCGGCACTCGAAGGTCGAGAAGGTGGTGAAGAAGATCGCGTAGCCGACTGCTTCGCCGTCGGCGGTCTCCAGCAGCAGCGCCTCCGCCACCTTCTGCTCGAACAGCGAGCGGCGCAGAACCTCGACGTCGCCCGCGACTTCCTCGGCCATTTTCTCGTAGGCGGCGAGCTCGAGGATCAGGTCGAAGAGGAGCTGGACGTCGGCCTCGGTGGCGAAACGGATCTCCAGGTCGGCGATGGCTGCCATGCGCTGCGCAGCCTAGTCCCCTACGCCTTCCCTTCCAGTTCGTACTCGCGCAGGAAGCCCTCGAAGAGGCGGCGGTGGCCCTGCTCGTCGCGGAGGATCGCGATCACCATGTCCTGGGTGACCGGGTCGACCCCGTCGGTCTCCTCGACGATCCCCGTGTAGTGCTCGATCGCGCCGGTCTCGGCCTCGATCACGCCGCGGATCACGTGGATCACGTCGGTCTGCTCGGCCGCCGGCTGGAGGAAGCTCTGTTCGGCCTCGAAGCCCTCGGAGCCGGGGACCACTCCGTAGAGCTCCTTGATCCGCCGGGCGAACTCTTCGGCGTGGCCGAGCTCCTCTTTGATGTCCTCGGCCAAGGACTCCCGGATCTCCTGGGCGCGGACGCCGTCGAGGTTGGTCGAGGCGGAGAGGTAGCTCATCACCGTCTCGATCTCCATCCAGTAGGCCTTGGTCAGCAGCTCGACGATGTGCTCGCGGGTCGCTTTGTCCCCGTCGAGGATGCCTTTTCCGATGCTGCTCGTCTCCATCGATCGATCTCCCGTTTCTGGTCGTCTGTGGCTAGTGGCGCCTGCTCCGCGGCTACCCGGTGCGCAGGCACGGAAACTCGGCTGACGGCGGCCACTGGCTAGGCTGGCGCGCCATGGACACGATCGACGCCCTGCTGGGCAACAACCAGGTCTTCGCCACCGGCCTCGCCGAGCGGCACCTCGACGTCGAACCGCAGCGGCAGCTGGCGATTGTCACCTGCATGGACTCGCGGCTCGACGTCTTCGCTGCGCTCGGGCTCGGGCCGGGCGAGGCGCACGTGCTGCGCAACGCCGGCGGGATCATCACCGACGACGTGATCCGCTCGCTGGCGATCTCGCAGCGGCGACTGGGGACCCGCGAGGTGATGCTGATCCACCACACCGACTGCGGCATGCAGAAGATCACCGACGACGGCTTCCGGATGGAGCTGCAGGAGACGACCGGGGTCTCCCCCGCCTTCGCGATCGAGTCCTTCCAGGACGTCGACGCCGACGTCAAGCAGTCGATCCTGCGGGTCCGCCGCAGCCCCTTCCTTCCCCATCGCGACGTGGTCCGCGGTTTCGTCTACGACGTCGACAGCCATCGCCTGCGCGAGGTCGAGGCCGACGAGTAGATGACCACGGTCGCCCCCTACGGGTCCTGGTCCTCGCCGATCGACGCGGCGGCGGTGGCGCGGGCCGGGCGGCGGCTGGCCTTCCCGGCGATCGCCGGCGACGGCGCCGTCTGGTGGCTGGAAGGACGGCCGAACGAGGGCGGCCGCTCGGTGCTGATGCGGCAGGCGGAGGGCGGCGAGCCGGAAGCGGCTAGCGGCGAGGGATCGAACGTGCGGACGCGGGTCCACGAGTACGGCGGCGGCGCCTGGTGCCTGGTCAAGCCCGACCTGTTCCTCTTCGTCGAGTTCGCCGACCAGCGGGTCTACCGGCAGCGCCTCGGCGAGGAGCCGGTGGCGATCTCGCCGGAGCCGGAGAGCCCCGGGGCGCTGCGCTATGCCGACCTGCGCCCGTCGCCCGACGGCCGCACCGTCGTCTGCGTGCGCGAACGCGACCTCGCCGACGGCGGCGAACCGGTGAACGAGATCGTCTCCCTGCCCCTCGAGGGCGCGGGCGAGCCGCAGGTTCTGGCCGGCGGTCGCGACTTCTATTCCTTCCCGCGGATCAGCCCCGGCGGCGAGTGGCTGGCCTGGACCTGCTGGGACCACCCGAACATGCCCTGGGACGGGACCGAGCTGTGGGTCGCGCCGCTGGCCGACAGCGGCGAGGAGCGGCTGGTCGCGGGCGGCGCCGAGGAGTCGGTCTTCCAGCCCGAGTGGGGCCCCGACGGCCACCTCCACTTCGCCTCCGACCGCGACGGCTGGTGGAACCTCTACCGCGCCCGCGACCCCGGCGACCAGCTCAGCGGCGAGGAGGGGGCGCTGGTCCAGCTGACCGAGGAAGAGGCCGACTTCGCCCACCCGCAGTGGCTGTTCGGCGGTGCCACCTTCGCCTTCCTCGAGAGCGGGGCGATCGCCTGCGTGCGGACCGAGGGCGCCGAAGAACGCCTGGCGCTGCTGCAGCCCGAGGGCTGGGAACCGGCCGACCTGGGGCTGCCGTTCACCGACTTCGGCTTCCCGGCGCTGGCGGCGCGCGGCGAGCGGGTGGCGTTTGCGGCGGCGAGTCCGGCGAGCGAGACCGCGGTCGTCGTCCACGACGTCGCCGCCGGCGCGACCGAGGTGGTGCGCACCTCCAGCGACGCGCCGGTCGACCCCGCCTACGTCTCCCGCCCGCGGGCGATCGAGTTCCCGACCGGCGGCGGCGAGACCGCCTACGGCTTCTACTACCCGCCCTGCAACCCGGAGTTCGAGGCGCCGGAGGGGGAGCTGCCGCCGCTGATCGTCGAGAGCCACGGCGGGCCGACCTCCCACGTCACCCCCGCCCTCTCGCGTGAGTTCCTCTACTGGACCAGCCGCGGGTTCGGGGTCGTCGACGTCAACTACCGCGGCTCCAGCGGCTACGGCCGCGCCTACCGCAACCGGTTGCGCGGCGCCTGGGGCGAGGTCGACAACGAGGACTGCGTCAAGGCGGCGACCCACCTTGCCGAACAGGGCGAGGCCGACGGCAAGCGGCTGGCGATCCGCGGCGGCTCGGCCGGCGGCTACGCGACCCTCTGCGCCCTCACCTTCCACGACGAGTTCGCCGCCGGGGCCAGCTACTTCGGCGTCGCCGACGCCGAGTCCCTCGCCGGCGACACCCACAAGTTCGAGTCCCGCTACCTCGACCTGCTGATCGGGCCCTATCCCGAGCAGGCCGAGCTGTACCGGGCGCGTTCGCCGATCAACCACATCGACCAGTTGCGGGTGCCGGTGATCCTCTTCCAGGGGCTGGAGGATCTCGTCGTGCCGCCGAACCAGGCGGAAGCGATGGCAGCAGCGCTGGAGCGCAACGGCATCCCCTACGCCTACCTGCCGTTCGAGGGCGAGCAGCACGGCTTCCGCAAGGCCGAGACCAACATCCGCTGCCTCGAATCCGAGCTGTACTTCTACGGGCGGATCATGGGCTTCGAGCCGGCCGGTGACCCGGCGCCGGTCGAGATCTCCGGCCTCAGCTGACGACGCACTTCTTGGAGCCGCCTTCGGTTTCGCCTTTTTCCGGGAAGCCGTGGGCGAGCGCCTGGGCGATCAGCTCGGCGCGGGCGGCGTAGCCGGGCGAGGTGAAGTGGATGCCGTCTTCGATGAACCAGTCGTCTTTGACGTCGGAGGCCCAGTCGTAGACGCGCATGTTGGGGTAGGAGGCGCAGGCGGCGACCAGTTCCTCGTCCCACTTCTCCATGTTCTCCTTCGAGTAGGGGTCGCCCTTTTCGACCAGCGAGCGGACGTTGACCCAGAGCACCGGTTCGTCGCCGATGATGGTCATCATCTTTTCGATCCGTTCGCGCTCGGTGACAGTCGAGCCGGCGGCGACGTTGGCCGCCTCGTTGGTGCCGAGCGCGAGCACCCAGCAGCCTTTGAAGCCTTCCGCCTTCCAGGCGGCGGCGACTTCCTGGGCGTTGGGGTTGCCTTCGAACTGCTCTTCGATCGAGGTCGCCCCCTGCACCTCCATGTGGACTTCTTTGGCGCCGACTTCGGCGTAGCGGGCGGGGATCCGCTGCGATTCGATCGGCAGGTATTCGGCCGAGTCGAGGCCCTCGGAGGTCGAGTCGCCGATGTGGACGACGGCTTTGCAGCTCGATTTGGTCGAGGAGCTGGCCTGCTCGGGGGTCAGCGGCGGCGGCTTCGTGGTTCCCTCGGCGCGCGCCTGTTCGACCCGCACATTGTTGCCTTCGGCCGAGCTCGAGTTGAGCCCCGCCATGCCGGCGGCGGCGATCACCAGGACCAGGCCCATGCCGACGATCGCCACCCGCATCGGCGGCGCGAAGGTCTCCCATTTCCAGCCGACCGCGCGGCGGCGGGCGAAGAAGCGGCCGATCGCGCCGTGGCGGATCGGCTCCTCGACGAAGCGCCAGGAGAGCGCGGCGACGGCGAAGATCCCCGCCACCTGGAGTAGGGCGCGGACGAGGTCGTCATTGTGCTGCACGCCCTGCGGCGTGGTGAGGACGATGATCGGCGTCTGCCAGAGGTAGATCCCGTAGGAGCGGACACCGACCCAACGCAGCGGCAGCACCCCCATCCAGGTGCCGAGGCGGCAGGCCGGGTGGGTGAGCGGCATCAAGACCAGGACGGTCGCCAGCGAGAGGACCATGAAGCCGCCGCGGTAGAGGAAGGGCGAGAGTTCGCCGGTGCGCCAGATCATCAGCGCGATCACCGCCAGGCCGACGATGCCGAGGCCGTCGAGCATGTTGCGGGCTTGGGGGGCGATGCGGCGGCTGAGTTTGCGGCTCGGCCAGACCATCGCCAGCGCCGCCCCGAAGAGTAGGCCGCCGGCGCGGGTGTCGGTGCCGAAGTAGAGGCGGGAGGGGTCGAAGCTCGGTTCGTAGAGGACCGCCATCAGGATCGTCGAGGCGAGCGCGCCGGCGATCGTCAGCAGGGCCAGGCGCGGGCGCACACCGGAGGGCAGCGGGTGCTCGCGGACCAGCTTGACCCCGGCCAGCAACAGGAACGGCCAGACGATGTAGAACTGCTCCTCGACCGAGAGCGACCAGAGGTGGTCGAGCGGGCCTTCGGCTTCGAAGCGGGCGAAGTAGGAGACTTCGGCGAAGATCTGCTGCCAGTTGTTGACGTAGAAGATCGCCGAGACGACCCCCTTGCGGAACTGGTCCGGCTGGGCCGGGCCGAAGATCGTCACCCAGGCGACGACGATCGCCAGCATCAGGAAGAGCGCCGGCAACAGGCGGCGGGCGCGGGCGAGCCAGAAGGCGGTCAGCTTGATCTTGCCGCGGGCGTTGAGCTGCGCCAGCAGGATGTCGGTGATCAGGTAACCGCTGAGGGTGAAGAAGACCCCGACCCCGAGCATGCCGCCAGGAGCCCAGTCGAGGCCGAGGTGGAAAGCGATGACGGAGAGGACGGCTATCGCACGCAGCCCGTCCAGCCCAGGCATGTAGCGCTGGTTGCGCTTGACGGGTTCGGGCATCGGTCGCCCGCATGCTACGGATCGGCGCTGATAGCTTTCGCCGCCGTGGGTCCCGTCCGAACCTCCCGCCGCCGCCTCGCCGCGTCCTTCCTGCCGGCGCTTGTCTGCGCGCTCTTACTGCTGGCGCTCGGCGGCGCCGGCCCAGCCTCGGCGGCGGCCTGCCCCAGCTTCAAAGTCCTGCACGACGACCGGATCGGCGCGGTCAGCCTTCCCGCCGGCAGCTACGAAGTGACGGCCGACACCGGCCTCAGCTGCCAGGCGGCCTCGCAGCTCCTCGCCCGCTTCCTCCAGGACTGGGACGGGAACCTGCCGAAACCGTGGCGCGCGGTTTCCGAAGGCAGCGGCAAAGCCTCTTTCACCCGCGGCAGCCTGCCCGGCTTCTCGGTCAGCCGCACCGGCGGCGGTGGCGGCGGCAACAGCGAACTCGGGCGCCTCTGCCCTGGCACTTTCACCGTCAACGCCGGCTCCTACATCGGCCCCCTCTTCTTCGTCAGGGGCCAGTACCTGCTCTACATCCCGTCGCGCTCGGGCATCACCTGCCGCCGCGCCTCGATCCTCTTCACCCGATTCCTCGGAGCGCCGGGCGGCACGCTGCCGGCGCCCTGGCAGGTGAAGACCCAGACGGCGACTTTCTTCAAGCCGTCGAACCCGCTGCGGTCGGCCTTCCGGGTCGAGCCGGCTAACGGGGTTTAGCGAGCAGCACCCGCAGGTCCGCCGCAATCGCCTCCGGTTCGTCGTCCAGTTGGTTCCAGGTGATGTGGGCGACCGAGTAGCCGGCGGCAACGAGACGGCGGTCGCGGGCCCGGTCTTCACGGAAGGCGCTCTTGGTGCCGTGGCCCTGCCAGCCATCTAGCTCGACGATTTGGCGAACCTCGGGCCAGTGGCAGTCGACCGTGTAGCGGTTAGCTCCCAGGACGATCTGGTCGTTGAAGCGGGGTAGGGAGAGGTGGTGCAGGCGCAGGAAGGGGGCGAAGCGCTCCTCTAGGTGCGAGCGCTTGCGGCCTTCGGGCTCTTCCCGCAGGCGATCAAGGGCAATGCTCACCTTGCGGGTGCCTCGTTTGCCGGGGTAGCGCTGGAGGAGGTCAGGCAATGAGAGGCGGTCGGAGAGCCGGAGGTATTCGGACTCCCGCAAGAGGTTCTCGACCACGTCGGTTGACTCGGTGGCGGCGAGGTCGAGGATCGTGCGGGGCACGGTGGTGACCGGGATGCCCTCCTTCACAGTGCGCTCGTCTTCCGGGAGGGACGAGTGATGGCGCCGGATCCCTTTCCAGGAGCGACTCTTGCGCGGGGTGCTGACGTCGATGATCGTCCGCGAGTTGGGCCGGATCATCCACAGGGCCGCCGCCGACCAGTGGCTGAGGACTGCTTCGGGCCCCGAGGCTAGGACTGCGGCCATCCATCGTCCCTCGCGTGGGACCACCCGGTGGCCCACCGTGTAGACGCCTGAGTAGAGCCGGTGCAGGCGCCCGGCCTGCACACGCCTCCCGATGGCGCCCGGTTCAAAGCCCATTCGAACCAGCTGCTCGCGGCCCACCACTCCGTATTGGCGCTCCGCCAGCTCGGCGATCGCCGTCTCCCTTTCGCGAGACCGCAAAAGTGTCCGCATACCGGACTCTTTTGCGGTCTCGGTGGGCACCCAGCCAGGCTGACGGGGGACAGCGCGCGTGTGGTGCGCAGATTGCGCCGGCTCTCATACGGAACGCGCGCATAAGCCGAACCCCATCGACGCCTACCTGCCCTTGGAGGCGTCGATGGGGTTCGGCTTGGGTTCGACCCCACCACCCCTGGGTACCCACCTCCCATGGCACGCGGCCGACTGCGCCGCGCCGACTGCGGGTCGCCGGGGATACGCCGACGCCGACGGGGGCGCGGCTTCTCCTACGAGGAAACCTCCGGCGAGGCGATCGCCGACGAGGAGACGCTGGGACGGATCCGCCAGCTGGCGATCCCGCCAGCCTGGAAGGAGGTCTGGATCTGCCCCGACCCCTTCGGCCACATCCAGGCGACGGGGTACGACGAAGCCGGACGCAAGCAGTACCTCTACCACGAGCGCTGGCAGGAGCGGCAGGCGGAGCGCAAGTTCGAGCTGGTGCGCCGCTTCGCCCTGGCGCTGCCGAAGCTGCGCCGTGCCGTGACCGCCGACCTGCGCCGGCAGGGGATGCCGCGCGAGCGCGCGCTCGCCTGCGCCGTCCGCCTCCTCGACCTCGGCTTCTTCCGCGTCGGCAGCGAGGTCTACGCCGAGGAAAACGAGAGCTTCGGCCTCGCCACCGTGCGCCGCGAGCACGTCACGGTCAAGCCCAACGAGGTCGTCTTCGACTTCCCGGCCAAGAGCGGCCAGCGGCGGGTGCAGTCGATCCGCGACGCCGCCGCGCGGCGGGCGATCGAGACGATGCACCGGCGCCGCAGCGGCCCCGAGGACCTGCTCGCCTACCGCGCCGGCCGCGAATGGGTCGACGTCCGCTCCAGCGAGATCAACGACTACATCCATGAGCTGATCGGCGACGAGTTCACCGCCAAGAACTTCCGCACCTGGCACGGGACGGTGCTCGCCGCGGTCGCCCTCGCCGGCGAGGAGCCGCCTAGCTCCGAAGCGGCGGCGAAACGGGCGATCGTGCGCGCGGTCGACGAGGTGTCGGAGGCGCTCGGCAACACCCCGGCGGTCTGCCGCGCCTCCTACATCGACCCCCGCGTACTCGACCGTTTCCGCGACGGCACCAAGATCGACCCGCCGCGCCCGGCGAACGGCCGCCTCAGCGCCAAGCAGCGGCGGCGGATCGAGCGCGAAGTGATCGACCTCGTCTCCTGACGGGAAGTGCCCCGAGATTCTCCGGTTTTGGGGGAAGGTTCTCGGTTATCGCGTCGAAACCAAGGGGTACCGAGGACCCATGGCGAGCCCGAACGTCAAAACCCTTCCGAAGCCAGGCGAGGTGTGGCTCAGCTGCCCGCCGTTCCTGATGATGGCCCACGTCGTCGCGGTCGAGCTCGACGGCGAGACCCCGGTCGTCAGCTACGAGCTGCACGACGACGACGGCTCGCTCCTGCAGGCGGTCGAGCACGCCACACTCGATAGCGGCTGGTGGCGGACATTCCAGCGGCTCGAACCGCGCTTTGGCTGAGCACTCAGCAAAGCTTGCGCTAGGGGCGCGGATCGGTCAGGATGCGCGCATGCATCTCTCCGCGAAGCTCTTGGCGCTGGTCGCCGTGCTCGCCTGCGCGGCGGTACTCGTCGCCCCGGCCGCGGCCAACGTGCCGCCACTACGCGGCCCCTCCCAGTCCTGCAAGGAAATGAAATGGGCTTACATCAACCGGATCAAGGTCCAGAAGGTCGGTTGCAAGGAGGCGAGAGGAGTGATCGTCCGGTACACCCGGCTGATGAACAAGCGCCTCCAGCACGACTGGGAAATCACCATCCGCGGCTGGACCTGCGACCTCACCGGCCGCGACTACTACGGCGACTCCCACCGCTGCCGAGCCAGCGGGGGCCGCGCGATCAGCTTCCGCCGCGGCACCCACTGAGAGCGGCGGCGCCCGGCGCTCAGCTTTCGGCGTCGAGTGCCGAAAGCGCCTGCTCGGCGCTGTCAAAGACCAGCCCGTTGGCCGTCAGGCCGGTCATCGAGAGCACCCGCAGCACCTGGTCGGAAGGCGCGTAGACGACGAGCTGGTGACCGTCCTCCCGCATCCGGTTGTGGGCGCGGAGGATCACGGCGATGCCCGAGGAGTCGATGAAGGCGCAGCGGCCAAGGCCGACGAGGACGCGGCTGCACTCCGCCGCCGCAGCGGTAAGCACCTCGTCGAGCTGGTCGACCACGGCCAGGTCCAGCTCTCCTTCGATCTGAATGTCCCGGCAGCCGGGTTGAAGATCGTTGGTCGTGACCTTGAAGCGCTGCATGAGGTCGGATCGTAGCCATGCGCTGCGCGGCAGGGTTGCAAGCCCCACCGCCCCGGGTACGGGGCGACGGTGAACAGCTACGCCCCAGCGGAGAAACGACCGCCATTCGGCCCCTACCTTGCCTTCATGAGCCTCTTCGCATCGCTGGTCGGCGGCGCCCTAGCTACGGCCAGGCGCCAGGGCCGCGAGCTGCCGACGAGGATCGACCCCGGAGAGCTGCTGCTGGTCGGGACCGCCGCCCACAAACTCAGCCGGGTGGTCGCCAAGACCAAGGTGGCGAGCCCCCTGCGGGCACCCTTCACCGAGCTGGAGGGCAAGGGCGGACCGGCCGAGCTGGAGGAGAGCTCCCGAGGGACGGGCCTGCGCAAGGCGATCGGCGAACTGCTGACCTGCCCCTACTGCCTCGACCTTTGGTTCGTCACCGCCTTCTCGATCGGGCTGCTTTTCGCGCCGCGGGTGACCCGCTTCGTCGCCTCGCTGTTCGCGGCGCTGACGATCTCGGACTTCTTCCAGATCGCCTACAAGGCAGCGGAGGAGAAGGGGCTCGGCTAGCCCCGAGACGGACGCCCGCCTCAGACGAAGGCGCCCTCGCGGGCGCGGACGTGAAGGCGGACCTTGGTCCCCCCCGCCCCCGAGCGAATCTGGACCAGGTCGCAGAGCTGATTCGCGAGCCAGAGCCCGCGGCCGCCCACCTGGGAGATCACAGGCCGAAGGCGCCCGACCAGAGGCTCGTCGATGAGGCCGCGGTCCTCGACCTCGGCCAGCAGGTCGTCGCCCTCCCGCCAGAGCCGCAGGGTGCCGCGCCCGCCTCCGTGCACGACGCTGTTGGCGGCCAGCTCGCTGGCGGCGGTGACGAGGTCGGCGACCCCGCGCGGGTCCAGCCCGGAGCTCTCGGCCGCGTCGGAGACACGTCGCCGCACCTCCCCCAGCTCGGTCAAGCCGAAGGCGAGGACCTCGGGGTGCGACTGCGGCGCCGGCAGATCCCCCGCCAGGCAGTCGGGGTCGGCTTCGAAGCGAGCGCTCCGCTCCGTCCGTCCCTGGCGCGAGATGAGCTGGTGCGAGTCGGCGACGCGCTCCAGCTCTGCGGCGCCCAGCGACTCCGCGTCGTAGGCGCAGAGCAGTTCCCAAGCGCACCCGTGGAAGGCGTGGTTGAGCAGGCACTCGTGCCTGTGGCACTCCTCCAGCGCAGCCTCACCGCAGCCGGCCCAGGCCGGTTCGCCGAGGCCCCTGACCGGCCGGCCCTCGTGGTCCTCGACGAAGTCCCGCCAGAGGGGAATGCACCGGGCCGGATTGCCGCCGACCCTGTCCATGTCGAGGAACAGGACCCGGTCGGCGTCGGGGCCGAGCTCGGCGGCGATCAGCTCGCCCTGGGCCTCGCCCACGGCGACCAGGATCGGATCGCCCGCGGCCAGCGCCTCGCGCACGAACGGCATCGTCCCCGCCAGGTACTCGTCGCTTCCCTCGTAGATGAGAGCCCGGTGCTGGAAAACCTGCTGGTCCATCTGCTCCATGAGCTGCCTCCTGCCGCTCTGTCTTCCCTGCCGAGCACCGGTCGAAACGGATCTTGACCGGCTCGGGAGCGGCGCCCGCTAGGCGCCGTTCCCGTTCTTACGCGCCTCCTTGGCCGCCTCGGCCTTCTTCCCCAGCCGCTCGGCCTCCCGCTCGGTGGCCACGGCCTCGGTTTTCGCCTTGAGGCTCTCTTCCTTCGCCTCGAGCTTCTCCAGCTGGGCGCTCTTCTCCACTTTGGCGTTGGCCCGTTTCGCTTTCGCGGCAGCCTTCGCCGTCTGCTCCTTCTTCTTTGCCTCGGCTTTCTCGGCCCGGGCTTCGCGTTCGCGGCGGCGCTTGTCCGCCTTGCGCTTCTCCTGCTCGGCCTGACGACGTGCCTCGGCAGCGGCCTCGTCGGCCGCCTGCTCGACCCGCGCCCGACGCTGCTCGGCCTCGCGCTCGCGCAACTCGGCTTCATCGCGCAGGCGATCGGCGCGTTCGCGCTCTCTGGTCGCTGCCGACGGCGTCCTCAGGCCCCCGACGGCGCCCACGGCGAACTCGAACGGCGCCCGCGCCAGCTTCAGCGACGAGCCGACGACCGTCTTGGGAACGGTGAGTAGCGACATCAGTCTTTCTCCTTGGACTCGATCGTGGCCGCGGCCTCTTCGGCGCGAGCGGCTTCTCGCTGCAGCTCGGCGGCATCGCGTTTCGCGGCGCCCTGCTCGGCTGCCGCCTGTCGGCGTTTCTCCTCGGCCCGCTGCTCGCCTGAGAGCCGCTCGCGCTCGGCCGCGGCCTTCTCGACCCGGGCCCGATCGGCGGCCTCCCGCTCGGCTTCGGCGCGTTTCCGCTCAGCCTGCTCTTCGGCCTCGATCTCCGCGGCCTCCAGCTCGGCTTTGTTGCGCTCGGCCTCGGTCTCGGCCCGCTCGGCCTCGAGCCGGGCTTCCTCGTCCTTGCGCGCCGCCGCTGCGGCCTTCTCGTCGGCCTCGACCTGGACGTCGGCCTGGACCTCCTGCAGCTGGCCCTCGCGGTGCAGCTCGTCGCGGCCCAGCGCCGCGCCCACCATCTGCTTCGCGCGCCCGACCACCTTGCCCAGGGGCCCTCCGGTTACCTGCTCCTGCTCACTCAAGCTGTGCTCCTCTTTCGTCGATCTCCTTTTCCTCCAGGTACCCGCAGGAGAATCGGGCAACCGGATAGGGGTCACACTCCGGCTAGTAGCGGAGGATCGCCGCGACGCCTTCCGTCTCCCCCAGCGACTCCGCCGCCTCGCCACGCACGAGCGTCACCCTGGCGCTACTGGAGAGCGCGCCACGGACCAGGGACTCCGCCTTGCCGCCGTTCACCGTGGCGTCGAGGATGAGATGGTCGACCCGGCCTTCGGCCAGGGCCTCGGCAGCCTCCTGGGGTCCCCCTGCGCCGCGGCTGCCGCCCTTCACCTCGGCCAGCACCTGCGCGACCAGCGCCCGCTCACGCTCGGCCTCGAGACGAGCCACCGCCTCGGACAGAACTTCCCCCACCTTGCCCTTCGGGGCCGAGATCAGGTCGACGTCGCCGCCGAGGATCAGCTCGACCCGCGGGAAGTTGAAGCTGCCCTCGAAGCTCTCGAAATCGCGCGAGGGACCGAAGGCGATCGCTTCGCCGAAGCCGTCCGCCGCGATCCGGTTGGCGACGAGCCCGCCGCACTCGCCGAGGAAGCGCTGGCGGTTGTGCTCGAGCCGCTCGTCGAACTGGTCGTGCCCGGAGGAGCCGACGCCCTGGGCGCGGGCCGGGTTGCTGGTGCTATGAGCCTTGCGCTCGCGCCAGTCGAGGCTGGTGATGCTCAGCTCCCAGTCCTCGAGCTCCTCGAGGGTGCCTTCGACGCAACCGAGGAGCCGCACCCGCTCGGCGGAGATCAGGACGACTGCCCGCGATGTCCCCCGCCCTTGCAGCTCCAGCAGCGGCGTCACCACCGGCTCCGGGCCGAGCTCGACGCAGGCCGCGGCGACAGGCGCGACGCCGGCTCCGAACCAGTGCTCGGTTCCCGCCTTCTCCGCCACCTCGACGAAGCCGACTTCGCCGCGGGGTGGCGGCCGCAGCTCGCCGTCTTCGAAGCGATCGGTCAGCCGTTTCGCCGTCGCCCGCAGCGCTACCCGGCGCTCGTGCTCGGCTTCCTTCTCGGCGTCGAGGATCGACTCCAAGCCATTGCGCAGCTCGGTCCGCCAGGCGCCGCCGCGGTCTGCCGGGTCGAAGCCGAGGTAGACGGAGAGGACGCCCAGCGGCGGACGCCATTCGCTCAGCTCGCGTGCGTCGTCCAGGGTCGGTCGGGTCATCGACTGTCTCCTCCTCGATCGGGTTCGCTCCGGCTACCCGGCCGACCGGATAGCCGAACCGCACCCGCAAGGAGAACGGCCTAGGCGCCGGCGGCCCCGGAGTACCGCAGTGAGCCCGGCGTGTCGAGGTCCTCGCCGGTCTCCAGCAGCGTCTTCAGGCCGGAGAGGATCATCGGCCAGCCGCCGTAGAGTTCGTTGTTCGCCTCGGCGCCCAGCTGGTCGTGGGTGACGCGCAAGCGGCAGGAGGTGCCGACCGGCTCGATCTCCCAGGTCACCCGCGACTCGCCTTCCCGCTGCACGTCCTCGCTCCAGAGCGCGGTGAAGCTCTGCACCAGACGCCGCGGCGGGTCGACCTCGAGGTTCTCGCCGCCGGCGATCTCGATCACTCCGGGGACCGCCGACTTGTACTTCGACCCCTGGGTCCAGTCCGAGACCGTCCCGACCCCGAAGCTGTAGCGAGCGCGCATCTCCTCGCTGGTGATCGCCTCCCAAAGGCGCTCCGGCGTCGTCTTGATGTAGATCTCGAACACGGTCATCGCGCCGCGCCCTCCGACCACGGTGTAGGCCTGCTCTTCGCTCATCGCTCGTCCTCCAGTTCGGTTTTGAGCTCACTGAGCGCCGAGGCCCAGGGCTCCGCGTACTTGCTCACCCAGCGGTCGTGGATGAGCCGGATCGGGACGGGGTTGAGGAAGTGGAGCTTCTCGCGACCGCGCTTCTGCGTCGTCACCAAGCCTGCCTCCTCCAGCACCTTGAGGTGCTTCATCACGCCGAAGCGCGACATCGGCAGGCCCTCTTCCAAGGCACTCAGCGACTGCCCGTCCCGCTCGAAGAGCCGGTCGAGCAGCCCGCGGCGGGTGGGATCCGCCAGCGCCTTGAAGACCTCATCCATGGCCGAAGATAATAGGTGACTGGGTAGTCACATGTCAACCACTACCTCAAGTCGGGCGGTGTGGGCGACTACGGTTGACGCCGGAGCGGCAGACGTTTTAGATTCCCTGAATATTCAATGACGTTCTCGCAGGGAGGGCGTCGCTTCTACTCATTGGGGAGGACTAGATGCAAGCGACCAAACGCTTGATGTTGCTCGTCTGCGCGCTCGCGCTCTTCGCCGTGCCGGCCACCGCCGGCGCGACGATCACCACCAAAACGATCGACTACGGCCCGTACACGATCCCGGCCGGCAATGGCGACCCGCACGACCACGAAAACGCGGGGATGATCACCAACCAGATCGTCAGCAACATCGCCAAGCCGTGCACCGGCTGCACGATCATCGGCATGACGCCCGACCTCGTCTACACCGACGGGACCAAGGCGACCATCAGCCAGGGCCCGATGCTGCACCACGCGATGTTCGCGGCCCAGTCGAGCGGCAAGTCCGACGTCACCTGCGCCGGCAAAGGCCCGGGCCTGCTCGGCGAACGCTTCTTCGCTTCCGGCGACGAGCGCACCGCGGTCGACCTCACCTCGCTGCCCTACGGCTACAAGGTCAACAGCACCGAGACCTGGAACATGGTCTTCGACCTGATGAACTGGCAGACGACCAGCAAAACGGTGAAAATCCGGATGACCTGGAAGTACGCGACCGGCACCGACGCGACCAGCCGGGCGCCCCTGCGGCCGGTCTGGCTCGACGCCAACCAGTGCTCGCTGAACTCCTACATCGAAGTCCCGATCGGGCTCAGCGACACCCACTACGACTGGACCGCGACCTTCGGCGGCAAATTGATCGCCACGGCCGGTCACATCCACGACCACGGCGTCAACATCGAAGTCACCAACAAATCCGCCGGCGAAGCGCTCCTCTGCAACTCGGTGGCGGGCTACGGCGGACCGGGCTACGAAACCCCGGACGGCCGTAAACACGTGTCCTCGATGGGCGTCTGCACGGGCAACCCGATAGCCACGATCGCCAAAGGGAACACGATCCGCCTGCACGGGATCTACAACGTGCCGGAAGGTCACCACCTGATCGACGACGCGATGGCGATCGCGATCGCCTACATCGGCTAGCGCCCAGCGCGAACCGGAAGTAACTCGAGCCGGCCCCCACGTGGGGGCCGGCTCTTTTCCCTGGCCGGTTAGCGCTCGCAGCCCCGAACCGAGTTGAGCCCGGGGCCGGGGCGGCAGCGGTCGAGTCCGCGGCCGCCGCGCAGGCGGTCGTCACCGCGGCCGCCCTTCAGGAGGTCGTTGCCGGCCGACCCCTTCAGCAGGTCCGGGCCGCCGCGGCCGAGCAGGCGGTCGGGGCCCGCGCCGGCAAAGACGCGGTCGGCGGCCGAGCCGGCAGCGATGTAGTCGGCGCCCTTGCCTGCGCAGACGAGGTCGCGCCCGGCGCGGCCGACGATCCGATCGTTGCCGCCGAGCCCGGCGATCACGTCGGGGCCCGGGGTCCCGAGCAGGACGTCGTCGCCGGTGGTGCCGGCGATCGAGGCGGCGACACCGCGGCAGCTGACCGTCCCCAGCACCAGCGTGGTGGCCGTTGCTTTGTTGTTGGAGTTGACCGGGTCCTTCTGGTCGCCCTTGACGCTCGCGCTGTTGCGGATCGTGCCCGCGGCGCGAGGCACGACCGCGATCGTCACCGCCGCCGAGGTGCCGCCGTAGTCGACCCCGATCGGGTCGAGCGAGCCGACCGCGCAGGTGACCTTCTGTTTCTGGATCGCGCACGGACCGCCCGGCCCGGTCGCGGAGACGAGGTCCACTCCCTTAGGCAGATCGTCGATCACGGTCACGCCGGATGCCGGCGAGGGTCCGAGGTTCTCAACCGCGATCGAGTAGGTCAGGGTGGCGCCGACCCGGACCGGATCCGGGCTGTCGGACTTGGTGACCTTCAGGTTCGCCGAGCCTGCGGGCGCCGCCGAGCCTGCGTTCGCGAAAACGAAAGCGGCAAGCACGACGGCCGGCACCATGCCCAGGGCGAGGCGGAACCGGCGTTTTAAGTTGGTGCTGGGGCGTCTCATTTTGCTTCCTTTCGTCGCTCTCGTCCCTTCTGAAACGGCCCGAAAGGGCACCTGTCAGTCCCGATCCTTATACCCTAGGGGGGTATGCTAGACTGACAATCATGGACACCGCGAACCACAACCTCAACGCTGTTGCCTTCTCCGCCACCGTCCACTGCCTCACCGGCTGCGCGATCGGCGAGGTTGCGGGGTTGGCGATCGGGACGGCGCTCGGGCTCTCCAACCTGGCAACGATCGTCCTCGCCGTCGCCCTCGCCTTCCTCTTCGGCTACGGGCTGACCAGCCTGCCGCTGCTGCGCTCGGGGATGGCGCTGGGGGCGGTGATCCCGATCGCCTTCGCCTCCGACACGCTCAGCATCGCGACGATGGAGGTGGTCGACAACCTCGTCGTCCTCGCCGTCCCCGGGGCGATGGACGCCGGCCTCGACAGCCTGCTGTTCTGGGCCAGCCTCGCCTTCGCGCTGGTTGTCGCCGGCCTGGTCGCCTGGCCGGTCAACCGCTGGCTGATCGCCCGCGGCAAAGGCCACGCCGCGGTCCACGCGACCGGCGTCCACGGCTAGACGAGTCGGCGGGACTAGATCTCGACCGAGCCGGCGATCACCGTCTCGGCTCGGCCACCGACCCAGATCGTCCCGTCCTCGTCCGCGGAGATCGCGATGCGCCCGGCGCGGTCGATCGCCGTGCCCTGGGTCGCCAGGTAGGGAGCAGTCAGCCGGCCGTTGCCCAGCAACCACTGGGCAACCGAGGCGTTGAGGCTGCCGGTGACCGGGTCCTCGGCGGCGAGGCCGTTGACCGGCGCCCAGGCGCGCAGCTCGATCGCCGCCTCCGAGCCGGGCGGGTGGAAGCCGACGGCGCCGAGGTCGAAGTCGAGGGCGCCGGGCCGCAGCTCCAGGACCCGCTCGACGCTCTCGAAGAGGGCGCAGATCCAGCCGGGGCCGTTGTCGACCCACTCCACCGCGAGCATCTCGCCGGAGTCGATGCCGAGGGCTGCGGCGACTTTCGACGTGTCCTCTTCGGAGGCCTGGCCGGAGTGGACCAGCGGGGGCGCGTCGAAGGCCAACTTCCCGTCCTCCTGGCGCCGGATTCGCACCAGTCCCGCGTCGCACTCCTGGACGACCTCGGCGGGATCGCGGGCCTCTCCCCCACCCTGCAGCCAGGCGTGGCAGGTGCCGAGAGTCGGGTGGCCGGCGAACGGCAGCTCAAGGACCGGGGTGAAGATCCGCACCCGGTAGTCGGCCTCGGGCACGGTCGGCGGCAGCACGAAGGTCGTCTCGGCGAGGTTGGTCCAGCGGGCGAAGCGCTGCATCTCCTCGTCGCCCATACCGTCGGCATCGAGCACCACGGCGACCGGGTTGCCCGAGCAAGGCCCGCTGCCGAAGACGTCGACCTGACTGAAGCGGCGGGCGGTCATCGGCCGACGTGCAGCTCCAACGCGTGGATCTGGTCCTGGCCGTAGGAACCGGTCTGGACCGGGCCGGCAGCGCTGACCAGGTCGCCACGGCCGGGCAGCGGGTGCGGGCGCAGGCCCTTGCGTACGTCGATCGCGGTCAGGCCCGGAAGCGTAATCCCCTGCGGGTCGGTGATCACGAAGTGCGCGTCGCCGTCCCCGTCGGGATCCACCGCCTCGACGTAGACGACCCGCCCCACGGTCTCCCGGCAGGCGGGGTGCCCGGTGGGGCAATGCGAGGGCGCGACCGTTTCGGCGCCGCGCTCGTCCGCGAGACCGCGAGACCCGTCGCTATTCGACGCTTCTCGCGGCTTCGGCGGCTGCTCGGTGGCCGAAGAGGTTCCCTCGGACCCGGACCCGCAGCCGGCGAGGAGCAAGGTGAGGGTCAGGAGGGAGGCAGCGATCGCGCGCACGCGAAGAATGTACGGCTCACATCCGGTAGACGGGTGCCGCGATGTCTTCGAGCGGGGCGTTGGCGCAAGCCGCCAGCGCCAGGCTGAGGACGTGGCGGGTGTCGCGGGGGTCGATCACGCCGTCGTCCCAGAGGCGGGCGGTCGAGTAGAAGGGGCGGCCCTGGTCCTCGTAGAGGTCGTGGAGCAGCTCGGCGGTCTCGGGCTGGCCGACCTCTTTCATCACCGCGGCGGCCATCTCGCCTCCCATCACCGAGATCCGGGCGTTGGGCCACATGAAGAGGAAGCGGGGCGAGTAGGCGCGGCCGCACATGCCGTAGTTGCCGGCGCCGAAGGAGCCGCCGACGATCACGGTCAGCTTCGGGACGCGGGCGGTGGAGACCGCGGCGACCATCTTCGCCCCGTCCTTGGCGATCCCGCCCTGCTCGTACTTGGAGCCGACCATGAAGCCGTTGACGTTCTGGACGAAGACGAGCGGGATGCGGCGGTGGTCGCAGAGCTGGACGAAGTGGGCGCCCTTCAGGGCGCTCTCGGAGAAGAGGATGCCGTTGTTGGCGACGAGGCCCACCGGGTGGCCGTCGATGTGGGCGAAGGCGCAGACCAGGGTTTTGCCGTACTTCTCCTTGAACTCGCGCAGCTCGCCGCCGTCGACGACGCGGCGCAGGACCTCGCGGATGTCCCAGGGGGCGCGGGAACCGATCGGGACGACGTCGAGAATCCCCTCCGGGTCCTCGGCGGGCGGCCGCGGCTCGATCCGCGCCCAGGGCGGCGCCGGCTCGGCCGGCAGGGTGGCGACGATTTCGCGCAGGATGGACAAGGCCTCGGCGTCGTCAGCGGCGAGGTGGTCGGCGACCCCGGACTTGCGGGCGTGGACGTCGCCGCCGCCGAGCTCCTCCGCGGTCACCTCCTCCCCGGTCGCCGCCTTCACCAGCGGCGGGCCGCCGAGGAAGATCGTCCCCTGGTGGCGGACGATCACGGTCTCGTCGCTCATCGCCGGCACGTAGGCGCCGCCGGCCGTGCAGGAGCCCATCACCGCCGAGATCTGCGGGATCTCCCACGCCGACATCGTCGCCTGGTTGAAGAAGATGCGGCCGAAGTGCTCGCGGTCGGGGAAGACTTCGTCCTGCAGCGGCAGGAAGGCGCCGCCGGAGTCGACCAGGTAGATGCAGGGGAGGCGGTTCTGCAGGGCGACCTCCTGGGCGCGGAGGTGCTTCTTGACCGTGATCGGGTAGTAGGTGCCGCCTTTGACCGTGGCGTCGTTGGCGACGATCACGCAGCGACGGCCGCTGACGGTGCCGACCCCGGTGACGATCCCGGCGCCGGGCGCGGCGTCGTCGTACATCCCATGCGCGGCCAGCGGCGAGAGCTCGAGGAACGGCGTGCCGGGGTCGCAGAGGCCCTCGACCCGTTCGCGGGCGGTGAGCTTGCCGCGGCCGCGGTGGCGCTCGACCGACTTCGGGCCGCCGCCGCCGTGGACCCGCTCCAGCTCCGCCTCCAGCTCGGCGATCAGCGCCAGGTGCCGCTCCCGGGAGTTCACAGAAACGGCACTCATCCGTGACTCCCCTCGGCATCGTTTCCACCATTTGCCCCCCCAGAGGGGCCAAAAGGGTGGAAACGATCTTCCGGGTGCCAGTCGACCGGGCCGGCGACGAGGACGTGGGAGCCGAGCGGGCGGCCGAGGACCTCCTGCGCGGCGGCGGCAGCCGCGACCAGCTTGGGGAGGTCGATGCCCGTCTCGATCCCCATCTCGTGCAGCATCGAGACCAGGTCCTCGCTGGCGACGTTGCCGGTCGCGCCGGGCGGCACCGGGCAGCCGCCGAGCTCGCCGAAGCTCGACTCGAAGCTCTCGACCCCGACCTCGAGCGCCGCCAGCACGTTGGCCAGCGCCTGGCCGCGGGTGTCGTGGAAGTGAGCGGTGTGTTCGACGCCAGGCAGCTCCTCGTGGGCGCGGCGGAAGAACTCGCCGACCTGGACCGGATTGGCCATCCCGGTGGTGTCGCCGAAGCCGATCTCGACCGCGCCGGCGGCGGCGAGCCGCTGGGCGATCTCGAAAACGCGCTCGACCGGGACGTCGCCCTCGTAGGGGCAGCCAAAGCTGGTGCTGATCACGCCCTCGCAGCGCAGCCCCGCCTCGGTGGCGTGGGCGAGGACGTGCTCGACGTTCTCCAGCGATTCCTCGACCGAGCGGTTGACGTTACGACGGTTGTGGGTCTCCGAGGCGGAGAGGAAGACGTTGACCTCGTCGATCTTCTCGCGCACCTCGAGCGCCGCCTCCAGTCCGCGCAGGTTCGGGACCAGGACGCTGACCGAGACCTCGTCGGGGATCTCAGCGCGTTCGAGAACCTCGCGGCCGTCGGCCAGCTGCGGGATGACGTCGGCGCGGACGAAGCTCGTCACCTCCAGGCGGCGCACCCCGGTGCGGGCCAGCATGTCGACCAGCCGCACCTTGTCGGCCGTGGCGATCGTCTCCGGCTCGTTCTGGAAGCCGTCGCGGGGACCGACCTCGCGGATGCGGACGGCGCTGGGGATCACGGCGCCTAGGCCCCCAGGGCGCGGGCGATGACCATCTGCTGGATCTCGTCGGTGCCCTCGCCGATGGTGAGGATCTTGGCGTCGCGGTAGAAGCGGCAGACCGGGTACT
>Ga0164301_10000018_pt1 | contig 45132 bp, 48 predicted proteins | sample Whisoiple_231_MG_FD_109711 | JGI IMG/M metagenome (GOLD analysis project Ga0164301, IMG submission 109711) | Unamended control soil microbial communities from upstate New York, USA - Whitman soil sample_231_MG | ecosystem: Environmental > Terrestrial > Soil > Agricultural land ... | reverse complement strand
GTCTGCGAGGAGGTCGGCGCCGACGTCGCCGAGGTCGCTCGCGGCATGGGACTCGACAATCGGATCGGCCCCTCCTTCCTGCGCGCGGGAATCGGCTACGGGGGCAGCTGCTTCCCCAAGGACGTGAGCTCGCTGAAGATGCTGGCCGGCAACACCGGGTACCACTTCCAGCTGCTGACCGCGGTGATCGAGGTCAACGAGCTGCAGAAGCGCCGCGTCGTCGGCAAGCTGGAGAAGCACCTCGGCTCGCTGATCGGCAAGCGGGTGGCGCTGCTCGGCCTCGCCTTCAAGCCCGACACCGACGACATGCGCGAGGCCTCCAGCCTGGTGCTCGCCGCGCGCCTGCAGGGCGAGGGGGCCGAAGTTGTCGCCTACGACCCGGTCGCCGCCGGCCGCGCCGCGGAGCTGCTCGGCTCGGTCGAGATGGCGACCTCGGCGATGGAGGCGCTGGAGGGCGCCGACGCCGCCGTCCTCGTCACCGAGTGGGGCGAGTTCGCCGAGCTCGACTGGTCCGGCGCGGCGGAGCGGATGACCCGGGCGCTGCTGGTCGACGGTCGCAACTTCCTCGACCCCAAAGCGCTCGTCGCGGCGGGCTTCGAGTACGAGGGCATCGGCCAGACCGTCAGTACGGCCCGACCCGCACCCGCTCCCTAGTGCCTCCCACCAGTCAAGGGGCCCAAGGCATGCAGGCAATCGTCCTGGTCGGCGGCGAGGGAACCCGCCTCCGTCCGCTGACCAGCGACGTCCCCAAGCCGGCGGTAACGCTGGTCGACCGCCCCTTCCTCGCCTACGCGATCGAGTGGCTCGCCGCCCACGGGGTCACCGAGGTCGTGCTCGCCTGCGGCTTCCTCCCCGACGTGCTGCGCGCGGCTCTGGCCGACGAGGAGGAGCGCGCCGGGGTAGAGATCGTCTACGTCGCCGAGCCGGAGCCGCTCGGCACCGCCGGCGCGATCCGCTTCGCCGCCGAGGCGCTCGGCGAGCGGCTCCAGGATCGTTTCCTCGCCCTCAACGGCGACGTCCTCGCCGACCTCGACCTTTCGGCCCTCCTTCGCGCCCACGAGGAGCGCGGCGCCCGGGCGACGATCGGGCTGCACCCGGTCGCGGACTCCTCCGCCTACGGGCTGGTCAGCTGCGACGCCGACGGGCGGGTGCTGGAATTTCTGGAGAAGACGGGCGAGGCGGCGCCGGGGGAGATCAACGCCGGCGCCTACGTGCTGGAGCGCTCGGTCCTCGACCTCGTTCCCGCCGGCCGCGCCGTCTCGATCGAGCGCGAGGTCTTCCCGCGGCTGGTCGGCGACGGCCTCTGCGGGCTGCTGCTGGAGGGCTACTGGATGGACATCGGCACTCCCGACCGCTATCTGCAGGCGAGCTGGGACATCCTCGAGAACCGGGTGGAAACCCAGGTCCGCGCGACCGCGCCCGGACTGCTGGTCGGCGGCGACGCGGTGATCGACGAGGAGGCGAAGGTCGGCCCGCGCGCCGTCGTCTCGGGCGGCTGCCGGGTCGAGAGCGGCGCCGAGGTCGGGGACTCTGTCCTGCTCGACGGCTGCACCGTCGGCCGCGGCGCGCTCGTCCAGGGCTCGATCCTCGCCCCCGGGGCCGAGGTCGAGCCGGGCGCGCAGCTCGTTAACGCCGTCATTGGCCGAGATGAAAGAGTCCCGGCCTGATGAGCCCGATTCTCGAGGACACCCTCGACCTTCCGAACCAGCTGCGCGACGCCCTCTGGCGGATCGAAACCGCGAGGCTCGAGCCGGCCGACTCGGCCGGGCTGATGGTCTGCGGCATGGGGGGCTCGGCGATCGGCGGCGACCTCGCCGCCGCCGCCATCGGCGACCGGCTGACCAAACCGCTGCTGACGGTCCGCGGCTACGAGCTGCCGAGCTGGGCGACGCCCGAGTGGACGGTGCTCTGCTGCAGCTACTCGGGCAACACCGAGGAGACCCTCGCCTGCTTCGAGGCCGCCGAGGCGCTCGGCGCCCGGCGACTGGTGGTCAGCACCGGCGGCCAGCTGGTCGATGACGCTCGCGAGGCGGGCGTCCCCGTCGTCGGCCTGCCGGGGATCTTCCAGCCGCGGGTCGCCGTCGCCTACATGTTCGTCGCCGCCGCCGAGGCGGCGGCCCTGGCCGGGGTCGCGCCGGGGATCCGGACCGAGATCGACGCCGGCGCCGCCTTCCTCGAGCGCGAGGCGCTGGCGATCAAGGCCAAGGCGGCCGAGATTGCCGCCGCGCTCGGCGCCGCGCCGACGGTGATCTACGGCAGCGACCTGACCGCTCCCGTCGCCTACCGCTGGAAGACCCAGATCAACGAGAACGCCAAGCAGCCCGCCTTCCGCGCCGAGCTGCCGGAGGCCGACCACAACGAGATCTGCGGCTGGTCGCCCGAGGCCGGCGCCGAGGGGATGGCCGCCGTCTTCCTCGAGGACTGCGACCAGCACCCGCGCGAGCGGCGCCGCTTCGAGCTAACCGCCGAACAGGTCGCCGCCGAGGCCGCCACGGTGCTGAGGCTCGAGACGGTGGGGGAGACCCGGGTCGAGCGGCTGCTCTGGGCGACGCTGCTCGGCGACCTCGTCTCGCTTGAGATCGCGCGCCTGCGGGAAGTCGATCCGGAAGCGATCGTCGCGATCGACAAGCTGAAGGAGGGAATGGCGGCATGAGGGCGATGGTGCTGGCGGCAGGGCTGGGGACGCGGCTGCGGCCGATCACCTACGAGATGCCGAAGCCGATGGTGCCGGTGCTGAACAAGCCGGTGATGGAGCACATCCTGCGGCTGCTCGCGCGGCACGGGTTCAGCGAGACGATCGCCAACCTGCACTGGTTCCCGGAGCTGATCGAGGGCTACTTCGGCGACGGGAGCAGCTCTGGCGTCTCGCTCTCCTATAGCCGCGAGGAGCAGCTGCTGGGGACCTCGGGCGGGGTCCGCAACGCCGCCGACTTCCTCGGCGACTCCTTCCTGATCATCTCCGGCGACGCGCTGACCGACATCGACCTGACGGCGATGCGCGAGTTCCACGAGTCCCACGACGGGATCGCGACCCTGGCGATGAAGCGGGTGCAGGACACCAGCCAGTTCGGCGTCGCGATCGTCGGCGCCGACGGCCGGATCCAGGGCTTCCAGGAGAAGCCGGACCCCTCCGAAGCGCTCTCCGACCTCGCCAACTGCGGCATCTACATGTTCCGCAAGGAGATCTTCGACTTCTTTCCCGAGCCCGGAACGAGCAAGGCGGCGGGCGAGGGCGACCCGCGCGGCTTCGCCGACTGGGCGATGGACGTCTTCCCGCGCCTGCTCGACGGCGACGTCCCCTTCTACTCGCACGAGATCGACGCCTACTGGAACGACATCGGCAACCTCGAGGAGCTGCGCGAGGGCAACGTAGATGCCCTCACCGGCGCCGTCGAGGTCGAGCGCGAGGGTGAGCTGGTCGAGGGCTACCGCAGCGGCGAGCGGATGGAGGGCGAGCCCGACCTCGTCGGCCCGGTCCTCCTCGGTCCCGGCTGCGAGATCGGTGACGACGTCCGCATCGACGGCCCGACGGTGATCGGCGACAACGTCAAGCTGGGCGACGGCGCCCGCCTCAAAGAGGTCATCGCCCTCCCAAACGCCGAGATCCCCCCGCGCCAGGTCCTCATCAACGCCATAGCCGGCGCCCGCCCTTAGGCACCCTCCAGCAACCGCGCCCGGTCACACGGACAGCGCGAAACCGTGTCAGCCCGTCCTATAGACGGGCTGACACGGTTTCGGCAAATCACCGGTACTTAGAGACCTGTCGCTCCCCACCGCTACGGCACTGAGCGGAAGCACAGTCGGCTCAAAGATTTTGCTTTTTGCGCGCCACAGGTGCGCTTTTGCTCGGCAGGGTCGGGGCGTGGAGCTTTTGCCGCGGATCGGGGTTGCTTTGGTGCCGGCGCTTTGCGCTGCTTGCGGGCGGTCCTGCCGGTTCGATGCCGTCGTCTGCACTCGGTGCGGGCGGCGGCTGGCGCTTGCGGACCCGTTTCTGGGGGCCGGCCCCGATGGGCTCGACAAGGCCTGGTCATCGGCCTCCTACGAGGGGGTGGCCCGGGATCTGGTCGCGGCGCTGAAGTTCAGGCGGCTGCTGACGGTCGCCGATTTGATGGCCGAGCGGATCGAGTGGCTGGCGCCCGCCCACATGCTGAGCGGGACGATCGTGCCTGTGCCTTCCGCTCCGCCGCGCTTGCGGCGCCGAGGTTTCGACCCCGCCGGTGAGCTGGCCTCAGCGCTGGCGGCCCGGCTCGAAGCGCCGCTCTCGAACTGCCTCGAGCGCCGCGGCGGCGGCCGCCAGGTGGGTAAGCGGCGGGCCGAGCGGGTCGGCCACCCGCCGCGGATTCAGGCCCGCGCCGCGGCCCCGCGCAGCGCACTTCTGGTCGATGACGTCCTCACCACCGGGGCCACCCTCACGGCCTGCGCTCGCGCGCTTCGGGCCGTGGGGGCGTCCCGGGTAGTGGCGGTGACCTTTGCCCGGCGCCTCTAGTTGGCTCTCCGCGGCCCTACGGCCGTGCCTCGGCCGGGCGGCCCCGCATCTGGTCGACAAGCCGCCGGGTGCGACGGCGCTTGCGACGCAGTTCGCGATGCTTCTTCACCTGCCGGCTGATGTCCTCGGCGAGCTCGCTCACCGAGTGGGTCATCTCCGGGCTGCACTCTCGCGCGCGCAGCGTCACTCCCTTCAAGTAGAACGTCGCCTCCGCCACCTGGCTGTCGGCGACCCGAGGATTGCGCTCTTCGGAGAGCACCACCTCCAAGGTCGCGAGCGGCGAGACCTGCCGGCCCAGCCGCTGGAAGCGTTTCCGCACCGTCTCACGCAGGTCGTCGGTCATCTCGACGTTCCGGCCACGAACTTCAATCCGCATGAGGTTGCCTCCTTGTCGGTTGAGCACCGATCGTACGCCCCTCTCCGGGGGGCGGCAAGGGGCAATTAATGTCGCACCGCTAACCTTGAGCAATGCCAGCGATGGACCTCGTAACGAAGGCGCTGCGCGCGGGGGAGGGACGGAAATTCAAGTCCTACCAGAAGCGCGCGGAGGCGATCAACCGATTCGAGCCGGAGATGGAAGCGCTCTCCGACGAGGAGATCCGCAGCGAGGCCGACTCGCTGCGCGAGCGCGCCCGCAACGGCGCCTCCCTGGACGATCTCCTGCCGGAGGCCTTCGCCCTCTGCCGCGAGGCGTCGAAGCGTTCGATCGGGCAGCGGCACTACGACGTGCAGCTGATCGGCGGCATGGTCCTCCACGACGGCGGCATCGCCGAGATGAAGACCGGCGAGGGCAAGACCCTGACCGCGACCCTGCCCGTCTTCCTCAACACGCTCGCCGGCGAAAGCGTCCACGTGGTCACCGTCAACGACTACCTCGCCCGCCGCGACGCGGAATGGATGAAGCCGATCTACGACGCCCTCGGGGTCACGGTCGACGCGCTCCAGGACGGCGACGACCACGCCACCCGGCAGCGCAAGTACGGGCTCGACGTCACCTATGGGACCAACTCCGAGTTCGGCTTCGACTACCTGCGCGACAACATGGCCGACGCGCTGGAGCACTGCGTCCAGCGCGACCACAACTTCGCGATCGTCGACGAGGTCGACAACATCCTCATCGACGAGGCGCGGACGCCGCTGATCATCTCCGGCCAGCCCGAACAGGCGGCCCAGACGTACTACACCTTCGCCCGCCTCGCCAAACAGCTGAAAGGCGTGCCGGCGAAACAGAAACTGAAATCGCTGGGCGAGTCGCGCGAGACCCACGAAGCCGATTATGACTACGAGTACGACGAGAAGCACAAGACGGTGGCGCCGACCGAGCAGGGCGTGAAAAAAGCCGAGGACTTCATCGGCGTCGACAACCTCTACCTCGGCGAGCACGGCAGCCTCGTCAACCACCTCGTCCAATCGCTGAAGGCGGAGTCGCTCTACAAAAAGGACGACGACTACGCGGTGATCGACGGCGAGGTGATGATCATCGACGAGTTCACCGGCCGCATCCTCGAGGGTCGTCGCTGGTCGGAGGGGCTGCACCAGGCGGTCGAGGCCAAGGAGGGCGTCGCGATCCGCGAGGAGAACCAGACCCTGGCGACGATCACCCTGCAGAACTACTTCCGCCTCTACGACAAGCTCTCGGGCATGACCGGCACCGCCCTGACCGAGGCGACCGAGTTCATGAAGATCTACAAAATGCCGGTGGTCGAGATCCCGACCAACCGGGACATGGTCCGGCTTGACCAGAACGACCAGATCTTCAAAACCAAGGACGGCAAGTGGAAAGCGGTGCTCGACGAAATCGTCAGCCGCCACGAAAAGGGTCAGCCGGTCCTGGTCGGAACCGTCTCGGTCGAGGTCTCGGAGATGATCTCCGAGGCGCTCAAGCGCGACGGGATCAAACACGCGGTCCTCAACGCCAAGCCCGAGCACGCCGAACGAGAGGGCGAGCTGATCGCCCAGGCGGGCCGCACAGGCGCGGTGATGATCGCCACCAACATGGCCGGCCGCGGCGTCGACATCAAGCTCGGCGGCGACCCCGAGCACCTGGCGATCGCCGAGCTGAAAAAGCAGGGGATCACCCACGAGAGCGAGGGCTACGAGGAGGCGCTGGCCGCGAAGACTGCCGAGCTGGAGCCGCAGTGCAAGGCCGCAGCCGAGGAAGTGCGGGAGCTCGGTGGGCTCTTCATCTGTGGCACCGAGCGGCACGAGTCCCGCCGCATCGACAACCAGCTGCGCGGGCGCGCCGGCCGCCAGGGCGACCCCGGCGAGTCGCGCTTCTTCCTCTCCGCCGAAGACGACGTGATCCGCCTCTTCGCCGGCGACCGGATCTACAAAATCCTCGACAAACTCGGCCCGGTCGAGGACGACGGCACCGAAGTGCCGCTGGAAGCGAAGATGCTGACGAAAACCGTCGAGAACGCTCAGAAGAAGGTCGAGGAGCAGAACTTCCTGATCCGCAAACGCGTCCTCGAGTACGACGACGTGATGAACGAGCAGCGCCGCGTCGTCTACAAATACCGGCGCGAGATCCTCGAAGGCCGCGACATCTCCGAGAACGCCCGCGACGAGCTCGAGGGCGTGATCGAGCGCCTGGTGGACGAGTACACCGCCGGCGACATCCTCGAGGAATGGGACCTGGGCGAGCTGGAGACGCAGCTGCGGCAGATCTGGCCGGTCGGGATCGAGGTCGCCAGCCTGGCCCCGGAGACGGTCGATCGCGAGCAGCTCAAGGAAGCCCTCGACGACGACGCGATGAACGCCTACGACGAGCGCGAAGAGCTGCTCGGCGAGGAACTGATGCGTTATCTGGAGCGCTCGATCTTGCTGCAGGTGATCGACAACCGCTGGCGCGAACACCTCTTCGACATGGACTACCTGCGCGAAGGCATCCACCTCCGCGGCTTCGCCCAGATCGACCCCCTCGTCGCCTACAAAAACGAGGGCTACCAAATGTTCGAAGAGCTGATGCACTCGATCTGGGACGAGTTCTCGAAACTGGTCTTCCGCGCCGAGATCGAAATCCAGCCCGAAGCCGGAGCTGCGGTTGCCGCCAACGGCGAGGGCGATCCGGCGAGTTTCGCCTACTCCGGCGGGACGGCGGAGAACCAGCCTTCGGCGCTGAAAGAAGTGGTTGCCACCAGCGGCGCGGCCGCCTCGGACGTCGCCGCGGCGGGCGCCGGATCCCCCGGCAACGGCGAGGTCGTCGAGACGGTCGAAAAGGGCGAGCACGAGAACATCGGCCGCAACGACCCCTGCTGGTGCGGCTCGGGCAAGAAGTTCAAGAAGTGCCACGGCGCCTGAGGGCGCATGGCTGATCCCGTCCGCGAGTTCATCCGCGCCTTCAACGAGCGAGACCTGGATGCGTTCGTCGCGGTGCTCGACCCCGAGGTGGAGCTGCACGCCAGCCGCGGGCTGCGCAAGGGGGTCGAGGCGGCGCGGGTCTGGGCGACGCGGGCGCCGGGCGGGGTGCAGCAGACGATCGAGCTGGAGCAGCTCTACGAGGACGGCACCGAGGGCGGCGGCGGCCGCGCGGTGGCGCTGATCCTCCGCCGCTGGCACTGGGAAGAAGACGAGAGCGTCGCCGGGATCGACGCCATGGCCTGGGTCTTCGAGCTGCGGAATCACAGGATCCGCAGCTGGCGTCCCTACGACAGTCGCGACGAGGCGCTGCGGGCCGGACATTTCACTCCCCCCTGAAAGGGATTGGCAAGGCGCGCCTGCGCGCTTACGATGGTCCGATGAGCTCCGTCGCCCCCGACAACGTCGAAGCAACCGAGGCCTGGAGCGGCCCGCTCTTCGAGATCTTCCTCAAGTACCGCGACCTGACTACCGGCGGCCTCGGCGCCCACGGCGAGGTGGCGATGGGCTCGAACCCGCCGCGGGCGGGGGAGCGGGTGATCGACATCGGCTGCGGTTTCGGCGACACCACCCAACGGCTGGCCGAGCTGGTCGGGCCCGAGGGCTCTGCCCTGGGCGTCGACGTCTCCGCCCCGTTCATCGAGACCGCCCGCCAGGAGGCCGAGGAAGGCGGGCTCGGCAACGTCGAGTTCCGGCTCGCCGACGTGCAGACGCTGGAGCTGCCGCAGGAGTTCGACTACGCCTTCTCGCGGATGGGCATCATGTTTTTCGCCAACCCGGTCGCCGCCCTGCGCAACGTCCGCGGGGCGCTGAAGCCCGGTGGCCGCTTCACCGCCGTCGTCTGGCGGCGCAAGCTCGACAACGAGTGGGTGCGCCGGGCCGAGGAGATCGTCGACGAGTACCTCGACCACCCCGAGGAGACCGACGAACCGACCTGCGGCCCCGGGCCCTTCTCGATGGCCAACGCCGACACGGTCAGCGAACAGCTGAAAATCGCCGGCTTCGAGGAGATCGGGCTGCGGCGCTGCGACCTGCCGATGAAGGTCGGCGAAAACCTCGACCAGGCGGTCGAGTTCGGTATGGCCTTGGGGCCGGCCGGTGAGATCCTCCGCCTCTGGGGCGACCGCGTCGACGAGATCCGCCCCGAGATCGCCGCCAAGATCCGCACCGCGATCGCCGACTTCGAGACGCCCGACGGCGTCTTCGCCCCAGCCTCCACCTGGATCATCACCGCCGCGGTCCCGGCATAACCCGCGAGACCGCAAAAAGGCGTCGTATAGACGTATTCCTGCGGTCTCGGCGGGGTGGGTTGCGGGACCAATAACCTGTGGCCATGGCCGACGCCGCCCAGAGCCAACCCGTAGCGCCGCGCCTCGCCTCTGTCCGCGAGCAGCTGTCCCTGCTCTCGGACTACCTTTGACCCCGCTGCGCTTGAGGCCGAAGCCAACCGCCTAGAGGAGGAGATGGGGAAGCCCGGTTTCTGGGACGACCAGGACGCTGCCGCCCGCACCTCCGCCGCCCACGCCCGCGCCCAGAAGCGCCTGGAGATGTTCCGCGGGCTCGAGGGGGACGTCGCCGACCTCGGCGACCTCGCCGAGATGGCGGCAGAGGATGAGGAGATGGCCGCCGAGCTCGACTCGCAGCTCGGCTCGGTCGAGCGCCGCCTGGCCGAGCTGGAGGAGGCGCGCCTGTTCAGCGGCGAGTACGACGCCGGCGACGCGGTCGTCACCGTCCACGCCGGCGCCGGCGGCACCGACTCCCAGGACTGGGCCGAGATCCTGCTGCGGATGTACCTGCGCTGGGCCGAACGGCGCGGCTTCGCGGTCGAGATGGTCGAGGCCTCGCCGGGGGAGGAGGCCGGCCTCAAGTCGGCGACCTTCATCGCCCGCGGCGAGAACGTCTACGGCCTCTTCGCCGCCGAGCGCGGCGTCCACCGCCTGGTCCGGATCTCCCCCTTCGACTCCTCCTCCCGCCGCCACACCAGCTTCGCCCAGGTCGACGTCGGCCCGGTGGTCGAGGACAGCGTCGAGGTCGAGGTCGACGAGGGCGACCTGCGGATCGACACCTACCGCGCTTCGGGCGCCGGCGGCCAGCACGTCAACAAGACCGACTCGGCGGTGCGGATCACCCACATCCCGACCGGGGTCGTCGTCCAGTGCCAGAACGAGCGCTCGCAGACCCAGAACAAGGCGGTGGCGATGCAGCTGCTGCGCTCGAAGCTGATCGAGCTGGAGGAGCGCAAACGCTCCGAAGAGCTCGCTAAGGCGCGCGGCGAGGTCAAAGACGTCGCCTGGGGATCGCAGATCCGCAGCTACGTGATGCACCCCTACACGATGGTCAAGGACCACCGCACCGAGCACGAGGTCGGCGACGTGCAGCGGGTCCTCGACGGCGACATCGATGAGTTCATCCGCGACTACCTGAACAAGACCGCCGCGGCTTCGGCCAGCTAGATCCGATGGCGCCGCTCTTCTACACCGGGCGGGAGGCGAGCGGGGACGCGCAGGGCCTGATGGTCCTCCACCACGGGCGCGGGACCTCCGAGAACGACCTGCTCGGGCTCGCCGACTTCCTCGACCCCGAGCAGCGGCTGAAGGTCGTCACCCCGCGGGCGCCGCTGCAACTACCGGGCTCTCCCGGCTACCACTGGTACCTGGTGCCGCGGGTCGGCTACCCGGATCCCGAGACCTTCGCCGCGGCGCGCGCCGCGCTCGCCGAACTGCACGACGGCCTCTGGGAGGAGACCGGCATCGGGCCGGACCGCACGGTCCTCGGCGGCTTCTCGATGGGGGCGGTGATGAGCTACGCGATGGCGCTCGGCGCCGAGCGCCCCGCGGTCGCCGGGATCCTCGCCTTCAGCGGTTTCGTGCCCACGGTCAAAGGTTGGGAGCCGGCGCTCGCCGACCGCACCGACACCAGGGCCTTCGTCTCCCACGGTCGCAACGACCCGGTGATCGGGGTCGAGTTCGCGCAAAGGGCGCGGGAGCTGCTCGTCGAGGGTGGACTCGACGTCACCTACCGCGAGTCCGAGCTCGGCCACCAGATCGACCCGGCGCACCTGCGTGAAGCCGCTACCTGGCTGGGTGACGTGCTCGGTTAGCCCGGTGGTGCCGTGATCGGTGGTGGTGCCGCCGATGAGCGGACTTGCCCTTGTGCCGGTGGTGCTTTGCCCGACGGTGCGGTCGATGGCGCTCGGATTCTTCGGATTCGCGTTCTTCGGCGGCGATTTCGGCGCAGAGCTGCACGTCTTCTTCGTCTTCGATCGCGCAGCCTTCTTCTTCGGCTTCGTCTTCGGTTTCGAGTTCGTCTTCGTCGCCGGCTTCAGCTTCGTCGCCTTCTTCGCCGGCCGCCGCGACCATCGTGCCGGGGTCGACCGGCAGGGTGATCGCCTGGGCCGCGGCGGCGCCGCAGAGCGCGACCAGCAGCAGCGCGGGCAGGAGGAGGAGAAGGAGCTTGCGCATCGCTCCTTTTCATCGGAGCGGAGGCGGCTGCGCTTTAGGAGCTGGACGTTCCGCCCAGCACTCCCTCCAGCTCCAGCAGCGCCTGCTTCATCGGCAGCCCGCCGCCGTAGCCGCCCAGGGCGCCGCCGGTGCGCAGCACCCGGTGGCAGGGGACGACGAGCGGGATCGGGTTGCTGCCGCAGGCGCTGCCGGCGGCGCGGACCGCGCGCTCGTTGCCGGCGCGGCGGGCCATCTCCGTGTAGGTGCGGGTCTGGCCGTAGGGGATGCGGTCGATCGCCCGCAGGACCCGCTGGCGAAAGCCGCCGCTGAGGCGCCAGTCGAGGGGCAGGTCGAAGTGGTCGAGCTTGCCGTCGAAGTAGAGGTCCAGCTCGCGGCGGGCCTCGTCGAGCTCACCCGGCGCCTCCAGCACCCGCGGCGAGACGCGCTCGGCGAGGTCGGCGAGGAGCTCCTCGGAGTCCTGGTTCGGGAGGCCGACGCGGACCAGGCCGCGCCGCGTGCTCGCCAGCAGCAGCGGCCCGAAAGGGGAGTCGGCGGTCGTGTAGGCGACGTCGAGCAGGCCCTCCTCGGCGGCGCGCACCTTGAACCCCTCGATGGTCCGGGCGATGGTCCCCGTGTCGGTTGCGGTATTCATGCCAGCTCCTTTCGCAGTCGTTTCAGTCCCTCGTGCAGGCTGCGCCGGGCGGCCTCGGGCGAGCAGCCCAGGGCGGCGGCGATCTCGGCATGCGGCAGGTCGCTGCCGTAGCGCAGCGCGACCGCGGCACGCTGCTTCGGCGGCAGCGCCCCGACGGCGTCCCAGAGCCCCTGGTCGGGCTCCGGCAGGCCGTTTTCGGCCGCCTCCTCCGGCACCTCGGCCACCGGTATCGGCGCCCGCCCTTTGGCCCGGTGGAAGTCGATCGCCTTGCGGTGGGCGATCGTCAGCAGCCAGCCGCGCAGGTTGCTCGCGTCGTCGAGCCGGGGGTAGGCGCGGAGCGCCGCCAGGAAGGTCTCCTGGAAGCAGTCCTCGGCCCCGTCGCGGCCGACTGCGCCGCGCAAGATTCCCATCACCGCGGCGGAATGCTCGTCGAGGACGTTTTGAAACGGCGGCAGCGGGGTCACTCTGTGGATTAAACGTGGCTGCGACCGAAAACGTGAGATCCCATCATTCGCCTGTTCCTTTTCGTTGCGCCGCGCCGATAAGGAACAGGCGAAGAGCTAGGCTGGCGCGGTGATCGAGCTGGCGGAGGAGATCGAGGAGCTGGTCGGGCGCGCCCTCGCCGAGGACGTGGGCGGCGGGGATATCACCGCGGAGGCAACCGTCCCCGAGGACGCCCGCGGGCGGGCGCGGATGGTCCAGAAAGAGCCGGGCGTCGTCTTCGGGCTTGCCGTCGTCGCCGAGGCGATGCGCCAGTGTGGGGTCGAGGACGTCGACAACCTCGTCGTCGAGGGCCAGTGGCGCGAGGACGTGCCGGCCGATGTGCTCGTCGCGAGCGGCAGCGCCCGCGGCCTGCTGGCGGCGGAGCGGGTCGCGATCAACTTCCTCGGCCACCTCTCCGGCGTCGCCACCCTCACCGCCCGCTTCGCCGAGGCGGTCCTCGGCACCGGCACCACGATCCTCGACACGCGCAAGACGACGCCGGGGCTGCGTCACCTGGAGAAGGCCGCGGTCGCGGCCGGCGGCGGGATCAACCACCGGATGGGCCTCTACGACGCGATCCTGATCAAGGAGAACCACATCGCCGCCGCCGGCGGGCTGGCGAAGGCGGTGCACGCCGCGCGCAGCGCCCAGCCGGAGAAGGCGATCGAGGTCGAGGTCCGCAACCTCGACGAAGCCGCCTACGCCCTCGGCATGGGCGTCGACCGCCTGTTGCTCGACAACATGAGCCCGGAGCTGATCGGCGAGGCCGTCGCCCTGCGCGACCAGAACGCCGGTGGCGCCGACGGGGTTTCGCTCGAGGCCTCGGGCGGGGTGACGTTGGAGAACGTCCGCGAGATCGCCGAGACCGGTGTCGAGTTCATCTCGATCGGGGCACTGACCCACTCGGCGCGGACGCTCGACTTCTCGATGCTGCTCGAGCTCAGCTGAGAATCCTAGTTTTAGCCAGGTACGGGGAAATACTCGGTAGCTGAGCGTTCAAGCGGCTGAACGCAGAAGGGGCCGACCGGGGGATGGTCCAATGCCCTCTTTGGGCAAATCCTGTCTGGACCAGTCCGATGGGGGTCTCGGCGACCTCAGAAAACCCCAGTCGGGAGAGAAAGATGACTTCATTCACCAGGCGCATTGACTGGCGTCTCGGCGTCGCCGCGATCGCGGCCGCCACGCTGGTCTGCCTCTGCGCCCTGCTCCTCGCCTCGAATGGCCGCGCCGTCGTCGCCGGAGCCGGTTTCACGACCTACGACGAAACCGCCGGCGGCTGCTTCAACGGCAACGGTGTCAACTGCAACATCTACGAAGGCAAGGACAAGGTCTACATGAGCGGCGGGCCCGAAAAAGGCGGTTCCGACCTCTCCGACGGCGAATACTTCTTCGCGGTCCTGACTCCCGGCGAGGAGAACGGCGGCTTCGTCGACGGCGCCGAGGGCAACCTCAGCGACACCGCCGCCGGCGGCACCGAAGGCGACCTCGGCAGCGGCGACGAAGTCACCAACCGCACCTTCACGGTCGAAGGCCACGAAATCGTCTCTTACCTCGGCACCCACCCGCTGGGCACCAGCCCTCAGAAAAAGCGCATCATCGGCCTCGCGCCCTTCGACGACACCGACAACAAAGGCAACGAGTACATCCTCGCGATCTGCCTGGTCGGCGCGACTTCGCCGAAAGAATGCAAGTACGACGCCTTCAAGATCAAAGAGGGCGAAGAAGAAGTGACGCCCTTCGGGACGATCTCGGGGCTCAAGTACTACGACGTCAACCACAACGGCCAGTTCGACCCCGGCGAGACGCCGCTGCCGGGCTGGGCGATCGATTGGTCCGACACCGTGTCCGGGACCGAGATCACCGATCCGAGCGGCCTCTTCGAAGTCAAAAACCTGATCGAAGACACCTACACCTTCGCCGAGGAGGCAGGCCCGGCAGGCTGGATCCAGACCGGCAACACGATCGACCAGTCGACCGCCTCGGCCGGCTCGAAAGTGACGCTGAACGGGGACAAGACCTACACGGTCGAACTCGCCTCCGGCGGCACCGCCAGCGGGCTCAACTTCGGCAACGTCTGCGAAGTCAACAACGGCAACGGGCTGACGCTCGGCTTCTGGTCGAACAAGAATGGCGAAAAGATCCTCCAGGCCAAAGATCCGGAATGGCGGGAACTGCTGAACAAAAGCAACCTGAGGCAGGCCAACGGGAACCTGTTCACGATTCCGGGCGGCAAATTCGCCGACGCCTACAAAGCGTTCCGCACCTGGATCCTGAACGCGACGGCGACCAACATGTCGTACATGCTCTCCGCCCCGCTGGCGGCGACGCAGCTCGACATCGCCTACAACAAATTGAACGGAAGCGACCTCGTCCTCGATCCAAAAGGCAACTGGGTCTCCATCAACCAGGTCATCGCCGACGCGATCGCTTTCCTCGCCACCCACGGAAACACCACTGCGGCGGGTCCCGACCGCGAACTGGCCGAGGCCTACAAGAACATTTTCGACCACCTGAACAACAACATTCAGAAAATCACCCCGGTCGATCCGAAATATTGCCCCGCCTACTCCTTCAGCGCCGGATAGGCGGCGGAGAGTCCAGTCGCGAAAGGGCCCGGCTTCGGCCGGGCCCTTCGTATTTCGGGGGTCAGGCTCGGGGGTAGGTGACGTTCAGGGTGAAGGAGGTCTTCGCCCCTTCGCCGCTGACCACGAGGCGATAGCCGCCGGCTGCGATTTCCCGCGTCAGCTGCAGGCCGCTCGCACCCTTTGCGCTCGCAATCGTGCTTCCGTCAGCGGCGAGGAGGGTGAGGGTCAGCGCGCTTGCCTTGGCGAAGGTGAGGGTCGCGGTAAGGGGACCGCTCCCGGTCGTCAGGCCGAAGCCCTTGCTCGACTGTTTGGCGCTGAGGCTGCCGCTGAAGGTCGCGGTCGAGAGGACCGGCGCCGGTTCGCCCGGCGGGGGAGTGGTTTCGGTCGGAGGCGATGGTTCGGAGGGGCTGCCGGCAAGAGCCTTGAGTGCGGCGGCGGCGTCGACGCGGCCGTAGCGCACGTAGGGCTGGGCGACGGCGGTCGCCTCGATCGCTTCCTCGACCTGCCGGTTGGACGCGCCCGGCGCCAGGGAGAGGGCGAGACCGGCGATCCCAGCCACCACCGGCGCCGCCGAGGAGGTGCCGCAGAAGGTGCCGTACCAGGAAGAGAGGCCAGTAGTGAAGTTGCAGCCGGGCGCCGCGACGTCGACCCAGGAGCCGAAGTTGGAGGTACCGGTCAACTGGTCGGCGGCGTCGCTGCCGGCGACGCCGATCACGGTCGGCAGCGCCGCCGGGTAGTTGGGGCTGCTGGAGGACGAGTTTCCGGCGGCGGCGACGAGGACGACGCCGCGGTCGTGCGCGTACTGGGCGGCTTCGGCGAGGGTAGTGCTCGCGGTCGTGGCGCCGAGGCTCAGGTTGATCACCTTGGCGCCGTGGTCGGTCGCCCAGACGATCCCGGCGGCGACGTTGGAGACCGAGCCGGTTCCGTTCGAGCCGAGGACCTTGACCGGCATCACCGAGCAGCGCCAGCAGTAGCTGGCGACGCCGACGCTGTTGTTGCTGCGGGCCGCGGCCACGCCCGCCACCTGGGTCCCGTGGCCGTAGTCGTCGCGGGGGTCGTCGTCGGCGTTGACAAGGTCGCGGCCTTGAACGAAGGCGCCCTGTAGGTCCGGCTGTGAGGGGTCGACTCCGGAGTCGAGGACGGCGACGACGGTCCGTTCGGAGCCGATCGTCAGCTCCCAGGCCGAGGGGGCATTGACCTTCAACGGCGACCACTGGCTCGGCCACCAGTAGTCGTTTGGGATCGCAGCCGCCCGCACGGTTGCGTCACGCTCGGCGAAGGCGACGCGCGGGTCCTGGCGGAGCGAGTCGAGCACGGCACCGGCGCGGTCGCTCCGGGCGCTGAGGACGGTAACGCCGATCCCGGGGATCCGCTTCATCTTGGTGGGGGCACCGGCCTTGAATTTGACGAGTAGGTTCGCGGCCGAGGCCTGGTTCGCGGCGAACGCCGGCAGGAGCAGCGCCGCGACCAGAACCGAGGTGAATGCGGGGGCGAAGGGGGGACGCCTGACGGGGAGCCACATGACGGGGCGGTATCGCCGTTAGAAAAGATTCCCTTGATAAAGACTTCCCCACCTGGACGAGTGATCGATACAGTCGTCAAATGTTCAAGAGAATTTCGTTGATTTCCGCTCTCGTTCTCGCCCTCGGCGCGACCGCTGTCGGGCTAAGTACGCTCGGCGCCGCGGAGGCCGACTTCAATTACAAGAAGTGCGGCACCTTTCGCTACAAGGGCAAGCATCTGCTGTTCACCCACCGCTACCCCTGCCGCAAGGCGAAGAGCAAGGCCAAGTACGTGCTGCGCAACCGCCACCGCCCGCCGCACTGGACCTGCTCGCTGTCGGAGCTGCCGAACGGGTTCGCGGCCTGCCACCGCGGTCGCCGCGCCTGGGAGTTTGTCCCCCGTTAGGGGCGTTCGCCGACGCGGGACGCCGGGATGAGCGCCGAGCACCCACGCGCGGTTCTGGTCGATGACCACCCGACTCTGCGCGCCAGCCTGAAGCGGGTGCTCGAGGCCGACGGCTTCGTCGTTTGCGGTGAGGCCGCCGGCTCCGAGGAGGGCCTGCACGTCGTCCGCGAGACCGAGCCCGACGTCTGCCTCGTCGGCGCCGGCATGGGCGGAACGCTGGAGATGATCGACGCGATCAGCGGCCACGACGGCGAGCCAGGCACGGTCGTGATCGTCCTTACCGCCTCGCGCGCGACCGAGAGCATGGTCGACGCGATTCGCGCCGGCGCCAGCGGTTACCTGCTGAAGGAGATGAACTCGGAGCGGATCCCGGCCGCCGTCCGCGGCGCCCTCTCCGGCGAAGCGGCGATGCCGCGGACGCTGGTGGCGCGGCTGATACGCGAGATCCAGCGCTTGGGCCGCGGGCCGATGCTGCCTGGACCCGGCGGCCTGGTCGAGCTGACGCCGCGGCAGTGGGAAGTCCTCGGCCTGATGGCCGACCGCCTGGAGACGGCAGAGATCGCCGAGCGCCTGATGGTCTCCCCGGTCACGGTTCGCCGCCACGCGGGGACGATCCAGCGCCGGCTCGGTGTCGCCGATCGCGAGGCCGCGGTGGAGCTGCTCCGCTCGGCGCGCTGAGGCCTTAGGCGAGGCCCTTACGCACGGCCAGGACGGCGGCCTGGATCCGGTTCTCTACCTCGAGCTTGGCGAGGACGCCAGAGACGTGGTTCTTCACCGTGTGCTGCGAGATCACCAGCTCCTCGGCGATCTCGGCGTTGTCCTTGCCGGCGGCGATCAGGCTCAGAACCTGGCGCTCGCGCGGAGTCAGCTGCGCGGCGTTCCCAACGGCGCCGTCGCCGTTGCTCGGCGCTTCTCGCAGTCGCTTCAGCAGCTGGGTGGAGAGGGCGGCGTTGAGCGGGGAGCCGCCGAGGGCCGCGGCTTTGACGGCGCTGACGATCTGCTCCGGCGGCGACTGCTTGAGGACATAGCCGCAAGCGCCCGCGTCGAGCGCCGCGAAGAAGTCGCGCTGGTCGGTCGAGGCGGTGAGGACGACGACGCAGGTTTTCGGCGAGACCGAGCGGATCCGCCGCGTCGCGTCGATCCCGCTGGCATCTGGCAGGCGGAGGTCGAGGAGCGCAACAGTGGGGCGGGCGTCCGCCGCGAGCGCGACGGCGGTGGCTGCGTCGCCGACTTCGCCGACAATAAATGCGCCATCTCCGAGGAGTAGATCGCGCACCCCTTCGCGAAAGATTTGGTGATCCTCGACGAGGAGCACCGAGGGTCCATCGAAACCGCGCCTTCCCACAGGGCTGTTCTACCAGTCAAGGCCGCCTGGGTCACTTCAAAAGTTTCGAGAGGCGGCGATCTTTCAGGACCCGGCCGCCGGTCTGCTCCTTCGGGCAGTAGTTCGTCTGGTGCTCTGAGAAGTAGACCGCCTCGATCATGGTCCCGCAGCGGGGGCACGGCTCGCCCTCGCGCTTGTGGATCTTCAGCGGCATCGGGACTTTGTCCGGCACCTCGGGGCCGATCGTCGCCTCGTAGTGGTCGATCGCGTCGCCGAGGACGTGGAGGGCGGCGTGCAGCCGCTCGACCTCCTCGGGCTCCAGCTCCGACCCTTTCTTGAACGGCGAGAGCCGCGCCTCCCAGAGGATCTCGTCGACCCAGGAGCGGCCGATGCCGGCGATGTCTTTCTGGTGGCGGAGCAGCGGGTGCAGGTGGCGCGGCTTGTCGATCGCGGCGGCGAACTCGTCGAGCGGGGGAGGGGGCCAGGTTTCCGGCCCGAGGCTGGCGACCATCTCGTCATCGTCGACGGCATCGGCGCTCAGCAGCTTCGCCCAGGCGCGCTGCTTGGTTCCGAACTCGCGCAGCCGCAGCTCGCGGCCGTCGCCGAGGCGGATCAGCACCCGCGAGGCTCTGTCTTTGGGCGAGGCGCGCTTGTCGAAGACGCGCAGCCGCCCGGCGGACATCAGGTGGATCAGCAGCGCCAGGTCGCCGAACTCGACCACCGGCATCTTGCCGATCCGGCGCACGCCGGTCACCTCGCGGCCGGCCAGCGCTTCCAGCGGCGGGTCGAAGGTCTTCATCACGTTCATCCCCGGCGCCAGCGCCGATTCGACCCCGGCGCCCGCCAGAGCGCTGTTGAGGCGACGGGCGACGATCTCGACCTCGGGCAGCTCGGGCATCCCGAAAAGGCTAGACGGGCGGTTCGATCAACTAAACTTCTCCCACGTTCATTCGACCGGTCCGGACCCAGTCCCGCCGGCGAACATCAGGAAGGAAAGGGCTCATGCAGGAGCTCCCGACGATCCAACCTACTCTCGCCCCGGAGCTGAGCTCGGAGCAGAGCGCCGAGCTCGGCGACGAGGTTCGCGCGCTCGCGCAGGAGCGGAACGCCGTCATCCTCGCCCACAACTACGAGCTGCCGGAGATCCAGGACGTCGCCAACTACCGCGGCGACTCGCTCGGCCTCTCGCGCCAGGCGGCCGAGACCGACGCCGAGGTGATCGCCTTCTGCGGCGTCCACTTCATGGCCGAGACGGCTTCGATCCTCTCGCCCTCCAAGACGGTGCTGATCCCCGACCTCGACGCCGGCTGCTCGCTGGCCGACTCGATCGACGCCGAGCAGCTGCGCGCCTGGAAGGCCGAGCACCCCGGCGCCCTGGTGGTGATGTACGTCAACACCTCGGCCGAGGTCAAGGCCGAGACCGACTACTGCGTCACCTCCTCCAACGCGGTCGACGTGGTCCGCCACATCTGGGCCGAGCACGGGCCGGACGCCGAGATCCTCTTCGGCCCCGACATGTGGCTCGGCGCCTTCGTCGAGCGCGAGACCGGCTTGGTCGACGAACCTGGGCGCCGCGGCAACTTCCACATCTGGGACGGCGAGTGCCACGTCCACGCCGGGATCAAGCCGCTCGACATCGCCCGCACCCGCGAGGAGCACCCGAACGCCGAGTTCCTGATCCACCCCGAGTGCGGCTGCTCGACCCAGGCGATGGAGTACGTCGCCTCGGGCGACATCGACCCCGAGGGCGTCCACATGCTCTCCACCTCCGGGATGCAGCGCCACGTCGAAGCCCACCCCGACGGCGAGTTCATCGTCGCCACCGAGAACGGGATGCTCTACCCGCTGCAGCAGGCCGCCCCGCAGGCGAACCTGATCGAGGCCAACCGGATGGCCGTCTGCAAATACATGAAGATGATCACCCTGCCGAAGCTGCGCGACTGCCTGCGCGATCTGAGCGGCGAGGTCAGCGTTCCGGCCGAGGTCGCCGAGCGGGCCCGGGTGCCGATCGAGCGCATGGTCGCGATCGGCTAGCGGGCGCTCTGGCGCAGCTTTTCAAGCGCACGTTCGACAGCCGGTTCGGATCGTTCTGCAGCGCGGATAAGCGTCTGTGACCGTTTGCCCGCCCGCCGGATGGCATCTCGATTTCGCTTCAGGGTTTTCTCGATTTCCTTGTTGAGTTCCTCGTGAGTCATCAGTGTTCCCTTTTGACCATAGATCCTGATGCGAAGGCAGTTCGAAACCGCTCGATCAGCTCATCTGCTTTCTCCAGCCGCTCAGTGAGGTCAGCCACTTCCTCCTGCCCCACCAGGGAGGCCGTATGCCAGCGATCGAGCTGTCCCTCGATCTCCTTCATGGTGATCTCCGAAACCTCGAATGGCCCTGCCCGTCTCAGCCACTCTTCGTTCTTCACGCGCATACCAATCGAGATCACGATGAAGAAGCCGCCGAAGGCCAAGACTGCAGCGGCGGAGACGAAGAGAAGCCGCGCTGCCCAGAGAGTGGCCCGATTATCGAAGATCGTGTCGATGAAGTCGGGATCCTTCACCGAAGGCAGATCAGCCGGATAGAGCCCTTTGGCGAGCAGCACGATTCCCGCGATGCAGATGGGGAGGAGCAGGTGGTGCTCGGCCAGGTTCGAGTCTTCGGTGCTCTCAACTCACTCACGGATTGCAGACTAAGGGTTTCATCAGACAGAAAGTTGCAGTCAACTGTACGGCTGAGGTTTTCACCCGACTTTTAACTCGCTTTTCGGTTCCTTTGCCGAACCAGGAGCAAGGTGTGCTCGTACCCCCTGAAAGGAACGAGCATGACCAACCGCAGAGCAAAAATTGCAGCCGGGGCCACCGTCGTCGGCCTGGCCGCTCTCGGCGGGGTTGCGCTGGGGACCAACCCTGGGCCGCCGGCGTCGACGCAGGTGGCGAGCGCGTCCGGGTCGCCGTCGGTCGTCACCGCTTCGAGCGGCGCGGCGACGGTGCCGGTCGCCGAAACCGTGGCACGGCAGCAGACGCGGCCGCCGATCGTCACCCGGGCCAGCGGCGGCGCCGCCGGAACCAACTTCGCAGAGGAGGACTGAGCATGACCCCGACCAAGCAGAAGGTCCTGGTGGTCGCCAACCGGACCGCCGATTCGCCGGATCTGATCGAGGCGCTGCGTAGGCGCGCCGCCGAGGAGCCGACCAGCTTCACCCTGCTGGTGCCGGCGGTCCCGCACGGCCTCGCCTGGGCCGCCGACATGAAAGCCGGCTGGTCAGAGGCTGCGCTCCGTGCCGACCGCGCTGGCGCGCGCATCCGCCAGGCTCGTCTCGAGCTCACGGAGGTGATCGTCGGCGACCCGGATCCATACGCCGCGGTGGGCGACGTCCTCCACGCGCGGGAGTTCGATGAGGTCGTCGTCTCGACCCTGCCGAGGACGATCTCCGGCTGGCTGGCGGTGCGACTGCCGGCGCGGTTGCGGCGGACGGTTGGCCTGCCTGTTGCCGAAATGACCGCGCAGCCGCTAGCTGAGCCGTTGCCGACCGGGTCGGCGACGGAGTCGGTTGCTGCCTGAAATCGAATAAACAGGGCGGTTTTTTCAATCGAATAGCTTGCCTGCCTTCACTCCGGAAGAAGAGGAGGGGGCGGGTGAGCACGGGATTGCGGAGGGTGAGCATTTGGCGGCAGGACGGGACTTCGGAGGTAATCGGACTGAAGCAGCTCACCGATGCCACCGGGCTCATCTGGTTCGAGTTCGCCTGCGGCGTCGATGAGGCGGAGGCCGTTCTGGCGACGGTCGGCAAACGCTGCCCCGGTTTGACGGAGGCGATGCTGCGCGATTTGCTCACTCCCGACGAGAAGCCCGAAGGGCAGCGCTACGACGACGACATCCGTCTCGCCTCCTCTTTCAGCGTCGAGGCGCGGCGGCCGGAGAAACAGGTCGATCGCGGGACGCCGCAGGGAGTTGGGGTGCTCCGCTTCCAGCCGGTCGAGCTGTTGGCGGGGGAGAGTTGGCTGGTCACCTGCTGGCACCCCCGGCGAATCTTCCAGGGATCGAAGAAGGTCGACGAGCAGTCACCCGGAGAGGTCGAAGATCTACGGGAGGCGGTGGCGGCAAGGTGGAGGCGCAAACCCGGTGAGCGGCCGGGTGACCTCGGAATTTCGATCATGCACGAGCTGGCACTCACCTACGCGCCGGCTCATCGCACTCTCAATGCTTGGCTCGAGGACTGGGAGCTGAGCCTCTACATCGATGACGATCTTGACAATCACGACCAGCTGCCGGAGTTATGGGGCCTGATGGCGGTGCTCCGCGATTGGCTCAGCCCGCTCAACAAGGCGGGGCTGAGGTCCGACATCGGCAAGGCGTGGCTTCCCGTAAGCGAGCATTCGGCTGTGATCGAGGTCGACGACCGCATCGACAAAGCGCTGGAGCAATTGGGCAAGCTGAGCGAAACCCTGCGCCAGTCGTTCGGCCTGTTGCATCTGGAGCACTCCGAGGAACAGCGAAAGCGCAGCGAACGGGTGCAGCGGCGCAACGAGCTGCTGGCGGCGGGCTTTCTCGTGCCCACTCTCATCGTCGGCTTCTATGGAGCCAACACGTGGGTGCCCGGACAGGGAAGGCACTGGGGCTTCTGGGTGATGGTCACCTTGCTTGCTGTCCTGAGCGTGCTCGTCGTGACGGTCTTCTGGCGAGGCCACCAGCGCACCGAAGCCGAACTGGAAGCAGCCGAAGAGGACCGGAGGCGCAAGCGAGAGGAGCTGTTGCGGAGCTCGTGAAGGATCTGCCGACTGAGCTTTCACGCTCCTTTCCGGCGACTTTACCTACTCTTTGCCAACTCCCGGTCAGGCTGCGACCGTGCCCCCCAAGGCTAAGGAGAGGCGGCGCTGGTGGCCGCCGTCGGCTCGCGCGCTCAAATGGTCCGCCCTCGGGGCGGTGGCCTCCCTGCTACTGATCCAGGCGGTCCCCTACGGCCACGCCCACAGCAACCCGCCGGTAACCCAGGCGGCGAAGTGGCCGCCGGGACCGGGTCACCAGATCGCCGAAGCGGGCTGCTACGACTGCCACAGCAACCTGACCAAGTGGCGTTGGTACTCCAACGTCGCGCCGGCCTCCTGGCTGGTGACGCACGACGTCGAAGACGGCCGCGCCATCCTCAACTTCTCCGAATGGGACAAGCCTCAGCCTGACGCCGCCGAGGTGGCCGGGATGGTCTCCAGCGGCGAGATGCCGCCCCTGCAGTACACCCTGATCCACCGCTCGGCGAAGCTCTCCTCGACGGAGAAGAAGCAACTGGTCGCGGCGATCACCCGCCTCTACGCGACCGACCCGCCGCCTCCCGGCGGCGGTGGTGGCGGCTGAGACGCCTCAGTCGTCGTCGCCGTCGGAGTCGCTGCCGCCGCCGCTTTCGCCGCCGTGATCGTCCGGGCCGGTGGTTTCTTCGGCGGGCGGGAGCTCTTCGGTCGTGGTCGTCGGGGGGGACGAGGGGATCGTCGTCGTTTCTTCGCTTCCGGGACCTGGGTTGTCGCCGCCTTCGCCCTGGGGATTCCCTTCGCCCGGCACGTTCAGCGCCGGGGCCAGGGCGTCGCCGGCCGAGACCGATTCGGATGCGATCCCGATCTGCTGGCTGGTCAGGTTGGCGGCGGCGATCGCGATCGCGATCGCGATCGCCAGGCCGGCGAGGGCGAGCAGGACCCATTTCGCCGCCGCCGAGAGGCTCACGAGCGCACCTCCGCCGGTTCCAGCTCGATCGTCGCGGTCAGCCCGCCGTCCTCGCGGTTGCGCAGCCGGACCTCGCCGCCCCACTGGCGGGTCAGCTCGCGGGCGATCGCCAGCCCGAGGCCGGTTCCGGCGGCGCCGACGCGCCCGGCGCTGCCGCGGCTGAAGCGTTCGAAGACGGCCTCCTCCTCACCGGGCTCGAGGCCCGGCCCTTCGTCGACGACGGCGATGCGGCCGGGTCCGACTTGCAGCCGCACGGTGGATCCCCGCGGCGAGTAGGCGAGCGCGTTCTCGACCAGGGAGTCGAGCGAGCGCTCCAGGTCCGGCGCCGCGCACCAGCCCTCCGCAAGCCCGGCCCCGGCGTCGAGCTCGATCGCGATGCCGCGATCCTCGGCATTGGCCCGCCAGCGGTCCACCGCCCGCCGCGCCGCCTCACGCAGGTCGAGCCGCTCGCCGGGCAGTTCGTGCTCGCCGGCGCGGCTGAGGATCAGCAGCTCGTCGACGATCAGCGAGAGGCGGTCGATCTCGCCCATCGCCGCGCCGAGCTCGCGCTCGGTTGGGGCGTCGCCGCGGGACCGTTCGGCAAGGTTCTCCAGCCGCAGCCGCAGCCCGGTCAGCGGCGTGCGCAGCTGGTGCGAGGCGTCGGCGACGAAGTCCTGCTGGACCCGCAGCAGGCGCTTGATCCGCTGCGTCATCTCGTTGAAGGCGCGGGCCAGCGAGCGCTGCTCGGTGCTGCCCTGGACGTCGACGGTGGTGTCGAGGTTGCCCTCGGCGACCTCGCGGGCGGCGCTGTCGAGGCGGCGGATAGGCCGGGCGATCTGCTGGGCGATCAGGGCGCCGGCGACGATCCCCAGCAACAGCACGACCGCGGCCAGGGCGGCGATGTCGAGGATCGAGGTCCTCACCGCGTCGTGGACCGCCTTGATGCTCTGGGTGATCCGCACCGCGCCGATCGGGCGGTTGCGGTCGAGGATCGGAACCGCGGTGGCGAGGATTTCGGCGCCGAGGGTCTCGCTGTTGCGGGTTATCTGCTCGCCGCGCCCTTTGAGCGCCGCTTCCACCTCGGGCCGGTCGTCGTAGCTGCGCCCGGCCGGGGCTCCCGCCGAGTCGGCGATCAGGTTGCCCCCGGCGTCGACCACGATCACCCGGCCGCGGACGCTTTCGGCCGAGCGCTCGGCGATCCGCCGCAGCGGCTGCGGCTGCGGTGGGTCGACGAACTCGGTGGCGCTGGTCGCGACCACCTCGGCCTGGCTGCGCGCCTGGCCCTTGACCTCGGAGTCGACGCGGTCGCGCAGGCTCAGCGCCAGCGGCACGCCGAAGGCGATCAGCGCCAGCAGCAGGACGTAGGCCAGCGCCAGCAGGAGGGTCGCCCGGAGGCTTACGGTTCCCCGTCCTCCGGCGCGGCGAAGCGGAAGCCGACGCCGCGGACCGTCTCGATGTAGGTCGGGTCTGCCGGGTCATCGTCGAGCTTGCGCCGCAGCCAGCCGACGTGGACGTCGAGCGTCTTGGTCGAGCCGAACCAGTTGGTGTCCCAGACCTCGGACATTAGGTCCTCGCGGGTGACGACGCGGCCGGCGTTGCGCATCAGCACCGCCAGCAGGTCGAACTCCTTGCGCGAGAGCTCCAGCTCCTCGCCGCGGAAGCGGGCGATCCGCGCCGCCGGGTCGAGCTCCAGCTCGCCGACCGCGACCGGCTTCGCCGACGCGGCGCCGGCGCCGTTCTCGCGCGGGGCGCTGCGCCGTAGGACGGCGCGGATGCGGGAGATCACCTCGGCGGCGCTGAACGGCTTGACGACGTAGTCGTCGGCGCCGAGCTCGAGGCCGACGATCTTGTCCATCTCGGTGCCGCGCGCGGTCAGCATCACGATCGGCACGTCGGAGCGGCGGCGCAGCTCGCGGCAGACGTCGCGCCCGTCGCCGTCGGGGAGGGCGAGGTCGAGCATCACCAGGTCCGGTTCCTCGGAGTCGGCGAGGGCGATCGCCCCGGCGGCGGTGGCGGTGACGACGGCTTCGAACCCCGCCCGTCGCAGCGCCTCGGCGAACGGCTGGGAGATCGATTCCTCGTCCTCGACGACGAGGATGCGACCCCCTGGCGATTGCGTGGCCATAACTCCACTGTAGGGCCTGCGCTGGGCGTTCGAGCCTGCACGAGGGAGGTTTTGCCAGGGCTTTACCCGTCGCTTTCCGGCACTTGCAGGGGGCCGTCGCACACTGCTCCCGCAAGCTGACGAACGGGGGATGAACGTGAAGAACGCCAAAGCCAAAGTCGCGACCGGGGCCACCGTCGTCCTTCTCGGAGGACTGACTGGACTGGCCCTGAGCCAGGGGGGCGGCGCGCCGAGCAAGCCGGTGGCGGACAAGCCGATCGTCCACACCAAGGTGATCCGGCGCACCGTCCACGTCACCAAGCACGCCAAGCCGAAGCACCCGCCCGCCGCGGCCCCGGTCGAACCCGCGGCTTCCGGCAGCGCGGCTGGAGGCGCCTACGTCGCCACCGGCAGCAGCGGCGCCGCGGAAGGCGAATCGGCCCCGGTCTACACCGGCTCGAGCGGCGGCGAAAGCGAATCCGCTCCGGTCACCACCGGTTCCAGCGGCGGCGGCGGCGAAACCACGCCGGTGACGACTGCCACCAGCGGCGCCGGCGGCGGTGGCGGCGAGGTCGAGAGCGACGGCGGTGGCGGCGAGAGCGAGCACGAGGGCGGCGGCGATGACTGAGCGCACCCGCTCCAAGCGGCCGCCGGCGAGCCTCGTCTTCTGGGCCTCGATCCTGCTCTTCGCGGCGCTCTTCGCCCTGCTCGCCTACCGCTTCTCGGCTGAACAGGCGAGCCAGGCGACCGCCCGCGCGGTCCAGGTCCGCAAGGTGATCAAGCGCCGGGTGGTGACGACGATCGTCCCCAGCCCGGGTCAGAACACGGTCAGCGCTAGCCCCGTCAGCAGCTCCTCCTCCTACTCCGCCGGCGCCGAACCGGTGGTGACGAGCTCCTCCTGATGAGCGAACACGATCTCACCTTCCAGGCGATGGGCAGCCACGTGCGGCTGCTGGTCGGCGAGCCGGGGCCGGGGATGGTGCCGGCGGCGGCCGCCGCCGAGCAGGCGCGGCGCTTCGTCGAAGACTTCGACGCCACGCTCTCCCGCTTCAAGCCCGACAGCGAGCTCTCGCGGCTGAACGCAGACGAGCGCGAACGGGTGCCGGCGTCGGAGCTGATGCGACGTGCGGTCGAGGCCGGGATCTTCGCCGCCGAGCGCAGCGACGGCCTGGTCGACCCGACCCTGGTCGGCGAGATCGAGGGGGCCGGCTACGTCTCCTCGCGCGCCGGGATGGCGGGCCTGCCGCTGAGCGAGGCGCTCGCCGACGCCCCGGCGCGGCACCCCGCGCACCCTCGCCCCGACGGGCGCTGGCGCGAGTTCGGGGTCGACGACGCGGCCGGGGAGGTGGTCCGCCCGCCGGGGCTGCGCTTCGACACCGGCGGCACCGGCAAGGGTCTCGCCGCCGACATGGTGGCGGCGACGCTGCGCGGCTACTCGCGCTTCATCGTCGACTGCGGCGGCGACATCCGCATCGGCGGCGCCGACGCCCTCGTCCACCCCTACGAGGTCTTCGTCGAACACCCGATCACCGGCGCCCGCGCCCACGTCCTGCGGCTCGGCTCCGGCGGCGTCGCCACCTCCGGGATCAACGTGCGGATCTGGCGCGACGCCGGCGGCCGCTTCGCCCATCACCTGCTCGACCCGGCGAGCGGGGAGCCGGCCTGGACCGGTCTGGTCGGCGCCACCGCCCTCGGCGACACCGCCCTGGAGGCGGAGACCCTCTCGAAGTCGGCGCTGCTCTCCGGGCCCGACGGCGGCCGCCGGGTGCTCGCCGAGCGCGGCGGTCTCCTCATCCACGACAGCGGCCGGGTCGAGCTGGTCGGCGCCCTCGCGGTCGCGCCGCGGATCCGGCTTCCGGAGGCAAGCCGATGAACGCCGTAGGCACCGCCGAAGCGATCCAGTCCCACGGCTGGTGGCTGGCCAGCCGCGCCTCGGGCCTGGTCGCGCTGGTCCTGGTCACCGTCTCGGTCTTCATCGGCCTGACGATGTCCGGCAAGCTGATGCGCCGGCCCGGCTTCGCGAAGAAGCTGCTGGCGGTGCACGAGCAGACCGCGATCGCCGGCCTGGTCGCGATCGCCGTCCACGGGATCGCCTTGCTCGGCGACCCCTGGTTGCACCCGGGCGTCGCCGGCGTCGCGGTCCCCTTCGCCCTCGGCTTCAAGACCTTCTTCACCGGCCTCGGCGTGATCGCCGGCTACCTCGCCGCGCTGCTCGGCCTCAGCTACTACGTCCGCCGCCGGATCGGGGCCAAGCTCTGGCGCAAGGCGCACCGGTTCACGGTCGTCGTCTACCTGCTCGGCCTGACCCATGCCCTCGGTGCCGGCAGCGACGCCTCCGCGGTCTGGTTCCGCTGGTGGGTGATGCTGACGACGCCCATCATCGGCGGCCTCTTCGTCTACCGCGTGCTCTCCGGCCGGGCCAAGAAACAAGCCCGGCAGCGGGCGCCGCGGCCGGGGCGAGGCGTGGTCGCCGAGCGTCGGCCGCAGCACCCGACCCCGGTCCTGGAGGAGGCGTGATGGCCGACGCCGGAGTCGTGATCGTCGGCGGCGGCCTCGCCGGCCAGCGCTGCGCCGAGACGTTGCGGCGGCGGGGCTACGAAGGGCCGGTGCGGGTCGTCTGCGCCGAGGCGACCCGCCCCTACGACCGGCCGCCGCTCTCCAAGGGCGTCCTCGCCGGGACCACGGAGGAGGCTGCGACCGCCTTCCGGCCGGAGGGCTGGTACGCGGAGCAGGAGGTCGAGTTGCTGCTCGGGGCCCGGGCCGAGCGGCTCGAGCCGGACATGCGGCGGGTCGTCCTCGCCAGCGGAGAGCCGCTGCCCTACGACCGGCTGCTGATCGCCAGCGGCGGCGCTCCCCGCCGCCTGCCCCTGCTCGAGGGCTTCGAGAACGTCCACTACCTCCGCACCCTCGCCGACGCCCGTCGCCTCCAGGCCGAACTGGCCCCGGGGGTGAGTCTGGCGATCGTCGGCGCCGGGTTCATCGGCCAGGAGGTGGCGGCGACCGCGCTGGGGCTTGGCGCCGAGGTGACCGTCGTCGAGGCGATGGAGGTGCCGCTGGCGCCGATCCTCGGTGCCGAGCTCGGGCGCTGGTTCGCCGACCTGCACCTCGATGCCGGGGTGCGGCTGGTGACCGGGGCGCTGCTGGAGGGCGCCCGCGGCCAGCGGCGTGTCGAGCAGCTGCTGCTCGCCGACGGAACCAGGATCGAGTGCGACGCGGTAGCGGTCGGGGTCGGCACCGTGCCGGCGACCGGGTGGCTGCGGGGGAGCGGCCTCGGCGAGACCGGGGTGGAGGTAGACCCCCAGGGTCGTACGGCCCTGCCCGGGGTGTTCGCCGCCGGCGACGCCTCGATTCCCTTCGACCCCCGCTGGGGCGCCCACAGCCGCACCGAGCACTGGGACGCCGCCGCCTGGCAGGGAGCCGCCGCAGCCAAGGCGATGCTCGGCGAGGAGCCGGGGACGCCGCCGCTGCCGAGCTTCTGGAGCGACCAGTACGGGGTCCGCATCCAGTCGGTCGGTCACCCTCATCTGGGGGATGTGGTCGCGATCGAGGGCGACCCGGCTGCGCGCGACTTCGAAGCCGTGTTCCTGCGCGAGAAGAGCCCCGTGGCCGGCCTGGCGGTCGGCCGGCCGCGGGCGATCCCCGCGCTTCGCAAACGAATCGAGGCCGCCCACCGGGCGGCCCGTGAGGAGGAGGTCCCGGCATGACCTATGTGCCCTCAGTCGACCCGAACGAGTGCAGCGCCCACGGCGACTGCGTCGAGGTCGCCCCGCAGGTGTTCCGCCTCGACGACACCGCGGTCGTGATCGGTACCGGTCCCGACGACCTGATCCTGGAGGCGGCGGAATCCTGCCCGGCGGTGGCGATCACGATCGTCGACCAGGAGACCGGTGAGACGGTCTTTCCCTGACCGACGCCTGTGGCCGGATCCGGCAGGTAAAGCCTTGGCAAAACATCGCCGCGCTTGAGGTTGGGTTTAGAAAGCGGTCGCAACCTCGGAGCCATGCATACCCCTCGCCCCCGCGCAGTCGTCCTCGGCTCGCTGTCCCTGTTCGCGGTCCTCTTCGTCGTCCTCGCCCTGGAGCTGAGCGCCAGCGCCAGCACCTCGGCGGGGAAGACCCAGGCGGCGGCGAAGGCGCGGCCGGCGCCGGCTGAAACCGCCGAACCGGAAGAACCGGCGACCGAATACCTCGAACCCGAAGTCGAATACGTCGAACCCGAAGCGGGATACGTCGAACCCGAAGCGGGATACGTCGAACCTGAACCCGAATACGTCGAACCCGAATACGAAGAAGTACCGCCGGTCGTCACCAGCTCCTCGTGATCGGCGGGATTCCCCACACCCTGGCGACTCAAGGCTGGTGGATCGTCAGCCGCTCCTCGGGGCTCGTCGCCTTCGTCCTGGTGACGATCTCCGTCTTCCTCGGCCTGACGATGGCCGGCAAGCCGGTCCGCCAGCCGGGCTTCACCCGCACGATGAAAGCGCTGCACGAGCAGACCGCGATCGCCGCCCTGGTCGCGATCGGCGTCCACGGCTTCGCGATCCTCGCCGACCCCTGGCTGAAGCCCGGTGTCGCCGGGGTGACCGTCCCCTTCGCGCTCGCCAGCCACCGCTTTTCCGTCGGGCTCGGGATCATCGCCGCCTACCTCGCCCTGCTGCTCGGCCTCAGCTTCTACTTTCGCCGCCGCATCGGTACCCGGCTCTGGCGGCAGGCGCACCGGGCGACGCTCGCCGTCTACGTCCTCGGCCTCCTCCACGCCCTCGGCGCCGGCAGCGACACCGGCTCGCCGCTCTTCCTCCTCTGGGTCCTCGGCAGCGGCGTCCCGATCGCGTGCCTCTTCGTCTACCGGCTCGGCGCGGCCCGCCGCAGCGACGAACGCCATCGGCGCTCCCCCCGTCGGGGCCGGTCGCTCCCGGACACGGCCTGAAAGATCGGCTGCGTGGGCGGGATCTTGCGGGGCCGAGGGGGCGAAGGAGTCACCCTGTGCTCGCAGAAGGCACCTCACGCATGGCGATCAGAAAAAGAAAGAACCAGGGCTCCGAGGAGCCGCGGCGCCCCCGCGGGCGTCGTGCGCCGATCATCGAGCTGAGCGACGTGACCAAGGTCTACCCGGGCGGCCACATGGCGCTCGACCGGGTCAACCTCTCGGTCGGCCGCGGCGAGTTCGTCTTCCTCGTCGGCCCCACCGGCTGCGGCAAGTCGACGCTGATCAAGATGCTGATCCGCGAGCTCACCGCCACCGAAGGCTCGGTCAAGATCGCCGGCCGCGACATCGGCGCGCTGCCGGAGAAGAAAATCCCGCAGCTGCGGCGCAACATCGGCACCGTCTTCCAGGACTTCAAGCTGCTGCCCGACCGCACCGTCTACGACAACGTCGCCTACGCGCTGCAGGTGATCGGCGCCAGCCGCGCCGAAATCCGCGAGCAGGTGCCGCAGACGCTGCGCCTGGTCGGGCTCTCGACCAAGATCCACAACTACCCCGACCAGCTCTCCGGCGGCGAGCAGCAGCGCGTCTCCGTCGCCCGTGCCTTCGTCAACCACCCGCCGCTGCTGCTGGCCGACGAGCCGAGCGGCAACCTCGACCCGGTCACCTCGATCGGGATCATGCAGCTGCTCTACCGGATCAACAAGGCCGGGACCACGGTCGTCGTCGTCACCCACGACCGCGAGATGGTGGACAACATGCAGCGCCGCGTCGTCGAGCTCTACGAGGGCCGCGTCGTCCGCGACGAGGTCTCCGGCGGCTACACCGAGGAGTCGACGACCGAATTCGGCCTGCGGATGCGGGCTGAGATGGGCGTCGGCGCCGAAGGCGAGCCGCGCACCAACGGGCACTCCGACCACGAGCAGCTGAGCTGATGGGCCGGATCGTCTTCTTCTTCCAGGAGGCCCTGCGCGCGCTGAAGCGCAACGGCGCCCCCAGCCTGGCGGCGATCGTGACCACGGTCGTCACCGTCGTCCTGCTCGGGATGCTGATTCCGATCTTCCAGACCGCCCAGGGCAAGAGCGAGGAAGTCCGCGACCAGCTGAACGTCCAGTACGCGCTCTACGACGACGCGACGAAAGCCGAAATCGCGGCGCTGAAGACGAAGTTCGAAGGCGTCCCGCACGTCGCCGAAGTCACCTTCATCAGCAAGAACGAGGCGCTGGCGACGCTGAAAAAGGAATTGAAGGACGACTCGATCGTCGAAGAGCTGCACACCAACCCGCTCCCCAACAGCTTCGAAATCAAAGCCGACGACGCCGCCAACCTGACCGCGATCCGGGCGGCGGTCTACCCGGACGGGCCGAAGGGGGAGCCGTTCTCCTCGATCATCGTCAAAGAATTCGACCGCACTCAGTCCTCGGCGAAGATCGAGCAGGTGACGAGCGCGCTGAAGATCGTCCTCACGGTGATCACCGCGCTGCTGATCCTCGCCTCGCTGATGCTGGTCGGCAACACGATTCGGCTCTCCATCTACACCCGCCGCCGCGAGGTCGAGGTGATGCGTCTCGTCGGCGCCACCCGCTGGTTCATCCGCTGGCCGTTCATGATCGAGGGCGTAGTCGTCGGCTTCGCGGGGGGCCTGCTGGCCATACTGATCCTGTGGCTGGGCAAGATCACCGTCGTCGACCCCCTCAGCGACTCGATCGGGGTCCTGGCGGCGCAGAACAACTCGACGCTGGGCTTCCCGGCGCTGGTCGCGATCCTCTTCGCCGCCTCGATCGTCGTCTCGACGATCGGCTCGGGCGTGACGCTGCGGCGCTTCCTCAAGGTCTGAGGCGGGCGTGAGAGCGCGCGGGGCCGTGGCTTTCGCCGTGGCGCTGGCGGCGCTCTTCGCCGCCGGGCTGTGGCTGGGCGGGCACCCGGGCTCCCTGCCCGGCCCGCTGCGAGACGTCTTCGTCGAGGAAACCGGTGGCCTGTCGGCCGAAGCGGCGGAAGCGATCGAAGGGAGCTACTACCGCTCGGTCGGCGGCCAGGAACTCAGCAATGCCTCCCTGCAGGGGATGGTGAGGCGGCTCCGCCAGAGCAACGAGGAGGACCGCTACTCCGAATACTTCTCCCCGGAAGCGCTGAACCGGTTCAACGAGCAGATCGAAGGCCATTTTTCGGGGATCGGGGTCGAAATCAAGCGGGTGAAGGCCGGCTCGGAAATCGTCAAGGTCTTCCGTGGCTCCCCTGCCGAAGGGGCCGGCCTGGAAGCGGGGGACACGCTGGTCTCGGTTGAAGGGAAGCCGATCGGCAAGCGCGACTCGAGCGAAATCCGCGACGAAGTCGTCGGGCCCGAAGGTACCCAGGTGACGCTCGGCGTCCGCGACGGCAAGAGCGGTGAGACCAAGGAGGTGACGATCACCCGGGCCCAGGTGGCGTTCCCCAACGTCAGCGCCAGCACCGAGGAGGTGGCGGGCAAGACGCTCGGCTACGTTCGCATGCTCAGCTTCAGCGAAGCCGCCCACGCCCAGCTCGCGCGGGGGGTCGAGAAGGCCGAACGGGAAGGTGCGGAAGGCATCGTCCTCGACCTCCGTCACAACCCCGGCGGCCTGCTCGACGAGGCGGTCCTCAGCGCCAACGTCTTCTTGCCGAAGGACGAAGTCGTGGTGAGGACGCGCTCGCGGACCCAAGGAAACAGCGTTCACAAGACTGCGGGAGATCCGAGCTCGGATCTCCCGGTGGTCGCCCTAATCGACGGCGGCACCGCCTCGGCGGCGGAGATCCTCGCCGCGGCACTGGCGGACGATGCCGGCTCGACCCTGGTCGGCACCCGCTCTTACGGCAAGGGCCTCTTCCAGGAGGAGCAGGACCTCGCCAACGGCGGCGCCCTGAAGCTGTCGGTCGGCGAGTTCTTCACGCCGGAAGGGGTGAACCTGGCGAAGAGCCACGGCATCCACCCCGACGTCAAGGTGAAGGACGATCCCAAGACGAAAGCCGACGAGGCCAAACAGCGCGCCTTGCAGGTTCTCGCCGGCCAGCTCGGCTGATGTCGGCGCGGGACACGGTCGAGGGGCTGCTGAAGGAGGAGCTCGGCTACCGCGGCTTTCGGCCGACGGTCGAGGGGGAAGCGCGGGAAGCGGCCGGCTGGGCCGAGCGCGAAAGCGGCCCTCGTCGCGACCTCACCGCGCTGGCGACCTTCACCGTCGACCCCGCGAGCGCGCGCGATTTCGACGACGCCGTCTCCGCCCAGGTCGAGGGCGACGGAGCCCGGGTCTGGATCCACATCGCCGACGTCGCCGCCCACGTCAAGCCGGGCTCGCTGCTCGATCAGGAGGCGCGGCGGCGCGGCAACAGCACCTACGTCCCCGGCGCTGTCGAGCCGATGCTCCCGCATGCCCTTTCCAGCGGCGCCTGCAGCCTGGTACCGGGAGTCGAGCGGCTGGCGGTGACGACCGAGGTCGAGCTGGGCCCGGGGATGGAGCCGCGGCGGGCGCGCTTCTACCGCAGCCGGATCCGCTCCGACGCACGCCTGAACTACGACCAGCTCGACGCGATTTTCGCCGGCCGGTCCCAGCCGCCGGCCGAGGTCGCCGAACCGCTTGCCGCCGCGCGTGAGGTCGCCGCCGGCCTCGGCGAGCATCGCGGCACCACCAGCCTCGACGTCGAGTCCTTCGAGCCGGAGTTCGAGTTCGACGCCGAGGGCGAAGTCCTCGCCGCCCACGGGGTCGCTCAGACCGAGGCGCACCGCCTGATCGAGCGTCTGATGATCCTCAACAACGAGCAGGTCGCCCAGCTGCTGGAGCGTGAACGGGCGCCGGCGATCTACCGGGTCCACGCCCAGCCCGACGCGGCGCGGATCGAGCGCCTGGTCGAGCAGCTCACCGCGCTCGGGGTGCCGACCCCGCCGCTGGGCCGAGGGCTCTCGGCGCAGGAGGCCGGACGGGTCGCCGCCGAGGCGAGCCGCCTGGTTCGTCGCGAGGCCGGCCGACGCGGGCATGGCCGCGAGGCGTATACCTCGCTCGTGCTTCGATCCCTCAAGCAGGCCTACTACAGCGAGCGGAACATCGGCCACGCCGGCCTCGGCAGCCCCGCCTACTGCCACTTCACCTCGCCGATCCGCCGCTACCCGGACCTCGTCTGCCACCGGGCGCTGCTGGCGCTGCTCGGCGAGGGCGAGGAGGCGCCGACCCTCTCCGAGGCCCGCGACGCCGCCGCCGACTGCTCGGCGCTGGAGCGCGAGTCGGCCCGGATCGAGCGCCAGGCCGACGACGTCTGCGCCACCTACCTGCTCGCCCGGGAGCTGGGGGAGCGGGGGCTGGACGTGGTCTTCGAGGGCGAGGTCTCCGGCGTCATCCGCTCCGCCGCCTTCGTTGCCTTCGGTGGCGAGCTCGGCGACGTCTACGAGGGGATGCTGCCGGCGCGGAGCCTGAAGGGGGAGTACTTCAAGCTCGACGAGGCCGAGGTGGCGCTGGTGGGGCGCGAGACCGGCGCCCGGGTGAGGCTCGGCGATCCGATATCCGTCCGCGTCGCCGGGGTCGACCCGCCGCGGGGCCGGGCCGAGCTGGCGCCGGCCGGGGAGGTCGCCTGATGGCGAAGAAGCAGAAGAAGAAACGCGAGCCGGCTTCGGGGGACGTGGTCACGAATAGGCGCGCCCGCCACAAATTCGAGTGGGTCGAGAAGATGGAGGCCGGGATCGTCCTGCAGGGCTCCGAGGTGAAGGCGCTGCGCAGCGGCCAGGCGCAGATGACCGACGCCTACGCGGTCGTTGAGAAGGGCGAGGTTTGGCTCCGCAAGCTGCATATCCCGCCCTACGAGTTCTCCGCGGTGGACGCCCACCCCGCCGAGCGCCCGCGCAAATTGCTGCTCCACAGGGAGGAGATCGAGCGCCTGGTCGGCAAAACCGCGCAGAAAGGGTTGACCCTGATTCCGACCAGGATCTATTTCAAAGGGCCGCGCGCGAAGGTGGAGCTGGCTTTGGCGCGAAACAAGGAGGGTCGCGACCGGCGGCGGGAGATCGCCGACCGGGACGTTCGCAGAGAGGTCGAGCGCGAGTTCAAGGGAAGGATGCGTTGAAGTTGAAACTGCCGAATCACATGCAAGGATGCAGGGCGATGCGGACTCGGAAGAGCTTCCCCGCCGCTGCCGCTGGGATCATCGGGGTGCTGATGGTCGCCCCCGCCCAGGCTGGCGCCGACTCGTTCCCGGAAAAGGCGAGCGATTACGTGAGCGACAACACCGCCTACTTCGTCGCCGCCCTGCTGGCGGCGATCCTGCTGCTCCTGCTGATCGTCCGCATCAGCCAGCGGCGGGCGAAGGAGAAGGAAGGCAAGCAGGCCCCCCAGCAGGCCGGGGGACCCCCGCCTGGCCCCGCGACGCCGCCGCCTGCCGCCGCGCCGGCCCCCGGCGGCGCTCCGACCGCCGAGATGGCCGCGGTGCCGGCCGCCGCTGCGGCCGCTCCCGCGCAGCCCGCGCCGGCACAGTCGGCGCCCCCGCCCGGCCAGTCCGTGCCGCCCCCGGGCCCGTCGGCGCCGCCGCCGGTCGCCGGCCAGTTCCCGCCGCCCGGCGGCGAGAGCGCCAAAGACCGCAAACGCCGCAAGCGTGACGAAGCGAGGGCGAACCGCCTGCAGATGCGCGAAGCGCGCAAAGCCGAGTTGCAGCGACGCAAGGAAGAGCGGGCGCGGATGAAAGCGCAGAAGCGCGGCGGCGCCGTCCCGGCCCCTGCCGCCCCGCCGGCGCCCGGCGCCCCTCCGGCTGCCGCCGCCCCGGTGGCCGAGGCGCCGAAAGAGAAAAAGTTCTTCGGGATCAAGATCGGCACCGGCAAGCAGAAGCGCGAGGCGGCCCTCGCCGAGCAGCGCCTCGCCGCCGCCCGCGCCGCCAACGAACGCGCCGTCGCCGAGGCGCAGGCCAGCGGCCAGGCGCCGCCCTCGGGACAGCTGCCGCCCTGGGAGGAGGCGACCACTTTGCAGCCGCCGACCGGCGGCCTCAGCGCGGTGCCGCCGGCGCCGGTTCCGGGTGGAACGCCAGGTCCCGGCGACTACGACCCGATGGCCGCCGAACAGCGGGTGCGCGACAAAGTCGCCGAGGTCCGCAGCGAGACGCAGCGGATCGGCGCCGAGGCCGACCAGCGCCTGCAGGGCGCTCCGCCGCCCGCCGCGCCCGCGGCCGACCTGCGCACCGCCGAGCAGCGCCTCGAGGACGAACGCCAGGCGCGCGAGCGGGCGATGCAGGACGCCGAGCGGCGCCTGCGCGAGATCGAGGAGCGGACCCGGGCCGCCGAAGAGCGCGCCGCCGAGGCGAAACGGCTGGAAGAACGTCAGGCCGAAGAGGCCGCCCAGGACCGGCGGTTGGAGGAGATGCGCCGCAGCGTCTCCGAAGCCGAAGAGCGGGCGCGCGAAGCCGAGCGCCGGGCCGAAGAGGCCGAGCAGGCCGTAGTCCGCGGCGTCCAGGCTGGGACGCCCCCGCCCGCGGCGCCCGCGCAGTCCTTCGCCCCGCCGACCCCGCCGCCGGCGCCCGACCCGCAGTCCTTCGCGCCCCCGACCCCGCCGCCCGCGGCCGAGCCGTTCTCGCCGCCGACCCCGCCTCCGCCGCCGGCCGAGTCCTTCGCCCCGCCGACCCCGCCCCCGCCCCCGGCGGAACCGGCGACGCCCCCGCCGCCGGAGCCGATCCAGTCGGCGCCGCCGCCGATGCCGCCCGCGCCCGAGCCGCCCGCCTTCGGCGGGCCGCCTCCCGCGCCTGCGGCGCCGAGCTTCGGCGCGCCTGGCGGCGAGCAGATCAACCTCAACACGATCACCTTCGAGCAGCTGCGCGAGCAGAACCTCTCGGTCACCCAGGCGACGCGCCTGCTCGCCCACCGCGAGCGGCTCGGCGGCTTCAAGTCGGTCGACGACCTCGACCAGGTCGCCGGTTTCCCGGTGGAGCTGGTCGAAGACCTGAAGACCAGGTCGACTGTCTGAGCACAACTCCGAACTTTGGGCCCCTATAGGGCACCGAACTTCGGAGTCGTTACCCGCCCGACTCCTCTTCCGCCTTCTCGAGCAGCTTCAGCCAGATCTCGCTTCTGCTCGGGTAAGGCGCGACCGCGTGTCGCAGTCTTGAGAGTGGGACCTCGGCGACGATCGCGACGGTTGCGGCCTGAAGGAAGTCGGCGGTCTCGAAGCCGGTGAAGGTGGCGCCGACGATCGTCCCCTTCGCCCGGTCGACCACGATCCGCGAGGTGCCGCCGGTCCCCTTGCCCTGGAAGCTGGCGCCGGCGGCGCCGTCGGTGGGGACGTCGATCTCCCGGGCGTCGATGCCCGCCTCCCGAGCCTGGTCGAGGGTCTTGCCGGCGGCGGCGACCTGCGGGTCGGTGAAGGTGACCCGCGGCGAGCCGATCCCCTCGGCGACCGCCTCGGTCTCGCGCCCGAGCAGGTTCTCGGAGGCAACCCAGGCCTGGTACTTGCCCATGTGGGTGAAGAGGGCGCGGCCGTTGACGTCGCCGATCGCGTAGAGCCAGTCGCGGCCGCCGACCCGCAGGCGATCGTCGGTCTCCAGATAGCCGTGCTCGTCGACGCCGACCCCGGCCGCTTCGAGGTCGAGGTCGGCGGTGTGGGGGACGCGGCCGACGGCGATCAGAATCTCGGCCGCCTCGACCTTCCCGCCGCCGTTCAGGGTGGCGACGACGCCGGCGCCGCCGGCCGCGACCGCCTCCACTTTCGCCCCGGTGCGGACGTCGACGCCGAACCTCTCCCGCAGGGACTGGGCGACTTCCTCGCCGGCGAACGGCTCCTCGCGCGAGAGCAGGTGCTCGCCGCCCTCGACCAGGGTGACGTCGGCGCCGAGGCTGGCCCAGGCCTGGGAGAGCTCGCTGCCGACCGGGCCGCCGCCGAGCACGATCATGCTCTCGGGGACCTGCTTGGCGGTGGTCGCGTCGCGGTTGTTCCAGGCCCGGACCCCGTCGAGGCCGTCGATCGGCGGCATCGCGGCCTTGCTCCCGGTCGCCACCACGATCGCCTTCTCGGCGAGGAGCGTCTCGTCGCCGACGCAGACCCGGCGCTCGCCGTCGAAGCGGGCCTCGCCGCGGAAGACCTCGATCTCGCGTTCTTCCAGCCAGGGCAGCTGGCCGGAGTCGTCTCCGTCGTGGATCACCTCGTCGCGGCGGCTGAGGACCAGCTCCGGCTCCAGCTCGCCGTGGCCGGTGGGGACGCCGGGGATCCGCTTCGCCTCGGCCAGTACGTCGGCGGGTCGCAGTAGCGCCTTCGAGGGCATGCAGGCGTAGTAGGAGCATTCGCCGCCGATCAGATCGCGCTCGACGATCGCCACCTTCCACCCGGCCTCCGCCAGGCGGCCGGCGCAGACCTCGCCCGCGGGGCCCGCGCCGAGGACGATCGCGTCGAAGCTGCGCTCGTTCACCGGTCGCATCCTCGCAGGCCGGGGCGCCGGACGCCGTACAATCGGGGCAGCACGGGGGCGACAGGCTTCGACGTGGTCGACTCGTGCGAAAGGTTGCAGGTCGAGGTTGCTGGAGGCCTCGTTAAACCCCAGCACAAACCAATACGTGCGGACCACGAGTTCGCCCTCGCCGCTTAGTTAGAAGCTAAGCGCTGTGAGAGTCGGTCCTTCCCCGCCCGCGGGAAGGGGCACCGGCTTCAAAATGCGGGCTCACCCAGGCGGATCGCCCTGACCGCAAGGGGACATCAAAGGGGCTTTATCTCCCGCAGTGCCCGCTGGCGCGGACCCCGGGAGACGAGAATCAAGCGCCAGCTATACCTGTAGACACCCTCGCACCGCGTCCGCGGATCCGAGTTCGAATCTCGGCGCCTCCATAGTCAGACCGAAACCCCGGCCCTCGGCCGGGGTTTGGGTACGTGCGGGATCGCGGCGGGGCGGTCCGGTATTCACGATGCCAATTCCCTCAGCTTCCAACCCGCTACTGCACTGGGACCCGGCCGCGGCCGACCCGGCCCAGCGCCGCATCCACCCGATCCTGCGCGGCGCCGTCCTCGACCGGGACGGCTGGGCCTGCCGGTATTGCGGCGCGGAGACGTCGGAGGTCGACCACGTCGACCCGCGGGCGCGGGGTGGGGCGACCGTCCCGGCCAACCTCGTCGCCGCCTGCCGGCGCTGCAACAAGGGCAAGGGCATCCGCACCCCGGGGGAGTGGCGGCGGGACAGGACATACGCGCGGCTGCTGCGAGAAGTCGAAAGGCGGCGCGCCTATCGCCGGCCGCGCGCAGCGCGGACCCGCCCGAGCTACTTGACGGCGGCGGCCAGTTCCTGCCACGGCTCCGCGCTCCAGAAGCGGCGGGCGAGGCCGGAGGTGGAGGGCAGGACCCACGTCTGGGTTTCCCCGAAGCGCTCCGGCTGGCGGCCGTAGTCGACCGGCCGGCCGAGGACGATCCGCGCCGCCTGCTTGCCGACGAAGGCGACGTGGTCCGGGGCGAAGTCGCCGATCGCACGCCTGACCCGCTCGGGATCGTGGTCGGCCGTCCCGACTTCGGCGTCGGAGCCGAAGCGGGTCTTACAGGCGTCGGTGAGGCCGAGGCCGAACTCGGGCAGGCGGCGGAACTCCTCCGGCGCTAGAACGACCGGCGTCAGCCCCACCTTGTGCAGAACCGGCCAGAAGTAGTTGCCTGGACCGGCGAAGGGCGCCCCCCGGGCCGCCGAGACCTTGCCGGCGGCGTTGCCGCAGAAGACCACGGCAAGTTCGGGGGCGAGCACGTCGGGGAGCACGTCGTCCATACGGAATTGTCCCCACTATGGTGGGGACGGGTCCGGCTAGGGTGACGCCATGGGCCGCTACGTCGCCTTCCTGCGGGGGATGAACCTCGGCAAGCGGCGGATCAAGAACGACGAGCTGCGGGCGCACTTCGAGGCGATGGGCTTCGAGCAGGTGGCGACCTTCCGGGCCAGCGGCAACGTGATCTTCGTGACGCCGAAGCGCGAGGCGGAGGCGAAGCTCGCGGACCGGGTCGAAGCCGAGTTGGACGAGCGGCTCGGCTACGACGTGCCGGTCTTCCTGCGCAGCGCTGACGAGCTGGCGGCGATCGCCGCGATGAAGCCATTTCCCGCCGCCAGGCTGAAGAAGTCGAAGGGCAAACTCCAGGTCTCGCTGCTGAAGAAGAAGCCGAGCGCGGCGGCCAGGAAGAAAGTGCTGGCGCTGGCCACCGCCGAGGACCTGCTGGCGATCGAGGGGCGCGAGCTCTACTGGCTGCCGAGCGGCGGGCTGCTGGAGTCCGCCCTCGACCTGAAGGCGATCGAGAAGCTGCTCGGCGCCGACACTCGCCGCACGATGGGGACGATCGAGCAGATCGCCGCCAAGCACTGCGGCTGACGGCTATCCGCGGCGATCGGAGCGCGGCAGCGCCGCGACCTCGAAGTCGCCGCTGACCGCGCCGATCTCCTCCGGCAGCTCCGAGAGCTGGACGTTGGCGACGAACTCCATCTCCGCGCCGAGCGGGCGGAAGAAGTTGTCGTAGTGGGTCGGAACCACCGCCCGCGGTTCCAGCAGCGGCAGGATCCGCTGCCAGTAGTCGCGGGTGAAGCTGCGGCCGGCGACGCCGGCGAGGAAGACGTCGACCCCGCGCTCGCGCACCGCCTCGTCAACCAGGTTGGCGCTGCCCTGGTGGTAGAAGCGCAGTCCGGCGACCGCGATCGTGATCCCCCAGACCTGGCCGCAGCGGTAGGCCCCCGGCGCCAGCGCGTCGAGGTGCTCGCAGCTGAGTTCTCCGTCATAGGGGACGGCGAGCCCGAGCAGCAGCTTCGAGTGGACGCTGGGGGTGAAGGAGACCTCGAAGGGGCCGAGCTCGTAGGTCCGGTAGGGCTCGACCTCGACGGTGCTCTCGGCTAATCCGTGCAGCGCCATCAGGTTGACCAGCGAGGCGGAGCCGTAGGCCCGGCAGCCGGTCCGGCGGGCGATCGCCGGCGCATCGACGGCATGGTCGAAGTGGGTGTGGCCGACGAGGACGCCGACGGTCTCTCCCGGAGCGTGGAGGAAGCGGTCGAGGGCGGCCTCGCTGGGCAGCGCCGGGCGCCGCGAGACCAGGCTGCGGAAGGGGACCCGGGAGAGGTAGGGGTCGACGATGAGCGTCCGCCCCTCGTAGCTCAGCCGGTAGCCGGAGACGCCCAACCATTCGACCTCCAGGCCGGGCGGCAGCTGCAGGGCCCGCGCCTCCAGCTCGGCCAGCCGCTGGCGGTCGTCGCGTTCGCTGGAGCGGCGGGTCGCCCGCGCGCGGGCCAGATCGGCCAAGTGCCTCAGCGGTCCTCCCATTACCGTGATCTTGCCATGGCGATCGCGACCGCAACCTCGCTCGACGTCTACGTCGGCGGCAAGCTGCTCTTCGAGGACGTCGGCTTCAAGCTGGAGCCGCGCGAACGGATGACGCTCTCGGGCCGCAACGGCGCCGGCAAGTCGACGCTGCTGCGGGTGCTCGCCGGGGAGCTGGCGCCCGACAGCGGCTCGCTGACCGTGCAGCGCGGCGCCCGGGTCGCCCTCCACGACCAGCGGCCGCCGCGGGAGTCGCAGACGACACTCGGCGAGTACGTCTTCTCCGGCCGCACCGACATGCTCGAAGCCGAGGCCGAGCTGGAGAAGCTCGAGGCGGCGATGGGCGGCGAGGTCAGCGAGGAGACGATGCGCGCCTACGCTGCCGCCCAGCAGCGGCTCGAAGCCGGCGGCGGCTACCGCTGGCGCGACGACGTCCTCGCCGTGCTGCGCGGCCTCGGCTTCGAGCCCGAGCACGCCGAGCGGCCGCTCTCGACCTTCTCCGGCGGTGAGCTGACCCGCGCCTCGCTGGCCCGCGCGCTGGCCACCCGCCCCGACCTGCTGCTCCTCGACGAGCCCACCAACCATCTCGACATCCCCTCGCTGGAGTGGCTCGAGCGCTACCTGGTCGACCTCGACGCCGCCGTCGTCCTCGTCGCCCACGACCGCTGGTTCCTGGAGGCGGTCGGGACCTCTGTCCTGGAGCTGGAGGCCGGCCGCGCCCGCTTCTTCGCCGGCCCCTGGCACGCCTGGCGCCAGGAGCAGGCGGCGCGGCAGATCGCCCTCGGCAAAGCGATCGAGCGCCAGCAGGCGGAGATCGCGCGGATGGAGCGCTTCGTCGAGCGCTTCCGCTACAAGGCGACGAAGGCGCGCCAGGCGCAGTCGCGGGTGAAGATGATCGAGAAAGCCAAGCGCGAAGGCCCGGCGGCCGAAAAGCGCGACAGCCGCCACCTGCGCTTCCGCTTCAAACCGCCGGAGCGCCCCGGGCGGGTGGTGCTGAAACTGGTCAACGGCAGGATCGAGGTGCCGGGGCGGACGCTGCTGGACGGCGCCAACCTCGAAATCGAGCGCGAAGAACACGTCGTCCTCGTCGGCCCCAACGGCGCCGGCAAGACGACCCTGATCGAGACCCTCGCCGGCGACCGCGAGCCGGCCGGCGGCAGCGTCCGCACTGGTCACAACGTCAGGCTCGGCTTCCTCTCCCAGCACGCCGAGACCGCGGCCGGCGGCGGCAGCGTGCTCGACGCCGCCAAGCGTGAGACCGGCCTGACCGAGAACCAGGCCCGGGCCCTGCTCGGCGGCTTCCTCTTCTCCGGCGCCGAGGTCGAGAAACAGCTCTCCGACATCTCCGGCGGCGAGCAGCGGCGCCTCTCGCTGGCGATCCTCGTCGCCTCCGGTGCCAACGTCCTCGTCCTCGACGAGCCGACCAACCACCTCGACCTCGAGAGCCGCGAGGCGCTGGAGGACGCGCTGACCGAGTTCGAGGGGACGGTGCTGCTCGTCTCCCACGACCGGGCGCTGCTGGAGGCGGTCGGCAGTCGCACCCTGGTCTGCGAGGCCGGAAGGCTGGCGAGCTACCCCCACGGCTGGGCCGAGTACCAGGCGCGGCGCGACGAGGAGGAGTCCGAGGCGAGCGCGGCCTCGAAGGCGAGCGCGGGGGGCGGCAAGAAGTACAGCGCGACCAAGCCGGCCCAGAAAGCGGCGCGCAAGGCGGCGAAGCTGGAGCAGCGGATCGAGAAGGCCGAGGCGGAGCTGCAGGCGCTGGAGGACGAGCTCGCCGACCCTGCTGCCTGGTCGAGTCCCGGCCGGGTCGAGCGGGCGACCAAGCGCCACGCCGAAGCGAAGACCGCGGTCGAAGAGCTGTATGCCGAGTGGGAGGCCGCCCAGCAGGAGGCCGAGGGCTCGGCCGCTTAGGCGAGCGCCCGCTCGAGAACGACCCGGCTGCCCTTGGCCGGCGCCAGGGTGATGTTGCGGACGCGGACCGGTTCGGGCTTCGCGTCGACCGGCCGCAGCTCGGCCCGCTCGACGAACTCGCGCAGGATCGTCCGCATCTCGTACTCGGCGAAGGCGGCGCCGATACAGCGGCGGATGCCGCCGCCGAACGGGATCCAGGCGTAGTTGTCGACCTTGGCGTCGAGGAAGCGCTCGGGGCGGAACTCCTCCGGGGCGGGGAAGAGGTCCTCGCGGTAGTGGAGGGCGGCGATCGCCGGCAGCACGAACTGGCCGGCCGGCAGCTCGTAGCCGCCGACCGTCGCCGGTGCGGTTAGCCGCCGGGCGACGTCGACGATCACCGGCCGCGCCCGCAGCGTCTCCTTCACCGTCGCCTCCAGGTAGTCCGTCTCGCCGGCGGCGAGCGAGGCGCGCAGCTTCGCCAGCACCCCGGGGTTGCGGACCAGGCGCTCGACCGCCCAGGCGAGCCCGGTCGCGGTCGTCTCGTGACCGGCGCCGAGGACCGTGACCAGCTCGTCGCGCAGTTCGCGGTCGCTCATCGCCTCGCCCTCGTCGTCGCGGGCGCCGAGCAGCAGCGAGAGGACGTCGTCGCGCTCCTCGTGGCCGGGTTCGGCCCGGCGCAGGCGGATCTCCTCGTAGATGAACTCGTCGAGCGCTTCGCGGGAGCGGACGAACCGGTTCCAGGGGCTGAGCGGGCCGAGGCTGCGGCGCAGGAAGGGGAAGGAGGTGATCACCCCGACGCGGCGGGCGAAGTCGTCGATCAGCACCTCGAAGCGCCGCAGCCGGTCCTCGTCGTGGACGCCGAAGACGGCGCGCATGATCACCGCCAGGGTGATCCGCTGGGTGTGGGGGCGCAGGGCGAAGGGCTCAGCGACCGGCCAGCTCTCCATCTCGCGCCGGGTCATCTCGACGATCAGCTCGCCGTAGCGCTGGATCCGCTCGCCGTGGAACGGCGGCAGCAGCAGTTTGCGCTGGCGCATGTGGGGCTCGTCGTCGAGGGTGAGGACCGAGTGGGGG